>Ga0116227_10001310_pt1 | contig 54933 bp, 48 predicted proteins | sample S1TSphgellanicum_FD_89693 | JGI IMG/M metagenome (GOLD analysis project Ga0116227, IMG submission 89693) | Host-associated microbial communities from peat moss isolated from Minnesota, USA - S1T2_Fb - Sphagnum magellanicum MG | ecosystem: Host-associated > Plants > Peat moss > Unclassified... | reverse complement strand
TTATCAAACAGATGGCGATTTTCTCTTTTTTTTGTTTCATTTTGGAAAAAGACAAAGTAAAACAAATTTGGTGAATTTTAACAAAGCATTGAACATCGTGACCATTCTTTCTACCTTTTTACAAGTATCCCTCACTAAATCTAGAGCCTAGGGGGACACTAGTTTTTAAATGTATAAAATATATGAATAAAAATATAAAGTGTAATATATTGGCTATTAGGTAAAAATAGAAGTTAATTAGTTTTTTTTAAGGTATATTTTATTTAAATAATTAATTTAATTATAATATAAAGTATGTAATAGTTTGAAATAATGGATTGTAACTAAAAAAGGATGGCATTAATATGTTTATATTAAATAATTAAATAATAATAAGATGATAAAAAATAAGTTGGACAATTATCTAATGCCCTATAAATGGTCATTTGATGCACATAGATCTCAAACTTTACAATAATTGTCCCCCAAAATCTATAGGAAAATTGTTGAGAAATATGACTTATTATGCATTAGTAGATTAGCACCCAATATTGATGAGTGTTACGAGTCATACAAATATTAAAACATGCACACAAGTTGAAACCTTGAAGCATCACAACCCCATGTGATTTGAAGGTTAGTTCTCACATCAAACTCATTCACAATGCTTACAAAAAGCTAGACCCAATTTGAAGATGCAGAGAAACATGAAATCAAATCAATATTCAACCACATTCTCTTGCTTGTGATTTTGTTTTAAAGTGAAACATCAAAACATGCAAATGAAAGCTATTTCCAAAGCCATCCTCTAAAACTAACCTTAAATAACAAAAACATATTCCTACTAAATCAAATTTCAAGAAAAACAACAATCCTACCCCCACCCCACCCTTCCCCCTCAAAAAAGAAAAACCACTCGAAAATGTAAATTATCTAACATGCCTTTTAGAGCATCTCTAGTGAGAGCAATAAAATGGTTGATATGTCAAATTTCGATAAAGCCAACCATCGTGACATTTGAATGCTTCCTCACCAAATATCGTTCAATATTAATTTTTATTTGTGGGGGTAAAAGTAAACACTTGACATCAAATTTGGATACAATAAATAATGGTATTGCCTCAAACAACATCCTAATATAGTGCATTGTTGGACCTACTCTAGTCCATATTTTGGCATTACTTTCTTTTTCCCAAGTACCTAACATGGTCATTGTGACTATCACATTATGGTGCCTTCATGAATGTCATGTTAGAAGTCATTTTTGGCCAACCTCAACCTCGAGGTTTCAAACGGGTGTAGAAAGTGGGCTTCAACTCTTAAGATTCTAAAATGTGTAAATGTGTTCAAGATTGGATCTTAGTTTCAAATCTAGTTCATTAAGCTTGCAATTCCATTCGCTACCAAGCAATGTCATAGAGTTTTAAGTCATTCATTTAGATGGGTGTGGTTCTTAGTGCATTGATTCTTCTTTGATCATGATTATGTGGTTTAATCTCAATGTATTTTGTTTTTGCCATTGAATCGAGCTAATTTACTTGAACCAACGATCAACAGCAAAAATCAACTTTGCAACATACATGGAGATTAGCAATGATGCAACTAGGATTAGATTACATATCTTTTTGTTTTGTTCTCTAGTCCTGACTCCTTTTGTGGGCCACAATTTTATTTTTCTTTTCATTTATGGTCCTAGATCATGCCTGCAACATTTCCTAGCTGCTCATGAGGCTTTGGCCCACTAGTAATTCAAATCATCGTCCTTTTTGCTTCCATTTCAATCAAACATCATCTAAGTTTGTTGGTAGCATATGACATCAATTCAGATATTGTCCCAGTAAGTAAGAATGTTCTTGGTAAACCTAAACTGGACTCCGATAATGAGTTGCAAAATTATTCATGATTAGAAACACCTTAGCTTGAAGATGTCAGCTTTTCTAGAAGCTAACAATTTGCAAACTTTCAGCAACTTTTCCACTGCTTCCCTCGCCATTCACGCCATGACTTGATTTGTCAACTATCCAAAGGTATTATAATTCAACTCTTAGTCTTTTGTCTATTTCACACAGGGATCATGAGCTCAAGAACATGACAATTTCATTCTAATTTGTCACTCTCATCATGATTCATGTCACATGAGAATCATTGAGAAGTATTGAAACCCCATGATCAGTTCTGAATTGGTCATCTGCTGGATCTATGATGTTTTTGTGGAGTCACACACACACACACACACACATACATGGATCTAGTTGTACTCACACTAGTAGTGGTCACCACCGACACATTTTTTGATGCATTTTTTTTCCAGAGATGATCAGGGCAAGTTTTGGTTTTTGTCTTCAGATTTATACATGATGGAAACCAGTATAGCTGGGGGGAAGAGAAAAATTAGTAATAAATACATAAAAATTCAAGCACCCATCTATCTATAAGCTGCCTGAAAAGAAAATCACAGGTGTGGATTTGGCTGATCTCAACATCAGAGATCTGTGTGATCTAGCATAGGAAGCAGCTACAAAATCTGCAACTACATTAACTTGATTTAACTCTTAGTGTGCAAAGTTTTGTTTCAAAGAACTGAGATCAGAGAAATGTCCTCTACTGTGATTGATTTGGTTGTGCCTGCTGCTGCTGCTCTCTCTACCTGACACATTAAGAATTATATTGCAATCATCTTTTGTTGTTTACTAACTCAAGGTGATGAGCTTCTTCCTGAATGTCAAACTTGAATCTTTTTTCCTTCCATGTCCTTAGTTACAAGTGGATTCCAAGTTCATATATACATCCAGGCTGCAACATCTTCCACATTGTTTCTGAAGGTACTTAGTTATAAGGTACTTGAGGTTTGCAGAGTTGTTTCTATTCTATACCCAAAAAAGATTGGGAAAAAGTAGTATTAGTAGTCTTTGAGGCTGTGTCCAACAAATCCTCCCCAGTGCACAACTTTGATTCCTGGATTGATAAATATAGTAGGTATTCAGTAATTATAAAGTGACCATTTGCTCAATTTCAACACGATTTTTGGGTGGTTGAATCTCTCTTAAGAAGAAAATTCAACACTTCTAAATTCAAAAGGGTTCAACATCATTAAATTGTAGTTTCAACAAGTTTTCTAAAGAGTGATTCAACTGCAAAAAACTCTTATTAAATTTGAGAGAATGGTTGATTTAACTACTGAAAAATTATGTATATTTATTAATCCCAGAAATCAAAGTTGTTCACTGGGGAGGAAATTCTGTTGGACAGACCCAAAGACTTAACTTCTTATTTCTGATCCAGTGTCTGTCATAAAAAAATTTGGAAACCACAATTTCAAGCTTTGAAAAAAATCGATGTGGAAGAAGAAGAACAACAACAACAACAACAACAAGTTGGGTCTTAGATTGAATCTTACAAGGAGGCCATTTTCACCCACTTCTTGCTTGATAGTTTCTTTGAGCCTTAGAACATGAATATGTGGATTTTCTTCTTGAAGATTTTCACATTGGATTGAATATTGGGCCACTTTTGTTTCTTGCTTTTTTTTAAAAAGCAACAAAACTATAGTAAGGGAATATTATTATGAAACAAACAATGACTTATATGCCCATCAGTCGCATGATCCACATTTTGGAAAGAAAACTTGTATAATTGTACAAGCATTGAAGGTGAAGAAGGGGGGGGTAGAAGAAGCTCAAGTTCCTTCCAAGCTCTGTTTATCTCAACATATTCAGATCAGTGATTTTTTTCAACAAAGAAATTGGGAAAAGTTTGGGAAAATAATGTGCAAGTTTTTCTTAGTGAAAATTTGACTAACTTTGTTGGTTGACTGGAAAATTTCTCCAATTTTTATTACATTATTACAAATTTGGAAAAAACAAAAAAACAAAAAAACACCACCCTGATTCACTTTTTTTTAAAATATAAAACTGACCTAACACTTCCTCCCACATTTACTCCATGAAATCCACAATCTGAATATTAAGAGCATTTTTTTTTCTTTGTTTGTTTATTTATTTATTTATTTATTTATTTAATAGGTTTCAGTTTACATAAAGTTCATGTCTTTTTGCCCTTGGAAATGAAGCTTTTTCCTGTACATACTATTCCAAAGTTGATGATGCAAATTCAAAATGGTCCCACTCATTGGGGATTTATTTTTTATTGGGTGTTTTTCTTTTTTTAAATAAAATATTCACCAAGAAGTACAGCAGAATGGGTACACCCTATGAACCAAAGAGTGAACCCTATGAACTGATGGGTCAACACCAGTGTGGGGCGGGTATTTGTTCTTGCACTAGGTATTAATTGGGTATCATATCGGGTATATGCATATATGCCCGATGGGTGTTACTTTTCCAAAACCCAGACCCCTTCTTACTAGGCATTTGTTCAAAGTTAACACCCACCCCCACCTCATAATCGATGATTTTAAAATTTTGAATATCCATAACCGGACCTTACCCGGGAAGAATCACAATGTTGGGTGTTTTTCAAAAACCCAGATCAATAATCGTTTCATACTTAGATTGTGCTATATACTCCGATAATTGTATTTTTGTAACATGTCTGAATCTTTGTTAAAAAATCAAGCCTTATACCCGGCCAATCGCATACCTTAACCCATGCCCTCATCTCATCATAACTGCCCCTCTTTAGGTTTCTAATACCCAGACTTGGGTGATTCTTTAAATCTCGTACAGATAATAAAAGAACCCAACCCAAGCAAGTGATTCATTGAATTTTTTATTTTCAAATACCCAGACCTGACTCTTATTATTTAAAAAAAAACAAATACCCACCCCACACTAATCAACACCTTCGTAATTTATACCTTTGCTTAGCAAACAAGTTAGGGCCAATTCCAAAGTTATTATTATTAGGTAGGAGCAACAAGAAGAAGAAGAAGCTATAGGAAGTGAGACTCCTTGGAATCATCCATTCCCTAGGTTCACCCTATGGTTCATAGGGTGAAGTTGTGAAGCCACTCTGCCAGACTTTTGCCATACATTTGGGACACTTTTATTAAATTTTTTAAAAAATTATTGAAAAAAAAATTTCATTAAAAAATTTATTATGTAGTACTATTTCTTCAACGGGCTGTTGTATTTTACTACCGTACATAGAAAGAAAGAAGCCACCATCCAACCATGATATTTTCTCACCACCACCGTTGTGTTGTGTTTCATGGGTGGTGTTGTTGTTGTGAATGGAGACAACACTCACAATAACATGCTTTTTCCCCGGTGTCAAAGTTCCTTGCCAGTATATGGTTTTTGATGTGACCTCGATGGATGGTAGTAAGCACTGTGCCCGCCCAGCCAAGCCACGTGTGTGTAAGCTTATCAACACATCCAAAAGGCTCATCCCTGACCTTAATAGGCTTGCAACAAACTCTTTGGGTCCAACAACAATAAGGCAAAAACCAATTCTCCTTTTGGGAGTGGAGAGAGAGAGAGAGAGTGGAGAGAAGGGTGACTTATTCATCAATTGTAATGAGAGTGAGCTATTATCATATCATATGAAAGGGAAAAAAGTTTTTAAGTAATGCATGCACAAAACTTGACAAAGTACTTTGTGGACAAACAAAGGGGAACTTGTCAGGCCATTGTTGCAAGTCATTAGCTATGCTCGAATAAAAGACTTTTTGTTGTTGTTGCTCCGAGTCTCTATGAAAGAATACTACCTGACACTCTCTTGCTGGCAAACAAGCTGATTGTTGTGTCAGGCTCTCTTGCATGTTACATGTTAGGGCTATTAGAAAGAAGGAATTTTTGAACAAGCCATAGGGGGAGGGACAATACATAGAGGGTCAAAGAATACCTTTTATTTCCCCCCACAATTTTTATTTATTTTTTAAACAAAGTTTGGTTGGGGGTCCAAAGTATGAATGTATGTATGCATATGTCAGAAGCATAATGGAATGGGCGTTTATTTATCCCCCTCATGAAGGGAAGGGAAGGGAAGTGAAGTGAAGAATGAGCCACCCAGTGTCCTCTCCTTTCTTTCTTTCTTTGTTGCCTGGATGATGATCAGATCATCCTCAACACTGTCAACTAGTTCCTTCTTCAGGAATTGAACATACTCTCCCCTAAAAATTCCCTTTCATTCAAGTCATGTCCATCATGCCCGTCCAACGAGTGATGACCAGCCTTTATGCCTACTTCACTTCATCAGACAAGACTTGCTTGCTTATGAATCTATCAGTCTTTCAAAATCACAATTGTTGCTGATTGACAAGCTTACTTGGATCCACTAGCACAAGCAAAAATAAAATAAAATCCACCATTCCAAAAACATGGCCATGAAACTCCTCCCTTAATGACTTGTATAGAGGAAGCTATTTTTGCCAATGCCTTCCCCTGCATAATGATCTGCACTTACACAAACTTTCTCTTTATAACAACAACAGTCCCAATTAGCTTATGGAAAAATTTCATTGTATCCTTCCAGAAAATCTCTTGCTCCAAGATAACAAGCGAATTGCACCTTGTAAGGTGCCCTAAAAAACTAACAAGGGAATTGCGTCTTGTAAAATCTAACAAGGGAATAACAATCTTGTAAGGTGCCCTAAAGGTATACCATGCACGTCCATCAATATCATTATGAGGTTTGTCAAAACACAAATTCATGTGTAATTTCATAGAATTCCTAACAAACTATTGATGATATACTTGAGAAAATTCCAATCTTTTTTTTTTGAGAAATAAATCACACTTTTGAAGGTTCAGGAAAATGCACCAAAAAATATGTAATTTGTATAACATATTCCAGTTTTTAGTCCAAATGTTTTCTTTTTTGGGGACAAACTTTCACATTTTTGCAACTTGAAATATATTTCAACATATATAAAAGATTTATTTAAATTTAAAAAATGACCCTAATCTTTCAGGTTTTGAAAAAAATAATTAAAATTCATCATATTTCTACAACAAGTTCCAACAAGTAGCCAAAATGCAAAAGGATTCTAAATTTTTTTTCTACTTTCATATTGGTCTATAGCCAAATTTCGCTAAATCTTTTTGTGGATAATCACTAGTTTGGCTAAATCTAAAAATACATAAAAAATAAAATAAATTGAATTAGTTTTAAAAACTCATGGTTTCAACATTTGAGCTTTGTTGTGTTTTTGACATTAATGGAACATAGAATGGGTTTAATTTAAATTGGTGAACTCAAGTAATTTTAATCTTTGAATGAGATGTGGAACATTTAGCAACTTTTCGGTTCCCAAATTATAGCTCAAACAAGATTTCACCATTAATTGATTTAAATTCCAATGCTTAAAAATACAAAGGCCAAAGTTCATGATTTTCTTAAATGCTCTTCCCAACTTTAAACACCTCTAATACACACCTATGAAAGAAGATGTAAAATAATTTTCAAGGAGTTTCAACATAATTATTGATGATTTTGTGCCTCCAATTACACCTTTAAAACAGTTGGTACTTTAATAAATGTCATTAATGTACATTTCAATTGACTTTGCTGAAATACATTACTACTTATTCCAATGATGATTCAACTAGTTTAGGTAAAATAGCTTGATGTTTCATAAGTTGTCATAAATTGAATAGTTTCAAATTGGAATTTGTTTAGCCCATATTCAAATGAAGAGGAATGGAAAGAAGTCCTTTTGAATTTGTGTTTTTTTAATTAAAAAAATCTAACATCAAATCCACAAGAAGATTTTGAGTACTTTCTCCACCCATTGGCATTTCATTTTTTTTAATTCAAGTGGATCTTAATTCAATTGAATTGGAATCTAAATGTTTGGGATAAAAAAACTTTCAATGTTGAATTCAAATTCCAATCAATGTATTTGCATTCAATTAAGTTCAAATTCAACCAAATTCAATTCATATTTCGTTGTAGTATTATTCGTGCTTCAATTTTATATAGGAATGAATTAGGGTCTCTCACTTCAAGAACATTCAAAAACAATTTTTTTTTCATAAGGATGTTTGCCTTTTCTTTCTTTTTTCAATGATTTTAGTCTAGGTGCAAAAAAGGAAGATTTATTGCATGTTACATGTTGCATCATATTATTATTATCTTTTGGTTTCCATTCATTTATATCAAGGTTATTTCAACATGTCATGTCATTGACATATGAACATGTGTTACTTAATTAAGTTTCATGTGAATATATTACATTGTTCAAAAAAAATTTAACAAAGGAATGCCAAAGGTGAGAATGCAAAAATGTCTTTTTACATTTAGCATGTGAAAGCAACCATGATGGAGTTATTTTGATATTATGAATGGTATTCAATCTTCTTTATATGGGCATATTCACAATCAAGCTACCCAAAAGGATGGTCTAATGAAAAAGCATTATAAAGGACTATTTTTGGATTTTTATTACATTTATTATTTCATGATTATAGTGGATTGGTATATGACTATAACTAAAATGATGTCATGTTAATATAGTATAAAATTCAATAATAGATTGGATACAATATAGATGTCTTTTTGAGTCCTTCTTTTAATTGTAATTTTCATTTTAAAAGAATCAAAAGGAATGTATTAAACAGTGCAATTCATTTTAATTTTCTTTCATGGATAAGTAATGCATACATCTATGTTTGGCAATGTTCATATAATGCATTTGATTAAATAATATATGACATAAGAATTTTGGAAGCTACAGAATCCATTTTGAAAGGGCATCAAGGAAAATGATTCTTCTTTTTTTGACATTTGGTTGATTTTTTGCATTTTTTGTTTTTTACCAAAATATTTATGCATAATTACATATGCATATGAAAAATCACCACCACCATGCAAATTATCATAATTTGAATTGTTCAATGTTTTCACTTAAATTTATTCCATGTGGATTTTATATTTGGAAGATAGCAAAAACAAAGTCCTTTAATCCTATGTCCAAAAAGGGGCACCTTGATTACAAATATGCCCTTCTTCTTTTTTCATAAATCATAAATTGTATAATTTTGTGTGATTTCTTACAATTATGTAAATATTATGTGAGAGTTATATGCACAAAGGGTAAGAGAGAACAAATGCAAAAGCACATTATTAGTTTGGTAATGATTCAATGAAATTGTGTTTTGAACACAAAACAAGAATGAAAGTTAACCATAGAATTAAGGATATTAAAATTGTGTAAAAGTTGTGTTTTCATAGATTATAATTTTGATGGAACATTTTTTATCACAAGTTTTCTATGTTTGGGTATGCGCATATTTTTTCCTCTTTCATTGTGGTTTGCAATCATTTAAAGTGTTACACAACATATGATCACTTCATTATATGTACACTATGTGAAAATAAACAATTGAAAAAATTAATGAACCAAAAAAAGAAGATGTATTATTCTCCTCAATATTCTTATGTATTTTTTTTGGGTAAAAAAATGTTTTGATATTATTTTGATCATTTGATTAAATTTTGTGCATCACATCATTAGCAAATAGGACAGACCATATGATATCAAACCATTTATAATTCTACAAGCATATTTTAAATGAAATGGGTATTTATTTTTCAAAAGAAAGGAAAAAACCTAAACATTTAAAACCTACATATTCCTTAAATTACTTAAAGAAGATGAAACAAAGATAAATCAATTTGAAGATGCAATTATACAAAAAAAATTGATCAAAATGATGGTTGAAAATATATATTTGTGAATAACAATATTTTTGAATTCCACATTTGGCATTTTATTGTATTAATAAATCAATCTTGACAAAATTAAATAAAAAGTTACAAATTTCTCAAGACATTATACAGACAAAACTTCATTTGATCATTGTTACAAAATTGTGTAGATCATTTGAATAAATAAATAAAAATAATTTTGTGCGTGTTTTGTGACAGGTTAGTACCCATTGTTATTAGTAACTATTGGGTACTAATAATATATTGGCATGTTTGACAATCCAAATTTTGCTATCATAAATATATAGAAAAACCTTTGCATGATCATTTTTATTCGGTTGAAAATAAACTAAATTATTGATATTTTTAATAGCTATTTTTTTGGGTATTTCAATTTAACACTTTTTTAATCTAAAAATTATAATATAATATAATAAATTTATATTAATCACATTTTATTAATTAAATAAAATATAAATCCATTACACCATTAAATTTCAAGAAAAAATTGTAATATTTGAATGGACACCTTTAATCAAAATTAAAACCATGTTCAAATAAACATTGAAAATAAAATATCCATTAGAAAATTTTATCAAAGTTGACAAGTTTACATTATTTTTATCAATGATATGTTTATGAAATTGGTTAAATTTAATAAACCTATTTTAAACATCAAATTCATTCATATTTAATCAAAATTGGCATCTAACAATGTTTTAATATCACTTGCACACATGATTTGGGGGTGGACATTTTATTATGCCCCTTCTAACCAATAACCACCTTCTCCTTGGAATGGATAAACATTTTTTCCCCCTTTTTAATTATTTTTTCTTTTTGAATTAATGAAATATATTTTCCCTTTAAACTTTGGTCTATTTTTAAATTAATGGAAACTTGACATGTTTGACATTTTAAAACCTTTACCCTTATTATTGTTGTTGCTAGGCCAAGGTCTTCAAAAAATCCCAAAACAGGATGTTGACTTAGTAAACATTCCCAAATCTAAACATTCTTGGTAAAATTTTTAATCAATGTGATGTTTTGGTTCAAGAATGGCTTAAGTTTGATCAATAACAAAAGCACATTTGAATAATACAAAGGATGACAAGGAACCACAAAAAAAACAAGAATGTTGAATAAAAACAATAAAATGGCAATAAACAATAACAGAGGTGTTGAAAGGACATTCAAAACACCAAGGGCCTTAGGTTAGACATGAAAATTTTCTTTTTAAGCAATAGGGGGCACCAAGACATTGGGCATTGAGGGTATTGAATACAATATTTTATAAAATAAGACCTTATGATTTCACAATTATAGAAAAACATCAAAGTCCTTTGGTTTTTAATTTTTTTTCACTATTTTTTTAATTTATTGAAATTTTTGCCAATATTTGACCTAGATAGTAAGAAATATAAAAAGGATGCCTAAATGTTTTTACTTTTATATAAAAAAATGACACCATGTCCTTATGGATGATGCCATTCACCTAACATTGTAAAGACTTGCATTCATTTTTTTAGTGTAACCAAGCTTTCTTATTTCATTTGACCGATTGTAATAGGCAAAATTTTATATCGATTAATGAACAAGATTCTTTACCTTTAGTTTCACGATGCATTTTTAACCCACTTGTCTCCCTACCAATTCAAAGTTGCAATCAAGGGAGGTTGTGAGGCATTGTTACATAATATTCAAGCAACTTTAAATGTTAACCTTGATTTGGTGGTGTTGAAGGTAAACATTGCCAATGCTTCCAACATTGTTTTCCAAAGGTTATATTTTAAGAGTTACATGTTTCAGGGAGGTAGTTATTTCAACTTATACCTTTCATCCGTTCTTTTTATGCCCCATAATTCCTTTTTTTCTTTAGACACCACTCCTCACAAGGCAATTTTTTTATTATTTAGTTCTCTGTTGGCACCCATTAGGGGGATCCTTTGGGTGGTCATTTTTTTCCCCTAGTTCATTTTTATGACCTTTGTAGCTTGGTTGGCATTTTCCCATCTTGTTTGTTTTTTTCCATTATAAATGGCACCCACATCATTGGGCCTGCTTCAATTGTATCTCATGTATTTCATCATTCCTCCTAGTTAAATTTGGTAAGCTTTGAAACTCCACCTTACATTTGTGTTACATGGTTTCCTTTGGGGTTGTTTTCAAGGTTTTTGCCTTCATTTGGTTTTTGTACCCCTATTGGGGGCATTAAAGTTTTAGGGGTTTCATTTAAGGTTTTTTCCTCCATCTGGTTTTGTACCCCTATTGGGGGCATTAAAGTTTTAGGGGTTTCATTTAAGGTTTTTCCTCCATCTGGTTTTGTATCCCTATTGGGGGCATTAAGGTTTTAAAGGTTTCATTTAAGGTTTTCGCCTCCATTTGGTTTTGTACCCGTATTGAGGACATTAAGGTTTTAAGGGTTTCCTTTAAGGTTCTAGTTCTACACCCCTATTAGGGGCATTAAGGTTTTGGGTGTTTCCTTGGGATCCCTTTCGTTCACATCCTTTTTTCTCCAAGATGCCTTGAACGATGTTGTTCAACATATAGATGCATTTTTAAGGTTGGGGAATGTGCTAGTGACATTTGGGATTGTCATTCATAATTTCATCTAAAAACCTTGTCACCTTCTTCGTTTTTTCCCCTCACTTTTAAATTTTCAACATTAATTAACCTCCTTTGATTTGACCCTCATTTACATATTTGGAAAATTTTCAAGGCGACGTTTTTTGGAGTGTCCATAAGCTTCCCAAATTCATTGGTAAGCTTTTTTTTCCATCTCCAAAAGTAGAATGAGTTTTGTCTCTACACAGGTTATTGCCTTAGCAATAGGTAAATGCATGCTATAATGGCCCAATTTTGTCACATAAGAATTAAATTTTGTACAGTGTTGTGATTGTAAGCTTCATGATTATCCACATAAATATTAATGTGATTTTAAGGACTTGGATTTAAATTTTCAACTTAACTATTTAAATGAGTATGCAAATTATTTCACATAATTCATTAAGGTAAAAAAATATGAACTTTATAACTTAAACTTGAGGATTTGCCAATTGGCAAATTGTTTTATTTATCGACTTTGAAATGATCAGAATATTTTTTATAGGGATTTATAATACAGTGAATTTTCTTTAATGAACACAAGTTTGAATAAAATTAGCACCATATTATTATCTTTAAAATATTAATTATGGACTTTTAATCAACGTGAAAATGCTTGAAAAGTGTAAAGTCCATATATCTAACCCAATTTTGAACTTTCTTAGGTTGAATTTTTTTTTGAGAAGCATAGAACAAGGGCCTCTAGAAGGGCATGGATTTTTGAAAGAAAAATGACATCAAAATAATATCAAACTCGGCCATTGATCATTGAAATTCGAAAACAAGGTCAAAATATGAACTTTTAGGCCCTTTTTTTTAAAGTCCATAGGGAACCACTCTAGCTTGCATTTACTCCAACATATTTAGGGAGCTAAGGGCTTATGGCCCTAATCATCGCATCTAGATATTTGCAAGATGGCTAAACACTTTTATTGGGGGCTATGGGGGCTAGCAGTTTAAGTCCACTTTCATTTTAGGCTCACCTTAGGTAATCTTGTGACCTTCTACCTCCAACTGCATCCCTCCATTTGAATAATTATCAAAGAAAAGAGTAAATCATCCTCAAGAAAACATGCATGAACACTCTTTCCTAGCATCATTTTGGATTTGTTTTTTCATTGTCATTGTGCTTGGTTTTGTACTCATTTAGTTATCCCATCTTTTTGGATGCCCTTTGAAGTTTTTTTTTCAACAATACACATTAGATTGGGCTTCACCCATCTTACGGTTCATGGTCTTTTTTGATGCATATGTGACTAGCCCATAAATTTGATGGGGATGCATTTACTGCATTGTGCTCATGGGGGAGAACGCACTGTTGCACATGATGTAGTTCAAGATTCTATTGCCTCCATTATTAGGGATGTTGGATTCCATGTCTTGTGCAAGCAAATTCATGTTCTTCTGGCACCATTTCTTCAATCAATGTGATGACGAATGGATATTATGTTTCCAATAGATGATATTTGCACATTGGCAAACATAGTCATTATTGACCCAATTTGTGCAAATCTTGTTTTGTTAGCCGCTTCTTTTCGAAGAGTGGCCGTGAGGATTGCAATTCAAGCACAAGGTGTGTCATATCAAGACCAACACCTTAAAAATGATTTTGTCCCTCTTGCATTATAGATATTTGAATGTTTATTCTAGCATGTTGACAACTTTTTTCATCAATGTGCCAAACATGGCATGTTTGGCGAAGGATTCCAAAGGGCCTCCTCTTTCAATTTGACATTCATATTATAGATAGAACGTGTCCATGCTCTTCAAAAAGTTTAGGCCACCACTATCTTGCAATGTGAAGTTGTGACAATAGGACATGCTATGTTTAGGGTTGATGTTCTTTCAAGTTTTGTACCTGTCTCCTTGCGTAACTTGCTTTCTTGCGTAACTTGCTTTCTGATACTAGTGACGGGTTTAGGTCCTAGGTTACTTGATTTCTCCTCTTAGGGCTCCCCATTGTGTGTTTTGCAGTATTGGGTGTTGTCTTTTGTATGGACTTCAGTCCTTGCGAGGTGCTTTTCCTTTATTTATTTATTTATTAATCGGAGAGCTCCTTACAGCATGTTTTTTTCTTTCACTGTTCATGGGACATTTTGAAAAATGGAATCCCAAGCAACCCAACAGGTACCTACGTATTCTTTCTGCCATCCATTGACTGGTGATATTAAGCACTCTCACAAATGGCCACCCCCTCCATCTGCTCCACAGATACCAAAAACAAATAGAATTGTAAACCCCATGTGCCCAGGACAATGGGAAGTGAAAACTAATGGAGCCCATGTGCCTAGACCTGTGCAATGTTCAACTCCAAACTCCCCAAAAAGTTCTTCTATCAAAGTCTTTTATTCCCCTTCTCTTCTCTTCTCTTCTCTCTCCCCCCCTTCCCAAAAAGGGTTCTTTCATGCAACCCAACTGGTTTGAAGCCACACTCCTTTTTGAGGCACATCATCTTAGTACATGTTAAAATTTTAAAAATTGCAGCTGAGAACAACAGGATTGTACAATGACTTGGTCGGGGATGTTCAAGTTTACCATATTCTAGTTCAGAAATTCAGAAGTTGATAATGCAGGCTGGCCCAATGATAATGCCGCTTGGCCGGCCGGCTGGCCATCCATCCGTCCTTCCATCCATTTGAAGCTGGGTGCCCTACTAACAGAGAATATATCATGCTGTAGTATGACTTCAACTTTGCTCATTGTTAGAAAAGCCTGACAAGAAAAAGGAGTTCGTGGTCCACAAGGGCCCAAAAGAAAAAGAAAAAACCTCATGGGTTGGGTTGTCCATTTTGGCCATTAGAGCTCCGCACTCCACACCATTCTCTGACAGTACTTGCCTTTGCGGAAGATATACTTAAATTGCTCTCCCTACAAGGTATCAAATCTGGGTTTGATCAACAACAAGAAGAACAACAACAAAGAAAAAAAAACAAGAGCAAACAAGCTCGATTGATTGAGTCCATGGCCAAAATCGACAAAACTAAACTACGTATGTGCAAAGTTTGCATAAGGCATGGATGGGTCCTTTCAATACGGCAACTAGTTTTTTTGTCCTTTCAAAAAACTGGGTTATGATTCCCAAATTCATACAAAAGGAAAAAGAGTTGAAATGATTTGTGTTGGGCTTTGATATATCCCACACAAGAAGGAAGTAAGGAAGGAAGGAAGAACCTGATCATTTTTTTTTCCATCAAAACCCAGACTCCCCCAAAATTGAGTTCTACACTAGTTCTGCATTCTCTGACAAACACTTGTTGTCTCCATCGTGCTATTGTCTTACTTTGCTTTGCTCAAGATTCCAACATTAGTTTACTTGAGTTGAGTAGAGTTGAGTTGAGTTGAGCCCAGATGCTTGAATTTCACACCTGGATCTATTAAGTTGCCTTCTTCCTTCCATCACCCCATCCATTAAGTGTCGCATGAGCTGCCAACAATTTTTGTCACAAAATTATGTATTCTTTTCTCTACTTCCATGTCACCGGTGACGTTGCAACAGCTTTCACACTTGAATTATTTGTCAAGAAGAAAAGCAACTTGACAAGGTTCTATAAAACCCATTATTCCATGCAAACTAGAATTATTTGTCAAGAAGAAAAGCAACTTGACAAGGTTTTATAAGACCCATTCCATGCAAACTACCCATGTTGGGGGCTGGGCGGTTCTTTACTTTTATGGAGAACCTTGGGTTCCAGTTCTGAAAAATATAAATTGGAATGGTTCTAGTTCTAGTTCCACACATAAATGGAATCGAGAATCCAGGTTCCAGGTCCCAAAATTTCCCCAAAAAATAGAAAAAAAGATGATGATTTCAGTTCTTGTTCCGGTTCTGAAAAGCAGACCCACTTCCAGTCTGGTTTTGGATAACCTGGGTTAGAACTGGTGGTTAATTTCCTCATTTTACTTCTACCAGCAGATACTTGTCGAACGGTTCTCTCCAAATTACTATAATACACCTGGGCAGCTTTCACACTAATTACAATATTTTCAAAAATGTTGAAATTTTTCAATTTTTTTTTTTTTTTTTTTTCCAAACAAGAGAAATCTGTGAAAGAAAAAATACAGAATCTTATGGAATACTCTAGAACATTCTATTTTGACATGGAATCTCCAAAATAAAATAAATTATTGACCTTAACCCTGACCTAAAACTTTATCTAAGAACCATGGGTTCTTCTTGGGCAGGGTTGGAAACCCAAAGCTGTGGTTTCTTTCAATTGGAGGACGGACATCTGTCATGGTCGGTCACCTTCAGTGGATAGGATACCTGGGAAAGAACTGCCCAAATATCCAGGATGAGCCTGGAAGTGATATCCACCCAACACTGGAAATTATAACATTGGGGGGTGTAAATCACCTAGTAAATGGCAATGCCCTAGAAATAAGCAATGAGGGCATTATGCTATAAAGCATTCATAAATTCGGTCACAAGAATTTGTGATGTGTACATTCTCCATAGAAGAATTTGTTGAGAGATGATATTCGACCTCCAAATAAGCACTTTAGTGCGCAATGTGTGAACCTTCCGCCTCCAATCCATGTATCATATCATCCACAATTTCCTTGTTGGAATTTGGTTTTTGCAATGGTGGTTTTGGAAGGAAACACATTAAACACCCCCTAACAAGCATTTTCCAGCGTGAAAAGTGGTCAACAATACTCGACCTTACGCAAACTCACTCGGTTTGATCACAAGGTTTGATTATTTTGACCTTGGATATATATTACATTTTATTTTTTAAATGCTCCTTTTCAGTGTGTGAATCTAGGCAGCTAATTGATAATTTTTTTCTCTCAAGAGAAAGGTGTTGAGTTCAAATTCAACCTGAGATAATAAAATGTGCAGAATAAGTTAAATAATGCCCGTTTTGTAAAACATGCAAAACATGAAAAGTCATGTAATTCAATTCACCACACAACCATGGAGGAGGGCACAAACAGACATAAGCCTTAAAGTGCACCAAACAGAGCTCATGAGTTCTGAGTCTGTAAATTTATTTAGAAGGCCCCTTTCAAAATGGCAACAATGAGCTTTTAAAGTTTTACTTCAATGTCTTACACAGTGTGAATTTGAACATGATGTTGTTTTGAAAGTTAAAAGTCCGTTGCTTGTGTTTGCCAATAACATGGCATTTTATATAGCAAAGTTGCTCCAAAACAGAACCAAATTCCAGCCACCCACTGAACATATAAAGGTGGTTTTTCAGACGAAATTTTCAACAAGTTGGTAGCTACTTGCCAGCATCCAGCATTCTAGGTTGTTCTCATTGGAAAGCTCTACCAAGAATTGGATAGAAATTTCCTCAGTTGGATGAATGTACTGTCTAATTCTTCATATGAGATTTTCTGGTTTAACACTAATTACCCATCGCTACTGCATTTGACTCCAAATAGGCTACCTGCATTTGCAAGATCACATTTCCTTTGCACCCTTTGCCAGCCAGAACTTGATGTCAGTAACCAAAGGCTCTCCTATATTCTGAAGTTGGAAAAACCCGAACCTGCAAAGTACCTCTGGGAACTACCTATCAATGGATCAACAAACATCTGAATCATTAACTGATGTCAGGACTAGGAAGTTGTAATTTTTAGTTTGTATAGAACAGATCAGACAAGCTATGGAAGTTAATCTTCCAAGATTGGGTGAGAGAGAGCTCAACTTTTCTTTTTGCCCATTTGACAAACTGCTCCATGCTAACTGTCATCCAGAAGAGTTCAATGTTCTGTTTTGCCTACAAAATAAGGAATCATAGCACCTTCTTCAGATTGTTATTCAAGGACTACTTCAGTGGGAAACGTGTGTAAATGTTTCACATGTTTGCTATCGATGAATCACATCCTCTGCAGGTTCACATAAATTCTCAGAAATGTATGTTGTATGCCATCTTTTTGAGTTGAGTGTCAATGGTAATGTCAATGTAGTGACCCATGAACCAGTGCATTTAAAAAAAGAGTAACTTTCACTTTCCACGTCAAATTTCCTCATGTAGGTAATGAATTGACGCCTTCCATTTTATCCACTCTCATCACAACCGAGTCCCCAACATTGCATGATGTCCAATTAAATATTACATGCAGCATATTTTCAACAATTCGTCAAAATTGTTTTGAATGCTATATATCACACAAGGGCCCATGTTTTAGTCCAATATTTTTGAAGATAGTTCTTTGCAGCTTGCAACATCTTGCTTGACTATTTCCTAAATTCTTGCATGTAGAAATGCCCTTTTGCCTTACCATCTCTTTACATGGACATGTTGGCATGACTTGCATGAGTTTCCATAATTGTTTAACTTTGTTTTAAGAAGACACTATCACAATCCCCAATTTGTAGGTTAGAGGACATTTTGAACTTACAAAACATACATCTCCCAACAATAACAAAATCCTTTGAATATCAATGAACTACAATAAACAATACAATGATTAGCTAGGTATGAAGTCAAGTTTTTTAAGCTTGTATTTAAACAAGCCCATGCTGTTACTTAAGAAAGTAGATAAGTAAAAATTGAAAAACCAAGTTCTTCATTGCAATCAAATTGGGTCAAATGGACATAAATGAAAAATGGCACATTCAATGTTATCAAAATAGAAGGGAAGTTGTTCACACGGGTTAAAGCATGAAATAAGGAGTCGAGGGCATCAAGGTTAAAGTCTTTCCAAGGATTAGTTTATAATGCATTTTTTGCATAGTTTTTCAAGCTAGATATTGATTTTGAAATCAAATATGATCCATAACATGATAATTTTTTTTTTTTTTTTTGGATCAAGTGTTACATTATAGTCAAATGTTGAACTTTGCTTTGAACCATGACCACAAATTTGAAACTATAATAATGATTAAGGATGTTCAAATAATCATAATCAAAATGGGTGAAAGTATAAAAGATTTTGGATGGTTTGAACACATAGATCCTTTCTTGTGAAGTGCATTAGATCTCACAAAATAATTGAAAATGTTTGGTGCACTTTTGGTAAGGAGAAAGGACTTTTGAAGCAAAAAAAAACATGTCCACATCATTTTCTTGAATGCTTCAAACATATAAAAGGACCATTGAAAGATAATGAATTTGCATCAAAATTTTGTGGTTGTAACTTTGAAAATATAAGAATTTATTTCAATCAATAAAGATATAGATATGATATTTTGAATTGATTTTGGTCTAAGCTCAAACTAATTTTGATTCAATTTCACTTACATTGAATTGAAATTTTCATGTTGTTTATTTGATTTGTCTAAGCCACATCCATTCCGAACTTCCATTCCAATCAATTCTTGCTCCAAATGCAAGTCCAATCCCAACCAAATTATAGATCTAGATGGATCAGAATGAGGCTAAGTTGATGGAAAGTCTTAAACCTAAGCAAGTTGGTGTTGTCTTAACTAAATCGATTCCAAATGAATTTTGTCTAGGTTAGATCAATTTTGGTCAAACAATCAATCAATTTTGGACATATCCAATCAATCTTGCATGAATGCAATTAAGTGACCAATTGAATGAGACCAATGAAACCCATGAAAGGGTTGTGATAAATTTTAGATTGATGTGATAAATAGTGCCCCTAAATGAATGCCATTATTCTTAAGTGATTAAACAAATATGATCAATCTAGGATGGGGTCAATTGATTTTCAATAAACACAACTAATCCCATATGTTGTGGTTGTGAAAGGATCTCATCCAAAGGGCATAATTCATGTCCAAAGGGTGTGGACAATAAAAAGGATTATTGAAAAGACATAATTATTTGAAATAACCATGATTAAAATATTTGAAAATCATTTCATCATGACAATATTATGTGTATGAATATCTCAAAGTTGGGCATCCTAAAGTATAAGACACATCTTTTAAGCCATCATTTGTGATTGTGTTTGCAATTTAAAACCAAATGTCTCAAAATCTCATCCTTGGAATTTTTTTTAAATCAATTACATGTGCTGCTATTTGCAATATTAGTTTTTGCAAAATAATATCTTGTCATAATGGAAAGTAATAAAATTTTGAAAAAACTTGAAAAACAATCATCTATGTGACCACCTCCATCTTATCACTTTGAACATAAAAATCAAAGGCATTATATTCATGCAATTGGAACATTATTTGGAAGATTTTGGTAGTAAAATTAATCTTATTGAATTTCAAAATTTTGGGCATATTACATTATCTATTTTTTATGGATCATATGTACATTGATAAAGGTGAAAATAAAGTTGAATGTTTCAACAATGTTGTAATTTTATTATGATAAGATTAATAATAATAATCATGTCATAAGACATTGTAAATTTTTTTAAACCAATGACAAAATTTTCAACAAAAATAAATTAACATGAACTTCTTTTTAAATGGATATTGTGTGCAACTTGTTTTTTAATAATACAACATCAATATTGAAGATGTATAATTTTGTGTCTATAGCAATAATATCAACAAAAGAGATGGGTGTAATAATTGATGTGAAATTGTAATAGTGTCCATTGTGGAGCCTATTAATCCAATTGCAACAAAAAAATGGAAATATTGTTCAAAAAAATTCAATTAATAGATAAATCCAAGAAAGGCATAGAAATTACTTTGTGGCAAGATCATCATCACCAAAAAGAACAAAAATACTTGGACATTTGATATAAACAAGAGACAAAATCATTTCAATCATCAAAAGTGCCAAAATTGATGTCTAGCATTATATATATTTATCTCAACACACGAAATTGATTATTAGTGATAAATCACAAGAAATCACATACAAAAGGATTTAGAAAATAAAGACAATTTTTATTGGCAAGAATATTTTACAATCAAATCATCAAGTTACAGTAGTGGTCATTTAGATCCATGAATGGAAGTTGTTCACAAGTCAATTGTTTATATTTTAAAGAGACCTTCAAATGAATCTACTTCTGAAACATGGCAATTTCAGCAAAATGCTTTTAAATCCATAATAGACATTGGGGAAGGATGGACATGTAGAGGATTAAGAAGTGTTCTAGCTTCCACAGATATGGAGACAAAGGTGTAACAAGATTTAGTGGTGTTGATGTCAACAAAAATAAAATTGAAAAATAATCGGTTTTAAGCTTGAATTATGTATAAACTACTTTATTTATAATAAATGTACTTACTTATAAACTTTAATATAAAAAATTGGAATTTCCCCCCTCTTTCCTTGTAAATTTGCAAGACCAAATCTACATTCATACATTTGTCTACAACTTCTTAATCTACCATTACAAATGAAAAATAATAAGTAAACCTTACCTTTATATGCTTTGGTTGTCTATATGATTTCTTCATGTACACCCACCAAGCCACTACTTTGTTTCAAAACTCCAGAATAAAATAACTAGCTACCTTTGTTTTCCACATGCACCTCCAACAAATTCCTCTTTTCTAACAAAACATCCTAATCTAAAACCATAATTTATAGAATATAAGTTAAACATCTTTTTGTTCCCTTATAAACTAAATCACCCAATGATCTAAGGTACCTATAAGCAAAACAAACAAAATAAAGGGAGTTTTTAACCTTAGACTATTCCCTTAGCTTAAGATCAAAAGACATGGAACATAATTACTTATGGAAATAATTCTGACAAGCAAGTTGGAAGATTTTCTTTTGTCATATTTCCAATTATTTTGTTCTGACCACAATATTTTGATAGTTGGTCCTTGAATGGCACACAAAAATAAAGAGCTTGGAACCCCCACCACCAAGTCCTAAGAAACATTTTTACTATCAAATCTCTAAGGAAAATGACATCCTTGAGTTGCACACATTTAGTGTAGAATCTCTTACCCTTTGAATCCACAAACATGTAAAAATTTGGCCAAGTTTTTAAGGAAATATGATAGGAAAGAACATATTTTAGAATCCAAACTATCTTCAAATGTCATTTGTGTTGCACTTGTATCCGTTCAAAAAACACTATTTTGATACCCTCTTTTTACATTTTCACAATGCCTTTCCATTTGTTTCCACTAAACCAAACCCTACTATTAGGGTTTGAAACACCTTATGCAATAGACTCTAATTTGTTAAACAACAATGGTAACAATAGGAGGCTTGTTTATGACTAATTCCATCCCTAATTCCCTTTGTTTGTTCCCATGCATCAACTTGTATGGTTATTACCTTGTTATGTGGTGAAAAAATTGCTTATGAAAAATAAGAAAATTGTACACCAACATGGTGGTCACTGTGCAAATTCAATTCTCCAAATTAACACAACTGCCGTGACAGTAGAGGTTGGGCTAGACAAAGGATACAACATGTTTACTTTCAAAAAGTTTGTGAAATAACTATCAACCATACCTAGAGAACATTGTTGCAATTGCACGTATTGTCAAAATTCTCAAGACCAAAATACCGTTCTCCCTTTGGAAATTGATCCCCCAATGCCTTCTATAGCTCAGAGCCCGAACTTCCCATGACCAATTAAGCCTTCTCCAATCCGACTTTACCCTCTTTTACTAACCCAACTCAAACCTTTTCTATACCCCTCTCCACCCCTTCCCCCTTTAACTAAGCTTCTCATTCTTTTTCTTCTCCTCTAAGCCCTTAAAAATTCCAATGGGAAACTTGAAAATCCTAGAGCTTGATTCCAATATAAAATGAAGAAACAAGAAACATCTATTGTTGTTACATCACTAGTGGCGTGTGTGTGTGTGTGTGTGTGTGTGTGTGTGTGTGTGTGTTGTTTTTTCCCAAGTTTTGTTTTGTGTTGTTTCCTTTCCCTTAATTTTGAGACCTTTTTTTGACATTTCAATTAAGATCTCAAATAATAACAAACAACATGGATGGCTCTAAAGTTAGCATTCTTGGCCACCCAAACAAGTTGCTTCCACAAAAAATGTAGTTTAAAAACTTGATATGGTTAGTTTAAAGGACTTAAAACATTTATGTAGTATCCAAATTATTTATAAATGTTTATATTAATGTAACAAGATTTCATTTTATCTATTGGCATATATACAACAATCCAAGGTTTTTTTTTGTAATCCTTTAAAAATAAGTCACTCCTTTTTGGTACCCCAATTATGAAGACACCCTTCTAAGTTTTTTATCAAGAACTTTATTTGGATGGTGAATGTTTGTTATATGATAATCCAACATTTGTTATTATGTAATTGAAAATCAAGATTTGCAAAAGTATTATACAATAACCAAGGATTATGTGAAGTGAGATGGTAGTTTACAACAATGTTTGTTGCATTTTAATTAACAAGTTTGCAATTTCATTGACACATGGTTCCTCCAAAAACAACGATAATGATGAAGAGGATGAAGATTAAATCTTGTTTTGTTTGAACTAGAAGGTGACATGTAGGTATTGTACATTTTTTTCCATTTGGCATTATCATGACATTCTAGTTTGAAAACATTTGTTCCCTATGTAATGTTTAGTTTATGTACCATTGAGGATTGCAGTACAAATTATAATTATGTTGTATTTTTTAATCACATGGTAGGTCTAGGTGGCAAATTATGTCTTATTTCTTGATGACATTAAGGTTTGGGTGACAAATTATGTCTTGTTCTTTAATAGGGATGCTTGGAGTAAATTGAATGCCTTTCATTGCATCAACTCTTCTAGTAACTTTCACATGTTGTAATTTGCTTCGAGGCCTTTGCATCTTTAGATAAGTAGTTCAAGCACACCAATTGGCCATTGACCTAAAACCAATCAAGGGAGTACATAATGTATATTCATTCAATATAAATATTTTTCACAAAACTCATAAACAAAAATATAAATGGAATTTATGACAATAAAAATAGAACATTTCCACACAGGCAATAACAAATGTTTTAGTAAAAGTTGGCCTACCAACTTGGGCAAAAATGAACTTAATTTTTAACATTGTGAGCTTTAGAAATAAATGGGTCTCGTTGATGTTGGAATTATAATTGTTGGTACCTAATGGTCCAATAACATGTCTTATTTAACTAAACCCTTGGCCAACTTGACTAGTTGAAATTACAATCACCTATACATAGGTACTTAGCTAGTGGCCCAATAACATGTTTTATTTGATCAAGCATTAAGTCATCTTGACTAAGGGTGTCATTTTTGTGTTCTAACTTGACTAGATATCCAATTTGATAGGAAAACCAATGAGTAATTTCAGTCAAGTTGATTAGTCAAAACTTATATGTGTCAATTCATGCATAAGGCCTTTAATCAAAAAATATTTTTTCTTTAATAAAAAAGAAGAACCTAGTCAACATGAACCTCTTAAAAAGTCATGATTTGTTGTAATGTTAGTTAGATAAACTAAGTAGGTAGCCTTGGCATGCGCATAACTAATAGGCTATCTAAGTTAGTTGGATTATATGAGACTATTAACTAAATTAAACTAGGTCAAGTTTTGATACTATGCCAAAACATGGTTTTTATGACTAGGATATAACTTGTGACTAACATCCAAACTTAGTCATGGAATCAGATGTGGACATTAATTGTTACCATTTATATGAATGTAAACATACAAATGACTATATATGACTACAATTATGACTACACGACTTGTAGTCATTTTCAAAGACATGAGGGTGAAAGCACACTACAATGACCCCCATTGGGGTGTCACATTATACTACTTTCCAAGGATGTGCATGTTTGAGTGTATCCCATTTCAAACTTTTGAAATATTTTCATAATATTTTTGCATATTATGTTAGAATATAACTTTAAAAAAAGATTAAAAAAGAAACTATTTCATTTTATAAAGTGGGAGATTAGAATATATTTGTGGAAATGAATGTAATGTACCTGTGTACTAAAAAACACAAATATTCCAAAAATTAAATGATTTTTAATCTTTATGAAAGTTGAAGGTATATTGAACCATGTCATTTCACAAAATATGAACCATGTTTGGATACCAAGTGACTAATTTGAAATTTTTCATTTCAAAAAATGAGTTTTTTCAACAAAGATGTGATAAATGTGTGGTAAATTGAAAATTTGACAAGAAATCACATTCACATAGAAAATGACAAGTGTTGCTAGATGGGCCATTTTTTAAATTTCATTCAATTGATTATTTTAATGACTAATGAAACCCTAAAGTTAATGTAGTCAAAATGAGATTATGGCCTTATTATACCAATGTATATTAGAAATATACTCATGGATATTTCAATATAGATAATGAAATTTATTATTATTTTAAAAATAAAACTACATAACATTAGTTTTGTAAAAAAATTGTTGTAGGGCCCAAAAACCAAAATTGATACCCAAAATTAAATGTACCATGCTTTTGGAACTGTTAAACTATATGTACTATAATATTAGACCCAAAAGTGCCCCAAAGAGGGTCACCATAATGTGCTTTCACCCATGACATGTGTCATAATTTAGGCCATTTTAGATTACCTTAGAAGTAAACTAACCTAGTAAGTTAACATAGGTAAACCTATATGTTAACTTAAATAAGCTTACATCAACCTAGATTATCCTAGGTGACCTTAATTTATATTACCTTATGTTAATTTAAATTGGTACATTTTAACCTAGGTGAGCATAAATAAGCCTAGGTTATTATAGGTTAGCCCAAGTTAGTTTAGGTCCCCTTAGTTCATCCTAGATTAACCTACATGGTTAACATTGGTAGGCCTAAGTTAACCTACATGACCCTAAGATAACCTAGGTAGCCTTAGGTTATTTTGAATTAACTAACAATAAGTATGAAGGCCTATTGGTTTAGCCTTAGTTAACCTAGGTTTAATTTTTTTAGCTTAGGTTCAACCTAGGTTATTTAGGTCTAGCTTAAGTTTAATTTTGATTAGCTTAAACATACCCAATGTTTAGCTAAATTTTAGTTTAACTAAGGTTTACCAAGTTTAAGTTTAACCAAAGTTTCGTCAACATTTAGAATAGGTTTAACTTACGTTGAGGAAATGTTTAGCCTTGGTTAACCTAAGATTCCAACATGTACACTACCTTAGAATTTTTGGTGACTTGAAATTCCAACAACTTGCTTTGTTTTTTTTAACCATTGTTGTGTTGTGACCGGATAGGGAGTCATTTGGAGTTCCATAGTGTGAACACCATGTTCGTTTTAGCGTTTAGGTTTTGTTTTGAGTCGCCGTCAACTTTCTCTATGCAAGCAACGAAGTTTATTTCGTTACTATCTGTTAGTGGCTGTGAGTAGGAAGCTTTGTTGTTTGTGTGTTATGTGAAACATGTTAGTAGCAAAAGGAATGGGTGGCCAAGGACGTTTCAAGGATACAAAGGAGAGGAGAAGAAGTCGTTGATAAGAAGGGGAGTTTGAAGGAAGAAGACATGTCTATTTTTGGTGAAAACTATGGCAGTTTGAGTAGCAGGTAGAGTTTACTAGAATGTGTAATTGCTATGTTGTTCTTTCACTTCGCCAGAAACTATATTATGGTTGGCTTTGTGTTCTTGTGAAAATTAGGACTTATAAAAGGTTAATGTTGAGGGCTGATGACGCCTAAAGGAAGTATGAGTTGTAGAACTAGGAGCATATAGAAAATTGCATTTGTAGGGGCTTTGGTGGAATCTTAGTTGAATTCTAATGGGTGACCCATACACCTAAGTGGGAGCCAGACACCTTAATGGGTATCCTTGGGCTGGATAAAATGTGAGTGAGAAAAACAAGATGGGAGAAATCATAGCAAGTATCTATAGATCCTTGTTCCACACAACATTCTATTTTTTTTGAATAGTTGCAAAACCGACTTGGCATACCTTGATCAGTTGTATATTCGTACCCAAAAATCGATATGTTGTTAAAAGGCTAAACCAAGCATTTCTCTGCATTGATCTATGTGGTAGGGGATGGATTAGCAGCTCATAACAAGCCAAATGACCATTGAGAACATTGATCTCAAACCAGACCCTATTATTTCATGCACTTGCAATACAAGAGTTTGTTTCCAGTAGCAACTAAGGACTACTACTGTAGCAGATTTAGAAAAGGTTAATAGGCATGTATGGTCTGAAAATCTTCATTGTATGGAGGATCACATACTATAGGACTTTAGAACTAGGGTGTTATGACACTGCTTGTTTATCAAGAGATAAGTTGCAGACATTATAATAGGAGTAAGGATGTGTGAGTAGTAGATGGTTTGTGCACCCTTTTTTTTGGTTACAGTGTGTTCATGTATTTCATAGTTTTTATAGGCATTGTCTTTGGGCTTGGATTCCTATGTGTCGCAAGTGAATACATCCTTTTGAATCACCAAAAATGGTATTCAATTTTGTGTTGTGTTGTAATTAGATTCAATTTTGGAAGCATTGGGTTTTGTAGTTTGTGTTTTTCATTAGAGCTTTTGTTCAAACATTGACTGGTGAGGTATATTTTCTCATTTTGTTTTTTTTTCATAAAGTGCCTTAAGGATTTGAACCCTAGTGGGGCCTATGTACCCAAAGTGTGGAAGGAGGTGTTTTATTTGTGAAGGAAAATAAGAAGTTTGTAGGTTTGACAAGCAAGGAAGAAGCCCGCCAACAGTGACTCCATTTCCTTTTCATATATATATATATATATATATCTTTCCCTTTTTACTTTTCCTTCATCTTTTTTTTCTTCCTCCCCATCATTGAGCCCACAAACACTCATGGATGCAAATAAGCCACTAGGATTGAACCTATTGTATACCATGGTTATCCAATGGGAGATCCCCAAGGATGGGATATGCCTATTAAAGTTGTTCAAAGGCATTAAATATTGTTAATTATGGTTTTATAATGTAGTTTCTAAATTTGGGGATACCACTATGTGAAAAAGGATCCACAAACTAAACAATCCTACATGTAGCATATTATGATGTTATGACAATGTTATCCCAACTTGTTGCTAACATTGGTTGTATAAGGTTACCAATGTTCCTTATTGAACAACATCATATTGTGGGGGGCATCATATTTTACCATGATTGGGCCAATTTATTTGGTCAGTTTTTGATGGCCATTCTAAAGTCTTTCATTGACTAGTATGGATCAAGGACTTTTAGATCCTAAGAACTTAAGGCTATTTTGAAAATTGATTCAGATTTTGCAATATTTATAAGTTACACAAATGCACCCATGTGCATATTTGTTGGAAGATTCTTGGCCAACTATTCTTGCATATTTGTTGGAATCTATTTGTTGGAAGATTCTTAGCCAACTATTTTGATGGGATGTCAATAGATCAAGACTTGGATGAGTGAGCTAGTGCAAGTGGATGTTGTAGCAATTGGTTCACATGCCCATTGATTTTGGTGGTTGTGGATTAGCTTAACACCATCCAAGGTGATCCAATAAACATATTAGTTCATCCTTCGATCATCCATATGCTTGGTGGATGACATATTGATTTAGGACAATAATCATGTGTAGTTCGTCATGATGACCAACCACCATTAATTGTGGTCAATAGGGTTGAACTTCCATAAGTAGTTTTATTGTCATTTTTCAATTTCCCACACCTTCATGCATTCTAGGATGGGGGCCTAAGGATGATTTAGGACTCCAATTCATCCACTATGGAGGAGCCTAATGTGAATAAGAGGGAACAAACCATGGGGTTTCACATTGGCACCACTATTGTGCTAGACATTTCTAAATAAACTTATAGACAACTTTTGGGACAAGTAACGGACATTGATTACATCACCTAGGTATTTAATTTATTATTAGAAAAACAAAAAGTTTTGCCAAGTCATATTTGCCCACCCACCCACCCATAATTTAAGTCAGCCTAGGGTTAATTTAGGTTAGCTTATGTTAGCCTAAGGCTAACCTAGGTTAAGGTCGGTTAACTTAAGTTAGACTTGGATAACCTAAACCAACTTTGGTTAACCTAGGTAATTTTAGGTTATCCTAAATTAGGCCTATGTTAACCTAGGTGGGTAATTTTTGGTGGGTAATTATGTTACATATTAGAAGATGTGCAATGATTAGGGACTTAAACCCTCAAAGTGGAGATGAAGAGCAATTCTTCACATTTGCAACCTATGTAAATGGCTTAGGTTACCTAATTTCTTGCCTAGTTGGCATGTCTAAGCTCCTTATGGGTTTGTTTTTAGCTTAGGTTACCTACACTAAGCTTCCTAGGCTAGGTTAAGGGGTTCAAGTCCTCACACTTGCAACCTATGTAAACAACCTACATTAATTAGGTTCGTTGTTTAGTTGACCTACTTAGGCCTTCTAGGTTTTTTATAGCCTAGGTTGCCTATGTTAGGTTTGTCAAGGTAGACTAAAAAGTTCAAGTCCTCACATTTGCAACTTATTGAACAACTTAAGTTACCTAGGTCCCTTGCTTAAGTGTCATATTTAGGCTCCTTTTAGGTTTGTTTTTGGCTTAACCAAAGTAGATGGTACCCTAACCTAGGCAACATAGAAGGAACCTAAATAAAACATTTTTATGAAACAAGAAATAAGAAAGTCCTTTATAAAATTATCCTTATTTGAGACACCAATGTTCATTATAAAAAATCCTTAACTACAACCAAATTGTAAAGCTAGATTATATGGATTCTAATTTTAATATCTTAACTTTCATTTGAGTCATTTAACATAACTTGCTATGATTACCATGGTTTTCCAATGGAAAAACATAAACAAATCTATGATAATTATAATTGTCATTATGACCAAATTAATTATTATTTTTATTTTTCAAAATTTCAATGTTGTTAGAGTGGCAATCATTAATAACACAATTAAGCCATAATTGGCTACAATGTAGATCTCACAGTAGATGGTTTTTCAAAATTATTTTATAATTGCGATTATCTATTAGAACCTAAGATAGAAATCAAGTGATTTAATTTATTTATTTTTCGAAATTTGGTGAATTTAGTTTTTTTTTCAAAAAATCCTTTGTTGATGTTGTTGGGCATTTTTTTTTTAGCAAAATGGAAAAAAATTGCTAAAATAAAAAAACACTGCTTTGACTCAATGCCCTTTTTAGATCCTTCAAGAATGCGTTTTTTGCCCAAATTGTTGTTTAAGTGGTTAGGAGACATTTGGCCAATTTGACTCTTGACCTTTTAAATTGCCATAACTATTGTTATAGATCCTTGTTTTGAGAATGTGACCCCATTATATTGTACTACTTTTCAAGACCTTTTTGAAAATTTAAAGAAAGAACCAATTTGAATCATTGTTCCAAAAATTTGGGACATTCTAAAACTTTCAAACTCTCAAAGTGAGAATTCATTTGGGAGTGTTAAGGTTTCTTCCCTTACACTTTCATGAATGTCTTTGAGTCAAAGGGTTGCCTTGACCTCATTCCCACTTTGTTTCCCTATTTTTGCCAACTTGCTGTTTTTGGTATAATATGTCATTGACAATTGGTCATTTGTTCATTGTCTAAATGTTTCATATCCAAAGTGAAATTTCCACATGATACATGTTTATCTTCTTGTTGGCAAGTATCATTTCTTGATGATTTGTTCCTTATCATATCAATTGCACATTCTTCATTGTTTACTTGTTTCATATGCAAAGAAAATTTTCACATACTACATGTTCATTTACTTGTTCCATATGCAAAATGTTAATTTGCTTATTGGCAAATATGAAGTTCTGATTATTATTTTGCTATCATTGACTCAATTGCTCCTTGTTCATAGTTTACTTGTTTCATATGCAAAGCAAAAAATTCTATATGATACATGTTCATTTGCTTGTTGGCAAGTATCAATTGCTTATTGTTCATTAATTGTATAATATTAATTTGTTATAAATATATTTGATTGTGTAGTCTTTTCATATGAGAAGTCATATTTCTAAACTCATTCCATGCTGATAAACTATTTGAACTTGTAATTGTTTCAGGTGATAAGTACATGTTCCTGATTCCACAAGAATTACATAATCTACATACATGTTCTCAACCACCTGCAGATTCTACAATAATGATAAATTATACATGGTCTCTAGTGAAATATATAACACAACAAATATATCACAGAGAATTTTGCATGGACAACAAAGTATAAACAAAAGTACCACACTATGTGTACTATATGCCCAATGAATGATGAAGCTCATATGATTCATGTTGTGAATTCACACCCAAAATAGATGTGTGTGGTAGTGATCGAAGCAAATGGTTGTCAAATTTTAGTTCCCTTCTAGAGAATTCTTTTGTGAGAAAAACCATAGTTCATATAGATGCCACCCAACACCCCTAAAAAGGAATAGAAAAACCTCCAAAACCAACACCTGAAAAAAGGAATAGAAAAGTCTCCAACTCAACATCTGGAAAAATAGTTAAAAACCCAATGGCCAAATAAAAGGAATACAAAACCTCCAAAGCAACATCCAATCCAAAAAAGCCAACCCAACATCTGAATAAAGGAATATATAAAAAAGATTCCAAGCCAACATCCAGAAATAAGGAATAAAAAAGTATCCAATTCAACGTCTGGAAACAGGGATAACATGCAAGTGTCTGTAAGCTACATACAAACTTATTTCCTACAATTTTCATTGTGAGATTTGTTCACTTTGGCCATTTTGAGTATTTATCACTTTTGTCATTCACACACTGACAAAAGACAGAGGTAAAAGATTACCAAAAAAAATGGGTACCTTCAAGAACAAAAGTGCACTGTGACTTTTTCTCTGTTATTCTCATCAGGGCAACAAAATATAGCACTGATCCAACATTAGATGCACAATGGCAAAACCACATCACAGATAGATGCTCATTGTTCATTCCACTCAGCTCTGTCATCATTCTAATTATTTTCAACACGGAGAATGAGGGAAGTGTGTGCCATTGATTTTATGGCATTGCACCTCTTGACATTCAATGCAGAGTCTTTGAAGGTATTGTTCAGGGATCTGATTTGTCCAGTTTGACCTGATTTCAAATGACTAAGAGATTGGAAGAGAGTGGGAGAGCATTTTCACAAACATAAAAAGACATACGCACACCTTCATCCTGTGTTTTGCATGCCGGCAGCAATTCCCTTCATGGTCAAGATCAAAGTATCCTCAAGTCCAGGTGCATACTCAGTTGTTGTATTCAACTTGACGAGCTCTGTCGCTCTCTTTGTTGGCTTTGCCAGTTCCCCATTTTGGGTTATGTTCAACTGTTTGTTCTCCTCACGCATCTTCTTTAGTGTGTAAGCTTGCTGTACATTGAGAGGAGTGATGTAGGGCTCTCGTAGTCTCAACCGTTGCTTCAGTGTAGGATTGCCTGCCAGAACATCGTCATGTCCAGCTACCTGCATGGGCATTTGGAAGTTTTCTGGTTTATGCTTTTCTTCAATGCACAGAATACAAGGAACAACCACAACATTCACTAGCACCATAAACCCCACTTCACCAAACGCATCCCATCAACCAAAATGTCTTGTACCTTGACCAAAACATTACAAAGGGACAGTGCTCAGAAGAATGGAACTTTACCCTCAGTAAGTTATTCCGGGTTTCATTGTACTTTTGTCTCAATTCCTCTCCGAAGGGCTTGAATTCAGGTGAGACCAGCAAGCTATCATACAGCGCAGCAATACGTGGGTCACCTTTAGCAAACACCATCTCCACCAAGTCAATAGTCACCCGGAAAAATGGCCACTTATTGTACATCTGGCGCAGGGTTGTGATGTTCTTTGGATCGGTATCCAATGCATGACTCAGGGCACGACCAAGTCCTAGCCACACAGGAAGATGAAAGCGTGTCTGTGTCCAGGCAAAGATCCAAGGAATTGCTCGCAAAGACTCAATGCCTCCACTTGGTTTACGTTTTGATGGTCGACTACCAATGTTCATCCTTCCATACTCCATCTCGGGTGTCGCCTGCCAATCACACATTGCATTGCATTTTTCTGGTTCTACTCAGACTTTGCACAAAAAAGATTGATGCCAAATGCCAACAACCCATCATCAGAAATGAGCAGAGTACAATAATGGTCACAACTGCATGCCATTTGAAGACTGATCAAGGACATGATGATATGTTTCAAGGGAGGTGAGAGATGCAGAGAGTTTTGTGATCATATACCGCACGGAAATAAGCAACAAACTTGGGATTCTGGAAGACAATGGAGCGGTACTCTTCAGTTGCCACCACAGCCATGGAGTCCATCAAAGCACGCCACTCAGGCTTAGGAGCAATAGGAGGGTGCATTCCATGCTCAAGTGTAGCTGCTGTAAAACGCTGCAACGTCCTGAAACACAAGTGTTCTTCACCAAACGACTGTTCAATTACTTCTCCTTGGATGGTGACACGCAATGATCCGTTGATTGTGTCTGGTGGCTGGGACAGGATGGCAAGATGCGTGGGACCTCCACCCCTGCCCACAGTGCCACCACGTCCGTGGAACATCGTCAACTTAACTGCATACTCTTTGGCCACTTTCACCAGATCTTCCTGTGCCTTGAACATCTGCCAGGCTGCAGATAGACGACCTGCATCCTTTCCTGAATCAGAGTACCCTATCATGACCTGCAAATGCAAAGCAAATGGAGACAATCTCAGGCCAGCATACCCATGAAGTAAAACTCACCAGAAAAATCTTCACTCAAGCTGATTACCCATTGACTTTTCAGAAGTAGTTGTGTTGAAAAGGAAGTAGGTCAAGAGAAGAAGAAGCTTGAAGTAGACTGTTTGATGAAACTAGATTGAGAGAAGAAAGAAATTTTTACCTCCTGTTTCCCATTGATCCGGCTACGATACCAGTCAATGGAAAAAAGCCGCTTGAGTGCAGCAGGTGCTGACTCCAAGTCAGCCAGCTTTTCAAACAAAGGCACCACACGTAAGGGCTTTGTGACCCTGCACTCACGCTGCAAGAGCTCAACTGCAAGAACATCTGATGGAGAGGTTGCCATAGAGATGACATAGGCACCAAAGCAATCTGATGGGAGCTCTGCAATCACCATAAATGTATTCATCACATCCTTCATTTCATCTGTCAAGGATAGATCTGCACCAAAGAGAGGCCGCTTGCCACGGAGTTCAGAAAGAAGCCATTCCTGCAAAAAACCCAAGATTTCAACAAAACTCCTCAGGTCCTCCTGACTTGGATTGGAAAAGGCCATCATTTCTGAATCCCACAACGTAATGGTGTAGTATCAATTATGTATTGTCAAGACAGTACTCCTTATCCTCTCATGGTACCAGGCTTTTACCTGACGCTTGTCCTCCGACCAGTCACGGTATGATCCTATGCCAAGATGGGTAGTGATGGCATCAAGCACATCAGTGTGGCGCTCTGACTCTTGCCGGATGTCGAGTTTCACCAAGCTCAACCCAAAAACAGATGCTTGACGCATGAAATCCAGCAGACTACCATCAGCAATGGGTCTGTCTCCTGTCTCAATTAGTGAACGATAACAGAGCTCCAAGGGCTCCAGGATCTGCAATGCAGCACAGCAATAATTTTTTTCCAAAAGTCAACCCACTATCTAGTTCCAGCGGTCTTTCTCTCCTCAATCATTTCACTACATGTTTTCTGACTTCAAATAAACATGATGAAAGCATAAGGGGTGGTTCATCCAACAGAAGCTAGAGGAGAAGAGGAAGAACACAGTACCTGTGATACATCTGTAAATGTATCATCAATGGATATGTCACTCTTGCCACTGGCTAACAACTGCCCAATTCGTTCACGAGTATGGTAGAGTTTGTCTCGCATGTCACCCAGAAGAACTCGGAAAGGCTCACTCGGTGGAATGTGCTTCCAGAACTCTACATCAAATATAAAATTTAAAAATATCAAGATATTTATTTATGAGCCCCCTGAAACAGCCTGAAACAGGAGCAAACCTACATTCCAGATCTGAATTCAGTATACAGAAAAGCCTTGACTGTGCTTGTTCTCATCATCATCGTCATCATAAGTGGTCACAAATGCAAAAAGGCAGAAATCCTTTCCAGAAAGAAGTGGCAACAACAAGATGGCACTGAATTACCAATGTAGTGTTTAGCCTCCTTCCTGGTCTGTGCCTCCAGTCTCGTAACTCTTTGTTTGAGTTCATCACTGCAGCGCCACATTGACAACTGCATGGCAAACCAAAGCAGAGGAGTTCCCATCAGAACTAGTTCCAAACCATAGGTTCCTAACCTTGATAAAATATATTATTCAAACATATTTTGCTTCTAGGATTTCCCATCACTGCAGCTTGAAGCACAAAAGATGACAAGGTTTTTCTTTTGTCCAACCTCAAACATGAGATCTTCGATTTGAGCGAAATACAGGTTTGCTGTCATTAGCCTTGCCAGCAAACAGACATCTCTTGTTACCTCTGGTGTAACACGTGGATTTCCTGTGAAACAATAACCCAAACTCAAAAGATGTGTGAGAGAGAAAAGATCACACCATTTTCTAATTTGCATTCAAGTACTACAATACCCACAACAACTTGAATGATGTGAAAGCATTTCCAAAGAAATGTGAAAATGGGTGCTGAAGAATTGTTAGTGGGAGAAAGGGGGACACTCACCATCCCGATCTCCACCCATCCAGGAAGAGAATTGAATGAGGGGCACATTATATGGCAGTCGCTCATCAATACCAATAGATTTGAGGGCAGAGTCTACTCGTCGAAGGAACAAGGGAAGACCATTCCAAATAGTTTCATGAAAGTAGCTCATTCCAGCACGCATTTCATCCTGGGGTGTGGGAGGCGAGCGACGAATCTCATCTGTGCGGAATGCAGCTTGGATCTGCATTTTGGGGGGGACAGGAAAAAAAAGGAAAAGACCCATTTGATAAGAAAAACAGAAACATCAACATCCTCCACTAGTAACCAAAATGTTTTTGTTGAGATAAAAGATGCATGAAGAGGGTGGCATTCAAGCTTGAAGGAAGGCATACAATGTGTGAAAGGGTGTTCATACCTCTCGTTGGAGTGCCTCATCTAGCTCATGCTTCTCATCATCTGTGATGTCTTTCTCATACATTTGTGACAAGCAACTTCGGATACTGCCAATTCCACAGAAACAGAAATTAGTTTACATACCACAAAAACACTGTGCTGTTCATCATCAAGCCCATCATTTGTGGTCTCTGTTGCCAACAATGACCATGTTGCCAACTGTGAGAGTGACCATTTGCATTTCCAAAAGTGCCAAACAGAGAGAAGGAAAGGAAAGGGCAGATCCACAAGCCATGCAAGGCTATGATGGTGGGGGAGCTTGGATCAGCTCCAGGGAATCATCTGAGCTGAATTATAGCAAAGGATAAGATAATTTTACCGTTGATGCTTTTGGAGCAAAGATCGGCGAACAGATTGAGTGGGATGTGCAGTAAACACCAAATCCACAGTCTGGTTTTTCAAGGCCTCAAAAATCTCGTGAGGCGTTTTGCCGAGCTGCTTCACCAGGCGCTTGAAAGTTTCCTCCAAATCTGACTCAGTGAGTGCACTGTTCTCATCTCCGATATCACCCTTCTTGGCATTCCGAACCCGGCGCCGCTGTGAAATTTGCACTTCCTCTGCCAGGTTAGAGAGATTGAGCATGTGAGAGAAGGAGCTGGCAACCACAATCGCATCCCCTGGATCCAACCCATTCAAGAGATCTCCAAGCTCATTCAGCTTCTCCAGATCTCCACTCTTACTATACATGCCCGACAATTCATAGCACTTAAGCACCTGTTGTGGTAAAACCAAACAGAAACCCCCAAAAAGAGAGTTCATCAGTCACTCACAGCTAGAGCTTCAAAAAAACATTTCAACAACCTCTCAAAACCCTCATCCTTGAATCCATCCCCATCTTCACTGGAAAAATTCAGAGAAAGAAAGAAAACCCATGAGGTCCGACTCTATCTCAAACCATGTCAACAGATTGTTCAAGATGGATGTGTACCCATCAGAGCTGAGACTAGGTCAAGCCAGCCCGTTCTTCACAGGACAAGATGATTGTCCTCAGGACTTGCAAATCTTTTGAAGCACGAAATAGGGGGTGGCAATGAAGGGACTAGAATTGCAAAACCACATGAGCTGAGAGCTTCATTCAAAGCAAGGGATGGTGGAATCCAGCTCCAACTGTAACCATTCACTCAGAGACAGGAAGAAAACAACAACAACAGCAAAAGGCAGCAAGCAAGCAACAGCTAGTACCGTTTCTTTAAGCTCCTGGCCATGCAAGACCTCAACGATGTCAAGGAATCGATCTAGCAACAAGGCGTCATACTCGATGAGCTTGTCATCCTCTGACACTTTCTTGGGTGCTAGCAGCCTCATCTGGGCGTCTATAGACGCCATTTTCTGCAACATTGCCATACTTCTCAACTGCTTTATTCAAGCTCTACACTGCACTCTTCCCCAAGCAGATACCTCCTCTTTCTAAGTTAAATTCAGCTTTCTAGTTTCTTCTACTACAACCCAATCTCCTCCAGATTGCACTTCACAATCACTCCAACAAACTGGACTGTATATATATAGATCTACAAAATGTGGCACCCAGTTAGTTATGAGTATGTATGTGAATCTCCTCCCTCTTCTTCCTTGTTTTCTCTTTGTCAAAAACAAAAGAAAACCACCCAACCCAGTTAGTGCTGTTGTTTGTTTGTTTGCACCCAAGTCCCAAAATCCCAACACTCACCACCACCACCGCCCACAACCCACCACCGCCCTTTGTTTTTTTCTCTTCTTTTGCACTTACAGAACCAAAAGAAGAAGAATAAGAAGAAGAAATTCTCTTGCACTTACACAACCGAATGAAAGGAAGAAGCAATAAGAAGACTATTATTAGAGAAAGTGACGATACAAAACTCTCAATAATAACAAACTTAGGGAAGTGCTTTGTCTAAAACTAAGCTAGCAAACAAAACAAAACAAATTAAAATCAAGTGAAAACAAAAAAAGGAATTTGGCTGTTTGCATTTCCTTCCACATGGGATGCATCAAATCTGTGGTGTGAATCAAAATGTACATATATTGCTCCTAGAAAAATAGAAAATCAGAATCAAAAGAAAATTTCTTCAACAAAGACACACACACAGACACAAATATCTATGTGTGAATCAAAATATATTATTGCTCCTAAAAAAACGGAAAGTCAGAATCAAAAGAAGAATTCGTTAACCAACACACAAACACAAATCAAAGATGAGAAGAAGGAGAAGGAAAGGACATGATGAAGAAAGGAAACTCTTGAAGAGATGAGAATAAGAAGAAGAAGAAGAAGAAGAAAGGAAACTCTTGGACTCCCATGCTCTTGCTATTCCAGTCCTGTAGACCCCACGTTTCCATGCTTCACCCTACGATTCCAATTGCCTCTGGCCCACGTTTCCAGGGGTCTGGAATCTGCTTTGCTTGGGAAGGAACCAAAGGGCACCCCCGCCCCCCCCTTTGGGTGGTGGTTGGTTGGCCACTAGCCACAAATAGGCAACCTAAAATTAAAACACCAACCCCTATACACGACACAACTTTTATGTAGTTTATTACCACCTCTTATTATAATTTTTCTCTAATCAAATTCATGTTTTGATTAGTTTAAATAAGTTAAGTGAGGTTAGGTTAAGTTAACTCAAGTTGAGTTTTGTTTGTTTTGCTTTGTTTTATTGGGGGGTTTTTCAACCCTCTCAAAGCAAATTGTGGTCCATGGGAAAATATAAAAATTGTATGGAATTGTTAACTTGGGGAGTGGACAAAAAATTATTATATACATGTATAATTTTTTTGGTTTTGTTTTGTGTGTGTGTTTTGTGTTTTGAAACCATGTTGTTTATAAGTAAGAAGTTTGGTATGTGCAAACATGTGAATTGGAAAATAGTTTTATCGTTGTACTTTGGGGTTTTGTGTGCGTATTTTTATTTTTACTTTTATTTTTGTGGTGGTGATGTGATTGTGGGTTCATAGAAGCTTCCCCATTTGGGCTTTTGTGCAATGAGAGTGTTGGATATAGAATTCCATTTTTTATTATTTTTTGTGGGGTGATGATGCGGTTGCATGTTCGTAGAAGCTGCAAGGCACCACTACAAGCAGAACTTTTGTCACATTCAAGCCCTTACAAAATGTGAAGAGATGTAGTGTTTCCAGTGGGTCAAATAGCCAACAATTAATAAATTTTCAAAGGTTGTCATCATTTTCTTTTGGGATGTAAATCGCATTTCAATTCTCTAAATGCCATAATTTTGTTGTAAAAGTTATATATCGATTTTCTAAAGGCCATCATTTTTTTAATGGATTTGGAAAAATGATATTTTTTTGGTTGAAAAGTTGGCGGGGAACTAATTTTTACAAGTGTAGGAAAATAGTATCCACTACATAAAAAGGCCATGATCACAGTTATCTTTCGATTGTGGTTTATTTTGAACATATATGGGGGTTTCAAAAGGTCAGCATGTGGTTTCCAACCGCCCAAAAACATGAAGGGAAAAAGGAGAAGGGGGGAAAAAGAGGGGAAAAAGTCTAAAGGAATTTGGAAAAGAAGATTATTAAAAAATTTCTATCATTGTTCCACAATCCTTCACTCCCATTTAACTTAAACTTTTAAAAAAGACCTATTTAAAAGCTTATCAACCATTTAAAATATAAATTTCCATGGTTGTTCCAAAATCCTTCACACCCATTTATTTTTATTTTTTAAATACAAAAAATAAAAATAAAACCATTTTTAGCTTATGAGGCATTTATTTAAGGGTTCACTATCAAAATTAATCAAGTTTTGATCCTCTTGTTAATCATCAAATAAATGAGTTTGTTGGTCGGTTGGTTTGGCTTTGAAACAACCCATCCAAAAATTTGCACGAGACAAATATCTCTCTTCAAGAGTCGCAAATGGGATTGATTCCCAACACTTAGGAAGGTCATATTTGATTTACGCAGCAATACGTTTCAAATGCCCCCCTACAAACACGAACTTTGCGGGATGTGAGTGCAAATGGAGGGTGGCAATAGAAAAAAGGAAAAAAAAAAAACCCCAATAATAAATTAAAAAAGGCGGTGCTTGATTGGCAATGCACTAAAACACAATATTTGTCGTTTTCTTAAAGAGAGTAGTTAGTAGGTAGCCAAATAGGTTAAAAGATTTGCCAAAATTAGAGCAAAAAAAGAAAAGGAAAGGGAGAGTGGGAACAGGCCCCAGCAGGAAAGGGAAAGGAAAGGGGAGGGGAGGGGAGGGGAGGGGGGGGGTGCGTGTTTTTCCTCCTCCACCCCCCAGAGTGATGCCACGCGGACACCCATCGGGGAAGCCAAGTGGCAAGCATCCCATACCTCACCTTCTCATCTAACTACCTCATGCTTCCTAGAGTGGCCACGTAGCAGTGTACGGTAACTAGATACCTAGTTTTTGGTGCAGGTTGTAGACTTTAAGAGTAAAGCTTAATTAATTAGGCTTGATTAGTTAACTAATTAATTGATTAGTTAACTAATTAATTGATTAATTAACTAATTAATCAATTAGTATTTATCCTTTCTTTCCCTTTTTTCCCCCTAATTCTTTTCAGAGTTTACCAGTGGAAACTTGGGAAATGGGTAAACAGAGTAACTACTTATTTCTTTAAAAAAATTTGCTTTTGTTATTTTTTTTTTGTTTCAGGCAATGAAACAAAACCTCCCCTAATTCTGATGAGGTTATGATTATGATTATTATTGCTATTATTATTATTATTATTATTATTTCCCTCTGGGGATATGAAGATCGGTATTGTGGTTTTTTTTAGAAAAACCTACTTTTTTTAGTCTTTTAAAATTCATATTTATTTATTTATTTATGTTTCTGTACTGAGAATGACCAAACTGTATAGCTCCTCTAGTACAATCCTTTAATGCTAACATGGTGATAATATTAATTATGATAATATTGTCATTTGGGGTGAGTTTTTTCCGGGGGTGATTTCATGATTGAATTAATATTACAGAAATTCACAAACCCAACAAGTTGGAAAAGGAAAATGGATCAGACAATTACTTTTCCTCCTTTTCAATTTTTTTTTAAAAAAAAATTTCCTCCTCCCTATTAAATTATTAGGACACAAATTCCCCATGAAAATAGAACTTATCAGCCATGAAATGATTTTTTTTCCTTTGTTTTTTTTGGAAGACTCACACAACTCAAGAAGCCATCGGCACCCCCAAGTCAAGCTCATTGGCAGAGGGCTGTCAGAGGTTTCACCTGCATGCCACTGGGTTTGAACCGAGGACCTTTTTTTAAAATTTTGGCCAAGACCAACAAAAACTAAATAAAAAACAAACAAAAAACACATGACTAAGAAGACTAGACAACACCGCAGAAGAAGAAGAAGAAGAAGAAGAAAGGAAAACACAAAGGAGAGAAAGGGAGCCCGGAGAAAAAGGGCAGAAGGATCAGCACCAACAGATGATGTATCTACAATATACAAATACGTACACATACCACTCACATACAAAAGGAGGAGGGTTTTGAGAAATTCCTCACTTGGAGGATTGAAGACTAGAGGAGCTTGCAAAGAAACCCATTTGAAGTTTCAAATTCGAAACAGCTGGGTCGATCTCCAAACACAAAATGCTTTCTTTGATGAGCAAAGGTGGTCTTCATCCCCCCCCCCCCTGGGTTTGTTTCAATAGACAAGCAGCAAAGAGTATGCTTTGTTGTTCAGAAACAATGGTTAGAACTAAACATTTTGATGAAGCTATGAAGAAGAGGCAAAACTCAAAGTGTGACTTACAAAGACCCACAAGACCCCTTCCTTAGGCAGCTGAAAGATGTGACTGGTAATATTTTAACTTGAAATAAATGTGCAATATCTAACATATTATTACAAAGCAAAAAGAGAGACATATTAATGATCTTGATAACTGTAATATTACAATTACAAAGGGGGAAATAAGAATTAGTACAGAGGGAATACAAAGAAAAGAAAGAAAAAAACGGGTCTGTCAATCTGGCATGAGAATGTGTTGATTAAAACAAAAATTAACAACCTCATGCACTTAAAAATTGCCAATAGTGCACTCCTTGGGGACCTCTAAAGTGCCCACCCATCACAAGTGCAACTCTCAGAAAATCCTCAAATGAGAAAACCATGAAAAATTTCATGGACAACATGCTGGGTTATATACTATAAGAGAAAAAAGACTGGCTACAAGGAAATCAAAGAGCAAGGAGAGCCTTGGATACTGTGGTGGAACCTTGAGCTTCTTCCGATGTCCCTTTCAGAGGATTAGAGGATATAGTTCTAAGAGGTCCAACTTCATGTAGATGACAACTTGTATTGTTTCTTGAGAAACTTTGATGCAACTTGGTCATTGCGGTGGCACAGGATGCGCAGAAGCTTGTCTGAATCCAAACTGCTATGTGGCCCTTGGCGTCCCGTGATTTCATGGCCACCCACCATTTGCTCACTCATACGCTTGAAAGTCTCAATCACTTCATTGGTCTGCAAATTGACATCCGCAGAAACTTCAACATAGTTTGAGCTCAAAGCACTGCCCCTACCAACCTCATAAATTGGCTGCCGCAAAATGGTCATCTCTTCACCCCAGATTCCTTTTTCCTTTTTTCTTGATGTGTTTCTTAACCTATTATTCACTAAAACAGCTTAAAGATGGCAGTTGACATCTCTGCAACTGACACTTGGAGAACTGCAAAACACTAAAAGATGGCAAAAATGTAACTGACCACTTCTTCAGAAATTTTACATCCATGTGCTTCTTAAAAATACACCCAAAATTGATAAAAATGTCTAGTTTTGAAGAGGGTCTTCTGGGTGTGCAAATGTTTTGTCCCCAAGCAATGAGAGATACGTACATCAAGGCTGTACATGCTCAAAACATGTTTAACAGGGGCAGCTGCATTCTCAACTACCCCACGTGGAAGTCCATCACCCTCTGCTATGAAAAAGTCCTGCATAAGTATTGATCCAAAAAATGTGGCATCCGTCAGTTACTATTGTCAGCAACATGCATTCTATTTGACACAACACACAGAATGTATGACCTACAGACCAGCCAACACAGACCCAGTGAAACCAATAAACCTGAAACAGGACTGTAACTGTAAACTGGTCTGTGGCAGCTTAAAAATGAAAACTTGACAACCTATGAACAAATCACACTATAAATCCTAAACCCACAAACCTTCAGCACATTCACATCCTCCTCAAGCATTGCAGAATCACTTTGTGCAAAGCCTCTTGTTGGTCCTCCATCCAGAAGCACTCTCAATAGCCCATCCTGAAACATGCAAAACACCCCTCCAGTTGTTGATGTCTGTCAAATATCATTTCGGCATCATGTGATGCCAACATCCACCAAAGTCAGCCAGTCAGCCAAAGATTTTTCCATTTTCAGTTTTAGCAGGTTCTGCCAGGTTGGTTTCAACAGGTTTCTAAGAACCACACATGCAAAGGGGCTGATTTTCTTTTAGTATTTGGGAAGTTTGCAATAGATCCTGCATATGATCCTGTTATCCAAAAATTGAATATAGCTCCTGATGCATGTAGGTGATGGATGACTAGTTGTAGCTCATCATCCTAGAGACTTAAGCCAAACTAGTGAATGCCTTGGGACTGAGCTTATTAGAGTGGTGTCATATAGGTGCAGTAATCAAAGGCTTTTTTTTTCAATTCATCAAGTGGACTGGTGATCATCAACAACAGGAATGAGCCAAATTTGGCTGAAAGTCAGCAAGCAAAGTATATATTTTTAGGATCGTGCTTTGTTCTGGCGACCTCCAGGAGTTTATTTTCTAAATATGGCAACTTCTGACTTTTTCCCCTCAAATTATGGCAACTTTTGCATACTTTTTCAAATAAAACCCTCTGTACACTTTGCACCAGGTTTTTTTTGGTTGCCACAGTGTGAAAATCCACCCCAAAAAAAAAGAACACTGGCAGTGACAGCAAGAAATTTGATGTTGACTACATACCAAGGAGGCTTGCAGAAGTCCAAGGACAATGCGGTCTCGAAGGGGTTCCACAATCACCTCACACAACTCTCCCAGAACCTGTAACATATTTGTATAGACACATTCACAGGAAGCATCATAACAAGTCCTCTGACTTTTCAGTTCCTAGTTCGCACTTTTGTAGGATAAGGTGCAGAGGAGTACAATGGACGAGAAGACTCTGCTACCTAACAACAGCATAGGAATCAGTGATGTAGATCCCTGGTTGACCAAAATGCCAAGGCAGAAAGCAGGACTGGAAGGGAGTCATTTGTGGGGTGGAGCAACCCTACGGTTACTAGGTCATAATACCCCTATATTCAACTCGCCCAACCCCAAACAGAACAGCAGATGCCAAATAGAGTATAACCCACTGATGGCATATATAGTGTATTATGGACACAAAGTTATAGAGATAACTTACAGGGTCAAGGGCGCTGACCACTTTGTCCATGCGCGCTTGTGAGACACTGACACTATACAAGCCATCAATAAAGGTAGTCCGCATGTCCCAAAAGATCAACTTTGTGCCTGCAACATTGCCAGTTGTTCAGCAAAAAGTCTTTGAAGTGCTGAGTTCGAGCAGATGCCATGTGGGCAAAGATGTGATTACTTAGTTGGCACTCAGGACCAGTTGTTCTACAAGAGGTCATCATTGAAGATGGATTAGCTGTTGGACATTGATCTCTGGCTCTACCTGGTCTAATGCACTGATGCAAGTTACCGACCTAACTGTTTGTGAACAGGACTGAAAGAAGTACCTGTAAATTCACAGATCTTGTCAATGGCAATATTCACCACCTTTCTTGAGCCCTCAAAGGCCACAGAAAGCTCATCCATTGGTCGGGACCCCAAAACCCGTTTCCCATTATGCTCCACATTGTTGGAAGTGGCCCCTGCAATCACAAAAGTGGAAGAGTTTCTTACCTTTTTCCTTCACAAAATTCCTCCCCTCAGTTCTGCACTACTGTTGTAGTAATGAGAAACTCCTTATGGCATGAAAGAGCTTAATGGTTTTGGGGAAAGAATACTAATGCAACTCAACATAATCTCCTACTCTGAGTTGGAGAGGATCTGCTGATAATAAGGTTATTGCCATTTCAGATCCAACATCATGACAGTACCCATTCAGCAGACATGAGAGAGAGGAAACCCAACTATAAAGCCAGGCAACTCTGTATTTGCCTCAACACACTTCATGTGAATTGCCTCATTCAACCACCACCATAAAGCCAGACAACTTACTTGGAAGGGACTTGTTTGCCCGGTTGGGACCATCCTGTGGTCTTTTCACAGCCCACCGATCTTGGATGTTGTCTTCAAGTAAGTCCACATGGCTTAAAATGTACTGCACAAGATAAAAGTATAAACACACTCCCCTGTCTCTTAGCTCAAGGTGTGAAGGGAGGCACAATGGAGTATATGTGGGTGTGACATGGGTGTTGGAAAAACCAACCAACAAGACAATGAGAAGGGAACTGCAATACACTCACATGAAGTGTGTTGAGGCGGATACAGAGTGTGGCAGTAGTTAGCATGTTGATTTCACTGGAACGTCTCTCATCTGGGTCCCGTGGGTCACCACCTTTCTTCTTGCTGGCTTTAATGGCAACTTCTTTCTTGTAACGGGTCAACCCTGGGGGTGGCAAGATTAGATCTGCCTTATCTCCTGTGAGAAATCCAGGAAAAAGCATCAAAGGTGTCAGGAGTCCAGACATTTCCTAGTAAGTAAGCACGATGGCCTTCAGATCCCAAACCTTCAGAGACACAAGGATCACCCAGATATAGGACCCATGTCCCTCTTTCGGAAACTGGCAATGATGCCCAACTGGTGATATACCATATATGTTGCTAGCTAACTGCTGAACCAATCTATCTGCAGTGGAAAGATACTATGCAACTAGGAACTCACCTAACTGAGCAACCACTTTATTGCTGTATTGCTGCAGTGCAACGTCAAATCCACTCGTGAGGCCTTTCAGCTGCATTATCCGCATTGGAAGCTTCAAGTTGAAAAACTGCTCTATTGTCTGGCCACCACCCCATGTTGCAAAGAATGAAAATGCTGACTTAGTTTGTGTTACAACTACCATAACATTTGTTTCTCTTGGTCTCCAAAGCATTACATATTGAAGCAAGAACTACTAGTCAAAGAGAGACTTAAGTCACATATCTGCTGTGGTAATAAGCAGTGCTAATGCAAGCAATCAACCCCTAAGTGAAGCAAAAACTGAGATTTTCTTCTACATGATTTTTCACACTGGACCTGCAAGAAACTGGTCAATGACATCTTTCATGTCATAAGAGTTGGTCAGAGCTTACAGTCTAATGGCCAAAACAAATAAGTTCCTTCGCATTTGGTTCACAAGGTGGTAGGCCCTACCTTGAGAAATGGGTGGGAATCTTGCTGGATCTGCAGCACCAAGTATCTGCAATTCGACTTTCTGGCTTTGAAATTCAACACACATGACAAAGAAGGCAGCTGGAACCATTTACAGATTCAAGGACATATGAATCTACCTCTTCAATGATCCGGAAAACTTCAACAATTGACTCTCCATATCGCTGTTGCATAGAGATTGGCTGCCACCTCTGCATAACACCATGTGAAACAATTCATGTGCAACAGCAACAGATAAGCGAGCCCATAAGATAAGCCAACCCTAAACCCTAAACCAATCACAGCTGGATTGACTGATTATGTAACAACTAACAACTAGCATGAAACCATGCTGCAAGTGGTCATGAGCCTTACACACAAAGTATTAGCTTGCTGATTGCATTGAAACACAAAGGTAGGACAGAGGACATACTTCTTGTTCAATTGTGCGATCCACCCAATCAGACAAACGTGAGAGTTGCACGTTAACCCACCTCATGATTAGAGTGCCTGATACGACTTCAACCTGCCCCATTTTTCCAGCTAGCACTCATTATGAGGGTAAATGCAGCAAGACACACATGCCCAGAAACTGGAGGATTACAGACTCACAAGGGTGTAAGAACTAAACAGTATCTGCTAAATTTGAAAATGCATAGGTTCCAGATATCCATAGGTATCATCTGAACATCAAACCTATCGGTATCAGGGTCTCAGGCACTGTTGCTACTACACTCAGAACTGCCTGCTTCCAGACACTGCAAAAGTACCATTTTTTGGGGGGGCATCACTACTTCATATGACCCATTTCACTTGCTTTTATCCCTGATAGTTCAGGCATTGGATCACTATTCCCTAATGATTCTCTTAATTCACAAAAACCTTAATAATGTAACAGCATGAGTGACAACAAGAAAGGAAAAACACCCAGACAGAATAAAGCTAAGGATGAGTTCAACAGCATCCAGAGAACTTGTAGCATACCGAAAGCTGCAGGAAACTAGTACAATCTCCAACTTAATTCTGAACACTGGAATTCCCTGCTAAACTTCATCATCAGTTCCCAACAGTGGTTTTAGGGTTTGTTTCTGTAATTCAACCAGTGATTAAGTACATAACTGACTGACCATTTGTGACCTGATTTTGATCAGATCACAAATGATTAAGAACTCTGGGTTGGAATTATATCATAAAAATTGGGTTGGTAATCCATTTTTTTGATAGAGCTAATCACCTGATATGCAACCATCTGCTGCTCAAATGTGTGCTTGACTGCTTCATCTTCTGTGGCAGATGCAACAAGATCCTTCAACAATTGTTCTAAGCTGTCAGCAGCCGGCAACACGGATGTGACATCATCTGTAAGTTGTGAGACTCCATCCAGAAATGGTTGCTGCCCTCCCACCAGTACAAATGACATACCCATGACAATAAGCTCTAATGTGCATGTTCAACAAGACATATTCATGTGCTATCTTCATGAGCAATGAAACATTCTTAGTTCTTATGATGTATCTATCCATGCAAGAGTAGAGCACCAGGGTGTTTTTTTCGAATTTTGTGATGTAGCCCAGTGGCAACCATCCACAAGAGGAAAAAGCCAAATTTGGCTACAGGTCAGAGAGGACAGTAGACACTTTCTAGAATTCTGCTATGTTTTGGTGACCTCCAAGAATCCAGTGTCTAAATATGGCAACTTATATGTTTCTGCCCTCAGAATGTGGTGATCTAAAAGGCATTTAAAAGGAATCTTGCAACAGCCCCAAAAAAAAAAGTGCCATGTAGATGCAAAATTTAGCACAAATTTTTTTGCTGTACAACACACTCCACAATAAGCATGAAGAAGGTAGCTCCAAAGGAGATGTACAACCCAAGATTCCACATTATGGGTTGATTGACCAGTGACCATCATTACAGCTCAGTTGACTATGATACACTGGTCAACAAGGTCAAGAGCTCTGATCATTGGTTGGGCATTTTGGCTTCATGCCAAATGCAACAAGTCTCTTACCAGCTCTTTCCGGTACAGAGAGTGTAAGAGGCATGCAGAAATTGCAATCGACTCTGGGTGCCACTTTGAGAGGATGGGTGCAAACACACGAGCATCATTCTTTGCGAGCGTCTGGACTTCCTCTGCAAGGAGTGCCAATGGATGGACATTTTCCACTTCCAACTTCTCATCAAGTGCCTCCAATAGCTGCAAGACCCCCTCCAATCAAGAATATATGTTAGGTTACTTGCTCACACCCAAAATATCCACTACTCCACTGTCAACTTCTTACCTAACTGAAAACTATACCCACAATAGAACCCATTTGAGATATGCTTCTCTGCCCCAAAGCATATAGGTGTGAGGTTAGGGATGTCCACCAAAACAAAAAATTTCAAGGGAGAAGAATGCCATGATACAGGAATTGTGATTTCTAGAGAACTGTGTGAAGTTCCTGAAATGTTTTTTCACATAAGCAGACATAACCCTTCCTACACATAACAACCATTGTGTACTACAGTGCCCAGATTTAGAGAAATTTGTGACTGGACTCACCCTGTCGTAAGCCAACTTGATGGAAGACCGGATATAGTCCTCAGCCTGCTTAGCAACCACAGCCATCTCTGCCACTGATGTTATTCTTGTTACCTGTTCAACATCAACCCACAGCATGCATGTGTTACCTGTATCATGTGAGAAAGTTGAAGGGTACGGAAACTATGAAATGCAAAAAAAAAAAGATCCCATCTTCAGGAGGTCTGCATCATATATGCCAATCAAATTGGGTTTTCATGTCTTTCCATGTGACTTTCCATACCAAGGATAGGTTTGGATGGCATGGATCCAAAAAGGTAAGTACTAACCTAATAAACCCATAACAGAACTCCCAGTATATAGGAGACAGCACTCACAGGAAAGATGAGCAATGATAAAAATTAAGGGTCTAAATACATACCCCAGCTTGCTCACTCTCATCTGCTATGAGTCGACCTGAAACCATTGCCAGCATGACAAGAACCTCCATCTTCTGTGGTGACTGTATTATCAAGACAATTTCCGAAAGTCAGATTCAAAGTCAAGGGTGCAAACTGCCTCCCTTCCCCACAATCATTTGCAACAGGAATAACTCCATATGATGAGATGCACATAATGTTCCAACTACAACACTCCAACATCATCTATTTATGACTAACATGTGGAGCAAAATTCTAAACTTCAGCAACATTGGGTCCACAATGGGAAGGGATATGTCTCATATATACATCCAGGAAATGCAAGTGGTAGTCTTCAAGCTGCTTGTCCACCCATGATTTTATTGGGGTGAGCACTGACTGCACATAAGAAAGTTCCTGGGGGCCCTCAAGTCCCTCCACTGTGGACCGCAGTCCTTTCATGTAGAACCGCTCTTGGGTACTGCGTTGACCATCAGATGCAATTCTCTTCATCTGGTGCATCGCATGCTGCAGGAGAGCGAGCTCCCCTGTCAAAACATACTGCAAAATGAACATGTCAGCAGCTCAGCACATACATCAAAGAGAAAGTAGGAACAGCTACTTTTACAGTTCCAGCTCTGGCTCATTCCTAGCCCTCCTGTGGCTAAGTTAACCCTCTCTGCAATCACAGAGACTTCTAGCAATTCTGCTAATCATCTGGTGGAGTTGTATACATACATGCTACTAACCTGACGGAAAAGGACCCAGGTGTAACAGATATCATGTATTGTCTGTGTAACTCCCAAAATGCGCCACGTTGACTTGAGCATCTCCAGAATTTCTTCAACCTCCTGAGATGATGACATCACTGATAACCACATTCAGATCCAGCATCCAAATGCGAATCTGGGCCAAAAACCTCACCTGGATATTACTGGGAAGTACTTGCCAAATGCCCTTGCCTACGACTACATGAAGCTATCTTGGGTTTGTGGCCCCATCACTGCTTGCAATGCAACAATGGATTCAACTACCCATTAGACTACGGATTGCCATTCTTGTAGATTTAGAAAAAGAAGATTCAACAAAAGGAAAAAAGTGGAACAGCTGAGTACAAGTACCTCCACAAGATGGCTTTCATCGAGGATGTCGAATACACTCATTAGCAGCTTTTCATAGACTCGCACATTCAAATGGTAGCCATCCACCCAATGGCAAACCTCACCTGTATGATCTCCACGCCCTGCCCTCTCTGCAAGTGCTGTTGCCACTACTCGAATGGCCTTTAAGCTCTCAGCATGCTGAGCGGGACCTGCAGGGGATGGGAGTGTCTGGAACAAATTGCCAGAACACCCTTCACAAGGTAAGAATCTCTGACATCTACAGATATTCAGATATTTGTGATTGAGATAGGTGAGATACACAGAATGTCAACTACATATACATGTGTAGAATTTTTGATGCTACAGATTTGCTCACAAATAAAAGAAGAAAGACAGAACTTACCTCTGCTTCTTCAAGCTTAGAGATCAAGCCCCGGAGTTCCACAGCAGAGCGGTCTGAGGGGTCAAGTGCTTGGGATGGATGATTTAACAATCCCTCCAACAAAAGATTAATCTGCAATGAAGAAAAGGCATTTTTTCCCCTTAACAAATAAAGACATAAAACATCAGACTATTCTTTGTTTTGTTTATTGATTTTTTGGAAAGTATTGTGAACTGTGCCAAAGAGGAGGGGAAAAAATAAGTCCAAATAAACTGGAGAAAACTTGAGAGTTGGGTCTCTTACCTGCCGTTTCTCCCATCGGATGAATAGCTTCTTGTCTGTGAACTCCGTACGAGCAACCCAGCACAGAAGCTCCAAAGGCACAAGCAGTGTGTCCATACGTTTCCCAACTCTTGAAGCTGATGCATGCAACAATGCTTCTCGAGTCCGCCGATCTGAGGCTCCTGAAATCTACAAAGTACCCCACACCCTAAGAAGATTGAAAAGATGCTAATCTGAGAAATGGTTCAGGTCCAGAGTCAGCTAGTTTGAAGTTCCAAGCACGGACCAAGACACCCATTAGTCCTCAGGGGATTGTTATCCTTCAGAACTAGTACATCTGCTGAGAAGCCCTACTTAGTTATACCCAGGGAACACATGTGTGGAACAGGCAAAGTGGTTGACTAGAGGGTTGTGGCTCCCTCAGAAGAGTGGGTTTCTCCTCACTTGTACAGATGGAAAATAGTCTAATCAACAGGAGGAGGGAGCCAGTATGAGAAAATTGGCAACTGAAAGAAATCGCATGCATACCTCTAACTGTGTGCGCATGGTTTCCATAAGGCCTGCAAGCCCAGGGGCACGTGTCGGTTGTGGTTGGTACTTGTCAGTCTTGCTTCTTGAGAATTTTTGGGCCAACTTTGATTTCTTCTCCTCTTTCTTTTCCTTGGTTGGCAAGATCAGACCCCTGGAAAGATGCAAGGGAGAAAGTTAGATACCTTGCTCTGTGATTAATAATCCCATGATCCAGCCATCTGCTGCCAAAAAAGCCTCTCTCTCTGTGACCCCATTGCATTGACCATGGGCATTATTCCCCAGGAAAACCCAGTCTGACTACAAAATCCAGAAACCCATTGAAGCTTTGAGCTTGGAACATGATGAGCATCTCAGTACTCAAATACATATCTGGAAACCATATGGCTTCTAAGCACACTACTTGATTCACTTGCTTTGCCCCTTCTAGTCTCTTCTCCTTCAACACTTGTAGTCTCCTAACAGGGGGTTGTAAGAACCATAACAATAAGGGAGGAGAGACAACCATACCCAGCAGCTCCCACAGAAACCAAGAGAACTTCATAGGCTGTTTCCCGTAGATCGTCGTCTGATAGCCCTGCAGAACAGCATAGAGGAAGGGAAAGTCTCAAATCATGTGTTCCCAAAGACCCTTATGTTCAGAACCCTGAGAAGCATTACCCATGAACCTTTGTACCAGAAACCCTAACCTTGACCAACCACACAACTGAATGTATACAATATGGTACAGCTATGGAGAAAAGAGTCACCCATAACTGAAATTTGAAATTTGCACCTCAAAAGACTTGGCACCAAATGAAGTAAGTAAGCTGGCAACACAAAACTAGTCCACACATCATATATACTTTTGAACAGAGAAGGACTCAATATAACCTTCAAAGGACTACCTGTCTCAAAGGGTGGTAAGCTGAGGACAAAATTGCTGATATTGTTGTTGAGAGAAGATTTCCGGTGCTTTACGGCACTGTCATCCATGTCATCAAAATCATCAATCTCATCATCAATGTCCAAAGTTGCCTCAGGCGTTGAATGAAGTGATAGGCTCCTCTTGGAGACTGCAGAAAGTGGGGTCGATTGGACTGGAACAGCCTTGTTAGGGGGTATCCGATTTGGCACAGGGCCCGAAAAATCAGGGCGGGTGACTAGAAAGTAAACCTCTCCAAACCCATTCCCAGCCTGCATGATGAAAATGCAGTATTATATGAATACCCAACATAATATTTTCACTCTGTAAATAGAGGAGTGTTGTTTCCACCTATAAGTTGGTGGGTTGCCTCCCAGAAGTTGCTGAGGCAGCCCAAAGAACTACAGCTCTAGGCTGGTCACTGAAGAACTCACCAGCCAGCAGGGTCCAGGACTCTCAATAGTTACCATCACTTCTTCACTGAGGACAGAGAAGCCCTAAGGGTTCTAGAGTTGGCAATTGTATTGTGGGCATTTCCAAGACAAAACAGAACAACTTACAGAAGGTGGCAAGTTGAGATCATCATGATATCTTTTTATAGCCTCTGAGAGATCCAGTGCAACATCTGCACACAAAACAAAGAACACGTTAGGTGAATAATCTTGCAGCTTGAGAATTGTGCTTGCACAATCGCACACAAAACTTGCACCATGAAACAAGCAGGATTAGGAGCATCCACACACGGTAAGTTGCTATGTACAACAAGTCACATGTGGTTAAAATTGCACATGTGGGAAATGAACTACCTGATCAGTCTGATGATGTCTGATCGTCTAGTAGGGTGAACTTTCTGAATCAAATTTGTCCAAAGATTAAAAAGACCCACAACAATCAAACACTCACTTTATTGAAAGACCCACAACTGGTACAGAATAGGAGCCACTATTCTAAACTCTGAGATGTGAAGCTTTTCATCACCCAGCTACTGTCACTATGAAATATGAAACCCTAATCATCAATCATAGATAGTACTCCTTTGAGCAGACTTTCAAATGGGAGTTCAAAAAACCTAGAGTTCAAGGTTAAAGGGTAGATTCCTGAAATATATCTCCACAACTGAAAAAGACATCACATCAAAGAAAGGAAGATACTAAAACAGTGCTTGCTGGAATTACATGCTCAAAACTTGTCTTTCAAAAATTATAGCTGGATTGCCTACTAGTTTGTAGTTTGTAGTGTAGTTTGCAAAGTTTGTAAATCCAGAGTTTGCAAAAATACGCTACAAACTACAAACCTTTTTTTCATAATAATATAGCCGCTATTTACTCCTCACTGACTTCCTCAGCAGCAGCATCTGCCCAGTATATACCTCTCTACAGTAAGCTGGTTGAAGAATGCTGTGGGTGTAGAGAAGGAAATAAGAATCTGCTCAAGATTCAGGTGGCTGATGAAAACACACCCCGAAAAAAACAAAAATCAAATCTGCAGGCTTAATGAGAGTATCTGTCACATTTTCTTCTGTAAGTAACAGCAGCAGGAGGAGGAGGAGGAGGATCCAGCCATGGTATATTGGCTGGCATTGGAGAGATACTGGAAACACACAACCCCAAAACCATGAAGAAAAAGGCGCAAACAAAAAAGGGAGAAAACAATATGAAGGAGAAGAGAGAGACACACACACACACACCACATTCATGAACATTTATTTCATATTACCAGAAGCAAATTGTACAAAAGCAAAAAAAGCACATAAGTTTTTCTCTGATGTGCATCCCAAATGATCATCTCAGAAATGTACTCCTGAGACAATGTAGGACAGGTGCTACCCAATAAATCACAGTTTGAATTACCCATACAACCTACATTGTTGTTCCCCCTTCCTTCCTTTGTTCTGCCAAGCAACTGCTCTTCTCTCATATTCACACACTGGCAGCGGGAGTTAGCCCAGAAATCTGTCAACTAGCTACAATCCGCAAATGGGTGCAATGGGTAGTGTTGAGATCCCAGAAACAGATATAAGAAAAACCCAGGAAAAAAAAAAAAAAAGAGTTCTAAGCATATTTGACCAAGCAAGAAGTAGTTTTGCAAGGAAAAAAATAGAAGGATTTGCGTTAAGGGATCATGGAGGCAAAACAAAAGAATGGAAGCAAAAAGGTGAAAAAAAAAACTTCTGACTCACTTTTCCGAACACACTCCAAGATATAGTCGACGCTGATTTGGTCCAGGTCGATATCTTCGTACGAGACAGCACCCGGCGGCATCACCACCTTCTTGATCACGCTAGCAGCCAACAAAAAGTTGAGAAGCTCACGCCGATCTCGCCGATACCGTTGTAAAAGCTCCACATCAGTCAGTCGCTCCATTGCAAACACAAACCTCTCCTTGCCCAGTCCCCCCCCCCCCCCCCCCCCCCCCCCCCCCCCCCCCCCCCCCCCCCCCCCCCCCCCCCACCCG
>Ga0116227_10001309_pt1 | contig 54933 bp, 58 predicted proteins | sample S1TSphgellanicum_FD_89693 | JGI IMG/M metagenome (GOLD analysis project Ga0116227, IMG submission 89693) | Host-associated microbial communities from peat moss isolated from Minnesota, USA - S1T2_Fb - Sphagnum magellanicum MG | ecosystem: Host-associated > Plants > Peat moss > Unclassified... | reverse complement strand
CCCCCCCCCCCCCCCCAATTCCCAAATCTCCTTGAAGATTAAAGAAGAAGAAGAAGAAGAAGAAGAAGAAGTTGGATTTCTGCAATGATAGGAATTTTGTTGTTGTGAAGTAAAGTTTTGGTGTAATTTGCGAGGTTCTGATCCTGTACATCATCACCTTACATGTTTGAGGAGGTTTTTTTGTCAACTTATGAATCTATCCATTACTGCTTGCTTGACCTTCATGGCCAGAGAGCAATCTCAAGTGGGAAAATTGCTGGAAAAGTGTTGAGAAACAAATCTGACAAGGCACTTGCCAAGAAACAGGTAGTACCTATTTACAGTTGTTTTTTTTTTTTTTCCTCTTTGTTACGAATTAGATTCAATTGTATGCTCAGAGATGGGGAGGGTTGGGTTTGTTGGGATTGTTGATGATTTTGGAGATGGCAAACTTTTGTGTGCAGAGACTTGATGAGTTAGAGGCAAAGTTCAAGCAACTAGAAAAGGAAGTCCAGGCACTCGCCCAGGTATAGAAAAAAAGAAAAAACCCATCTTGTGCTTCTTCAAATGATGCTTTTTTTGGTCTACTGGCATTCAAGCTGAAGTCTCCCGGGGCAACATTATTATCATAAGGCAATTAGTGTCTGAATCTTCCCTTTCTCTCTATCTCCCGGATTGAATCCCAATGCAGTGAATTTTTTAAAAAAGGTCTCTTTCATCAATCCCTTGTCTGCTTGATCCATGTGGATTTGTTGTTGGTTTGTGGTGTGGGTGGGTTCATGTGAAGAGGTTGGGATTAGTTTTGCAATCAAGGCAGAATATGGTGCAGCTGGGGAAGGAGAATCCGTTGCTTGTGAAAGACTTGGAGAATGACAAGTCCAGGATAGAAGCAAAGGAACTTGAGAAGGAGAACTTGAGACTGGCTTTGGAGCTGGAAAAGGAGAACCGAAGGTTGGCAAAGGAGTTGGAAAGGGAAAACCGAAAACTATCAAAGGAGCTAGAAAGGGACAAATTAAGGCCTCCAACAAGGAAGCTGGACAAAACAAATCTAAAGCTAGAGAACAAACCCGAGACGACAACAACAAACAGGAAGGTGAGTTCCCAGAGGTGTCTTTGTTGGAAGAAAAAAATCAGTTTCCTGAAGCAACTCATGTTATATAGAAGCTGATCCATTGCTCACTGGGTTGATGGTGATCATGAGCATGGGTGTGAGCAATGTGAAATTCAGAACAATGGGTATAATCAAGTGGATACCGAAGTCCATCAGGAGCTTAAGAATTTTGGAATTGTGCCGACTGCACGTGGCATCAGGTAAGGATCGACCTTCAACTATCTTCAGCTCCTGTTGCAATTTTGATTTAATAACATGAAGAGAATTATATAACCAGCCTGCACCCATGCTCTTTTTCTTGAAGAACTGCACGATGATCACGAGAATGTTGAATTTGATGCAGTGATTCAACATATTCATGTGCACGTGCAGTGTTGGAGAAACAGCGAGCATACCGCAGTAGTAATTCTCTGGTGAGGCCTGTGCTCAATAATCTCTTATGTATATAGACATCCCTTTGAATCTTCTTGCCACCTGATCTGTCACTGAGAGACAATCTGCATCCAACTTCTGTTTTGGCTGTGACAGACAATCAAATTTGTAGAACTCCAGTTTGTGGCACTTGAGGGAAACTATAAGTAAAATAACTCAGTGCATGACAGAGTATGTACTAAGTCCCTGGATCATTTTATTGGGTCTTAATTTCAGTATGCTAACTATTGTTGTTGCACTTGTGAAGAGAAGGAAGAGTACATACAATGCAGCTATACAATGCTCATTTGGACAATCCAATGACTTAATGGATCATGCTTCTGAAGATGCTGAAGAGAATGAATTTCAGGTTTTCACAACCATGTGACCCATCTGAAAAAAGCGTCAGACCTTTCAACTAAAAGGATTATGAGTTGAGAAGAGAATGGTGGGGGGGGCTTTTTTTTCTTGGGTCCTTTTCTAACCTTGCAATTATTTATGGCTTTGTGAATCCATAGAGTCAATACAGCAGTGCGAGCTCTCACAAATCCAGTGACAATCTCAGCTTCCAGGATGAGTTACAAGTGTCAAGAAACTTGAGTTGCAATGAAAAAGGTCATGTACATAGTCCCCCCATCAGAGGTCAATGCAGCTACCAAGCTCCTCTTAAGCCTAGAAGAAGAACTCCACACAATGTAAAAGATTCTTCACAGGAAAAAGCAGTACGAAATGTGTCACTAACTTATTCAGATGGGCAAAGGATGAAGGATCAGAACAAGAAATTATCATATCAAGCAGAAAATTACCTGCAGGAGGATGCTGATGAGGATGATGAATTTGGTCTTGGAATTTGGAACAGCGAGGAGGAAAATAAATCTGACACCAACTCGGATTCCAACTCCTCAGCAGACCTGTTAGAGGATCGAAGGTGAACAGCAAAAAGCTTCTCCAAGGTCTAATGGAAAAAAATATTATCCACCAGACCCATAAGGATTATACGAGAGTATGAATGATGAGGAGCATCCCATATTCTCAAATTGGGTTTTTTTAACACTAGTCAGTCCTATTTTGCAGGATGGATTACACAACACATCATGGTCGGTCTGCCGTGTTGTCATTGCCTGCTTCCAAAGGCAAAGCCAGGCTCCCTGGTATGTTCAGTTTTTTTTGTAATCTTCTCTTTGTAGTAGTAGTGTGCTGATTATTGATCAGAGCATATCAATTTTGGAGTCAACGTTTTTCTTTCCTTTTTTCTCTCTCTCAGAGACAAAATTGAACGGCAGGGCAAAAAGTTTGAATAGCTAAGTTATGTCATGGAATTGAGCTTTTGCATTACTTGTGTCAACGAGATCAAGGTGGTAGTTTCTTGTACCAATCTGTTGGAAACATTTCTTGTGCACATTCCTCCAGTACCACTTGGAATGCACTGTACTCGTGTGTGCATGTCTGCTGCTATATGAATGAACACAGTTTGTTAGGCACTTTTCCAATGGCTTCTGGAACTTTGATTACTATTGAGTTGCTGGGAAAAACCTTGCAAATATGTAAGTGATGATTCTTTGGAATCATGGGTATGTTGCATGAAATTATGGGGGTGCAATGACTGACAAGTGCAGCTTCTTGAATGACTTACCAGCTGCTTCTAGGAGCCCACGAAAGCAATCGCACCCTCTGCCAACTTCTGCACATCAAGCAATTGATCCCCATCTCAGTGCATATGAGCAACTTCTGTTGATGGATGAGGCCAACAAAGAAATGTTGCACTTGAACCGACTTCCTCTTCTGGCCTCACTGACTGACAAGCACCCAACCTCACAGTAATTTGCCACCTTGAAAGGGAATCCATAAATGGCCTTGCACCCATTGCTTCTCAAATGCCAGACACCCATTGCTTCCTCAACTACACTCCCACTCCCGAATTGAAGCAAACACTTGTTTTGTGACTTGTGTGTGTGTGTGTGTAGAGTTGATTGCATTTGGTTGTCAAAATTTGAAAACCAAGACACCCCATCAATCAATGTAGTGTCTTGTGTCTTGTGTCTTGGACCCCAAAAAGAAGGCTCCCAAATATCATGTGAAGGATGTTTCCAATGACAAATTTCAATTATGACCTAATCACATCTCAACATGCAAGTGCGTGTAAAGCCTCTTGAACTATGAGGTTTTTGTCCAAATAAAAGTGTTGTAAAATCTTAAATGCTTTATAAGTCAAATACCATCCAATATTATCAAATGTCACAACGTTATCAATTATCAAAACTCTTGTGTTGCAAGTCTCATATGATTTTTTAAAAGTTTTGTTGAATTTGTTATTTTTGCACCTAGTAAGATGTGGTGAACTCATTTTGTCCCCAAGAAACTCCACCTACAATAATTACATGTGTGGAAATTTGGCATTTCAAACCATCATTTATTGAGTATCATATGATTATTCATTATTTGATATCACATGATTCTTCACATAGTAGTATCAATTTGCTCTCACAACCTCTATTGATCATTGAAGGTTTTGTTGTTTGAGATTCATCTTTGCACATTTGAACTACATATGTGGATTTGGATTCACATTTGAAGAACACAATGAAACCTATACCCATGCCTTCAAAAATTCCAAAAACCATTGCCCATCATTATGGAGCTAGCAATGGTTAAATAACAATTGTGTAGGATTAAAGCTCCATGGTCCTCAATGATAAATGCATCTTCATTTCTCCTATAAATGTCAATTGTAGATTTTTCCAAAGCTTGCACGACTCATTAGGGTAACCATGCGCATCACCAAACAAAGGTCTACTTGATTAAATGCTTAGTTTGAAAATATAGTGTTTGGTTTTGTGAAAACATTCAAAGATGAAAAAAAAGTTTGTGTTTATCAATGGATGTCAATACTAGCCGTTATAAAAATGACAAATGTTTGTTAATGGGATGTGAATTTATCACATTCTTTTGCATGTAATTGATCATAAATAGGAGAAATCATCCTAGGCTATTATTTTGAGTGTTTGGGTTAGAAGTTATTGCAACATATCCAATGGCACAATTTGGTGATGGGGGTGATTTTAACCAATTTTGAAGAACTTCTAATAGCACAAAGCAAGGCAATGTTTGGTTATGGGGGTTGGGTTTGCATTTTAAACATCATGCAAGTGATCATGAATAATCAAAAACCCTAGTAGGAATACAACGCAAAAAGAATAACAATGACAATTAAATCTAAAAGCAAACAACCTCAAAACAATAAGATCTTTGGATATTGCAATTAAGCACATTTACTATCAAGGCAAAGAGTCTATCTTGTGCACTTTACCATTTTGCCAACACACCTTGAGCAAAAACAAGTTACATGAGAAAATAAGTATCACTGGCATTTCTATTCCTAGACTAGACTTTTCAAGTATGTCCTCCCTACCAACTATTGTAGTAGATAAGTTCCAATGTTTTTTAGAAATCTTAATTCCTAGTGCAATGGTGTTAAAAATTAGGTTATAAGCTTTGGAATTCGGTCTAAAAGTAAAATAGGTAGAAGAATTAAAATTAAGTCAGAAACTAGAAGCAGAATTTCAAAAATCAAAGGTGAAAATAGAGCATATAAAAGAACAAGAGTCAAATTTAAAAACTAGAACTAAAGTTGCAAAAATCAAAGTGAAAATAAAGAAAGAAGGAAAGGAAAGAATAGGTTTGAAATTATAGCTAGAATTGCAAAAAGATTATTTGAAAATAGAGTAAGAAAGAAATAAAATAGGGACTAAAGTTATAGACAAGATTTACAATGAAAGGCATAAGCAACTCATGTATTACAAACAATTTATAGTCCCGCACTCTAAAACACCTTCATAAAAAAAAAAGGAAATTTTCAAATAATTCATGTAATTCACATGTTGAACTTTATACTAACAACTTGTTTAATATCCACAAGAAACATCAATTTATTCTAGGAGGACTTTTCAAAGTTAGATGTTACAATATCTTCTATTGAACCATTAGAAACATATGCATATCTAACATATCTTGATGTTGTTCACTTTTTGCATTCATGGAATGTGTGTAAAAAAGAAGGCATATATTGCTAGTTGGGCTAAAGTGCACACCACCCGCTTGCTAGAGATTTGGGCTAGGAGCTAGATAATAATCATGAATTTGAATGCCCAAGCATGCTAACTAATCCAACATTGGATAAAGAGAACATATTGCTTAAACTTGCATAAAAGACAAAACATAACAAGCCATAAGTTAATAGGGTGCCTTCAACAAACAACAAAGGGAAATGGATAGTTGATGAAGCCTTGGAGGAAGTTGTGGATGCTATTGAAAGAGGCATTGAAATAGGCACATGTTCATTGAGAAGGGCAACAAGTATGTCATGGGACATATACATGATACCTTCTTTTCAAACCATCTAAATGGAAAAGCAAGATCATGAAAAATTGGGTTGATTGCAAATGTTCTGACAAAGGAGTAGGACACAATAATAATAACATGGACGTTGATTATGCAAATTGCAACTTATCAATTATCTTATAGTTCAATTGAAAATGAAAGTTGTTGAACTCTCACAAACAAGGCCTACCCCATTTTGGAATGTACCAAGGAACAATTGGTGGTATTAGTTCAAACACATGCATCTAATACTAAATGTTCACCAAATAGAAGAATTGGAAGTTAGTAGAGCATAAAGGTTGTTTATATAATCCTGCAAAATGTTTTATGAAAACTTGCAATTGTTATACACTCAAAATAATTACAATGTAAATCATGTATGGAATTCAATTGAAATAGACATCTAAGCAAGTAGACAATAAAAAAATTGGGTTCTTATTAAAAGTGGTTCAAACCAAGTTTATAACACCATTCCCAAATCTTGAAAATGGTTAATTATGAATTGTGCAATGAATGTTGCAAGTGGAAATTTTCCATGGTTTTACATTTTTAGATGGACATCCATGATAATGCAAAAAAAACATGGAAAACTTTTTTGTTCAAAGATTTTATTTTTTATTTTTTCAAAATGTCAATTTTAGGTGGTATATCTAAAACCAACCATCATTTGTTAATTATTGATGGCACATATTACCCTAAAATTGATTTAAAAAACATAAGAATTCGATTTATATATAATCATTTTGCCCTTTTACATGTTACATGCACTTTAACCCCTAGATGTATCTTGTTTTGAATTATTTAAATCACCATTTATAAGAAAAAAAGATGCAGAAATGGCCAAAAGAAATAATGTATATTCAAACAATCACTTTAAATGCATGTGTGGACAAGGCTTAAACCAATCATTCACAAAACATAACATCAAATTTGGATTTAAGGTTTGTGGCATATTGCCTCTAAACCCTATGGAAATGGAGTATAGGATTGGCCATTCAAACATTTACACAACACCAACAACAAATCATAACAAGAAGGTAAGGTGGAACACAATTCATATGATGGAGTTGATGAAAATTAACAATGGGAGGAACTGTATGTTGCAACAAATTAATTATTAAATATATTTGGAATTGTTCAAAAAATAGTAGCACTAGATGATCCCACAACATCAACAACAAAACTTTAATATTTATGTAAAAATGTTTATAATCAACCTTATTGGGGTTGAAGAAGATGAGATAAGATAATCAAACAAACTTATAATAAACTTGGGTCCAAATTCTTTAAGGTGTACCAAAATCCTATCATAACATCAACATTTTATGTATTTTTTACCTAGTCATTGTTTACCATGTAAAGACACATTTATGGATGATTATGATAAAATCTAAAATTGTAATGGTCTATAATTTGGTACTTATGAAATATTTGACACTTTTTTTATGAGGATTACATTTTAAGGAAAAAAGTACTACAATAAGGATTAAGTCCCTTTTGTTCTAGGTGGTACACCTTAGAAGATTTTTACCCATTTGGCAAATCTTAATGAACAATTACAACAAGAATTCCAAATTTCTTCAAATGCAACCCAAGGAGCATGAAGATGCATAACTTGTTGTCCTTGCTCGATTTATTTGCAAGACAAACCAAGAACAAATAATCATTAGTATGCTACTCCAAATTGCATGTTGTAATTTCTTATTAGTACTTGGGTATCTTATGGAAAAAGGCCATGGAAAAGGAAATAATATAAAAAATCAAAGAAGTGAAGCAAAGGGAAAAGGGAAACAAAAATGCTATAAAGGTACTAAATATGATCACAATAGTTGAGTAAGAAGTTCACAAATTAGCAAATAAATGTGTAAGAGTTGATTTCATTTCAGTTTCATCCATTGCAGCTATAAGGAAAGCAAATGATTTCTTTGACAACTTCCACGTATGATTAATACCACATCCACTAGGGTACATGGGTGTTAACCTCATAATTATTATAAAAGTTCAAAGAGAGGCTATGCAGTGGGTAAGGTAGAGGTAGTGAGTGTTAGAGCATGTTGTAATAAGGCTATTATAACTAATCCACATACTAGCTTAAAGACAATGGGGTCAAAGGGGATAACAATGTGAGGGCACATGGGTCAAGGAAAGGACTAGTAGTTTGCGAGGGTAAGAAACATGATTAAACAAAGAATTAATAACTTTGAAAGTATGAAACAAGATCAAGGAAATGATTAGTAGTCGTGAGGGTATGAACCAAGTCAAAGAAAGGTTGTTGGTTGTGTTATCTTTGTATTGTCACACAAATGATGTGGTCGTAGAGCCAACAAGTTGTATTAATAGATATTGCAAAAGTTTTGGTGGTTGTGTGTGAGACACATGAATTTCCCCTTACACAAACACGGGTGAGTACTTGTAAACTAGTGCAATGGCAATGTTGGAAATTGTTATGACTCATAATGGTAGGAATAGAGTGTGCAATTTAGCATGGACATTAGCTACAACTACTACGACACTTGTTTGAATAATAGAAAACAAGTTAGTGATATCAAAATAATGTATGTAAAATGAAGGGGATTGTAGGTGAACAAAATCTCAAAGATTAGGATAACACATATGATGCAAATCCACAAAACTTCAATCATGGTATCCTAGAGATATTTGGCCTAATCCAAAGGTAGACAATATCTTCCAAAAGCCCTAGATTTATGATGCCCCTAACCATCAACATTTGTGGCCAATGAATTTTGATCATAATAAAGATTTTTTAATGACAAACAAGCTACTACTTCTGGATGAAGACAATCATTGAGCTTTGGATGTCAAGTTGGGTAAACTTTGGCACTTGAAAAATGCAAATTTTGGAAGCCTCAACTAGGAATGGACAATGGATGAGAGTTACAACTCACGTCCACTTCAATAAACATTCAACATTGTTGCTGGATTCCAACAAGCAAACATTCCTGCTCATAGTTTTCATGTTGCCGTTTGTGGTGTTTTTGGATTTGTTTGCTTGCTTGTGGCGACGAGCATCATCAAAATTCTTTCTTTCTTCTTTGAGAAAGAGAGTCTTAAGTTGAAGTGATAACTATTTTTTTTTATAGGTAGTGGTTGCACTTTCACATGCTCCAATTCTCAAGGAATTGATGCAAGCATGAGATTTGGAACATGATGTGTAATTGGATATGGGAAAGAAAGAAGTAGAGACAATGATTTGTGCATGAAACCATTTCTTGGTTGTCTATTGCTATCATAGACGAGATGTAGCCATCATTGTATGCCACCATTGAGCTATTGTCTCTTTTGCATGAAGTATAATGAAAAAAAATTGGTCACATACTTTAGCAACTCCAAATAAATTCTAACATAAGAATTATATGTACAAGAGGTCATTTCTTTGATTCAATATTAGGTTTTGGGCACTAGTAGATGTGTTCCAATAGGCAAGCAAGAGGCAACGAGTTGTTTCTAGATGTCAAATCTTTGAGAAGAAATAGCATCCTACAAAGAAGTTCTTGCATGTAGGCACTCGACGACAATTACATTTGGATGCACACTAAATTTTAATAGGACAAAATTGGGGGCAATAACGAGATAGGAAAAGAGAAAGACACACACAAGCTTTCATATAGTAGGCTCAACAAGCTCATATTGTTGTTAGAAATCATCATCCTATTAGTAAACTACAATATGAACAAGAGCTTTGAGAACAATAAGAAGCAAATGTTGAGTAATAAAATGACTAGATTCTTTTCTAAGGAGGTCTAAATGTGTTGCTAGAAGACAAGTTGGGGAATAAGCTTTGTTGTTGGTGCTTAAAGCCTCATGCTTCTACTATAGTTCATTTCTTAACCCTTTTGAATGATTCAAGCTACAATGGGTGCACCAAAAGGAGGATTACATTTTATCTTCAGCCTTCAAAAGCAAAACTTCACTCATTCAAAAATGATGGCCCCAACACTGGTTTCCACCCTATGGTACTAAGGATGGCGAGTAGCTTCACAGCAGCTGGCAGTAAGGTGAGGCGCCCTCAGGTACAGGGCAAGGACTATCAGTCCAAAGTAAGAAAACAAGGTTGCTCAGGCTCTTTTAAACCTTTAAAACCTTTCCAGGACCACACTCAATCCTATCTAGTTCTGGAATCCTTCAATGTTTTCACTCCACTTTCTGAATTGCATTATGTGGAAATGGGGGCGAATACTCACAATTGAAATCAGTGTCATTTGTGTGGCTAATCCTATATCTTCCACTTGCACCCACCTTCTGTACCTGTGGATCAAATAAAGAACTTCCGATCAGCAGGCCTGGCAGGTACCTACCAACAATCAGCCAGGAGTTTCAGCTCTCATTAACAATGCAAAATAAAGATATCTGAAAGTACTTGTCATAACAAGCATATAACCTAACTGAAGCAAATTGGATTACAGGTAAAGTGCCCCACTGCCTTCAGATCAATGGTTCTTTGTAACAATTCAAAGTGACAGTCTTTTGATGTAAAAGAAGCACCTGTCTTCAGAAGTTAAATGGAGAGCACAGGCCTGTCACTGTCACAGCAGTAGACCAACACCAGAGCTGCAATGTGACAACATCTAGCCTTATAGTAACATAAAGATGTAATTGCTATTAGGGTGGAGAAGTGCCCAGCCAGTTGAGCAGTGCTCTCTGCTGTGACCGGTTGCAGGATCTGGATTGGTTAGACGGAAGAAAACCCTACTACCTACCCTGTGATCCCCAGATGCACTTATCCATTGGGGCTTGTGGGGACCTAGACACAAATTTCTGTAAGGCAAATGAAACTGCAAGTAATGCTACAAATGCAGCCAGCCTTGACTGGCAGAAATTGCTAGCAAAAGGAAAAGCTGGGTTAGTCTCCTAAGAAAAGCTTAGTGTTTACGCTCAGCCACCCTTCTGAAGAACCATGACTGAGGAGAAGTGTTTTCCTCAAGACTTAAAACAATTTGTTCTCAGCAAAGGGCATCAAGGTGAGCTTGAAGCTCAGAAAGCTTCATGATTTTGATTTGCCCTACTTCTTCAGTTGTATATTCAGAATCCAACAAGGTGAGCACTTGCCCATGTGCTTCCAGAATATTTGACTTGATTGGCTTGAAAAGGATTGAACATGTGGACTGATTTTGTAGATAAAGTTCCATCTTTGCAACCACCTCAGGCACCTGGACCTTATTTGCCTCTTCAACTGTTGCCACCATTTCTGCAACCTTATCAGGAGTTGCAAAAGCTTGCTCCTTCAAAGCTTTATGTGCCTCAGTGTCTGGACTTCTACTCCGTAAGGCTACTTTCATGGCAGCTACCTTGGTGATGAAGGAAAGCATAGGCTCAATTGCAATTTTTGTTACTGACATGATGAATTGCTCACATGTCATCTTCAGATTTTTTTCCAGCTCCTTTTTGGCATCTACTTGATAGTCCAAAACTCGAGGAGAGAAAGTCCGAGCCAAAGACTGGCTACTCCAAAGTGATGACTGGCCTCTCAAAACTCGCTGCAAATGCTCCAACAAGTGTGTGAAATCAAGTTCCTTATGTGTTACCGAAAAATCAATGTCAAAAGGAGCAATCTGCTCACGAAGAATAAGCAGATGCTTGATGAGAAAAAGCTGTCCGTCCATTTGAGAAGCTCGCCTCTCTATCAGCTTGCTTGCTCGTTGAATTGACGTTGAGCACATATTGATTGCATCTTGTGCGAGGCCTGTGAAAATTGCAGGCTCCAAGCAGCGGTAAAGTTTAGAGAGACAGGAGAGCGTCTTCTCCAAGGGCGGATACCATGTGGAGTAAAAGTCACGACCTTCTTCATCAGTTCCACCACCTGCTGCTGCTGCTGCTGCTTTCTCCAGTTTGGCTGGAAAGTCAAGATCCTCAGGTGATGGCAAAAAGTTAGCAATCTCATCACGCATGTAAGTCTGTGCCCGAAATGTCAGCCTTTCTTGAACATCAGCAAGAGTTTTTAGAATTGTTGGATGCAAGCCAGCAATTGAGTCTCGCCGCCGACCTAATTGCTCATCCAGAACTTCTCCTCTGAGAATATCAACCAGCTCACAAAGAAGTTCCAAGTCTGCTTCATGAATGAATTTGGCTCGTAGAGTGTCATAAAGGGTGGTGCATAAGGGATCAAGAAGTGGAGCAAGATTAGAGGGTTCAGATGATGAGACAGGAAAGAAATGGTCAAACAGCTGATGCTCTAGCTGGCACACCTGCACAGACAAAAGCATGGCTTCATTACTGGCAAGATTCCAAAAGCTTCTAACTTTTGAAAGCACTTTGATAACTCTAAAAGCCAAATCCTCTAAAACCCAACTTCTGGCATACCTAATGTAGCAATAATGCAATACTGCTTTCACCAAAGTTTTCCCTTAAGCTTCTCAAATGCTCAAATCGAGCACTGATTCTATGAAAAACCTCAAAGAAAACCTTGTTGTCTGAATCTATATTTATGAACAAGTCTCATTGAAAGCTTGACACCAGCACAACTTCTGCAGGGACAGCAAAGGTGGTGCTGAAATTGAAGATTAACTAGGATGGGTTTTGCTTAGTTTTACCCAATGCATTGATCTGGCATCCAAGCAATAGTGGGGGCAGCAGATGCAAGTTCAAGTCTTTTGTTTTTGGGAGTGGAGAAGATATATATACCTGAACAAGATAAGCACAGCCCGACCTGGTCAATGCAGGCAGGGGCTCCTTCTTGGCATAATCAGAAATTCTTTGAGAGACAACTCCTTGAACCAAAGCAAGCCTTTGCTCACAATACAAAGAATGGCAGTCATGAAGAATCTGACTATATTCTTTTCGCGAGGCTCGACTCTCAATCTCCTCCATCAATGCTTTTAGGTCGCTTCCAGCAGCTTTGAACCTCACATACAGGACAGAGGTCTCTGCACCCTCAGTTAGGGTTATGGCAGTCACTTTACCATTTCCACCTCCTGTACTTGAATTCTCCTTCACAGCTGCTTGCACTTGAGCTGATGCATTCTTGAGCACTGTAAGCACATGTGTCCTCACCATCGCCAGTGCTCTTGACTGCAGCTGCTTGAATTTGACGAGGTAGACACTGGAATCTGCGTACTGAGGATTGTTGGCCACATATGAGATGCATTCGTCGAGACGCTTCAGCAAAGGGAGGAAATGGCCACTCCCCACGGTCATGGACGGTGCATAAAACTGTGTTGCGATGTTCTCGAGCTCGTCGAAGTAGTTGAGTTTGGTTCTGAGAGCATCTGCAAACTCAATCAGACGCTCCTTCTCCATCACCAGCCTCTCACAAGCGTCGTGCAGCATCTTAGTCTTCGTGGCAACAGCTTGATGCTGTGCCTGTAGGTCATCGAACCTGTGCAACGTTCCGTCGAGATGCGCAAGAATCTCATCGCATATCTCTAGTTGCCTCGTGAGAGTATTCACGTACTGCCGGTACTTCTCCTCCGTCTCTGACTTCATCGCCGTCTCCAGATCTGCGAACCATTTGTAGAACTGGTGCTGGCTAGTGAGCTCCACAAGGTCCGTGGCCATGGCAGCGGCCTCCTCGTGCGCTTCCCTAGACGACGGGCTTGTTGTCGTCGCTTCTTGATCCTGCCTTCTTGCTGCTGCTGCTGCTGCAGTGGTGAGTCCTCCTACGTGCGATGATGGCATCGGCCGCTCTGCTGCCGCATGTGCTAGCGCCGTTATGGCCGCTTGCTGTTGCTCTGTCAGAGGTGCATTCTGCTCCCATGTCGATGCAAACTTGTACCCCGATGATACCGCTCCAGATCTTGCAGGCGGTGCCACTATCGGTCCGCTCCTGCTTGCCATCGCTGTCTCTGCCTCCTTCTCTCTTGTTATTATTCTTCTTCTCTCCACGCAATGTCAATACAACTTCATTGGCGATCAGATCTACTCTCCGCCTTTTCCCTTCCAACTCTTTCTTCCTTCCCACCCTTTCTCTCTCACCAAAGATCCGGAGAAAATTTCACTTCTCGATGAATCAGTTTTGCAGTTACCGTTCCAGCAGTCAAGGAAACTTAGACGACGACAGCGACGACGATGACAGAAGGAAGCTCTAGTGTTGTCCTCTTACCTCTGCATTTTGGCATTTTCTATTTTCCCCACCAAAACCATGAACAACAAACATCAGTTCTGCCGAGTACCTCATTATTATTGTATTCCTCTCATCCGCAGTCCCGACGTGCAAAAACGTCTTCGGCAGGCACGTAATGGAGCGCAAACACGACGCCTCTTTAGTGAAGGAAGCTCGCTCTCGCTGCCTGCATCTCGCTGTGTGCGCTCTGTTAGCTCTGACGCAGGCAGGAGGGTTCCTTTGTCTGTCCCAAGGAAAGGACGAACGGACATGTGAACGAAAAATCTCTGTGTCGTCCGAATTGCATCTATCTCGTTCGTCAACGAACGAAGTTATGCCAAACCATTTTCTTCATGTGTTTTTTGTTACCGAGTGTAAAGAGCAATCTCGCATTTTGTTTTTTTCCTTGTGCTATTTGGTGGGTACCCTCCGGGTATCATGGGAAAAAAATCTATACTAAAAATCTATGCTAAGCTTTAAATTGAATTGTCGAGTGAGCCACACACTTCACTTCACTTCACTTCACTTCACATCCTACCCTCGTGAAGAAACTTAAACAAACCACAATCAATAACAACAACTGCAATCTTAAATTAGGAATACATGACTTCCCCAATTGCAACACAAAGTGATAGATTTTTACACTTTGCAAACAAATTCCCACTTTCTTAACCTCAACGAGGAACTTGTTGCAACGATGCACTTAAAGCAACAAAATAGAAATGAAAAGTCCTCGATGGATGGAACAACTATCCATGAGAATTAATGAAATGACATTATTCTTTCACCTATGGGTTATAGGTTCTCATGTTTTTCAAAATATGGTGCATTTGCATTAAATTGGTTATGACATGTCCACTACTAAGCCAAGATCTTGCATCCCACTCACATAACATCATTTTTATGCTCCTCCTCGCCAAGTATGACTCCCAACAACACCTTAAAAACACACACACAAAAATCCAATCTCGTATGTTTCAATTATGAATTTTTCCAAACCATCGGGATTTGGAAATTCAACTTTTCAAGAAAACAATTTGGTCACAAGGAGACAATTTGCACTCTTGGTGAAGTCCTCGCTTTAGGAACTTATGGAAGTGGAACTCATGAGTGGTGGCCAGACTTCACATGTTGAGCTTCAATCAAGCACACCCTACATTCTCACTTCCTTTCATTCACTCCTGGGTGTGGGGCCTTGCCAGGGTTCAACTCCCCCAAGGAATGTTACAATATCATAAAACAAAAGATAGCCTCACCTCACCTCAACAACCTTGGAAAGTGCTACAACTCCACAAAACGAAGAAGCATCACCTAACCACAACACTTGCCATAAACAAAATCTGATGCAAACCACAACACTTGCCATAAACAAAATCTGATGCAAACCACAACACTCGGCCATGCCCTTAATAATCCTGACATTGGTTTCTAATAAATTAGGAACGTGCAAAAAAAAAATGTCATGAAGATACTATTTTTGCTCAAAGCTGATGGGGTGCACAAGCCTCTTTTCATCTGCATTCCAAGCTTTCATTTTTTTTCTTGAGTAATAATACCACACATACAATTGGATAGCTCAAACTCTAATTTTTGCTTCCCACATCTTCAAATGCAATCTAGAATGTAGAAACAATCTTGAAAAGAAATTTGCATGTGATGATGTTGTTCCTAGTTTCAAGAGGATTGATCACATCTTCTCCAAATGAACTGGTTCTTGAATCTTGGAACAGGACATGGGCATATGTGTGGTGAGGGCTTTGCCAAGCAATACAAACATAGAACTGGAGCAATTGATTCTTCAGCAAATTGCTTCCTCCTAATTTTGCCTAGTTTATGCTATCACAAATATCCAAAACTGCCACTGTGACCGAAGTGTTAACCTATTGAAAATGCCAAGTTTGAAAGTGGTGACCAGAAATATGAGAACAGAATATGGTTCAAGAGCAAAGGGAATGGAACCTTACAATGGGATCACCAAGCTCACACTGTAGGTGGTAGTGTCCAATGGTATATAACAAGGTTCAGGTGGTTGAATATAATGCCCCCCCCTCTGTTCACAACCTGTTGTAAACAAGAAAACTTTGAATTAAAGAATTCACCTCATATAGGTGTATGTTACAGTCTTCTATTTAGCAGGAAAAGAGATGGGAATTGTTAAACAAACATTTGATCATCTAAAGAAACCTCAGTGTACAGAAACTATAAAACTCAGTTCTACTGAAGAATTTCTCCATACTTCTCTTGTAGCAATCTCTTGTGGTTTTATCTACATGGCAGAGACCTCAATCAAGCATGGCTCTAAAATTCAGTGAGGAACAGACAAGTTGCTGCTGTTCTGGTGGGTGAACAAGGGCTGAAAGATACCAAGGATTTGGTACCAGGAAGAGGCAGAATGGTTTGTCTTGTTTCAAGTTGTGCAGGTCGAGAAACTCCAGGTCTGCAAAACAGGAAACCAATCAGCTTAAGACATTCCCTTGCTGAGTTGATCTCGAAATCTAATGCAAACTTGGAAGAGTCCTAGGCCTATAATTAAAGCATGATAGGACTTTGGAGGCAACTTGAAGAATCATTCCAAGAGTTAAAAGTAGAGATCACACACATAGTCCCTCCCTCTTGTGCCCCCATTTCTTTTATATCAGGGTTTAGAATGTTTGTCTACCTCTAAAAACCACAATGAATAGCCAATTCATCATCCACATCTTCAGGAAAGTGTCAAAAGGTGCAACAGCTAAATCACTTCCTGAAGACGATCAATGGCAAGACAGAGAATCAAACAGACTGGAGAGTTGACCTGTGTGAAAGGCAGACAATGGTTTCAGTTCAACTTGAATGTGGTTTGACCACTTTTGGTCGCTTGTAGTTTTTGAGGAGGAGTGATGAGCAGACCACGCTTACAGAAGATGCTGCCATAGCTGCACCAGCAACCCATGGAGGCAGCCGAAACCCTGTAGATGGAAAAAGCACTCCGGCTGCAATGGGAATTCCAAGAATGTTGTACCCCAATGCCCACACATAGTTCAACCGAATCCTGCGGAATGTCTTGCGGGAGAGGTCAATAGCAGTGATGACATCCTCCAAATTGCTCTTCATTAGAACAATGTCAGCAGCTTCAATAGCTATGTCTGTTCCTGCCCCTATTGCCATGCCCACTTCTGCTGCAACAAGAGCCGGAGAGTCATTGATACCATCACCAACCATTGCTACCGTTACTCCAGTCATCTGCAAGTCACCAACCATCATTCCCATTATTCCAGGCATGCCAAGCACAGAACACAACTCCTTGGATCTCCCATGAAGAATAATATGATGCCAATACCTACTCCCTGTGGTTGTACATCAATTCATTTCCAAGCTTATTTAAAGAATTTAGCAACTAACCACAATATACATTCCAGTGTATACAACCACTTTCATGCCTTATTGGGTACCCACAGACATCTAAAAGAAACTTGTTTTTCCAAGCATGCAGGATGACAGCCTATCAGTCCCCTCCCAGTGCTTACTCAAACCAGAGCAGGTGATGTTGTGCAAGACAGACCTGAATATCTTTAACAATCTTAGCTTTGTCTTTTGGCAGGGATTCTGCATAAACTGCACCCCTCTCAATCCCAAGTTCCCTTGCAATTGCGACAGCAGTATCCCAATTGTCTCCTGTCACCATCATGCTTTGAATCCCCATAGATTTCAGGCATTCAATCACAGCTGCTGCTTCAGGTTTCACAGGATCAGATATGGCAATTTCACCAACGATTTCTCTATTGATGGCAACTAAAACCCCTGTTCTTGCCAGCTTCTGAGTTTCCTGCAAATGCTCAGCAACCTCTTCAGGAATCTCAATCCCATATTCTACCATGAGTTTTGAGTTTCCCACCAGCACCTCTTTCCCATCCACTATGCTGTGCACACCTTGGCCAGGTATGTTCAAGAACTCCTTGGCTTCAGGCAGTCGATCCTCTCTTTGTTGATGGTCAATGCAAAGTCTTGTTCTGTATTCCACTACAGCTTTCGCAAGTGGATGCTCACTGTTGACCTGTCATTCAAAACTCAGATTCTTATACAACTAACATCAACAAACCACTAACTTCTCAAAATCAATTCTTGTTCATATCTGTGTACCACCATTGCAGAATCTTGAGCTGTTGATGAACAGGGACATAAACCCCTTGCCCACAGATGTAATACAACTGAAAAACATTGTGGACAGACCCAAGTTTGAATCAGGAAGATGGATCACAGAATACCTCAGCAGCAGCAACCATCTCATAGAAGACCTGGAGTACCATGTTTTTGTACAGATTTGTATTGACAACAACAGGTTTACCAATTGTCAAAGTCCCAGTCTTATCGAACACCACCATTTTCACCTGGTTCCACATGGTGTTAACACTTGATGAAAATATGCCCCTCTACAAATGAGCTGACCACACAGGGAAATTGAACTGAAAAAGGATCATCATCTCTGCACTAAAGACAAAAAAAGCAAGAGACACAGAAGAAACAAAGACTCAATCAGCCTCAAGAGACAGACAGAAGTACCTTGTGGGCTCCTTCCAAGGCCTGACCACCCTTTATGAGAACACCTTGAGATGCCCCTTTACCGGTGGCCACCATGACAGCAGTCGGGGTAGCAAGGCCCAGTGCACAGGGACAAGCAACCACAAGCACTGATATACCAAACTGCAGTGCAAGCTCAAACTCATCCATTGAGGAAGGAATCCATGATTTTGGATAGGATCGAGTTTTCCCTCCAACATACCATCCCAGGAATGTGAGGAGTGCAACTATCACCACCTGCCATGCATTTACCCCAGATGGCCTATTGTTGGAGATATGGAGGCAGGGCAAAAGGAAAAAAAAGGACAAATGGTGATGGACAGACAAATAAAAGAAAGGGAAAAGTTGACTTCCTGATGCCATACCAAAGGCACAAAATACTTTGAGATGCGGTCAGCCAACTTTTGCACAGGGGCTTTTGCCATTTGAGCAGCTTCAACCAAGCGAACAATCTGAGATAATGCTGTCTCAGCTCCAACATGTGTTGCTTTGACACGGAGTACTCCATTCCCGTTCATGGTGCCCCCTATCACTTTGTCTCCCAACTTCTTTGACACAGGGCGTGCCTCACCAGTTATCATACTCTCATTCACAAATGACTGGCCCCACTCTACCACACCATCTGTTGGGATTTTTGAGCCTGGTACTACCTGTACACCAAGACAACATCTACATGTCATTATTACCAAATCACAGCATTCTCAGAACAACAGCATCAATGTCAAGTCCTCAGAATTCACTTTTCAAAACTTTGCAAATGATGAAAGAAACAAGAAAGTAGAAATACAGACCTTGATGATATCATTCCGTTGAATGAGTTGGGAGCTGATCTCCCGCTCCTGCAAAACATTGTTTTGCTCATCAACAGTGAGAAGTGTGGCAGTAACAGGGGCAAGGTTCATGAGCTTAGAAATAGCTTCTGAGGTCTTTCCCTTTGCCACAACTTCCAGGAACTTTCCAAGAAGAATGAAGGAGATGAGCATTGCACTGGTTTCGAAAAAATCAGTGCTTTTAAATGTTGGAGATGTAGCTGACCGCAGCACTGCATATACAGAGTAAAAATAGGCCGCATTGGTACCAAATGCAATTAAAACATCCATGTTGGCTGACCCATGTCGTAGAGAGTTGTAAGCTCCGATGTAGAATCGCCTCCCAATGACAAATTGCACGGGAGTTGACAAAATCCAGCGCAGTAGGGCTCCGACTGTTAGCATGTTCACTACTTTTGTGTCAAGACCTTCCTTAATTCCCGGAATGTACATGAAGACCATGGAGAGTAGAAAAACAGGAACAGTGAAAACACAGCTCAAGAAAAAGTACTTCCTATAGTATTTGATCTCCTTGGTTTGGTCAGGCCCTCTATTCTCTTGTGTATAGAGCTTTGCCATGTACAATCCCGGGGGTCCTGTTTGTTCAATAACTTCAATGAAATACCGAGGTCCTGTCTTGTTGGGATCATATGCAACTTCAACCATGCTTCCATCTGAAGCCATGTCCACCGATTTCACACCAGGAAGAGCTTTCAGGGAAGTTATGATGAGCTCAACCTCCGATTGAGAATTCAAGCCATCCAAGTGCAATCGAACTTTGTTTCTTTCCTCACCCGCACTGATGAGATCCACTGTGTAACCCAGGTCAGTGATTGCGCTCATGAGCTGCAGATGGGTAATCAGCCTGGAGTCATATTCAACCTCACACTCTTCTGTCGCCAGCCCAACTCCTGCTCTCTTGACTCCCGGAAGCTGATTGAGAGCAACTTCAATTGAGTTCGAGCATGAGGTGCATGTCATTCCCCCAATGCGGAACCGCCCAATGCTGATCCCAGAAGAGTCTGTCTCCTCTGTAACAATGCTGGCCTCAAAACCTGCATCTTCAATGGCTTCTCGAATTGTCGTATCCTGGAGAAAGCAAAGCCATTTCATTTTCCCTGATATTGAGTCAGAAACTCAACACCGGGGATCAATAAAACGAACTGCGAAAGCTCTCACTACTAGCAAGTAACCACTGAAGAAAACAATGAGGGTTTTACATCTCTCTTTCTCATGCCCACGGGTGTGCTTCCAAGGAATGTTGTTACTAGGCCTGCTGCATGCATGGTGAATGGAAGGAGGAGGGAGGGGCACATGAGGAGATGATGTCCAGAGCTGTACGTTACCTCAACAAAAGCAGGTCGATAGAAGACTTGAGCTTTGTTTCGGAGAAGAGCTACAGTTGCATCCTCGATTCCAGGCAACCTCTTCACGGCTTTCTCTACGGAGCCCGCACACGCTGCACACACCATTCCTTCCACCTTTCCGTTGCAAAGCAAAGCAAGAAGAACACACAAGTAAGACCACTGTCAGTTCTTCAACAACACAAGAAGTTGGAGGAAAAATGTTGTAACGGAGCGCAGCAGCAAAGAGAAAATTCACATCATCGTCCATCTCCGGTTTCCAACTGACCTTGAAAATTGCGCTGCGAATTTCTGTTTCGTCAATGTTGCAATGAGGCCGTGAAACGGCGAACCGCGGCATGGATGGATAACGAGGAGATGGTAGAAGTACAAGCTTTTCTGCCGGTAAACGCAGCAAGGACAATTGGTCCGTCCTAGAAATTCCCATGTCTACGATGGCCGACATCGCTGCAAACCTCGAAATAGGCACACTCTTCAGAATTTTTCTAAAGCCTTTCTGTCTCGTTTTTCAATCTACCTCTACGGCGGCGACGTTGCGGCATCTGATGCTCCGTTTAAGACTCAGACTGACTGCAAACCCCGCCTGTCCACGACCACAGCACGTCTGCACATCAAGTCGTCGCGTGAGAGGGAGGGAGATCCTCAAAATACACGAAACAGCGACAACAAAGACGTCGATTGCAAGCTGAACAAAGTAGTACCGGAAAAAGGCGAGACGTAATTTCGAAAGTCGACAAGAGGTCGACCGCGAAAAGTGACATGGAGGAGGAACCAAAAAAATTAAAAAAAAAAGAGAAGAAAAAAAAAGACCAAATCGCTTTTCTGTGACTAACAAAACGATCTATCTACAGAGAGATTTCCAAGTAGGTAACTGATTCTGCTGCAAACAAGGTTTGAAGAAGCATCATGAAAGCATCTCAAATCTATAATACAACGCAAGCTTCCAATTCTCAGCAAGTTGTTCTCTACAGCAACAGGTCTCCAGTGATCATTGTTCTGGTGCGAGAATCAAGGACTAAAGCACCTGCCAGAGAGAGAGCGAGAGAGAGAGAGAGAACAACGACGAGCCGCAGCAGCAAAGGCAAAGAAGACGATGAAGCAGAAGAAGCGCAACAGACGGCAGTTTTGCAATGCGCACTCGTTCTTCCCCGCAGCGAGACGAAGTTCTCAACGTTCTTTCTCGAAGCTCCCAACGTTCTTTCTGGAAGTTTCCAACGTTCTTTCTAAACGTTCCCAGGGTTCTTTCTCCAAGCTCCGCGTCTTTGTTCGTTCCCTCACTGTTCCCTCCCAACGTTCTTTCTCGCAGGTTCCAGTTTGTTCCCCGGTTCAATACGTTCTCCGTGTTCCCTGTTCCCCTGATGATGGATTTTCGTTATTTTTTTTTACCAGGGATTATTAGTTTATTTTTTACCTTTTTCAAAATTTTCAACTACTTTTCATTTTCATCCAAATTCAACATTTTTGGGATTTCCATATCATCTCCCTCCCAATTGATGTTCATCCATTGTCTAACCTTTTTTCAATGCTCTATCTAGACCCAAATTTTTCATCCAATGAACCTTCATTGCTTTGGACGGAAGCTAAAATAATGCAAAAAAAATTCTAAGGCTTTCAAAATGTTACTCAACTTTAAAGGCATTGTAAGGCAACACTAAAAGTTATTTGTTGGATTTAAAAGCTTTCAAAGGATTCCATCTTCCCCAACTAGTTAGTTATATTTCATCCATTGTTCAACTTTTTTCTTTAAAAAACTTTTTTCAAACTTGTAATTCATCCAATCGATCAATTATTGGCTTAAAGATGGATGAAAGTTAACCCAAAAAATATTCTCTAAAAACTAAATTGTTTCTTTCTTTCATCTTAAAGCAATGGTCTAGTTAGTCTTTCAGCTTACATTTGTTAGATTTCTTTTTCCCAAAGTTATACGCCATTTTCATCCATTCACCCATTTCCAAAAATTCTAATGCATTTTACACAATCTAGGCCAATAGAGAGACAAACATTTGATGGAGTTAAATTCTAGTGATTTAAAAAAATAATAATCACATGGATGAAAATGAATCTTATGAATGAAATGATAGTATGGATGAATGAAAACATGGTTCATGAAGAGAACCACCTTAATTGAACTTTGGCCACATGGATGACATTTAACATCGACCAAATTAGTCTCATGGATGAAACAATCATCATCCATGTGATTAATTCCATCAATTCATTTATTTTCATCCATATAAACAAAATCTCATCCATTAGGTCGACTTTATTTGTATCATTACATATTGTCATGTTATGTCCATGTCATTAATGTCAACATTTGTCAACTTCATCCATGTGTTATGATCATTAATATTGCATGTGTCAATCAACTCCAAGCTATGTGATCGAGTTCGACCATGTGGTCCAAATCCGTCAATGTGAACAATAATACCATTCAAGTTCACAAGTTCATCCAAACGGTAATTTTTTTTTCATTCATGCAATTAATTCCAATTTTGAGTCATGAACTTCAATTGTGTTGTTGTTTTGATTTCATTCATGTGGCCATAGCATTTGAATGAATGTCAATTTTTGTCCATTTCATCATTTTTCATGTATGTGGTGACTTTCATCACATGATGAATTCCATCTTGTAATCAAGTTCATCTTCATTTCATCCATGTGTTCAAATTTCATCCATTAGGTCAAAAAAAATTTAACATTGCATTTTGTAATCTCAATGATGATGGTACATGGGAGTTAGTTTAGGGGGGAACAACAACTCTAGATTTCACAAGTTGTCCTTTTGGATGGGTTTTGGATGAGGCAATGATTTCATGTGCAAAAGCTTTTCATATCATCACATTTCATACCATCACATGTGGAAATTGAAGGGTTTTGTTTTCCCAAAACAAAAATTAATGATATATGAAAATAAATATCAAACAACACACCACGTACACAAATTTGAAATTAACATGGAAAAATTTAATTTGATAATTTCACAAATTGTCAAAACATGATGATGAGTAAACATAAACAAAAAAAAAAAGTGTCACAACAAAATTGATGAAATAATTTTACAAATTACCAGAACATGTTGAGTAAAACACAAACACAAAAAATTGTTATGACATGATTTTTGTGATCCCACAAATTGCAAAACATTATTTAATGAGTATTAATTAATTAACTTCACGAACTTAAAATTGTAGGTTAAATACCCACCTTACAAATTATCCACCTCAAAAATTGTACATAAGCAAATTGGTAAATTGAAGTTTGAAATATATATTAATGAGAATGAGAATCAATGTTATATATATATATATATATATATAATTGATAATAATAATAATAATAAATGATATTATAAGAAAAAAATGAAAATAAATTAATATTCCAACCTTATGTCAATTTGCTTGTCCTTGATAGAGTGAAGTTGCATGGAGCCCAATTTAATACATATGTCGAATCTAAGAAGAGTGTAAGGTAGTCTCTTGCATGTACAATAGTTGTAACAATGTGAAGAGAAAACATGCAAGCGAGGGTGGGTTCATGTATGGGACCACCCACAAACCTACATTCAAACATCATTATGGACATCTTATTCCGTGCATCCTAAGATTGAATGATGGGGTGGATATTCATTCGTACATGTATGTATACACATTAGACCATGCCATATCATTTTTATGCCCTTCTCTCGAGGAGGGTGGGCACCCCCACCCGAGTAGGCTTTGCGTGACGACGACCCGGCATTTGCAAGTGGAAAGCATCCATTGGAAACCCTTTCTGTATGACTCGGTTGTGTGGTTCAAGAATCACAAGTCGGTTACCACCTTGGTAACCCATCTTGTCAACCCTTCTACCCAAGTGCATGATCTAGGGAAAGTAGAAGGGTTTGAGTTATAGTGTCGTCAACCCTTCGACTCTACTAACCATGTTGATGGTCAGTACATAAGTACTAATTTTTTTGAATAATTTGGATATTATACTTAAATAATGAAGCTAGTGTGTTTGAGAGTTTCTTTCATATTTTCATCATAGCAAGCAGGTGCTTTTCAAGAAAATTAATAATTCTGAAAAATAATTAATTAGTGCTTAACCAGGTCGGGTACTAAATTAGTGTAAAAAATTAGCAGTGATTCTTATCAGTGTAGTTGGTGGATGGCATCTAATAGACATGACAAACATTGGCAGTGTAGTGTAGTGTTTTTTAGGAATTTTTGTTTGCAACCAAAGTTGCCATCATCCATTTAGGATGGTTAGAAAGTGTCACACTCTAAAGAATTAGGTTTTGGGTACATAGCTTAGCTTCTTTGTAGCTGAATATTTGTAGACAACTGAAGTCCAACTCAAAAAAAATTAAAAATTAATTGCAATGCTTTTGCTGCTTGTCTTTAGTCTGATGCACCCCTCTGGTCTCAGATAAGCTAAGATGGGTTCTTTTCAATTTGTTGAACATCCAATTTTCAATTCTTCACTCCTCCCCAAAAAAAAAAAAAAATTTCCAAGAGGAGCTCATTCCAACCTTACCTATACACATCTTAAATTTCTGGTAGTAGTAGTAGTAGTAGTATTGCACACCCAATTTTAAAAATGACCACCCAAGTAAGAACTACAATCTACCAGCAATCTTTTGTGAATCAAATAATAGAGGCTTGCTTGAAAAATCAAAAAAAGTGTAGTGTACTTGCTAGCTTGAAAGTTTTGAAACCAAAAACCTACATTAAAGAAGAAGTGTGCAGGGAAATCCAAGTTCATGCATGGAGGCTGGTTTTAAAGGTTTCCAATTCCAGTTGGGGAATGTGGAACCAATTGCAAAAGTTAGTTCAAAGAGATATTTCAAGTTTTCCATAGTCAGTCTCACACACACACACACACACACACACATACAGATATATTCTCCACTTGTGAAGTGGCCCGACCGCACATCTCTCAATAAAACACAATTCTAAAAGATATGTCGAGCATCTGATTTCTGGCTTGGAAGATTGAGCTGGATATAAGATGCCAATGGCCAACTTGCCCTTTCAGATCTCAACTGAATCCAATGGCTGGATCAAGGGTGACAAGCCATTTTATAGTATCCTTTTAGTGAGGAGATTCGTGATGAAAAACCATTTTTTGCAACTTGGGTTTGATTCCTTACTTTGTGCATTCATATACAACAAAAGAGCTTGGAACACCCAACTTAGGTACAATAGGAAGACGTCCAAGTGCCAATTTGCAAAATTCTACCGAAAATGCGATAAGCAAAATCATTGAGGTTCACCGCAAAATCATTGAGGTCGATTATCATTGGAGTTGATACCTTATTGTGCATACCCATACAACAAACTAGTTGTGTTTGCACCCCCATATATGCTTGGTAAAACTTAAAATCATACATGCATGTTTACTATCTTAGGGCAATTATAAATTTTTATAACATAAAACGCAACAACAATACAAACAAATTAATTAATTAAAAATTAATTTCACTATGATTTTTGTTATGAAATCTTCATCAAAGCCTTATTGAAAAATTTAAAATAACAACAAATATATACATACATACATACATACATATATATATATATATATATATATATATCGAATTTTATATTAAATTTTAATTTATTTTTAAATTGACATGTGTTTATTTTAATCAATTCTTGCATAATCTTTCAAATCAATTCTTTAAAAACCTACACATGCACATCCATAGCTTGGGGCAATAAAAAGCATTGGGCACCAAAAGCACAATACCTAAAACCATAATATGTAATTTATTTTAACTTGATTCAAGCAACAAGTGCTTTCCAAGTGATGGTGATCAGATTTGCTTCTGCTTGTTCTCTCCACCTTGCTGTGTTCCATCACCCTAATTCACTGGCAGAAAATTTACTAGTGTATCTCAAGGGCACATCATCAAGCTGAATTTTTTCATCCACAAAGGAAGGTTCAATTTTGCCTTAGGGGGATCACCCCACCCCTCGGGCATTACTCTACTCGTTCATAGCAACATCCAGTTTGTTACTTGGTGCTAGACAAATCACTTGAAGTAAGATCCCACTTACGATCCTGGGCTCTGCCAATCAGGGAGAGAAATGTTTTGTGGAATGTTCACCAGGTGTTGCTATGAGCTCAAGTTTATATTTTGGGAACTTCATGGAACTTTTCCCTACTTCAACCCTTGGTGGTGCAAACTCAGCATCGGGAGCAGAGCCCTTCCACTACAAGCTGCTTGTTTCTGCTTTCTCCTTTGGCTGGTGTTGATTCATAGTTCTCATTTGATGTTGATCCCATGTTTCTCCTTCAGTATTGTTTTGCTTTGACAGCATTGCTGCCACATATCTCTCCTTCTCCCTCCTCTAATTTTCCTTTTACCAATTTCATTCCCACTTTACTTCTGATACTAACACTGATCACTCGCGTATTACCAATCTAAACACATCGACATATTCTTGGTCATGATTTGAAACCCAGTTCTCAGTGCATGTCAGAAATGGAAGGCTAAGAACTGGGGTTTACAGCACCAGATTTTTCATACTTGTTTATAAGAAGCAGAAGAACTGAAGACATTATATGGAGAACAAACAGGGCATGATGTACACATTGAAATTCATCTCATCCATAGGCACTTGATATATCTCAACTACTGTCTGCAGTAGAAGTATAAGACTGTCTCACAAAATATGGGAACTAGAGAAATCAATGGAGCTAGCAAGCTCCACTGTAACACCTCCACACAGCCAACTACTCTTTCGACAGCACCTAATGAGAGAATTAGCTTGTTCAAGAACAGTCATCCTCAACAAGAGAGCCATGAATCATCCACTGCAGCAACAAACATTTAACAGAACCCATGAGATATGCTATCATAAGTGAGAGCCGCTCACTACAATCTTTCAAATCTAATTTGTAGAGGTCTCTGCTTTAGAGTGGTGTACTGGGACTGTGACTAAACAGTTTGCCTTCACACAGCCACTGCTTGACTCGCCATGACTATCTGATTGCAAAAAGGAATACTTTCCATATGCTTTCAGGGTTGCCCACAAATCAAACTCTAGTCTTTTCAGAGTTCATTAAATTACCTGCTCAATAACAAGGCAGGTAAGCCCAAACTCCATCAGCATCAGAATTTTGTGCTGGTTAGCAACAGCCAAAAGGTATAAAGAAAATGGTGTACTGCAACTCCTGTAGTACCTTTGGTGCAAAACATCAGACACATCTCCTGTTTCATGGAACAAAGGGCATCCATATAAGCATCTGACAAAATTAATTACAGAAGTAACTAAATAAAATTTGGTCAAAAAGTGCAGAGTGTGGTGATGTACTATGAAAAGACTATAATCTAGCAATGTCCAGTCTAGTTGGAACAGTACATGAGCACAACAAACAGTACAATAGTTAGGAGCTTGTGTACCAGTCCATATGACATTGTGATGGAGCAAGCAAGGCACCATCATAGACACACCTGTGTCTAGCATCTGCTTGTAACTGCATTTTCCACCAACATCCCCAATCTTCCATCAAACTTCTATGGAACAATCTTCTTAGAACTCATATCCTCAACTGGTTCTGGACATCCACCTCAGCTATACATCCTGTATGCCATCTGTAGTGAGGAAACATTACCAGCCATGACACTGATGTAGGTCACTGCAAAATTTCCAGGATTTGTTGCATTTAGTAGTTGTTGGTCCATGTCTGTAGGGAATGCTGTGCTTGCTGGTATCCTCCAGCTTGTGTAGCACTGCTAGTTCCACCACCCATGGCCAGGGGCCGTTGCAGCATTTGGTGCACTCTGGAAGAAGACCCCGACTGGGAAGGATGGTAGTGGTTTGTTGGATATGTCTGCATATGAGTAGGAGCAGACTGTTGTGAAAGGGAATATGGTATATGGTGACCTTGATCTGCATGATTGTAATATGAGTTTGTTTGCATGCCTCCAGTTGATCCCATATCCCGTGGTAGATGTGTTGGAATCCAGACTGTCGAACCCTCTACCTGCTACACACCCAAGCATCCCATCATAAACACTTGCTCCACATATTTAACATGCATACCAGAGGAATCCATCTGCACTGTACATAGGCACTGTAAGGTCCTTGCATGTTGAAAGGTGAATAATTCAAGTTTTAATTAGTTGAACAACTCTGTTGGTGCTCATTATCCTTGATAAGGTCATTCCGTCCATACCCTACCATGTTCGAACTACTTGTGTTGGCAGATCTGTGTCACTTATATCATCATATGGTTCTGCTGACATTTGCATTAAGCCTAAGGACATTTCCAACAAGCTATCACATGTTTGGGAGTCATCATGCCACATCCTACATTCACCTTGGGAGCCCAACTGGTAAATGACATCCCAGACGAGCATGGAAAATGGACCCAACTTCCATTTGTCATGCATGAGCATTGAGCCTATCTAACCTAACCAAAGGTTAAGTCAGTCAACTTCTCACCTGCTGGCTGGGGATGTAGACAGTATTGTCTTTGTACTGAGATCCACCCACATCTTCATAATCAGGAGCAACTGCTATTACAGCAGGGTTGATAGTATATCCTGATGGTGTGCTGTTGTAACCTCCATATCCCACAGCAGCAGAAGGAGAGAGTGGAGGGTTGCCTGAGGCAGCACTAGTCTTGTAGTGTGGCCATGAGTACTTCAAAGGTGTAGCAACACCTGCAAGATATGCAGGTGAAGCAACTGGTGGAGGATAACTTGACCCTGCAGGTGCCTGTGTGTATACAGTGTTGGTAGGGCTGTAGTTATGATGATATGGAGTCTGCATGTACGAGTAATTCGGCTGCATATATTGGTAACCCAAGAAGTTTCCATAATGGCCTCTAGTGGGCTGAGCTGCATATGCATGCACAGGGAGTGCTTGTTGAGGTGTGCTCAAAGCAATCGGGGGATTACTGCCAGGTTGAGCAGTAGGTGCAAAGCTTGGCCCTGATGATGAAATCAGGGAATTGGGGCCCTGCAGCTGAAAATCTTCCCATAGCCAGTGTTAATGACTGCTTCAAGGATAAAGATGTAACCATTTTCAAGATTCCAGAATCTCCAAAACTCTAGCTGTTAACAATGGCCAGTGCATAGGAAGTTTGTTATCTTGTTTCCACTTGACCACCTCGTACAGAAGGGACTACAGATGACAATCAAGATGTAACAAAATCTTGAAACAGTGCATAGCTGTATTCACATCTTGCAAGTGTTCTTCATCAAACATGGCCTTCTGTTAGTGCTTTTAAATTTATTGTCTAGCTCAACTGAGAGTCACCTCCTAAAGCTTCAATACAAGGCTCTACTTTTCCTGTTCAACGTTTGAGGATAACTGTTGGATTAGGATAAGTGATTTGCTTCAGACCAGAAAAGACAGAAAGCAACATTCCTCTTACCTCTTGAGAAGGGAAAGCGCTAGCAACACCACTCATGGTGTCAATGTTTCCACTAAACTTGCTAGTTGCATTAGATGTAATATATGGGGTATACTGGGCATCTCCATCTGTCCCAGGCTGGAAACCAAGAGTATGGTAGCTCATAATTGCATCTGTGTATGGCTGCCAAACAACACCAAGCAAATTATAAATCATCAATAGAAGTTAAGTAATATATTAAATAGCCTCATCTTGCATCAAGCTTTCATGCACAACAACCCACTTGTAGGAAATTTCCATGGCTTCTCAGCAATTGCTCCTTGTATAGAACTAACTTGTACATCAAAACACCTCAGTCATGAGGAAAGCCTTCCCTTTGCTTCACTGTCATGAGATGTGCAGAGTCATGCATGTTTACTTCATATCTACAAGGTCACAGAGAAAACTTCACAGAAAAAACAATTCATAGGTAACACAATAAGTATGGGTGCAGTCATAATCTTGAGAGTCACTCACAAAGTCAGACCATCACCTTCATCATGAATAGCAGTGACAAGCTGCCATGACTCCCCACTGACACAATAAGAAGGGGTGCAGTCATAACCTTGAGAAAAACTCACAAAGTATCAGACCATCACCCTCAGCATCAATAGCAGTAATGAGCTGTCATGACTTCCCACTGACTCTGCCAGCTCCAACAGTATGTGTAGATAGGTAAATCATAATCTGCCCAGAACTTCAGGCAAACTATTAGACAACATCTGCATCGTGTGTTTCTACCTCACTAGTTCTACCAGGTTAGACTTGAGAATTAAAAACAGATTATGTGAGTATGGATCACAAAATAAGCCTGAGTGAGCAAATCTCATGATGCAAGCCAGATGAGTGGATGTTGCTGCAATTCTTGCGTGAGAAGATTTGGACATGGGCACTAACTAAGCAAGTAGAGAATGTGGAAGATAGAAGCTGTACTCACACCAGGGCAGAGACATACCATTAAACTTGGCACTCGTGAAACATCTGCCTGTGGGTCTGTTGGTTCATAAGCATATTGAGAGCCTCCAGGAATTTGAGGCATGAGGGTCAACCCATGATAATTAGATACAGCTGGCATATATGGGTAAGGAGGACCTTGTTGCACCATATTTTCTGCTTTTGAATGCTCCACTGATTGAGCCACTGGAGCCACTGGAGCCACTGGAGCTGAAAGACTAACAGAGGCCACTTCATTCCTGGCAGTAAGGTTCTCAACAGGTGTTGATTGTGTCTGATGACCATAGCTTTCAGCCAATGCCACTGTTGTTGAAACACTGTACACCACAAAAAGGTCATTCCAGGCATTAATCCATCTTTCAGACCTTCCTTGTAGTGGAGACATGCTGTGCCAACAATAGGCTTACACTGAGACTTTAGTCAGCTTTCAATATTACTGTGGCCTCAAGCAAATAGAAGAGATCCACAAGGACAGAATAAGCTGCAGTTCTGTGGGCAAAGAAAACTCTTTGGTGTCTGGAATTGATATGAACAAACTTAGAAAGGTTTAGAAAGGTACACGATCTCTACATCAAAGCCAAACATAGCTCCACCAAGATCTCTACCATAGACTAATATCCTATCTAGTTCAACCACAGATTTTCTGTAGGAAGGCCATCAAAAGTTATACCTAGGTTTTTCTGCCTCCTCCACAGTATCATCCACCGGAGTATTCTCCATAGTGGCTACAGAACCCTGTTCAGCTTCCTCCAGTCCATAGCTTGCCACAGAGCCAATTTTGAAGTCAGTTCCAAAACTGCCAAAACTCAAATAAGTGTATTCCGCTTCAGGTACTTTCAGATGGTCGGGAATTATAACTGGCTGGTTGTCCTCCATGCTTAAAACATGCAGCTTTGATGCAACATCATCAATCTCCTCCACTGCTTCTGAAGGTTCAGGTGCATCCACACCAACTTCAGTCAAGTTTGCCTTGTGATTCCATCCCAGGTCATTTGCAGTTTCTGCCATGAGTTTCAATACAATGTCAGATTCAAATGAGCCTCTACAACTAGGTACTCCAATATGGAATGGTTTCATTTTAGTCCAAAAACTCTAAACAAGTCATACTGCATCTGATCGTACATAATTCAACATCCAAAATTCACATTCTCAATGCCACCTCAACTATACCCTGGTTGCCTACTAGTAAGAGTCTTGCTAAAACTTTGTGTCAGTCAACAGGGTTCAGTATTGTTCTTAGAACTGAAACATGCCTGCTGGGAGGATAGAAAGGATAGCCAATCACCTGGCTTCTACCTAATACAAGTTGAGTACCTGCTAGTGAAACAGTAGCAGCTTGACCACTTGGAAAATTGTCCATTAAGATTGGAGAGATGGTAGTGGGCCTGATAGCCTTTGCCTCAAGATCTGTCTCCAAAGTACTTGATGCAGCAGCTGGTGCTGGAATATCTATCTGCTTGACAGATGCCTGTGGTGGTGTTGTTGGAACAGGTCTAACTTCCGTCTCAAGGGAATTGACAGACCAATCTCCTATAGGCCACTGAATTTGGACTGCTCCTAGGTCTTGCTTAATTACACCTTGGGTATGTGGATCCAGCAATGGAGGAAGCACTGGATCTGTTGAAGAGGATTGAAATCCAGATGACAGTGATGAGGTAGTTGGAGACATCTCGAGTGAATAGCCTACAGGGTGCTGCACTGTGGCAGGGGCGACAACAGGAGAAGAGGAAGAAGCAGGACCTGGACCTGGTGACTGAACTCCAGCAGTTGGGAGAGGTGGTTTTGCTTTAAATTTCAGAATGTCTGCCATTGTAGTGTGTCCTGAGCTCCATGCCCCTTGTGAAACTAGTGGTGCCTCTGCATGGCTGGAGCCTCCATTTGGTAGGCCCTCTGAACTGTGAGTGATAGAAGACTGTGTTTGCAATGGTGGTGATACAGCACTGCTGCTCCACAAGTTCAAAAAAATGACATCTCTTTACAACCAGAGCTAAGAAAGAAACAACAACATGAATCTGATTTCAGATGTAAAGAAAAAAATATGGTTCAATTTGCAGACTACACCCCCAAATCTCAATTATGACAGTGGAAAAAGATGGGATCATGACCACAATACACAAAGACTCAACTCCTCCATATCTTCCTTGGGCTGATCGACAAACTCAACATTGTAACAGACTGCAGATGCCACTCCAATCCAAGACCCCTTAACAGTGAGCCCAGACAAAGAATACACATGATAAGGTGAAGGGTTGAAGGTCATCACCTTCCATGCATGTTCATCATATACAATGTAAAGCTTCACTGGAAGTAGAGAAGCTAAAAACCAATAGTTGAATAAGACAGGAAGGCAGCTGAAAGAAGAAGTCATTGGCAATCCAGATGCAAGGGGTATTAATGCATCTCTTGCCAGCTTTCTAACATACATAATGTAACAAGCACTTTGAAAGGAATGATGCAGACCTTGGCTGCACATGCGGTGGAGCAAAATCAGTGGGAGCTGACATGGCAGGAGAAACCCTTTTACTGGGATGCACACCATTTTCCCTGGCAGCAAACAATTTGCCCCGACCTCCTGCATATTGTATTGTCAACAATAAGGTCATATATCCTGTAATGAATACTAGACAATGAGACAATTGAGGTCTGGCTGTAATTCTCTTGCAAGTCATTGGAGAAAATGCTATGATGTGATGTAAATCTGTCCCTTGCCACTGAAAAGTTTTCAGGGGTCAATCCAACAAAGCTGAAGTTGGAGAACTGCATTTCAGGACATGCCAAGGGAAGGCTAAGAAGCTAAATAGAAGCTAAGCATGAACCTGTGTTAGGGGAACCTTACCATGTGATGGCTGATGGAAGGAGGAGCCTCCTCTACCAATACCACTGAAACCTGTTCTGTGAGAGTCACCCCTGCTACCTGGTCTTCCTCTCAACTCCACCGAATCCTTGATGGCTGCACTCTGCACTACCACAACTATCACCAAAGAAGAATCCATCTTGAACAAGACATCTCCATAGTGTCAGCTGCTTGAACTTATATGGACTGCACTGGATAAGAACATATGCAACTCTTATAGCCAAACCTATACAGCATTGGGGTTTTGAGTCTGGAGGCAACTGAAAGGAGAATTGCAAACTGCAAAGAACAGTAAGGAAAAAAGCACCTCTTTGTTCTTATCTCTCTTGCGTTTAACTTCGTGGAAGTTATCTGCAAATTTACAATAGCCAAAAAATAGTCAGCAGATACTTAAACCTTAATTGAGAAAAAGAACCTGCGGGACAGGAGAAGAGGCTGTTGTGAAAACCTAACAGTAGACAGGAAGAGCTCCATGACCTACAACAAAGAATGTTAAACCCTGGAATGCGGATGTAAACCAATGTCCATCAAGAAGCATCAAGAGCCTCGAAAATTGAACCAAAAGAAGAGGGGGGGGTGGGGGGGGAGAAACCGAAGCGAAGTCATGACATCGTCGAGAGAGGGAGAATTACCGTCGTTGAGTAGACGCTGCACAGTCTCATTCAAATCCATGTTACACTCTTTGAGCATGGAATAGATCTCATCATCGCTATTCCCAACAATCTCCTTCAAGCTCTGTACAACTTTACGCGCACTGGCCGGTATTTGCACACCGCCGGTGGTCCCCGCCCCCTCTCCTCCTCCTGTTCCTGCTGCTCCTCGTAGTCCTCGTCGCCCCCGCTAGTACTCATCATTCACACCCTCCCTCCTTCGTCCAGGGTTACGATTTCAGGCCGAGGCCAAGCTAACGGCTACAACGAGGACACAGCGTCCCTCCCTGCAGCACAAGAGCTAGCGCACGGGCCTGCCACAGAGAGCACTTGACAAGGAATAAAAAAAACCAGTTGAGAGAAAGAAACAAAACAGCAGCAGCAGAAGTTGCAGAGCGCCAAACCCTAATTTTTTGGTGCAGACTAAGAAAACCTTCGTACCAAGTCATCATTACTATATAGCGATGTTTTTATTGTCCGTTTTTGTGCCCAAATTCATTCATCCATTATGATTCATCAAGTACCTAAATAATCCATTCCACAGCTTTGTTTTTAGGGTCCATTTTTGCACCCAAATCCATTCATCCATTTTTAATTCATCAAGATCCACTTATCCATTCATTCCCTTCTCGGGTGTAATAGTGACTTGGGGGGTGGTTACTTTGTAACTCATATATTTGAGCTCTGTGTTGCTGCACACTACCAACTTTTTTCTTTTTCTTAAAAAAAATTTATTTTCATATGGTTTTCACTAATCCATAATTATTTATTTTAATGTCTAATTTAATTTAATTTAAATTAAATTAATATACATTTTATGGACATGAAAAGACACATGTTAATTTTATTTATTTTTCATATCCATGTTCGTGAATGGGAAAAAAGAGTGAGGGAGTTATAAAATGGAGGTAGTTAGTTATCAGGAAAGGTGGGAAAATAATTATTAAAAAAAATTAATAGGAAAAAGAAAAAATAGTTATTAAAAATGAGATGCACCTAAAGGTTTTCTTTTTTTTTTGGATTTGTTGTTGTTTGAAGGAGTCACTTTGTTGCATTGGGCCATCACCCAAAAAAAGCAATTGAAACATTGAGGACTCCCCCCAAAATAGATCTATCCATGAAGGAAGGTAGTTTGTTTGTTTTGTTTTGTTTGTACTTATGAGATCCACTGAACCAGGAGTTTCAGATCGGGTTCTTGGTCCCTTTGGAAAGCTCTTGCCGAAGGAGGGGTGCATTGGCTTGGTTCCATGGCCGGAGTGAATTGACAGCCACCAATGCACCAGTTGGCCGTTCTGTCCACTGGATGGGTTGCGTTTTTTCATGATGTTTGAACTTGTGATGCAAAAGTTCTTGAATATTGAATGATTTCTTCACTGAAAATTAAATGAAATCATAGCTAAAAATTTCAGAGGAATTGGAATGTGCCTTTGGCGTTCTCGGAAAGATCTTGATGGGGCAGGATTTAATGGAATTTATTTGGTAAGATTTGGATTCAGAATGTAAAGAGATATTGGGTTTTAAGTGATTTCTGCTGCTGAAAATTCAAATAAATTCCAAAAAACCAGGTTTTGGAAGGAAAAAATCAGTTGAGGACGTGGTAACACTTGGGACAACGGCACAGGCCGCACTAGTTGCTTAAGAAAATAAAAAAGAATTGAGGATTCTAAATGGTAGTAGAATAGTCCCCCTTTGATACTCACTACATGAAGGGTTACATTAACCTCCTCAATGGGCAACTAACAATTAGACTCTATTTTTAGTGCTAAATAAATTAATGTTTTTGATCAAGTTTCTAGGTGCCAATTAGTAAAGTATTTAGTAATGGAACTTCAAAAATTTGTTAATTTTTTCCAAATTAACTTCAAATTGAATATTAAATATTTATTTTGTAACCCTCGGAAAGAGCTTTTCAACATTTTCTGAAATGTTTTATTTAAAATTGATTTGCTATTTGAAATTGTTTGAAAAAAAAAGTTACCAATTTCAATACTTCTCAAATTATTTTTGATAGAGTGGCATGAGAAACAGTCAAATAATGCTGCACACCCTTGAAGTTACATGGCAACATCAGAAAGGAAGAAAATTAGGAAAATTATTTTTAAAAAATAAAAAATCTAACTAGAGGTTGCAAGAAATATTCAATGTTTAACTAGACCATGGGTCATCCAAAAACTTACATGGTAATATTAGGAAAGGAAATTTTTTTTTTTTAAAAATAAAAAATCTAACTAGAGGTTGCAAGAAATATTAAATGTTTAACTAGACCATGGGTCATCCAAAACTTACATAGTAATATTAGGAAAGGAAAATTATTTTTATAAAATAAAAAATCTAACTAGAGGTTGCAAGAAATATTAAATGTTTAACTAGACCATGGGTCATCCAAAACTTACATGGTAAAATTAGGGAAGGAAAATTATTTATATAAAAAAATATCTAACTAGAGGTCGGGCACCTAATAACTAGTGCACCCTTCCATAACACCTCTTGGTCGGGCAATTGGGCAGTCAGGGGAAAAAAAATAATTGGTCGGTCTGCAATAAGGACACTTTGCTCATATAACGGTCTTCCATTGAAGCTCATGTGGGCCCAGTAGCAGCGGCGGCAGCGGCGGCAGCAGCAGCGATGGCCATTGCAACAAATTTGTGCAAGAAGAGGAAGGAGATGAGGAATTTGTAAGTTGCAAAGCATGGTCCCCACACAGCAGCAAAACGAGTTTGAAAGTTTGGGTGGGAGAAGAAGAATAATAATAAAATGTATTAAAATATAGGTACTTACATATCCAATTCTGTCAAGTTTGTTTGGTCAGGATTGCAGCTCACAGGGCAGCTTCTCTTCTGTGAAGACTTCCGGTTTGAGTAGAAGGCGCGCAAGGGAAGGTAGATTCTTCCCTTCTGAAGCTCCTGAAGACGGATCGCGATGAGCTTCAGTGCGGAGGAAATGGGTGAGGACTGTAAGGAAGGTGCAGCGAGGCGAGGAGCGCAATCAACTGCATAATCGCAATTAATGGGTGTGTTGTACAAAAGACTTGTGAAGAGGTGGTGGGGAAGAATCTGCAGTAGTACAGGAAGCTGCAGTGGTAATGCTGCGCCGGAATGTTGGAGGAGGATAGTACTCCCGAGATTGCAGCGCGTGTGGGAATTACTCATGGCTAACCTCCAAATTCTGCAGAACCATGGGACGAAGCTGCAGCAGCTTCGGCTATCTGAAGAAGAGAGGAGGAGTAGGAGGAGGAGGAGGAAGAGGAGGAGGAAGAGGAGGAGGTATTTATACAACTAACCAAAAAGCTCCTCCAAACATGAAACGCTGCAGCTGTTGTAAGGTGATCAACGCATTGGATTCTAGACTGGGGTTGTTGCCGATTGCTGACAGAGCAAACAACATTAGGGCCGGCTGGTACTCTAGCTTGAAGATTTTCCAAAGACTTTTGCGAGGTTTTTCAATACTGGGTTTTCAGTACTGGCCCAAGCTACAAGCTGATTGCAAGCAACCAGACGCCGACATTAATTACCTCTTTGTATTTGATTGCCTTCAAGAATCCTGGGATGCTCGAGAGAGAAGGTGGAGAGTCTGAGGAGGAACCGGATTCTTCCTCAGATCATACTGCGTCGAAAGATTCTTTTGAAACTTGTTACGAGTCTATCTTTGCAGACTTGACACCCGAGTCCCTACCTGAGTTCGTAAATGTTCGAGAGTTACTCTCCGACATCGAATCTGAGCTCGGGGAGCAAGCTTGTCAAGAGCTGCAGATTGACCCCCTGGTGGCCAATTGTGAGCTACCCGAAGAAGTCAATGTCCGTGAGCTGCTAGCGGAAATCCAAGAGGAGCTCGACGAACCGTACTTCGACAAATTCTTCAGTACTTGTAACGAAGATTCTTCAGGAGAAAGCCAGCTGAAGAGATATCACAACAATCAGGCTAGTACTTCAAATGCGGACATTGTCACGAGTGAAGAAGAGGAAGGGACATCGTTCCGCGTGAGCCCGAGAAACGATAACGAGGCCGCGGAAACATCATCAACTTTTGGGCTGTTTTCTACGATTACTCGATCTCAGCCAAGTTGATCCAGGATGGACCCAAAGCTGCCTGAAAGACAGTTCCTTCATGAGTTCACCGACCAGACTAGAGATCCTGAGCAGCTCCTAACGTCGTGATCATAGTAGTGTAGATGAAACATGCTTGAATACCGTGACAACAAACCAAGTTTTGGGATGTTGTTGAATCGTTCTTGTACATTGAGAATTCCAGACTGAGCTGCACACACACAGTGTCCAACTCCTTTAGTGTTGAAAAGCTTCACGTCTTTGATCACCCAAAGTCTCTCATTATGAATGGTGAACTTTCCCTTCACATCTCTTAGCTGATCATGACACACCTTTTCTGAAATCTATGACCTGAACTGCATATCATTGAAAAATCCGTTGTCATGCCCATGTAATCATTCTGATAGTACTGCATGTTTGCTGCATTCTACATTAGCTCCTTTCCCAAGTTTTGTACCCGAAAGTTGGCTCTCACTGCAGCTCATCAGATATTGTATGATCTCATGCTCCCTAGTTCTGCTATCAAAATATCTTAGCAACAACCTTAGCACCTTCTCTCTCTCTCTCTCATGCACACTCTCTCCTTGACATCAGCAGATGTAGACCAAGCTTGGCATGAGAAAAACATTCAACCCTAGCCCCCCAAATTGCATACAAAATTGTTCATTACACTTGATCTCATTCTCCCTCGTTTTGTTATCAATATATCTTAGCAACAACTCTCTCTCTCTCTCTCTCTCTCATGCACGCTCTCTCTCTCACACATCAACACATATAGACCAAGGTTGTCATGAGAAAGCATTCAACCTGAGTACTCACTCCTCTTGACCATAGTTGCAAGGAGGTTTCAAAAGTAGAGTTTTGATATGGATTTTTTTTGAATTGATTTGATTTATTTTTTTAAAGAAGGGGGCAAAAAAGCTACAACCTTACCATCAACAAACATATTGAATTTGAAAATTTCAAGCTCAATTTGGGACAGAGTGGGTTCAATGCAAAATTTTCAAGCTATCGAGGTGTAGCCCAAATGAATTGCAAACTTCAAGTGATATGAGAATGCCATTGTCACATGGCCACAAACTTTGCAGAATAGGTTGCTTCAAAACAACCTAGATCTAGACAAATCTTCATTGGAGGCTTGGTGGACTACATGTGATTAATGAAACACCATTAAATCTTTGATGTTTAACATTACAAAAACAAAATAACCTAATGAGCACAAGAACAATGGAAAAAAATGTTACAATCTACATTAGCCAAAACTATGTTACAATATGTCCTTTCATTTATACTAAGAACCTTTGTGTAAAGGTGCTCTCAAATCATTTTTGTACATTGTACCCATTCTCCAACAACAAATAAGTTGCACTAAGCACCTACATCTTTCTTAGAATTTGTGTTACATCCATAACCTCTTCTTGTGTACCCCAAATTTGAATCCCTATTAATTAGCTTAATCAATGCTTGTACACTGCAAATGTCAAACAAAATATGATTGTAGCAAGTTGCAATTGAAAAATCTAAACACAAATCTTAAATGCAACCTTGTGAATGGAAATATCAAACTAATTTCAAGTTGCAACATTGACAAAGTCTCAAATTAAAAACCTTTTGTAAACATCATGTACACAAAAGTTACAAAGTTATCCATAGACGATTTAGGTGTTTGCGGTAAGCTAAATCATATTCAACAAATCAACAACCAACAGAAGAAAAAAACTCCCACGTCACATGCAAGAGTTCACAACTTCCCCCCACCATAAGACGTTCACTTTCTTCTCAAAGAAAAGAAAACTATTAACCATGTTTAGTTATGCTCAACCCTAAAACAAAATGATAATAATAAAGCTCTTGTTTTGAAATCTTCTTTGACCAAAACATGAATTAAAACCACTAAACTTACATCTCCTTCTTTTTCTTTGAGCAAGTCTTTGTGATCACTTGTGCACTCTGCACTCTCCAAATCTGTGTCTTGTGTCTTTGGATAATAATTTAGAAGAGTTGATTAGTTAAAATGTTTAATGCATGTTTCAATAAACCTCATCACAAGCGTTGGTGAGTTCAAACATTCAATGCATGTTACAATGCACTTTCATCACAGTCAAGTAAAGAAAGGTCTTGAAGTAAAAGCAGCTCTCACACAGCCCTTTGGCAATCCTTGAAATGGCATTACATGGGCTCAATGCAGGGGGGTGCCCACTGACCTGGTTTCTTCACTTGCAGATTCTGATTTCTGGACACCTGTCCATGTCCCACTCCTACCTGCACCAGGAGTGGGACAACAATTTCCAACATTGGTGAAAGATTGCACTTCTCAAAAACCTTGCACTTGCAAGTTTACACACCTCAATTTTTGACTTCAATTTCATTAGAATCTATTAGATAGCAATTGTAAGATTGTCCCCCATAAAACACTTAAGACTGCCAGAACCAAACCTGTACAGATCTGTCACACTTCTTTTTTTTCCACATCCCATACCTCAAAAAATGTATGTAAATCACAAACTAGAATAAAGGAGATACCAAGAGACTGAAAAGAAATCTGCTAAAGAAACTCTGATGAACTCTAGTGGAAAGGGGAAGGAGAAAGTAGGACAAAAAGAGGTTGATCCCAAATATTCCATTAGACTACAAGCTATGAAAAGACAACTTGCTCTATATGAGCTTTAAGGACTCATCATAACTTATACAGGAGAATACTTGTCATCGTGCAATAAAATCATTAGTTTACATTACTATCCCTTCCTCATAATGCTTTCCCATGGATACAACTGCATCCACACATCAGCCAGAAGCCAAGGTACTATCACCAGGTTTCTGATCCCATTCAAATGCTTCTGGATATCCAAAGAAAAGTCCAAGCTCTTCAGGTCAAGTTCAAATAACAATGTATTGTCACAGTAATGACTACTGAGCAGGGGGTTTGGTCAGTGTGCTTAATCTTTTGCACACTTCTGACATTGTCAATGGGTGTGCCATCAGGATTGCATGCTATTGCACAGAAAGGAACCCTCCTTGCCGCATTCCATGGACAGCTCTACCCTGCAGCAAACAAATAAGAGTGAATTGCTCAAACAACTGAACAGGAATTTAGGGTTGAAACAGGTTTAACAACGCCTTGCAAACTACAAAACAACATACTACCAGTGCCTCAAAATATGAGAACGGCGACACATTTCAGTTGACCAAGTATCTCATGGAGGACTTGCCTCTTTTCGAATGTAGAAATCACATGTGCAATATACTAGTGCTGACTTTTCACAAACATTTACTACAATAGATTACTCTTCCAACCAGAAACTGTTGCATCTAGTACCAATGCGTGATATCTTCATCTCTCTAGTTAATATGAGTATTTTAGAGCATCAACTTCTTGAGCATAGAAAGCCATACCTTGCAACTATCATCCCTGGTATTGAGGCCATTTGTTGTATGGAGATTGGAACTGAATGCTTTGTGGAATTCATGACTGGTAGTTCTTGATAGTTTGTGAGATCTGGATGGTCTCTTGTCTACCATAGAGTGGTCAATTAAGTCTGAACCAGCAGCCACAAATGTCACCTACACAGACATAAAGAGTGTTGGAACATTGAGATGGACCAAATGGGAGGTTCTTCCTTCTAAGATGAAATTTGGGTTCATGTGAGGAAACATGAAAATCTCAGTAATTCTAAAGTGATGATGAGAATGACTGTTTGCAAAACCTAACAACTGAGGATGGCAACCCTCCTTCGATCATCCAGCCATGAACTAACTGTAGGTGTCATAATTGCTGTTTCATAAAATCTTTTCAGTTTCAACCACTCCCTTTCAAGACTGCAAAGACAGAATAAATGTTCTACTCTTTATAGAACATCCACAGTTGTTCAGTGAAATGATGATGCTTCATTGGAGAAATTACATTCCAATGCTTACAAGAATGATTACATCAGAGAATACATGAAGAATATACCTCCTTGTCCTTGACCACACAAACATCAACAATAGGGGTTATCCTAGGCATCAACTCCTCCACTTCCACCTTTGCATTCTTTGTAAATGTGCATGCTTTCTTGAGCTTTCTTTGGCTAATCATTTCAACCTCTGCCATAAATGTTGCAGTTACTGACCTGTGGTCAGACAGCTTTGCCTTTCCACATGTGTATTTTAACTGCCTTAATCCTGTTCCATACCAGAGAATTCTGTCACACCTGCAAATGCACATGCACATGTCAGGTCTTTCTTTTGTGGGAGAGTATCCAGGGATGATCTGCAATAATTCTCCTTACATTGATAAGCATTCAAGAAAACTGGAACTCATGAGATTTCCTCCATGCAATACACTTGTATTCTGACATTATAGTAGTTCAGGTAATAACTGGTCTGGCAGAAGCAAAGCTAGCATTGAATACAGAAACTGGCATTGCACTTACCAAGCAGGTGTCCGACACTTCTCCCTGGACTTCAGAGCCTCACCACAATATTGATCTGAGTCAGGAAGGAATTTGTAAGTAGGGGGAAACAAGATAGGGCCTTCATGCCAGTCCTTCAACACACGCCCTTCAATTTGCTCAAGTTTCAGCTGTGGGCTCAAACAAAATAGTGTCAATGAATGCGCTGTTATTTCACACTCCAAAAGATAGAAAATTCACCAAGATTTCCAGTACTTGCAGTCCCACATTAATGAAGCCTGATGACATGAATCATAATTCTAGGTTTTTAAGTTTACTTCCAGGGCAGCCTGCAGCTTAAAGATGAAATACCTCATCCTTAGATTGGAGAGTTTGCCAGTCTCGTAATTTGACTACTTTCCATATCACCTCATCCCGCATGGCAACACGATAGTTCAAATCTCCTAGCCATATTACTCGGCTGCACAGAAGGTTACAAGAATACACAAGAATAGAGACTTTAGTTGGCATTACAGGACCCGTGAAGCTCCAGCTGCAAAATGCTCAAACAGTAACCAGTTCAAATGACCCTGAATACATGCTTTTTTCTTCAGCAAAATCCAAGGTAAAGCAAGGTGCAACAAGCAAGCAGTTGTGTGTTTTTCATTTTTTCACAATCTCACAAATAACAAACATGTTGCCTACTCATCCAGTTGTATATAACCTAACAGTAAGGGAAGCATATTCCAGTGTTTCTCTTACTCATGTGCCAATATTGTCTCAGGCAGTTCTAACCCAGACAGCTTGACCAATCGTTCAAATGTTGTACGCCGTAGAATCTCAGCAATGTCTGCATTTCTGCGAAGCTCATCTCCTTCCTTGTGACCAGCCGTCAAATGTGCGCAAACAAAGCAAAAGCTGGTGTGGTGCAGAGACATACTAATTGAAATGGAACCCTGCCTCCACAATCTCAGAAACCACATCAGGCATCAGCTCTGTGCAGGTTAAAAAGTTTAACTTAAATGATTGAAGGAGTGGTCTCAACACAGCCTGCTTGCTCCATGCTCCCATGGAAGTATAGGAGATTTCTTTTTCATTTGTTCTGCTGCTACCTGTGGGAACTTCATTACTAAAATCAGCATGGAGCAAAATGAATTAAACCACACAACTGGCAGAGAAAAGGAAATTAAGCAAAATCTACAGGGTCTTTGGGTACAGAAGCTCACCTTATTACCAATATAGCCCATGATTCCAACTCCAGTGGACGACACCTTGACATTGTGGACATGTTGCAGTAGTCTTGATCGCACCCAGATGGTGATGAAGATCCCCACCATTTGCTTACTTGCAACACGGGAGAACTTGGCTTTACTCGAACTACATGTAGTCCCATTTGAGGAGAATCTTGAGTCCAAAAGTGTTGACACCTGTGATCCTGCTTCATCTAACTTAGCTTGCTCATTTATCCAATCAGTGGTCTCTGATGCCTGCTCTGTGGATGACCAGGAGGTTTCATCACCACAATCAGTCATTTCCCACACATCGCATGAGAAATCTGTCTTGCCTTCCACCGGTATGTCAACGGGATAAAGCAGATTACCTTGAGAACCCAGGAAACTTGATGTCTCAAGAGGTTCAAACGATTTCCCACTCACAATCCTTCCTAGCAGTTTCCCAACATGAGAGACTTCAGGAACATTATTCATCTTGTTTTCATTGTCGTGCACTGGTGACCCTGGTGCGCTGAAACTCTTGGGTTGTCCAGTTTCTTTACAATTTCCCATCCTGCTGTTGAGTGTCTCCCTGATCAAAGACTCCCACTTTGCAGCTGGGCCTTCATCTTCCACACCTATTACGTTTCCTGCATTTAGTGGTACAATCTCCTGGAAGCTGCAGCACAGTAACACAACCTATGAATAATGATGAACATTACTTGAATTAAAAAATGCTCAATGATCTCATTTTCAGAGCCTTTTGGATTTCAGCATGCTTCTATATGAGTAAGAAGACACATATCATCAGCACAACTTCAGTTTACATTAGTGTAGAACTGGTAAGAGCAAAGGGCTAAACTCAATTGAGTGAGGATGACAGTTGATGCAATTACCCAAAAAGATAAATGTCAGCCGGCTCACAAGTGTCCAGCCAATCCTGTAAATCCAAGTCGTCTGGTGGAGGCTTCCCACCAACATTCCATGTACCAACTGATACTCTGCTCATCATAGTACAGCCCAATGAAGAACCCAAATAAAAATCTACCATTCTGAAAGACCAACATTCATGTCGAGTCATTTTATTGCAATTGCTTGAAAACAGTGAAGAAGATCAACACCTTACCGGAGCTCATGTTTATCAACCAGCTGTTGAAGTGATGTCTCAGACTGGCCTCGTGGCAGCTTAACAAACAGATTTTCTGGTACATCTGAAACACACAAACAGGAGTTCTAGTCTTCACACATGCAATAATTACGTCCTGTTTGTAGAAGAACACAACACAAAGATTTACATGCCTCTGAGAAATTGCAACAACTGTATGGACCATAGGCCACCCTACTTCTGGCCACAGAAAGGAGCACTTGAAGCATTTGAGCTTCACCTGAGATACCCAAATTCTGGATTTTGCTAAAGTGAGCAAAATCCCAATTTCTAATAATTGACTTGACCAAGAGAAAAAACAAAATCAAACAACAAAGCTAACTAAGAGCAACCTTGAAAGCATACAAACAACACACAGTGAGCAGCTTGCATATGTATCAATGCCATGCTCATACCTGAAACCGAAGCAAGATTCTTGTATCGTGAGTCTTTGATATCCCTCCTGTATGTCTGCTTGCAGTCTTCTGTAAAAGCACTCCTCAATACATCAATCATCACAGGCATTCTATAGATCAGCAGCCCTCAACATAAAATTTATGAACATCCAGGTGCCAAAAACAGGAGGAGAAGACAGAAAAACTGCAGAACTGGAAATGTTACACCCATGAATTCAGTGAAACGTGAGCTTATTATACCCTGTTTTCCTTCCAGTCCAATGGCACCATTGATCTCACAATCATGATGGAACTCCTGTCTAGTGTGTTTGAAGTTCAGCCATTTTGCCATCAGCTGCCGTGGCCAAGACTGCATAGATAGAAGAGCAGGAGGATCACACAATGAGTTCACAGGTCTCTTTTGTACACTGTTCTAACATCTGACCTAGAACTGAAGCTCTAGAGCCATTGTGCCTGAACCCCAGCCTCTCCAAAACACAACTCACCAGATAGCTCTCTGCTGTGACATACATACAAATCATCCAATAAATGAACAACATGCACAGCATGAATGAGTAGAGCTATCTTATCAAGGATGGGAGGCCAGTGGGCCTCTTATCAAAGAACAGAAATTGACAAACCTCAGTTCGAGCCGCCTGATGGATTCCTGCCATTGTCATTTTTCCCTTAGAAGTTTTGTCTTGACGATGGTGGTCAGGCCTTTCCTGCAAACGCCCTGCCATAACAACCCTTTTTCACATTTAGGTTCTGGCCGGCTGTTACAATCTGCCCTGTTCAGATTCCTTGATCCAAGAAGAATCTTTAGTTGAAACTCATGGAACAATTCTTCACAAACAATCGTTGGATTCATCACAGCTTCTTCCTTTGCCCAAGAAGCCATTGTTTCTCTTCTTTTTTATGCGTTAAAGAGCATGTCAATCTCATTCTCCATCGATTTGAATAGTCAGGAAAAAGAAAAAAGTCATGCAGGGAGAAACAAAAAATAATAACAAAGCAACAGTGTGTTGGGGTTTAGGGTTAGGCTGCGTCTGAAAACGGACCTAAACTAACACAGTGAAAATCGTACTGGTTCTTTACATATGGTGAAGCCCAATTGGATCCTTCATTGATCTATAAAATGTTTCTATAATGACCGTAGAATGTAGGTGCACCAAACTTTCGGCCCTTCCTGTATCACAGTGTCTCTGTCCTGAAGAGCAGAGCCAACGAAAGTGATTGCAGTGAAGAGGCGGCGGGCCCCAGACAGACTGTGAGAGTGGCCTCATCATCTACCTCATGCTGTCGACCTTATTGGCACGTTCAAAAAATCCATTGTATAGAGCCATTGACAAAGTGGAGTCCGGCACCGAGCAGACCAAGACTCTCTTGGAACAACGAAGCTGGGTCCGGCTTCTGGATACAAACTCGGTTTCACAGCGTGTGCAGAATAGTATTGACGATGGAAGGAAGAACAGGAGACGAGACAGGAAGTCTTCGCTTGCTTACCTTCTTGCAAACTTGCCGATATGGCTTGCCTTGGACGAGGGTTAGGAAGCTTCACGCCATTCTTTCCAGGAAGTATGAGGAGACACTGCCGACGACAAAAGCGGTTTCCGCAGATCGTGAGAAGAAGAAGAAGCTGTTGATATAATATGTGTTACGACCTCCGCGGCTCTACTAATATTCGGTGAACTAGAAGTGTTCAGTAAACTTTCACAAGTAGTTGTTTTGTGAACAAGAAAGCTGCTGCTCTGGAAAAACAGAAAAAAGATCCCGATCTCCCTTTGAAAGCATGCACATCCGGATGATGCTGAAAGGAAGAGAGGAATGTTGAATGCAAGGCAAACTAGTTTGCTCAGGTACAATACAAGAATCAGAACACGATGTCCACCGTAAACGAAGGTGCAAATGTTGTCAATATGTAAATACTGCAACGCCGAGAGAGAGAGAAACTCTTCTGCTATGACGACAAAGCAGACCCGAAACACAGTACAACCAGCACAGAAATCATGCCTCTAGCTTCCGGTCAATATAAAATCACGACAAAATTGACTTCTTCCTTCTCGCTGTAGAGTTTTCACGAGCCCTTTTTTCTGCACTATAATACTAGATAGACGCGACGAAATTAAGTACAACACTTGCCATAGATCTCACCCCTGCAGCGTGGCGCTTAACAACCAAGGCTTACTGCCTGCAACATAATAACAACAGGAAGTACCGGGTATCGAGAATCAGAGAGATTGCACAAACACAATAGGCACAAATCGATTGCATCAACGTACCAAGAATTTGCACAAACAAAAAATCGGCACAAATTGATTGCATCAATGTATCAAGAATATTGTCATGATCATCAACACTAATGCCATGAAGAAACGCGTCCTGACTCCTGAGTCCTCCTCTTGATCCAGGGACACTATTGATGATGGACCAGAGTAATCAAAACAAGTGGCTCCACACATGTGAATCTCGTGGAAAGCATGGGAAAAATCCAAACAACAGCCAAGAGAGGACTGTAGACTCTAAAGTACAGCATGACTTGCAGAACAAAAATTCTCATCAGCAAGAAGAAGTAACAGAGTACATACCTGCAGCAGCACGCAGCAGGAGCAACACTTGAATAAAGAAGCTTAAAACTTTGGAACGTTCCGACACAGTGAGGAGGCCAGTAGCAAGGAAGCAGCAGCAGCATCCCCCATTCCCTAGTGCATTTTTCCCACGCCTGAACAATCTCCTCTCCATCGAGAGCAGCTTCAACAACGCGTGTGGTCGCACGATGGCCCCTGCCATGAAAAAAATATTTTATTTTAAGCACATATTTAATGAAAAGGTATATAGATTTACGTATTTTAAGCACACACTTGTTTATGTTTATGAACGAAAATCGCAAGTTTATTTTGAATTCCCAAAGAGTCATGGTCAACTAAGGAAAACACAACTGACAAAGTAAAGGGCCAAAGTCCCTTGAAGCTAGTGTACTCTATAATAAATCTCAACACTATATCCCTGCCTTCAAAGGCATGGCCAACAAACCCTATATAACTCTTGTCTCACCCATGGACTTCTTTAAAAAGTTCCATAGAGAGAGAGAGAGAGAGAGAGAGGGAGAGTTGGATTGTTAATCCCTTTGTGCCCCTAGGGTTTAACGGGGTTGCTCAGATTTTGCTTGAACATCATTGCAACAAAATTGATGCCATCTTGTCGGGGTGTACCACAATCAATCCTAGGGGGTGCTACTGGATCTGAAATATTTTTGCCCTTGAAGATTGGCCTATTTCAATGGTCATGCATTTTACGGTTAGGGTTTAGTCGAGTTGGCCAGATGGTTCAATCAAACATGATTGCAATAAAATTGATGCCATCTTGGCTTGGTGTATCACAATTGAACCTTAGGGTGCAACCTAAATACTTTATTTTGTCATTTGGTTTGGCAAATGAATTAATCATCATAATGGGATCATTGATGGCGGGGTAAATAGTGAGTCCTTGAACAAAGCAAAGATTGAGCAAACCTAGATGCCTTTGCAAGTCCTGAAGAAAACTAAGAATTGAGTTCCCCTTGTTATGTATAAGTGAATGGTCACAAGGGTGGTGGTACCCATGCCCCATAACAATGGAAACCACCCATGGACTTGCCCATGTCACTAATTTTTCTAGTGTTGAGACAAGCCAAGTATAAAACTTTTTTGTGTCCTTTTGAAGTTTAAGATTTTGTTGTGTGAGGCTCTCTCAATACAAATATTAGGTTAAGGTTTTTCAACTGTTCAAAAAGCATCCACTTTTTCAAAGCTCCGAGTCATGGGTGTCATGGTGACCATAAGTTAGAAAACAGACAACTTTATCCGTCCACCAAGGAAGAAGAAGGGCTTGGTCTTCTTCCTCCATGGCAGACTTTGTGGCTCAAGCAGCCCATGCTTTAGGATAAATAAATAAACACTTCTTTTTGGTCCTCGAAGATTAATTTACATTTTGAGAATGTCCCCCAACCATGGGCTTTTACCCATGGTAAGCACAAAATCAAGGTTATCATGAACTTAAACATATGTAGATCATGAGATATAAGAATGGGTTCTTACACCTTAAATGCTGAAATTTTGACTAAATTTTCTACAAATTTGGAAAAAAAATTGCTAGTTTTTTCAAAGCACAAATTCAAACCAAAAAAAAAATGGGACAACTTTTGGAATATGAAAACCCATTCTCAAAAGCAAATTGTTGGACAAAACAACTCCTCTCAAAAGGTTATACAAGGTCTTCCCATTCAAGCTCTACATATTTTGCAACAAGACTACAAACACCAACTACAAGGCAAACCAAGGAGGGTGAGTAAACACACCAAACTTTATATCATTCTAAGGGAACATTGAAATTTGAAATACTTGTTAATTTTTTTGCCATTTTAATTACCTTTTTCTCATCTTCATGTTGGTTGAAATAATGATACAAGAACGTTCAAATTTGAAACTCCTATTAAATTTTTGGTCATTTAATTACCCCTTTTTTTCTTATCTTCATATTGGTTGAAATAATGATACACGGGTCTTTTTTTTCACCAATATTGACATCCCATTACAAACTCCATACACATTTCTTTATCTTTCCTTTTCTTTCCGTGGTCTCATTCCGGAAGGCCCTCCTCCTCCTTTTCAAAACAGTAACTTTGGGTTTCTGGAAGGCCCTCTCTCAAATTCCTTCTTTTTCTCCCCTTTTTTATTTTCTTTTTCTTTGTTTTTCTTTTACATTTCTTTCAATTTCTTTTTCTTCTCTTTAATCCTTTTCTGTTCATTGGGTTTTGTTTTTTACTCATCCAGATTACCTCCATGAACCTTTTCTTAAAAAATACAACTTATTATTAAAATTAGGAAATTAGCAATGGATTATTTGCAAAATTTGAATTTTAAATGACCAATTTTCACGCCCAAAAACATTTATAAAGAAAATTCAAATCAGCAATGTTGTACTTGCCAACTCAAATTGAAAAACATGGTTTAAATCCCAATAATTACAAAACAATTCCACATTTAATGCCATGGCCAGACTCTTTGAATTTCTACAAACAAATTTTTGAATCTCTAAACAATATGTAATCTCTGTAATATTATATGTATGTCCATGTAAAAATTTCTAGAATGAAATCGCAAAGGAACCAATCTTTGAAAAAACATATCAAACTACAAAAGTTGAAATCATGATGATGAGAGTCATGAGCTCTCAAGTCTAGATGAAAAAACTCAAAAAAAAAAAAGATCAAACTCAGAAATGCAATATATGTCACATTTTTCACCTAACATATGTAAACAAACTTGGAACCGATTATGCATTTAACACCAAATTTGAAATTGATCTTGGATTAACAACAAGGTTGATGGTGATTGGGCAATTTTGAAGATTATTAAACACATTACTAGAAGTTATGTTCATGTTCAAGCAATTACCGGAAATAGACTATAGCCGCTAATGGTGTGCATTCCAAGCATCATCATCCAAAAAACCTTCCTTGCTTGGATATTGATCCGCTTGGTCCTTTTTATCATGAAAAATATGATCATGAGCAACAAGCTTGCTAGGGGAAGGAACGACACTAGAAAAAATAACACCTGTTGGAAGATTGCTCACAAAAGGAACAATAAATGGAAGGTGAAACATCGACAACAAGCTTGCTTTTAGAAGAAGAAACATCAACAAATCTACTTGTAAAAGAAAAAACATTAGTAACAATCTTACCCATGGAAGGAATAGCAACAAAATAAGAAGTTTGACATGTGTCTCAATCAAAAACACTAAAAGCAATAACATTTTTTTAAATAGAGTTATTGTCAACAATAGTATGTCCTTGAGCAAAAACATCAACAACACCACCACATTTGCCAAAAACAACCAAATCAAGAACATTAACCACATCATCACCATTTGTAACAACCTGCCAAAATAAACTTATAATAAAAAAGCGAAAATAACCATGTTCAATCAAAAACAAAAACTTTTAAAAAAAGATGGTGCATTTTCACCAAAGAATTTTGAATGAACATAAACACCATCATGAAAATCACAAATGATTTTTGGTGCATCCATAGGCAAAAATGAATCAATAATTGAACCTACACAAATTTGTTTAAAGAATAAAAATTAACAATGAATGAAATGATGAAAAAAAATTCAAAAATGAAAATGAATTTTACTATTGTTTTTTCAAATGTTTATTTTTCCTCAATGAAGGCTTCATCATAACAAAGAAAACAGTTGGCCTTGAGCTCCCCACATCTGTTGTAATGTTTTGTTTCACAGATGCTTGTCAATATGCTTGTACTTGCAATAAAATCCAAAAATTAGGAGAGTTATTGAAACAACTACAAAAACATAAAAGAAAGTGGAGGAAAAAAACCAACATTGAGCAAAAACTAAAAGAAATAAAGGGAAAAAAAGATTTAAAAAACGAAGATGTCACTTCTCGTAAGATATCGGGTCTTAATGACTTGTCACTACCATACCATATTCCCATAGAACCATGGCTTCTTCCACCATTTGAGTGATGCCAACATTTCAAATTGTTTTATTTGACAACACCTTTTCATTCAACATTAAAAAATTTGCTATCAACTTATCAACAATAAGTTAGAGTTAATTGTGTCCAATAGGAAAGGCCATAAACCACACATCATCAATCCTCAATCATTTAGGTTTCACTCGAAAAAACAATTGGGTAGGAAGATCAACCTTATCAACAAGCCAAAAAGCAAGCTGAAATTTGGCCAATTATTTGAATGTTGCAATCACATCTTCAATGAAACATTTGATAGCAAGATGAAGGTGATCAACAAAACACTTGGTGATTGCACCAATTTTTAGACTCTCCTTGACATAATTGTAAAACCATCCCTACAAGTAAGTTGCACCAAGGAAACCTCCTCAAAGTCAACATTTCTCAACTCAGAACAACCCTAAAAGAAAAAAATTCACATGTAAAAATAGTCAAATCTCAAGTTTAGCCCTATTGGTGATGTCGGTTGGCATATTGATTGTGAAAGCATCTTTCACTCTTTTTCAAACAACAACACATCAAACTTTTGATCAATTTTTCAAATCCAACCCCAAATGACCACAATGCAACTTCATCACCTATAATCTTCACACAATGGAACCACGCATTGGTAAAAATATTGAAAATGATAGTTAATGCCCTACTTGTCCCAATAATGTGTTGATTTTGTCACTTCCTAATCAACCTTTTAATTCCTCTAATCAAGGATTGGATGCTACAATGAAAAGATGTTTCAATTAGATAGGTTACTAAAACACATCAACAGTGGAATAATAGAAAATGATAATCCTAAACCATTTTTTAAAAAACCCTAAGCTAAAAAGAAAAATCCTTAAAACATGACAATATAATAACATAATAGATTGGGGAAGGAATACCAACAAAAACAAAAAACCAAAAAAATGGGATAATAATATGTATAAAGCAATGATTGATTAAAAGACCATAACAAAAAATTGTGAAAAAAAAACGAAAAACAAGAAGATAAATTTAGATATCTACTTGGAAGGAGGGTACATAGAATCATCATTTTTTGCAACTTGAAACACAAAAAGAACCACCATATCCACAAGGTTGTTTATGGTATCTTCATTTTGAAACAGATTTGCGATGGATTTTTTTGTATCACAACCACAAAAATTTCTCATTCATCAAAAGTGTTATTGGCGCAAAGTTCAACATGTTTGTTGGCTCTACAACCACCCTTGTTGACATTTTCCAATTCTTTCTTGTCAACATCAAGAAATCAAGACTTAGGGCATACCTCATCAATAGGAAATTGACAATCAGAAGTAGGAGATGCATTACAATCAATTATAGCAACATCATATTGGGAACAAGGGGACCAATCACAAGAACCATTAATTGAAGTAAGAACCTCAAAATCATCAACATTCAAGCAAATTTCAAGGTCGTAAAAGTTTGCAAATAAAATAGCATCTAGATATGCTTGAGAAAATTAAAGGGAAAGATATTCAAATAGTTGCAAGTAAATTTCAAAATTGTCATCAAACCATAAAAGTTCACTACCTAAAACATTGGCATAAGGTGTGGATGGTGTATGTAGGATTAATCTAGAAGCTTCAACATCAAAGAACTAGCTAGATGGGAATTTTGGTAGAATTGCAACCAATGAATTAATATGATGAGAAAAATTTACATTACAAATTTTCTTAAAAGCCCTTTCACAAAATTCACCAGGTTCAAAGATTGATCTCTCAAGCGAAAAATCAAAGAGAAAGGGGGAAAAAATGAGAACAAAAAGAAAAACTTAAAATTAAAAAAACTCCAAATTTCTTTGACAAACACAACAAAAGAGGAAACATAATTGAATTTTTTTAATAAAAAAAAACTAAAACCTTAAATAAAGAAAAAGAAAAAGTATGAAAATCCAATATTTAGAAGAAAAAAATGACTAAATTAAAGAAAAATGCAAGAAAAGGGAAAAGAAAAAAAGAAGTGTTTTGCAACAAAGAAAGGGACTCAAATTGAAAATTCATTAAAAAAAAAAACCTACAACCACTTGAAACAAAAAAAAATGTAAGGAAAATACAAGGAAGGAAAACATAGGGAAATAGAAAAAATAAAATAAAATTTTGTGTTGCTTGGTATTGTGAAGAATTGAAAGCTTAGCAACCAAATCAACTAAAGTAGGAAAAATTGAAGCAAAGAGTATGGAAGAGAAGAAAAGATAAGAGAAGGAGAAAGGAAAAAGGAAAAAGAAGAAACGCAGTAGAAAGAGAGGGGAAAAGGAATGAAGTGATAGATAAAAACAAAAAATTAGAGAATGGGAAGAAGGGAGGAAAAAGAAATCCAGAAGCTAAGAAGAGGGGAAAGAAATGGAGGAGAGAAAGGAGGGCAGTTTGGGCAGTTCTCTGGGAAGAAAGAAAGGAAGAAAAAATAAGGAAATTGAGAGGAAGTGGGAATAGATGAAGAGAGAAAAAGAAGGTCACCTCGTAAGCTCCGCCTTTAAGGCTGCAAGATGATGGAAAGAAAGCCTTTACGTAAAGGAAATGTTTAGGGCCCGTTGGGAAAAAGAACTGCCCTAACCCTCAAATCGAGGAATGCCCTTTGAGACTGCCAGTTCTCTATTATGTACACTTTTATATTTATGCTTTTGACACACCTTCTAACTAGGGGTTTTTTTTTTTTTTTTTTTTTTTTTTTTATTTTTTTTGATTTTTTTTTATTTTTTTTTATTTTTTTTTTTTTTTTTAATT
>Ga0116227_10001308_pt1 | contig 54942 bp, 44 predicted proteins | sample S1TSphgellanicum_FD_89693 | JGI IMG/M metagenome (GOLD analysis project Ga0116227, IMG submission 89693) | Host-associated microbial communities from peat moss isolated from Minnesota, USA - S1T2_Fb - Sphagnum magellanicum MG | ecosystem: Host-associated > Plants > Peat moss > Unclassified... | reverse complement strand
TGTACTTAAAATGACATGCAAACCATTTGTTTTAGAACAAATGATGTTGAATATGTGCATTTGTTCATGTGACAAAATTTTATTTTCCAAAGAATCACCAACATCATGTATCCAATAATTTGGATCAACTAAACCAATTTGTGATCCAACACATGTAACATCAATATTGATATTGATTAGTAAATTTTATGAATTCTTAAAAGGATGTTTCTCCAAAAGCTTGTTGTATATTTGATTTTTCTTTTCATCATCATATAAGTTTCTTTTCCCATAGGTCTTATAAACAATTAAGAGTTTTCACAATACCACAAACAAACATTCATGATAATATGATCCTGCTAGATTTGTGGGAGATATCAATTCGCATTCTTTTAAGAAAACAACATTGTTTATGTTGAAAAAAAATGGTTCAACATGTTTGCCATGATTGAAGTTTGTGAACCACACTAAGTGTTCACTTTTATATAAGAAAAATCATAATTTGTTTGTGCCCAAACATGTCTTCTTCTTCAATTCTTATTGTTGTGCAGAAAATTGTTTCCAATACTTTATAAATGTGTATTTGGACATGTTAGAAGGTTGTGCACAATATATATATCAATGGGATGAAATCCAAGTATCTTAGATTTAGTCACCATTTTTGTACGCAAGTTTGGTGGTTTTGAATGAACTTATTTTACACCAACACTTCTTGATATGATTGGGATTTGTAAACATGAGAGGGCTGCTTTAGTTGGAAATACATGTTTGGTTGTTATTGTTGTTGAAATCAATTAAAGTTGCAAAAGGGTTGCATCAACCAATCCCAAACTTCTTGCATTAACGTCATCCAATTTAATAATGCCTTGTGGTTCACATTTCATAACATATTTCAAAAGATAATATGACCAATATGAAGATGTGATTCATTGAATGTTCATGTGTGCACCCCACAATATCAATGTAGTACAATGATAAGGCATCACATTTCAATCTTCATATTGTGGACGATAGTATTGCCACTTGGTTCATAAATAGTTCAAACAAGTCAAAAATCATGTGAATATTTCAAACAATGATTAAATTTTGAATACTTATATCCACTAAAATGTGAATATCATGTTAACAATAGAAAATTGTGTTAAATGAAGAATTTGATTATCATGGAATTGATATCATATTAAAGTTCACATTTTAAAAACATTAAGAAGATTTTGTAACTTGAATAATCAAGTGTTCAAAATAAGAAGAATTTTGCAAAGATATTAGGGTCTCTCTTAATAGTAAAGATGGTTGATTGCACAAATATAAAGATGATAATAACCAACTAATTAACTCAAAAATCACACACTTGATCTGAATTTTTTTGACCCACCCTTTGCATGATTAAATGTTGAGCCACATGTTGTTCAGGAAATATAGTAGTGGGAAATCCATATTTGCAAATTCCAATGTGTTTATTTGTTTTGCATCATGACCCACATTGATGCATTTGTTTTTGTTCCACTAGCTTGAACAATGTCAAATCATGTTCATTGTCTAACAATATGAATTTTCCAGACTATGGTACCATTGCAACTATTTCATTCATGATGCGATCAACATCAATGTCATTTATCCATAATATGATGTGTGCATGTACAGAACCTAGGTCAAAGTATAATGTGAATTTAAATAGTTTTGGATTATTGTTAACATAAATGGAATGTACTATAAAATGAACACATATTTAATAAAACTAAAAAGTACAATTATTTCAATGAGAATAACGATTATTATTATATTAAGGTTTTCCAACAAGTTATATAATATTAAACGTTATAAATTCGATGCAATATGTAACTGTGTTTTGACAATAAGATTTGACAAGGTTTCAAGCTCTATGTTGTTGGATTTAAGTGTCTAATAAATGATTGTATCAAAATGTACTTGTTTACTATTTTTTTATATCAAACTAATTATGTTTTCACCACCAAGAACATAGGTTGGCATGAAAGCTTGCAACCTTGCGCAAAATAATGCCACATTCAATTGGGCAATCCTTCCAAGAAAATGTGTTATTGAAAAACATAACAAGATTTTCAATGTCTTTAATTTCTTTCCATCTCAAATATGATGTTTCATCAGAAGTTAGTTAGGAAAAATTGAGGCATTCCAAAGTTCTCCACCATCACCAATAACTATTTGAATTGGGTATGGTGCCATTGTGGCATTAATGGAATAAAAGGTCATAACTTGAACTTAATAATATTCTTAAAAACATCAATTTCTAACCATTGAGGATGTTGGTGTTTTATCTTTGTACATCCCTCTCCAAACATAAATGTTTTGTAACATTCAATAGTTGAATTGCTTGTCACACTTGGTACATCAAAAGTAAGTATGGTGGATATAATGTAAAAACAGAAAATAATGTAAACATTTTTCGTTTCAAATACGATAATAAACCACCAATTCCATCATATGCCCCACATCCATGTGGAAATAGGAATGGGAATAATGCCTTTTCAAGTGACATGTTCGATGTTGGATTGGTGCACATCTCATCTTCTCAAACTAATAACCTTTCAGTTTTAAAAAGGTTGTCATTGTTGCACATAGTTAATTCTCTAATATCAAATGCATCATCAAAATTGTGAGGAATTCTAAGACGCATGTCAAAAAATAATGACAAATTTTCAATGGAAGGTTCCACATCCATACTTGAAAAAACCTTTCATTAGTACTAGTTGCAATTATTTCTTCTAAAATTGAAGAATATAAAACACATAATCCATGAGTTGGATTTGGTTTCTCAATATTGGTGATGTATTTTTGTATAAGTGGATTTGCAGACAAATTTTGGTGCAAAAGATCTTTGAGGGCCAAATTAACATCTTTTGATGTATTAGTTGGTTGAAACTTGGAATTCCAATAGAATAAAAGATTATCAAGTAACCCAGATGGTTATATTTGGCCATGCATGGATCCATAATTTTGTTGTTCAATTTTCATTGATATATCAATAAGTGAAAGAAGTTGAAGATCCAACGGATTGTTATCAAGGATTTGTTTCATATAATCCATGCTTTGAAATACAACATATTTGATTTATTTTGGTTGTTCATAGAATTTAAAACATGCATTGCATACATACACATGCAAACCATCACTAGTGGTTGTGTATGTAAACATAATAATGTTTGAACAACCATACGGTGTTGCTCCAACAACAATTCCAAATGTATTTGGAACATCATTAAAATATGTTCCTTGAAGGTGTAATTTTGTGATCCACAAAATCCACAACATCTCATATCCTTGATGAATGAAGAAGTACATTTACTCCAATTTGAATGCAATGCTCAAATTTCAATCCATGACCTATCAAAAGGTTTGAAACCTTTTGTCATTTACTTATATAGTTTTTCTCGTTAATGTTTGTTTTTTTTTTTAATTTCATTTTTTATTTATAAAAATGACTTGGATCACATTATATATGATGATACCACCAACTACACAATCCAAATAAATAACATGCTAGATTATAGTTCCTACAACCATTTAAAACAAGTAATAAAACAATGCGAAAGTAAATGTGTTTTTCAATTATGCATACTTGTATTTTATGAATAATCATAATCCATAATCACTAAAATATCCAAATTCCATACAAGTGGTTTCTTAATGATATGTATAGTTATAGGCTATACAATTATTTGGAAAATATTTGAATTAATCCATATTAAATAGGATTAATAATTTTTGTTGCATTAAAAATTATTTACTAAAAAATTCATTTTTAATTTTTTTTAATGAAATATTACATATAGCATTCATTATAAATCATTTGATTTTTTTACTAGTATCAATTGCCACAGTTGCTTCATTTGTAATTATAATTATTATCAATAACACCTTTTTCCCCAAAAATAAATAAATCATCAAAACCAAAATATATGTTTTGCATGTAATCGTTCAATATGATTCCTTTCATTTATTTTTTGGGTGTGATATATAGTCCTTCGAAAATTATTTAAATTTTTTTTTGAAGTCAATTCCAAATTCTTTACTACACATTTGAAATTATTTGAAATTTTATTTTAAAAAGCTCATTCAATTGTTTTATATTTTTAATGAAATATGCATATATCATGATTACTAAACCAAAATACAACATTAACATTAGTTTATTAATTATCAATTCCTATTTAACATGTGAAATTATTTGAAAATTACATTCAAATATTCAATTTTACTATTGATGTTTATGTTTCTCTTGCATATTCAATTTTATAAGATTATTTCAATTTTATAAAAAAATTCAATGTTGTAAGATTTTAAGAACCTTATTTCAAATGTCAATTTTACTTTTTCAACCTTTATTTTTCTGGGTATATTAAAATAAATAAATTAGTATCAATTACCACATGACATGCTTTAATATATTACAAATATAATGATTTTCCATAACACATTTTCCCAAATACTTTCAAACTTCATCAAAGCCTAAATATATATTTTGCATGTATTCATTGGATATAATTATTTTCATGTTTTTGTGGCATGATATTTGATGTTTTGAAAATCATAGATTTTTTTTGGTCATTAATTACAAATTCTTTATTTCACATTTGAAAATGTTTTAAATTCATGTCCATGGTAAAACATTCATTCCATTTTTTTATAGTGTTATTGAGATTATGCATATTTCAAGAATATTAAACCAACCAAGCACATTACATCATTCTATCAACTATCAGTTAGTTTTTTTAAATAAGTGAAATTATTTCAAAATTACATAACCTCTTATTGTGGTCATTAATTTTCATCATTTTTGAAAAAGATAAATTCAATTATCATCTTTTATAAATTTCATGTGTAAGGTTTTAAAATATTCACATTGAGTGGAAAGGAGATTGGTGATATAGATCATATAAATTGCACATAGTGCATATTTATTTCAATGTTACATTCTAGAATTTTCAAACTTGCACATTTAATTTGAAGATATATATATAAACCCTATGATGTTTTATCAATTGATTTTATGTTCAAACTTTAAACACATGTGCAACAATTTGAGAATATATGTAAACCCTAAATAATAACTTGTGTTATATTGAAAATGAAAACACCATAAATTGTACAATACAAATTCCAAGTACATATGTGAAATTTTTGTTCATGCAATTGAATAAAGAGCATTATAAAATAATTATTTTCTCACAAATTACTAATAATATTTTAATATATTTGAAGACAAAATTATTTGAAAATTACACTTGAATATTTTATTTTACTATTGATGTTTATGTTTTGCTTGCATATTCAATTTTGTAAGATTATTTTGATTTTATAAAAAAAATCAATGTTGTGAAAATTTTAAGAACTTTATTTCCAAATGAAAATTGTAATTTGACTAATTTGAACCTTTTTTTGGGGGTATGTTTAAATATATTAATTAGTATCAATTATTCACATGACATTCTTTAATATATTACAATTATAATGATTTTCCATAACACCTTTTGCTATATAATTTCGAACTTCATTAAAGCCGAAATATATATTTTGCATGTAATGATTAAATATAATTATTTTCATGTTTTTTGTGTTATGATATTTAATGTTTTGAAAATCATAGATTGTTTTTTATCATTACTTACAAATTTTTTACTTCACATTTGAAAATGTTTAAAATTCATGTCCATAGTAAAATAATCATTCCATTGTTTTATATTGTTATTGAAATTTTGAAAATTTAAAAATTATTAAACCAACATAAAAAATTAGCATCATTCTATCAATTATTGGTTAACTTTTTTAAATGTGTGAAATTATTTGAAAATTACATAGCCTTATATTGCGGTCATTAATTTTCATCATATCGAAAAGATAAATTTAATTATGACCTTTTATAAACTTCATTTGCAAGGTTAAAAAAATTAAAATTCATTTTGAGTTTATTACATTAAAATTATATCATATTGATTTATTTTCATACATTATTTTTATAGCGCAATTTTTTTAATTTTTTTTTGGGTTTGCAAAAATGATTATTTATTTAAAATATATTATGTAATAGGTGATATGAATGTATCATTTATTATAACTAATAATAAATGACCATTTAGCACACTTGTACAAATTAAATTCTAGGGCAGAAATCAAAGGAAGAATTGTTTTACTATTTGGAACATCTTGGGACATTAGAATCTTGGGAACATTTTTGGATTTCATAAATATTAGGACTACATAATATATTGGGAACTTGGTGTGAACACATAACATGGAAAAACTTCATGTGAACTTAATGGAAAGATATTTAAAACATCAAAATATAATTCTAATTGCACTTTTGATAAATGGAAACACAACATACTTCTATGTACTAAACATATATTGTTTGAATTAATATGAAAGATTAATCATTTAATGAGCATTGAATTTATCAATTTATTTGTTATAACTAGGAAAGTTTTAATATTTTCATTTAACAACATGTATGCCATTTGGCAATATTTTTTATTGTTAGGTATTGTTCTAATTAATATGCTTGCATTTTGATATTTCGTAACATACAAATGTAGAAGACTTTGAATTGGATAACTACTTCTTTAGTTATTAAATGTCAAGATGCACACATTTATACCCAATTATAAATATGTAATTGATACTTTGGTGTAATTTATATTAGATTTTTTGAATATTGAAGTCATAGACTTAACCTTAAAGAATGACTTATAATATTTGTGCATATTTATATTAAAATATATATGCTACTACATGTATTTGGTATATTTGCATAAATATATATTTCTAAATTGCCAAAAGAATAAAACTCAACTTGGGATTTATACCCATAAAAAATGTACCCAATTTGCACATCAAGTGGAAAGGAGATTGGTGATACCAATCATATGAATTGCACACAATGCATATTAGTTTCAATGTTACATTCTAGTATTTTCAAACTTGCACATTTAATTTGAAGATATATATATATAAAAACCTTATGATGTTTTATCAATTAGTTTTGTCATTATCTATTTCGATGCATATATATATTTTTTTATTGATTTTATGTTCAAAGTTCAAACACATGTGCAACAATTTGAGGATATATGTAAACCCTAAAGAATAATTTATTTTATATTAATAATGATGATGCCATAAACTGTACAATGCAAATTCCAAATACATATAGGAAATTTGTGTTCATGGAATTCAATAAAAAAACGTTATAATTCATACTTACACATTTAATTTGAAGAAATTTCCATCAATTTGAATTCTCTACTATATGTATTTTGAAATTTGAATTTATTAATTATTGAAAATTGTGACATATTTACATTATAATTCTACAAATTCTTAGATTTGGAAAGTAAAATATTTTTTAAATGACAAAAAAAATATTATTGTTGTCAATTTCACATTTTTATTATACATGTTTGAAATAATCAAAATTCATCCCAAAAGTATACATATAATTTACATCAATTTTCAATTTATTATATTAAGGTCTATAATGTCTATTTTTTTCATTCATTCCTTCTCATTCAATATTATTGTATTTTTTTATGTATGAAAAATTGAGATTTAATTATTTAAAATTGTGATATATTTGCATTTTATTTTTAAAAAAATTGGATTTGACATGTAAATTTTTTTTTAAATGACAAATTTTTTCTTGTCATTATCAATCTCACATCTTTATTATACATTTTTAAAATAATCAAAATTTGTCCCAAAAATATACATATAATTTACATCAATTTTTAATTTATTATGCTAAGTTGTATAATATCTATTTCTTGCATTTATTCCTTGTCATTCGATGTTGTAGTATGTATTTTTTGATTTATGAAATTTATTTCCAAAGGTTAAATATGAAGTTATTATTTTAGCTACAAATGTATTAAAAATTTAAATGTTCAACATAATGATATTGCATTTTCGTGTAATAATTCGATTTTTTTCAAACCTTTTCAAAGCCAACAATGTTTGATTTCTTTTGTATCAAACATATAATTTTTTGTAAAAAAAAATTTTGCATGATTGTTTTTTTGGTCTCTTTTTTTTCTTTCTTTCTCAAGTCTAGTGTTATGGAAAATTTGGTGGAATTTTATTTTAAAATTAAAAAATTAGTTACATTTCTATCATTAAAAAAAACACAATACAATTATTTTTTTTAATGAACACTAATGAAACTTACCCATGAAAAGGAAACCCATTTATCCGAATGTTGTGAGTCTTTTCTACAAGGGTTTGGAGTTTTTAGTAGCAACACTAAAAAGAAGAAGTCAAAGGACATCTGCATTAAACATCCAATAGTAAGTTGTTGTATGTTGGTCTATTTTATGGCAATCACTCAAAAAAGGATTTGCAACACCATAGAAATGTGGAAACAATTTACAAAATTTAAGGAATAATACCTTGGATATAGGTGGTCATGTTCTACCTTTTATTTCGAATCTAGACAAGCAATTAGCTTAAGAAGTTTTTCTTGTGGAAAACAAGGCACCACCACCACCACCACCACCACCACTCGGTTTCAAGCAAATGCCTATTATTATAGTTGCCATTGGAAATGCAATGGGCAAGATTTTTTGGGTTTGTTTCAATGCAAAAGGTGACGCAATTAAATGTGTTGTCTTGTGAAATCTTTGGGAGTTTAGAGCAACTTCATGCTGTTATGATGGGTGTGCAGTTTATGGAATGTTTAAAAATTTAGGGCAACTTCAAGGTGGTGTTGTGGGTTGATATGCCAAGCCGAGTGTAAATAATGTTATTGATATTTAAAACGAACCCATGAAGGAGGTCTAAGTCAATTCAAACAACTTAAAGAGGATGGGTGGTTGTCATGCTCACACTCTATGGTTTCCAGAATCTGCTCTTGGATGATAGGCCTTCTTTCAAGGAGCAACTACCACTACCAACAAAGGAAATGTAATCAATACTACCACCCACCAATAAGATAATTTCAAATGTGGTCCAAACATGTTCAAGAATTCACTCTATGGTTTCCAAAATCTATTCTTAAATGATAGCTTCCTTTCAAGGGACAACTGTTTGATATGTGGTTCTATCCGAGTGATCATGCTTGCATAATAATTTTGAGGATCTTATGTTTGTGAATGATTACCATGGTAGGGAATTAAAGGAAGCGTTTAGGTGTGGTTGCAACAACAACCATTACAGTTGTTGCAAGTACCACCTACTTTCGAGATGGAGCAATATTCCAAGATTTTCCTTCAAACTTCGTGATGTTATATTTTTTGGAAATAAGCAAACAAAACTTGATCACTAGAATAAGTTGGATAAAATTGTTAGCAATTCCCAATCGATCAAAGGACTTGAATCAAATCCTGGATTTGTTCAAAAGACTAAAAGTGACTCACAAACCCACAAGATTTGATAAATGATAATGAACACACACAAAAGTAAAGCACTTGAAAAATTATCTAGAAAAAAGGAGGATGAAAGACAAGACAAATGGGTAGGGTTTTATCACAAGTGTCACATTCAAAAAATGAACATATGTATTGTGCTCATATATAGGTTCTTAAACCTTTTAAACTTCTAATATTTTTGGTATATTCAAAACACCATAAGACATATAACTATTTTTAGATGTAACACCCTGAAAAGTTGAAGGCTTTTTGTGAATAATATGGAACACCAAAAAGGTTTGTCTATTTATGAATATGAAAAGAACTAGACACCTTATGGCTTTCCAATATCCATTTTTCCAACTTCCATTTCAATGTGTATAAAAGAATGAAATAACATAATAAATACTAACCTAGATTTTGATTTTTGCAATCATGGCTTCAAGTTCTTCAAGTAGACTAAATTTTGTGCTCCAAAATCTGATAGCAAAATCTGCACTTCAATTTTCTATGTTGGCACCAAACAAAGCATCAGTATCACCATCAAAACAATAATGGTGTGCTACCACGGGCCAATATACAATTTTGGACAAGTATGGATGTCGGGATTTTCAAACCAAACAATCATTTCAAAGCTATAAACAATTGAAAGAGTTACAGATGGTTAGGTGTCTAAAAAGACAATATTTCTCTCAACACACAACAATTACTTACCATGCCCAGGTATTTTACATACAAAGGCCCAACTATAAGTTTAGACCAAGTTGTTATAAAAAAATGTAATATTGTTTGATTTTGATGTTAGCACTAATAGATTTCCCTCAGAGCTAGACACACTCTTGTTGACAAATATAGCTGAATCTTTGATCAAAATAACATGTTTTTCAAATCCAAAGTGTGATGTTTCAATTTGATTTTTAGTTTTTTTGCAACAAAATCCTTGCCTTTCATGGCATAATTTGATCTAACAACAAAAGTACACAAACATAGTTTGAAAATATGTCTTCATGCAAATGTTAATATACTATAATCCATCAAACCAAGAGGTTACAATTTAGTTTCTACAAATCTGAAACATAGAAGGACTCACTTCCCAGTTGATGTCAATTTCAAAGGTTGTGCTCATTTAAGTTGATCATTGTTATACACCACTTTGCATTCACACACTCGACACAATGAACCTTCATCTCCAAGTGGAACTCCAGATCAGGAAAATGCTAATATTTTTAAATACAATGTTGAATAATATAAAACCCAACTTAATAGGATAGATGTAAATACAATAGCTACTTTGCATGAGTATTTCAATTCAACAGCAGGTGTTAGGTCTGACATCCAAATAGCATGAAACTTCATACATTTTTAGTTCGAACCTAATCTTTTGAAAATAAAGATCCACCAAACTATGCAATGATGTAAAAATCAAAAATCTAATTCCCTCATCAAGAAATGTCCATATACAAATATAGAAAGTTATTGTGTCATTTAAGGTTCAACTTGAAACTTACCACATAAAGGTCAACAATGTGAGTGTTCATATGAGTATTCTATATAATTAATCACTTAGGATCAGACAGGTCATTTACAATTGCTAACAATTTTTGCAAATTTCAAGTCATGATTTTATTTTCATGGATGTCTTGAATGTCAACTACGACCAAGATGACATTCATTTCAATAAACGAGATGCATATAGTTTCATCCGTCAAGAAATAAAGTCTACCTACAAGGGGACTTTGAGTCCATACCACCTCAAACGTATGTACTTTGAATTTGACAAAAACAATGACATGGCATCTTACTTTTCTTTGTCCTACCAAGCCATGGAGAATACTCACTTGAGGTAGTCCAATGCAAGTTTCTATGCACTAGCAACACATGCCTCAATGCAAACCAACACAAAAACATGTCATGTTTTGATGGCAGCTTAGTGCTAGTTTCGACCGGTTGAAAATTACTCGTCACAAAACATGAACCGCGAAACTTGAACCTCAATATCTACCACCCACTGAAACATATCAAGTTTTAATGGGCGGCCCAACACACGTTTCAATGCCTAAACAGCCCAAATCCCCAAAACATATCCCCATCAAAACATGTAACATTTTGGGAGCTATGTTTTGGCCCTATGTGCCCATCTTCCATGTTCCCCCATGCAATCCCCATCCATGCCCCATGACCCATCCATGACGCTTTAGACCTTTTTCAACTTCACATCATTGTCGTGTATTTTTTTGTCAAATTCTAACATCTTCATCGTCACTCCCCTACCATAGATTTACTTAGGGTTTTGATAACAAAAAAAACTCATGGTGGCGCTAGGGAACACTAGTAGAAATCAGCCAAAATGTAATCACTCCATTTATAACTACATGCGACTTATAGTCGTTTGCAACTAAATTTGCGAATATTTACAATTACAAGACCAACTTTCAACTATTTTAATCATTTTCACAACTATGATGCAACTATTAAAAATTTCATCTTATTGGTTGCATCCATTTTACATTTATTTTCATCCATTAATAGGTTGATATGTCTCATTAATTGCAATAGTCACCAAATTAGTTGCATCCTAAAGGTATTTTACAATGACATAGGGGTGTATTTTGATGTATGTACTAAAATTTTATATATATATATAATATGCATGCGTATGTATATTGTTCATATAATGAATTTCAAAATTAATATTTGAACTTTCAATTTTTTTATTCAAATCTGAAATTGATATTTCAACTCAGAAAATTGTTATTTTAATTTTAAAATATATATATTAAAATTTGAAATGTGAAATTTGAATCGGAAAATGATTATTTCAATTGTTTAAAACAGTATTTGAATTTGAAAATTTTCATCTGAATATGATATTTTTCAATTTAAATTCAAAAAGACTTATTTGATCTAAAAATTGATTTTGAATTCTAAATTAAAATTTTCGAATCGAAAAAATAGTATTTCAATTCAGAAAATTATTAATTAATTAAAAAACAAACATTTTAATTTTGAATATTTTTATATGAATATAAAAAATATAATTTCAGCTCTGAAAATTTTTCATTTCAATTTTAAATAATCATTTGATTCGAACCTGAAATTTGAATTCCAAATTATTATTTTGGATTCTCAAAATTAAAACTTCAAGTCTGAAAATTAGTACTTGAATCTAAAAATTGACATTTCAATTCTGAAAATTTTCATTTAAATTCAAAAAAATATTTTATTTAAAAATTGATATTTGAATTCTAAATTATTATTTCAATTTTAAAAAATTTATTGAGTCTAAAAGTCAACGAATTTATTTTAAATATTTTTATTTGAACTTGAAATTTGTTATTTGAATTCTGAAGTTTTTAATTTAAATTTTAAGAAACTATTTAACTTGAAAGTTGAAAATTGAATTCCAGATTATTATTTTGGATCCTCAAAATTAATATTTCAATTCAGAAAATTATTAATTGAGTCTTAAAATGGACATTTTAATTTTGAATATTATTATTTGAATCTTAAATTTGACATTTCAATTCCGAAATTTGTTATTTAACCTCCAAAAAAAACTTTGATCTAAAAATTGATATTTGAATTCCGAATTACTATTTTGGAATCTTAAATTTGTATTTTAATTCAAAAAATTGTTGATTGAGTTTCAAGGGTTTTTGTACTAGTGTTATCCATAATAAATCACTTTTATAAATAATTATAAATGATTTTGTTTATTAAATATAATTATTGTTATAACATAGATTTGTATATTATATATTATATATTCTTATATTAGAAGAAATTAATTAATGTGACATTACTTTAAAATCATTGTAATTACTTCAGATAATTAAAAAATAATTATGCACATACTAATTAATTTATAACTTCAAACCTGAGTTAAAAATTTGGAAAAAATTATAATGTAGTTAAAATAATTATTTTACTGATTTTAATTTCACAAATTATTATATAATAATATTATCTTAAAAATTCTATGATTAATCATTTATGATAAATATTTTATAATAATTTTACAATAATTATGAAAATTAATGTTATGTTTAGCAAATTATTATATTTATAGTTAATAATTACCAAGAGAAAAAAAATATTTGACCTATAATATTTTTTACAACAATAAATGTAAGTATATAGTAAGCAATGTAATTAGTTGAATAATAATTTTTTTTAAAATTTTTAAAAATTTACTTTCTAATAACAATTGTTAATTCGTTACTTATAATTTTAAAATACATATATTAAAATTTTAATTTTGAAATTATAGTCATTAAATTAATTTTACATTAATTATATTATATATAATTTTTTTAAATAATTGAATTATTTATGAGTTATGTATTAATAAATTGTGAGTAACTAGAGAGTTGGTTTGTTAAATATTAAAAAATTATTACTTATTTAAATAATTGATACTGAATACTTAATATTTGTAGTGTATAATTTATAATTTAAATATATGTAAATTTAGTCATTAGTAATTAAATGATTATCTAATTATCTAGTATTTGAATTGTTTAAAACTCTGAAAACTAATAAAGTAAGGCATGAAGAAAGTTTTAAAATTACAATTTAATTTGTAGGGAAGTTGCAATTTCAAAACTTATCCCATATTGTTTGTTTTTCAATCCTACTTTGAACACTATATAAACAAGGGGGCATGGCCATCCAATTTCACATTATGAAATTTGTGCACATGGGATGAGCTAATCAAAAGACTCAACCCAAAACAGAAAAACAAATAATGCATAATTCTATACTTACCTCCCCAACCTACTTATCATCTAACTAGGTAGGTATCTAGTTTGACCTACCCATCTAGGTCGACCCATGTACTTACCTACCAAATATGAGTAGGTATTTAGCCTAGGAAGGTAGAACCTATCTACTTACTTTTTGACCTAAGTAAGTAGGTAGGTAGGTAGCCTAACATTGTAGGCACATATTTATGTACCTACCAACCTAATATTAATATTTGTATTAAATTATTTTTTAATGCCACATGGCATATTTATATTGGGCCACATGTCATAATATGAAATCATCCAACTACTTGAATTAGACGTCCTAAATTATTTCAAAATAATCATTATTATTATATTTTAAATAATCAAATATTAATACACATGGTAGCACATGATTTGCCTTCAATAGTGACCAAAATAGTTGCATCTTAGTCGCATGTGACAATACGTATACAATGTAGTCAAAGGATGAAATGTATTTGTTAACTTTTTCTTTCATACAATACCTTTTGTGATTTGCGATTAGTTTATCACATGCGACTTATCTTAGGCGACTAAAAGGATTTAGTTGCAAAATGTCTTTTGCGACTAAAATTTAGTCGAAAATACATGTTTTTCTTCTAGTGGAAGTTTTGTCTTTTCACCCACACTAGATTGTTCATCATGTTTTTATTTGCAACTTTCTTCGTTTTCATTTTTCCCTTTGAAGCACAACAATGTTGTGCATGAATAGTTTTTAAACCCAGTAGCATGTCTTGTTTCACCCAATTGAAACTTTTAGATGTTTGTAAGTGGATATTGGTTTTTATATTATTTTCTGGCGATTGACACATGTTGTGTCAAAGGTTGAGAAGTTGCACACCAAATATTTGTTTATAAAAAGGACAAATTTACTACTTCTATCATCTTCATTTCTCGCATTGTTTGTTTATTTTTACGTTGTTTTGTTATTTGTTGTTGTCTTTTTGTTGTCTACTTGTTCATTTCCCATTTATTGTCTAGGTTTCCAATTTTTTTATTTCTATAAACATTTTTTTGCAACAATCCATTTGTATTGTGTTCATTTCCCACATTGTTGGGTTTGCATTGTATTATTGTTTATTGTTGTCTTCTTTTCCTTTACTTGTTCATTTCCCTTGTGTTGTTTGGGTTTTCGATTTTTTTCTTTTTGTAAACATTTTTTTGCAACAATCCACTTGTTTCTTAAGTACAAATACTAGGTTATAATCTTGTGATGCTTCTGCCACAACTCTTGGGTGTTCCTAGATAATGTTTGAAAGTTTTCCATATGTTACCTTTGAACATCCAAGTGCATTGAAAGGAATCTCGCAAAATGTAAACTACAACATTCATAAGCAAAGGAAGTATGAGTTCCCTTCTTGTTTTTAGCTAAGTGAGGTGATTTGACGAAATGTAACATTTGAAACATGACCAACTACACTAGAAACATGTTTTGATTACATGTTTCAACATCTTTGTAGGTTTTTAATTTTTGTACACATGTTTCGACTATCCAGTGAATGGTAATTTTTAGAGACCATTTGGTTCAAAACTTAAACCATGTTTCAACATCTTTAAATGTTTTCTATTTCTATACATAGGTTTCAACTATCTAGTTGAATGGTAATTTGCAGATACCATTTGTTTCAAGTTTTAACCCATGTTTTTAACTAACTTTTTATACATAAATTTGTTATGCTTCTAGTTCTGATCCTTTAGATTCTATCGAAAAGACTCTACAATGATTGATTGAAAGCAAGTGGATGTTTGAAGGAAATGTTATGGTCTATTCGATACATTGTTTTGAAACATCCAATTGCTATTTGTTGACCATTATTTCATAAATTTTTTTGGTGAACGAAGCCTTGTTATTCTATTGCAGTGCTCCTCCCACAGTGTTTGGGTGTTATTGGATAGTTTGAAGGTTAACATTAATTTACCCTCAAACATCCAAGAGTATTGGGTGAAGTTTTGCAACTTGCTTACATTAGCAACTATGTTGTATTGATTTGAAAAGCCATTTAAAACATACCCCCAAAATATGATTTTTTTAAAAAAATAAACATGTCTCAAAACCTCTAAAACATGGTAACAACATGTTAAAAACTTCATCAAACCCATATAAACCAAGTCTCATGAAGTTCAATGGGTAACAAAAGATTAGAAATATTGGAAACATAAAAAAAACAATTGTAGAAACTTGTTATATAAAATTGAAAAAGGAAGTAATGACACAAACGTTGAAAAGACATGATATAAAACTTGTTTTTTGAAGGAATAAAAATAAGAAAAACTAATAGAAACCTATAAGAAACATGATGAAAACAAGTAAGAAATAAAATTTTCGAAACTACATGAATATCAAAACTTAAGAACCCTTAAAACATGACACAACATGATAGAAATAAAAGCCTTACTTTTCGAAACCATGCTAGGATCATGCCTATGTATAGTGTTTTTCCAAGTAGTTTTAAACCACCACGTCTTGGAACAAATGGGTGTTTGCTGCCCATATTATAGAAACATCTCTTATAATTGATGGGATATAATATGTTCTAGACCTTAGGTTTGCAAAACATCCGACAAAACTTAAATTCCAAAACTTAAATTGATGCTAAGAACGCATATCACGTTGTAGAAACAATGAGGCTTGTTTCTTATTCTATGATAAATGTTTTATTCTAATCACTAGTCGATAATTGTATATGACAAATGTAATGTTGATATGAGATAAACATGATAGAAACATAAAAATCAACTCAAGATAATGATCAAGTATATGACAAATGTAATGTTGTTTTAAAAGAACTTCATGAATAGTTTTTTCTTATTCTGTGATGAATGTTTCATTCTAATGAGTGTTTGATAAATCATACACTGAATATTCATAGTGTTCTTTAGCCACCATGTTTTGGAACAAACTGTTACTTGCTGCCAACATTGTAAAAATATATCTTATAATTGATGGAATTTACTATGTTGTGGACTATGTGTTTGGAAGGGTCCTTCCAAAACATGATAAAAACATGTTTATTGAAACTAAAACTAATACTAGGAACCTACAAAACATGATAGAAACATAAAAATTAACCCAAGACAAAGATCAAATATATGACAAATGTAATGTTGTTATGAACGATTCTACATCATGAGTAGCTTGTTTTTTATTATGTTTTATTCTAATGAACGATCAATAATATAGACATTGAATATTAATAATGTTATTCAACCACACCATTTTGTAACAAATTGTTGTTTACTGCCAACATTATAGAGGTATATCTTACAATTGATGGAATTTACTGTGTTATGCACCATGTGTTTAAAAAATACCTTCAAAAACATGATTAAAACATATTTACTGAAACTAAAACTAGTTTTGCAAACCTACGAAACATGATAAAAACATAGAAATTGACCCAAGACAATGATCAAGTATATGACACTTAATGTTGTTCTAAAAAAAATAACATCATAAGTAGCTTTTTTTTTTAATGTTTTATTCTAATGAATGGTCGATAATACAAACACTAAATATTAATAATGTTTTTCAACCACACCATTTTTTAACAAACCATTGGCCGCTACTAACATTGTAGAGGTATATCTTATAATTGATGGAATTTATTATTTTGTGGACCATGTGTTTGTAAAATATCCTTTGAAACATGATAAAAACATGTTTACTAAAACTAAAACTAGTATTAGGAACCTATGACACATGATAAAAACATAGAAATTGATCCAAGATAATGATCAAGTATATGACAAATGTAATGTAGCTCTAAGAGACTTCACATCATGAGTAGCTTATTTCTTATTATGTTTTATTCTAAAGAATGATTGATAATATAGACACCAAATATTAATAGTGTTTTTCAGCCACCACGTTTTGGAACAATACGTTGCTCCATCAATTCCCATATTGCGAAGGTATTTTTGACAATTGATGGAATTTACTATGTTATGGACCATGGGTTTTGAAAATCTATTAGGAAACATGATAGAAATAAGCTTACCAAAACTAAAGCTAATACTAAGAAACTATGAAACATGTTAGAAACATAAAAATTGACCCAAGACAATAATCAAATATATGATAGATGTATTAATGTTCTAAGAAACTTTACTTCATTAGTAGCTTTTTAAAAAATTAATGAATGGTTAATAGTAAATACATTGAATATTAACATTATTCTTCAGCCACCACATTTTCGAACAAGGCGTTGCTTGTTTCTAATATTGTAAAGGTATCGCTTATAATTGATGGAATTTACTATGTTGTGGACCATGGGTTTTGAAAATATATTATGAAACATCATAAAAACATGTTTATTGAAATTAAACCTAATACTATGGAATTACAAAACATGATAGAAACATAGAAATTGACCCAAACAATGATTAAGTATATGATAGATGTAATGTTGTTTATTCTTTATTCTATTTTAATTTATTTTATACATTCAATATTAATAATGTTCTTCCGAACAAGATGTAGAAGTAGTTTTTAACATTATAATATGCTTCAAAACTTGGTTTTTCAAAGCCTATTGATGCACCCCTGAACTCCTTGAAGATTCAACTATAAATCCAAAGATGAAAACAATAGAAAGAGGAGTTAGGGTACACTCCTTAGCTCGCAACATTTCGAAGGTAGAGAGGCGTGCTAGAGCTCCGAGATGGGGATTAGGACGAGTCACAAGTGGGATAATTATTCACACAGACCTGCACAAGCCAAACAACAAGTTGGTTAGTGCGTAGTTGGAACATTTTTGGTGCACAGACAAACCATGGGCAAACACAAATTCACAAGACTCACCATGGCCCAAACTTAGGGGAAACTACCACCTTCCCCCTTATAGTATTCTCTATGTTTGGCGACAGGGCCTACACCCAAATGTCATTTTGTCTCAGGATTCCCAAGTTGGGAGTCCCAAAATTCTCAAAATTAAGACTCCTCCAACTTTGGAGGCCTATAACTTCTTGTGCCGACCTTTGATTGAAATGAGGTCTAAAGTAAAGTTGTATCCCTTGTCAAGAAATTTCCAATGATATATGGCATGCCACCTGTACACAAGTAAATTAGGGCGATTCTTGACTTTTAATGGTCAAAAGTCAATTACCAACTACCTTTCCTTTGGCCATAACTTATGTTAAGTACCCAAATGGGTCATGTGAGCCCATTTTAGACATCTACATCTCGAAAGGTTTTCAATGGTATAAGGAACTTTTCAACTTAATGAGTTTTGACCCTTGAAATTGCGTTCTGAAAATTCAAAAATCCATCGGGACTCCAACCCCCAAAGTAAAAACTCATTTGGGAGTGTGGGGGTTCATTCCCTCACACTCTCCTACACTCCCGGGAACATGAAAATGTGATTTTCGGGCTTCACACTTGGCCTGCACCTTTGCAAGCCCTTACCTTAGTCGCAAGCCCAAAGCTAAGGTTGCAACACCTACTATGAAAAAATATATAAACATGTTTTCCAAAACTAGAACTAATGTTAGGAAAACCTTAAACATGGTAAATACATGAAAGGAATCAAGTATATGACAAATGTAATGTTACTCTAAAAGGTTTTACTTGATTAATAGCTTAATTATTATTCTGTGATGAACGGATTATTTCATCTATGCATAATTCATACATTGAGCTTGAAGGTGGCATTCTTTTTTTATAATCAGGGAATGAAGTGATCCAAATGAAATTTAAGATTGGGTGCTCTTATTCAAATACTGATCATGTTTCCCTTTTGCAACTAAAGACATTCAACAATATCAACAAAAACATGGTTTAAAAACATCAACTGACATAAACAAAAACATCATGTAGAAACTTGACATGAACTTGGGAGAACAAGTTCTTGTGTAGAGGATGAAAGGAACAAGAATTTGCACATGAACTTTAAAAACATGATCTTTTAAAACATGGACTTATGAGTTTAGGAACTTGTTGTGAAGTTAGAAAATGGGACCTTAGAGAACTCATAGTGGTTGAAACCTAGTTATGCCTCAGAAAAGAAATAAAATGTTTACTACTTGACATTATTATGTCTAATTGAATTCGAGTACTTGACATTATAAGGTACTTTCATGTTATTTCAACAACACCAAATGAACATAATGCAGTCTGTAAAAAATTTCATTCCACATTTTCTTCCTTCAAGAAAGGTAAAGAAAATTATCCTAATACATTGTTTGAGGGGAAACCTAAGAAGATCATGTCAAAAACATAAACTTATAAACATAGATTTAGAAATATATACTTGTAAACATAAACTTTAAAATATATACTTAGAAACATAAACTTATAAATATAAACTTAAAAACAAAGACTTAGAAATATACATTTAGAAACATAGAGTTAGAAACATCTCAAAATGACATTATCATCCATAAAAAACAAATATGCACTTGCAAAATGTGAAGCAATGGAATTCATTTTTTTGAAACTTATCGGTTGAATTGTAAAAACGTGAAATTTGATTCCAATAGTAATGAGGAAACAACTTGCTTAGAAACATACGTCCTCATTTCCAAAAGTATTAGAAACATGGATTGAAACATGTTGTTGTTGAAACAAAAATTGAGTTACGAAGCAGTTAAAACTCAAATCACAAAGTCCATGTTTAGTTTCCTTTTAGATTTAATGTTTTTGAATTGCATCACTATGGTTGAAAAAATTGTGTAAGCATTTTAAGCACATCCCTTGACCATCATTCAATTGTTGGAACTTCGTTGTTTGTATCAGGTGCACAAGCCCACTTTGTAATTCTCCCAGTAATGTATGTTACCTTCCAATTACTTGTTTCAAATCAACCAATAAATGTTGCATGAACATACTTTTCTTGATAGCATCCAAAACTAGTTTGAAAATGAAATCACAAATATTCTTCCTAGGGTCTTCAATGGTTTAGGGAGCTAGAGTTGTTCCTAATGGTTGCTACAAAGAAGGCATGAAAATTGGGCAAGGCTAAACATGCTATTCAACCCATCGTTCAATGTTCCACTTAATATGTCACAGTAACATGCAATTGTTCCTTTTGTTAAATTAGGGTGAAACAACATCAATACTTTAATTTAATGTTTGGGTGCAAACGAGATAACACGAGTTGCACCTATCTACTTTTGGGACTACTTTTGGAGGAATATTTTCTAAAATATATATTTAAAAATCTTCAAAAAAATCTATAATTTTAAAAATATTATTATGTCAAGGTTTATGTAAAATATTTCAAAATATATGTAATTTTCAAAAGTTTTGAAGTCTATTTATAAGTCTTTTTAATGTTACAAAACATGCATTATAATGCTTAATGAATGTTTTTGAGAGCTTATTATTCATTGGATATTTTTCAAATTAATTCACATGTTCCAATGATATATTATAAACATTAATATACAAAAAAAATCTTATACTTTCAATACCAAATTAAATTACCACTTTTAAACATGAAAAATTAAACATTTGTTACACTTGTTGTGGCTCATATGACTAACCATGTGGCTCATGTTACTATGACTACACCTGTTACATATGTTTCCCTTTTGTGACTAGAGACATTCATAGTAGGCCCACTTAGGTTATGGGTTGTAAACCTTGTAATTCACATGTTCATGTGTCAAATAGGTGATAATTGCATATCCACCATCATCATCTTGAAAAGTCACAGAGTTGTTTGGGATTTCCCTTGCACAAAGGACGATGTTAACAATAAATTGTTATTGCTTCTTGTTTGGACAAAGCTCCAATTTTTTTTCAAAATTTGATACCAATAATGTGACAAAACATCTCCCAATAGCTCATGGATGCACCAATCCACCCGTCTTCCAGAGAGTTGTGACTTTGCCATTTTCAATGTTGCTTTCAAGTTTACATGGTAAGTTTCAATGGTAACATTAATATCCTGGCTACCATATGGGAAATTTCAATTCCCCATCACCCACATTTCGCATTTTGGCACCCATTTGGGCATAACATACAATCAAAATGTTTGAGCATTTGGAATCCTCTCTATAAGCTTTAACAATTCCTCCTTTGTGAACTCTAGAGGAGCTTTTCCATTGGGCTACATTGTATCATGCATGATACACCCCATATTCTTTAAAACCTCTACCCAAACTACCACATCCTTGATTTTAATGCATGTTTGTTTCTATTAAACTATTTTTACATGCCAAAGGCACAAAAATATCTTTGTGTTTGACCATACTTTCTTGCAATTAAAAAAGACATTATAAACAAGATACGATAATCTCTAAAACATAGACAATAATTTCAAAGAAATTGCATTTAGTTTACAAAAGTCATTATGTGCACATCACCTTAAATCCACCCACATATCCAGAACATGACACAATTTCATCTGGAAGCATATTCACGTCCAAGTCACTTTGAAACATAGATTTAAATCAAATATTGTGCACCTAGGCTATATGGAAAGATAAAATAATTAAAATGTTACCTTAAACAATTGATTTTTGAATCACATTATCTACAATCAAGGCATTTGGTTTCCAATCTAGTTTTGATTTTTGCATCTTTCAATTGATAACATCCATCAATTTGGATGTGTTGTTTTGCTTACTCCAAAATGTGATTATGTCCACAACTAGATAATCGTTCTTCCACTCATCAAACACCATTAATGTATACAATGGAAACTAGTATGAACATAAACAACTTTTAACATGTGTTAATAGATTCTAATCATGTTTCAACAAGTTTCCACATATTACAATCGTGTTTCATCATGTTTCAGAGGTTTCCTAGGCTTTGCAACGTAAGTTACAATGAAACAATTTACCTTGTTTTCATTTGTTCCAAAGGTAGCATCAATTGCAACCACATTTTGATGACCATATTGTTGCATCATTGTTTCCTGCTAGGGAGTTTGAATTTTGATTGTGAATGGGATATTTCTACCTGATAGCTCTCCACCAACTTTAAACCAACTCTCCTAATAATAAAACAAAACATTTAGGTTGTTTCAAGCCCACATGCAAACACTATTGGGATCATTTTCGTGTTTATTATATGTTTCCTTTTGCTAACCTTCCTACTATGTTTCCTATGTTTTGTTCACATAGAAAGGTGTCCCTAGTAAGGTTCCCACTAGTTTGTACAAGTTTTTGCACATTTTTACAATGTTTTGCTTGCATTTGTGAAACAAAAAGCCCCAATCGCAAATTGTCAAGTACAAATTCCTTTAAGCATGCGAAAACATGTGTGACGAATGCAACTTTGTCCCCTTGGAGGATGTTCCCATGGCAAAAACCTCTTGTTGCATTGATGTGTTTCATCTTGTAGTAATATATCTTTGAAACTATAGCGAAAAGATATAATGTTTTGATGGTAAAAGCACATTAGTAACCTTTCTTCTATGACCTTCCATTACTTTTAATTATAATTTGAGTTTTTAATTTTCCTTTCTGGATTGCTTTACTTCTTTTATCAAGAGGCTTCTTTTTGAAAACCATGTCCTCTATTAGTGCCAAAAAATTATATGTCATGTCTTATGGGCCAAAGTTGCAATTATAAATTCAACAATTCAAACAAACTCAAGTTGTGGCAAAATCTAATGTTGTGTAAAAAAGTGGGACTCTGAAAAAACAAGTGACTACAAAAGAAAGAAGTTAACCTATGTTCAAAATTCGAAACTTATAAAACTTGAAATAACTATCCCAACGTGGATAGAACAATTTCTCTCTTTCATTTTTTCGCAACTACTGGCATGTCAATTGGCAATTTGTGTCACTACACTATTCTTCTTCATCAATAAAGTCTTGCACTTAATTTCAAGGGATGTATGTTGTTTTGACTTTGTGTGCTCCAAATTTGAAATCAACAGTCCATACCAACTCCATGTATATAAAACTCCAAGATGCGGATGTTGCATTTTGCTTTAAATTCCCTGCAAACACAGTGTATTCAAATCTAAATACAACTTGGATTGCATATCCCATGTTTCTCTAGTTAGAAATTGATTAAAATCCATTACAAACCCAACTCAGGATTAAAAAACAATAACATGAAAACATCAAATGAGCCTCAAGTTAGCCATTTCATTCCCACATTTGCTCACTCCCTATCAAGTCAATCGTAAAAGTTGTCATAAATGCACATCAAATGTATCTAGGGACATGCGCTTAATGCATTAAGGTTCTTCTAGGTTTCAAGAAAGCTAATTTTTGGCCGTCACGTGCATTAAATATGATGCACTTTCACCTTTCCAACACCTTAACATTTCAACATGATAATATTTGTAACTTGACCATCTACTAAGTATCAAGAAACAAAAACATTCGAAAGTAGAACACTGAAACATATTAAATTCTCCAAAACGTAAGAAATTTAGAGAAACATAGGAAATTCACCTAAACATAAGAAATTCATAAAAACATATGAAATTAAAAGAAACATAAGCAATTCATTAAAACATAAGAAATTCATAGACACATACAAAATTCATGCACACATGTTGAAACATAATAAGTTCATAAGCACTCCCCGAAAAAATAGAAACAAACCAAAACACCAAAGCTTCGAGATTGCCCAAAAACTAAAACAACTTTCCAATATTATGAAACAATGCAAAATATAATATGGGCCCATAAAAAAAATTATGGTTAGCATTCAAATTATCCAAAATAAATGAGAATATGAACTTATGAAAACATAGGAAAGATAATAAAAATGTAATCCCTGAAACTTATCACATTCAAATATAGACCCTGAAACATATGACAAAAACATAGTTTTAATATTTATATGGAAACCTAGGCAAAATATATAACCAAAGTTGTTTGATCATGTATCACACACAATATTTGAGAACAAAACTCATAACCTATCATCTATTGTCATAGATGATTGTTCAACAAATTCAAAGCAATTAAAGTCTTTTGTGGTATAAGAACCAAGTGGAATAATGGCAATCAACAAATGCTAGTGATACATCCTCACATTAAAAAATTTCAAATTTAGAAACAAATCCCCCTAAGTCAAAACAATGTTGAAAACATGAAAAACAAGTTTCAATAACCTAAAAGAAACAAGAAATATGATATCACACTTTGCATTTTATTTCGTACTATTGGTTTTGAAACCAAATAATGATATTTCAAGCTTTCCTAAGTCTATTTTACATGTTATTTCTTCAATGGGGCATTTGCTAACTTGGAGTCAGCTTTCTATCCTCATGTTCTTAGGGCCACTACTTGGGATTTCTTTTGTATAGTTTTCCTTTTTGTGTCCTCCATAGGTGGGCATTTTTGTACATTATTCTTGTTCTTTTCGTTTACATGTGGATTCTTCAACATCTTTCGACAAATGTTCCTTGCCCCCATATCCTACATAACAAGATTAATTTTCCTTGACGTTGCTTCGGAAACAATAACAATGCCATCATCAAAATCAAATTTTTGTCTAAAGTGATAAGGAGGCATGCAACTTGGGCTTGAGCGCATCAACTCTTGATGCAACCTTTTTAACATTTTTGCTTGAAGGTGTTTTACCTCAGGTGCTTGCCAACTAGTTTGCAAGAAAGATAATGAAAAAATCACTACTCATAAATAGCCTTGGAATGTAAAACATAGAAGAAGTATAACGAATGAAAATGTGACACATTTTAAAAGTACAAGACATGAAACATAGACACTTGCAAAAAGACAATGTAATTTTTGGATGAATGTTTTTTGAATGGATGGAAATAATGAAACATAGAGATACATAAACATAAATACATAGAGCCATTTGAACTCCTAGAAACAAATAATAAACCATAAAATGAACAAGAAATTTTGCATTGAAACATGGGCTTGATACAGAAACATGCCCTTGACCTAAAACATGGCCATGATATTGAAACATGGCCTTGATATGGAAACATAAGCTTTATACAAGAACATGAGGGTGTAATCATGCTATTAAGACCCACTTTAGGTGTAACAACTGCTTAATTTTACACTTTTTAAAGTGTTAAATCAAGTCAATATTTAAAATGTTTGTTAACATATACAACAATGTTTCTAATACATTATGGAAACATTTGAAACAAGTCTAATGAATATTAGTACCCAAAAGCATTTTTTTAACAATGTAACAAATGTTTTTAGCACTTGAAAATTTCATAAATGACTCTTTAATGAACTTAAATAACATTTTTTGGGACATTATTTAAATCAAACTTTACTATGATAATATAATGCAACATCTTTGTGAGTCAACAAATTTTTAAAGATTTTGTTAGACTTACAAATGGAATATCCTTAGGATATTTTTGGAATATTTTGGAATATGCAATCATTAAAGAAAACACCAAGGAGGTGGGTGTGGGTCCTAATATTATGACTACACCCATGACAAAAACATAAACTTGAAACATGTAGTTTATTAAAATATTTTAAACACAAAGGAAGCCACAAAGCCCATTGAAACATGGAAATCAAGAGACATGTTTTACTCTGGTGCCAAAGATTGAACCATGTGAAAGTGTAATACAATGTCAGAATAGATTCGAGATAGATGTGAAAATATGTTAGTAGCAAGTTTGAGGACTCACTTCCACACCAAGACAATGTTCTTTTTCACCACATTTGTCTAGGTATTGACTAAAACATTATAAAACTAAGTATCCTCATTCCCATGCTCCATTTTGTTTAGGCAATGGGACATGTACAATTGACTTAATGCCAATAACCACTTGTTTGTTAGAATTATGTGGTGTGCCTTTTGTGTAAGACCACTTGAACACTACACATTTCACAAATTGATTTGCCTTGGACATGTAAACTAATATGTAGGAATAAAATCAAAATGCAATGTGTGGTGGCCCTTTAATATGAAAAGAGACTAGTGGCTCCACTCATTGTATGGAAGCACCAAATTGTCTTCCAACCCATTCATATTATGGGGGTTTCTAATACCCCACTAGGCAATCTTTTCTTTTGCATTGCCTTTTTTTGTGTGCACAAAATTTGATATTGACAAAATCTAATTCTATACAATATAATAACATTTTCGAGTAGTGGGTTTTTCCAATTGTAACATAAATTATAAATAAAGGTTTAGCATAGTGCCCCCAAGTTCCCCTTATTGATATAATAGTGTTTTGAAACAGTCATCCTTTAGCCAAAGATGAATTTCCCTTTTTATATCACCCCAAATAATAGCACATAGTTGCAAAGTTCATCTTCAGTAGACACTTAGGCCTTGCACATAGTTGTAAATTAATTAGTACCACGGTCCTCAATGTTTATCTACATATTCTATGTTCCATATATCCATGTATCTAAAATAATGAGGATTTATGTTTCTATGTATCTTTAATGTAATGATTTTATGTATACGTTTCAATGTTCCTCTAGATCTAGGTTTCTAATGACATTATGTTTCACTGAATGTATGTTTCAAGTATAGAGACAATCATACCTTGTGTTCTTGAAAAGTTCAAGTAATTTGAAAAAAATAATTTTATTAGGAGATGTATGAAAAAAGGGGAAAAAAATGGAGAAAGACAGTTGAATTAGGAACTTGTTGTTTGGTTTTCACAAAGCAAACAAGTAATTGGTCATTTTTAGGTGTAGCCTTCAACACAGAATAAAATTCTTCTTCTAAAGGGTGGTAATGAAACTTCATTATTAGAACTTGAAGAATTTTCTACAATTGTATTCCTTTTTTTTGCGAGTTTTTTCTTTGTAACTTTAGCACTAACTTTCATTTTTTTATTTTTTACCTTCAGTTCTTTAAGCTTTTGCGTTTCAACTTTATTTGTCGTGACATTTATAGCCTTTGAAATGTTCCTGATAGCCTGATCAGATGTTTTAAAATTCAAGGTACCTTCTTCGGGTCCTTGTTGAAGAATGTGAAACACAACTTTGGCCAACATCATTGCATTCACTATCAAATAATGGTCACATTCTCATCAATAGATGCATGAGCAGTTGCGCCCTCAACCCAATCCTTAGCATCCTGAAGATACTTATTTGAAACATGATCAATTTCATTTACACCCAAAACATGAGTCAAAATTTTTTTCAGGTCCAATTCAAAATTAGTAGGAACCACCCCACCAAATTGTTTGAGTTTGTCTTTGCTTGTGCTAAGATCTCACGGATCTTTCATGGTTTCATGCACATTCGTAACTCAATCCTCCAAAACATGGACAACATCCACTACTTTGAAAACCAAAACGTGAACCTCTGAAACCTAGATATCCAAAACCTAAACCTTTAAAACTTGGATATGCGAAACATGAACCTCTAAAACTTGAACTTTTGATGTTTAGAACTTGAGGTTCTAAAGTTTGAACTTCCAAAATGTCAACCTTTGAAAGTTCCAATTTGTTCATATCAAAAAAATGATGATTTCTCATTGGTAAAACATTGTTAGGGATCATTGAAACTTGAGGTGTGACTTCCAAAACATGATGATTCATTGGTGAGACGTCCTTTGAGGTATTTGCATCTACTTTCACATAATCTAAGTTACGTTTTATTTTGGATGTTTTTGTGATGCAAGCTTTTTGTTTTTCAACCTATTCCTTGTTTAAACTTTTTGCTTCATTTCTTTTATGAACTTGAATGGCCTAGCCAATGGCCGCAAAATGAAATGATGTTTCCAAGGATAACATTGTTGGAGCACCTTCAATTACGAGCCGAACTAGGAATAAGGAATCATGTTTTTGTTCTACCACCTTGTCTAGGGCAAACATAATTTCATGGGGGAGATTAGTTGAAGCATTTGGAACTTGAGGCACACCCCATTGCATGTTTATCCTTCCCATGTCTATGTCCTCATGATGTTGAAGATATTTGTTTATGTCCAGAAGTGAAACTTCCCCTTGTTTTTCATTTGTTTGTTCCCAATTTTTTTGGAATAATGCAATATCTTCACGTACCATATCCTCTATTACCCTAATATGTGCAATAGTGAAAAAAATGACATTTCGAACAAATTATCTAATGGCGACATGAACCTTTCATCCGCAACCTCTATTTTTTCATCCTTAATACCCTTTTGAATTTCTTGTCCCCCAAATAGAAGATGACCATCTTGCTTTAATATATTGATGCCCTTCCACCAAGTCGAATGATATTCCCCTATCTTCATATTTCTAACAGATGCCCTATTAGCACCTTAGAGTGGGCAAACACAATTAACATCCATATCAAGCGAATGCCAAAAAAAAACCTTTATTATTCGAACTTCCCGAATAACACTCATGAAAGGTGTTTTCCTTTGCAAAAGGTTACATACAATTATTTCAGTGTCCTTGGAAGAATGCGACTAGGGGAGCTCAAGCCTTTCTGTTGTAAGTAAACATTTGCCATTACTAACACTATGCCATAAAGGATTTTAATCCCACTTTATAGCTTCAATTTCTCTTGCATTGGCCATATTAAACTCCTTGAGGTGTTTAATAACAAAGCCAAACCTTTGTTATCTTAATAAATCCTTGTGTTTGTTCTCTGCTTCATTGAATCATTATGAACATTTTTAATATTCCATAAACTCATATAGGGAATTGGCCAATGATTGTGTGTTGTTAACCTCCAAAAGGTCCATTGTTTGGGAGACTATAGCAGCAACCTCATCTCCATGTTTAGCTTGCATTTGACCCAACAGTGAAAAATGTATTAAAATACGCATAGCCTACATAAGAAACATACGAAAAATGAATAAGAAATAACGAATAACATGTTATTTAAATCAAGATTCTATGTTACTTAACCAAATTCGTTGAAACATGTTATAGGCATGTTTTAGGGTATTGTGGGGTGATAGAAACATGCCACTACCATGTTTCAAAATACATGGAGTGCTTATGTTTCAGGGAATTGAAACATCTACCATGGCACCTACTAAAAATTTAACAATGGAAAAGAACAAACAAAACCTAGGAAGAATGTGAATGTGAAACGAACCATGAATGAATATATTGGACACGAATCTTTAACCTTAAGTGATGTTGAAACATCAATGATGGAAAATTTCAAACATGCATATGTATCTGAAACATATATATGGAATGAAGGTTGAACTAAGTGATTGAAGTGATTACGAATGCATATGTTAAAAATCAAATGTAAATGTGAATGTATTTCAATGGATCAATTTGGTAAGAATAATTGAGTACCACTTTGTTTACTTGCATGAACTTTTCAAATGCATAATAATAAACAATGTTGAAATTTGGATCATGAACAAAGGTACCCAAACTTTTTGTAAATTCTTATTTTTTTTGCACTTTCCAATCCCAATCAAGAAGATTGCACTACAGTAGATGCCAAATGCTTGGTGTTTCTATGATTTTCCCAATAAACACTGGTTTCTATTTCAACAGTTCTCAAAACACAATATTAGCTTCTTGCTAGGCTTCATTCTCGAAGAGCACACTATTAAGTTTTAATTTTTTTTTCTTGTCCCCATTGTCTCCTTTTGGTTTTTTGGGAGTTGATGTTGGGGTATGTAACTCCTCTGGATTGGCAAATGGAAGATGGGCGCATGGGGCTGAAACATAGCTATTGAAACATTACGTGACTAAAAAATGATATAAACAACAAGTCCAATTTGACTACACAGTCACATGTTCTCATCATGGATGCCATGTTTTGACATTTAAAAAAAAAATATTGTTCTTAGTATTTAGTTACAAATGAATTTTGCAATTCCATAAAATAAATAATTTGCTTGGTGATCCTATGATGATTCCTTATACAACTTGACTTGAATTGTCCAAATTAAGGAATAATCACTTTGGAAGCGTTTTCCACATTTTCAATGCATCTTAAACTAATCATTTTAATTGTAATGAATGAAAATTTAACTAGTGCAACTTGCATGTGTCATTTTCAATTTAATAGGCCTACATCTCATGTGGCACAAGGTTGGAGGTAGATGAATGTGAAGTTAGTGAAAACATATAGGTCATTTGTTTCATGAGCATTGCTACTTCTTGTGATTTGTATGCTTCCATGCATATATTAGGTGATGTAATTTGAAATGTTGAATGAAATTTTATATTTGGCATTTCACTAGGGAAAATAGTGGTAGTTTCATAGAACAAATATGATGTAACTATTTCAAACATGCATGAAAGAATGTAGCAAATCTTTGATAAGGTTTATTATGAAGTGAAATTTTGGGAAAGGTTAGGGTTTTAAGGGCACATTTATAAGCCTATCCATGTTCTCCTATTCAAAGTTTCAAGGTTTTATTGCATGAAAAGGGTAATGGTTTAGTAGCTCCCAAAAATGAGTTCAAATTGTCATGAAAATTCATTTGTTCAATGGTGAATGAAGATACTCAAAAGTCTCAAGAAATACTTTTGTATGGTTTTAAACCTAATTTCTTTAACAAATTAATATATAGTTTTGTTCACCCATTGCTAGGAGTTGATGAAGTCAATGCGGAGTACATGGGTATAGCTAGTCATTGCCCATTCATGATGAAGGTGATGATTTAATATCTTGTGATTGACACTCACAAGGTTAAGACCATCTACTAATTCTTGTTGTGCCTAAATGGTTTAACTTTGAAAAAATTACTTTTGAAATGTTATTATGGAGTATTCTTTGCAATCTTGTATATATGTTCAAATAGATAAAATAGAATTTTGCTAATTATATACTTTTGAATGACGAATAATGTTTGATTCATTTGCAAATTTGCATCCCTCTTTAATAAGTGTGGACTATTTTGGAGCATTTTATAGGACCACCATATACCCTAGATATCTTTTTTTCAATTTAAAAAGTAAACTAATGCATAAACTTAAAAATTCTTTTGTAAGGAATCTATGTGTGGGAATGGTGTTTCGACAGTTACAAGTACATGACCTAAATAATTAAAGAACAAATTTTGAAAACATGATCATGATTATTTGTCCATTTGGAATTTTCTAATGTTGATTGTGCCTAAAAACTAAATTTGCATTCACATTGAAATCATCCACCTTACAAGGTAAGTCATATTGAAATAGAATTGAGAGTTTGGTTAGTCCTACAACATACATATTTTCTCATTTTCATGATTAATAAATAATTGTATCTTCATGTACTATATTATTAAAAAATTATGTACATAAGTATCTTGGGAGGAAAGGAAAAAATGGGTTAAAGTCAAAGACACATGAAAAATTCTTCTTACTTTTGTGGTGTCTTGCCTTCAAAAAACCCATTTGGAGACATCTATATGAGCTACACAACCTCTTTAATTATGGGTGTTTGATTGAGATAGTTTTGCTTGCAATTTTTTTAATTACGTTATTAGTAGGGTAAATGAAGAATAAACTTGGTGTGTGATGGTTTATTCACTGTCTTACCATTTAGTTAGGAGTTTCTATGTTCGTTTATGGAGTGTGGTTGCCCTATGTGTGCATTTAAACACTAAAAAAATGTGTTGAAGATTTGTTGTTAATGTTGTGTTGCAAAAATACGTTATGTGTAATAGACATATTCTTTAAAAACATGGCCAATTTGTGTATTAACATTGTGATTTGTTTAGAGCCATTCTTGAACCCCATTGAAAGGAATAGTCAATAGTAAAAAGTTGTAATAAATATGATGTTGAATCCATGTTAAACAAAATGTAAGTGTTGAAATAACAACCAAGGTCTTTCCTAAATTATATTTTCTATTAAAAATAATAATTATAATCTTTATTGTCAATTTATTGCACAATGTGATTTCTTTATTTTTAATGCATGCTCAAATTTCAAGTGCATTTCAAACTTTAGAGTAATTTCTCTTCTATGTAACTACGAAGTTAATGTAGTTGCATCCTTATTTTCACATTCTTTAGTTGTAGCACCAACAAATGAAAGCAAAGACTTTAAAGGAAAAATAAAATATTGAATGCTAGCATTAATAAAAACAATAGAAAAATTCAACAACTTTAAGTTTGCATTATTTAGTAGTGTAATGGGTTGTGATGTGCACACTTCTCTAGATGTCATTATATATATATATATATATATATACTTTTAACTATGGTGCATGGAGTTGGTTTCCATTTAAACCTTACAACAATATATTTTGGCAAATGTTAGTTAAAGACTCCAAGTGTCAAATAAAAGCAAAGTGGTGGCCTTTGTTTCAAAGACAATTAATATTGGGTGAGAAGTCGCTAACATTTTTCCAAAAAAAAATAAAAATATTATGGATTTCAAAAGCCCCAAAGATGGACTCTAAGAGCACAACAAAAAGCTCCTCACATCTTTCAAAATGAACGACACAAGGACAATCTTTTTAAACAAAGATCACAACGGCTTTTGACTATTAACTTGATAGAATAACAAAGAAAAATATGCCCAATCAAGTTATAACATTGAGCACGAGAGCCATGTTTTGGCACTAGTTTATTCCATTGGTTTCCCCAAAATGATGCCATGTAAAGTTTTAATCTATAGGTAGGGTCTTTTATAAAATGAGCTTGTTCTAATTTGGAATCCCACTTTTTAAGTGTAAGAGGGAATTGAATGCAAAGGTTTTAGAAGAAGAGGATGAATTTGAACTCTATTACAACTTTTCATATACCATGTATAAAGATGTAATTGGATTATTGACATATGTCATAGTCCACAAGATTATTCAAGAAATCATTCTTTTTAAGGGATTGAAGGTGTATAACAACAATTGAATTGGAGAGTCTATTCTAAGGCATTGAATGGGTGGTTTCTATTTTGTTTGTATAATTGTACAAAGAATCCATATCAAGCGTCACATAACATTAATGTGATGACAAATCTTACATTTTGGTAATTGGAAAATGGGCACATGCAATGAAGAAAAATTACAACTTTCATGTTCAACAATAGAGCTTGTTGAAACTAAATTGCTTCTCCACGATCTATCGTCATGGAAAAAAATTAATAATAATAATAATATTATTATTTTCATTTTTTCCATCTTCGTACAAGGGTGCAACAATTGGCAACAAGTTGATTATGGCACAAAGTGATCTATCGTGCTAAAAAATAAATGGCTTTTTAAAGGACGGTTCATAAATAATTAAATTACCACAAATGGAATGAAAAGTGGGTCCATGTAATTGATCAATAGCTCATTAAGTTACCAACTTTGCAGGCATGCCTAATATGACCCATTAGTTTAGGGTTTAATTTATTCCATGCATTTTCACTACTTGATTTTGGGATTCAATTAAGACTTTCAATATGATCACTTTAATTGATAAGTGAATGTGAACACAATATAAGAAGCCAAAAATCACGTATCAAATCCTAATCATGAAAATTATAATAGTTTTGAGCATAGATTTATGCATTTCCAAGTGAAAATCATGGTAATCATGTGAAGTTGTGCTAAATTATTAACATAAATGTTGAAGAATTCAAATTCAAATTTATTTTAATTTAATCATAGGTTTTAATATTTAGGACTTTTGAACTTGAACAATAACTACATTAGATAAGTAATATTTTCTTTGAAGGACTAAATGAAAGACTTTCTTATAAACAAAATTTATGGGAAAAAAGTTGAGATGATAATAACCTACATTCCACATTCAAAAAAACTCACAATGTAAGAAATGTGAAAATTTTAAATTTTAGAAATTCAAAATATGTTTCAAAATTCCAAAACTTCTAGAGTTTTGATGTAAGTGAAGTGTAATCTATATGACATATAAAACAAAGTTGTAGTTTATAATACAATAAACTTAACATTATAGTGTCACATATTTTGGTATAATTTGAAATTGTGACCATTTTTCAAGATGAAATAGTAGATCAATAATATTTTGTGTATATTTTACATATAAAAAATTCCTTGTTTATCTTTAAACAATTAATTTGTATTGTTCAACATGTGATTATATTCAAAGGCTAGAGCATGAATGAACAACTCACTTTTGTGAATTTATTTTGGTTTTTGCAATACCCGCCTTGTTTTACTGTCTCTTAACAAAACACATAATCTTCATTTTGCCAATGTGGACTTGGTTTTACATTAAAATTTTGATTATGAAAACATAAATGCAAGTTTTATGGACAAAATTACTCCAACTTTTGAACTTTTGAAAAAAAAAGAAAAGGACTAGTAGCTTGATTAAAATGATAAAATATTGAAAGGTTCATATAAAATTTTATTCCATATTATCTATAGTGATTTAATATGTGGCATAACATGAATTAATAGTTTTTTGTGTGAAATCTTTCTCTACAAAGTCATGACGAAATTCTAACTAGGGACTATTGAATGGCTAGAATTGAACCATATTTCCATAATTTTTTAGAGTTGATATTACTTTTCCTTGTTTTTCAAAAAAATAAATTCACAAGTGAATATTTTTGGAATCCCTATTTGGGCTCCTATTGATATGGAATGTATTCTTTTTTATACATGGTTTTTCTTCCCATTTAATTAATGATATTATATTATATCACCAATTTAACATTATAGAATGGACTTTGTGTAAACTATTTTTTTCCCCCAAAAAATGAGTCATTCATTAGTGCATACAATCCAAATAATAAATGTGTCAAAAATATCAATTCAAGAGAAGTTATTTCTTTATTTCTTTGAAGGTAAATCCAAGATTTTAAATATAGATTAAACCTACAAAAAACTTGAAATTTTATTATAAATGAAATGAATTAAAAATATATATAAACTCTACGCTAGCATCATACGTAAACGAAGTCTATACATGTGTACTTGTTTGTCCCATTGATGAATGTTCCTTTTTATTTATTGTAAATAATTGTTGAAATTATGTATGTTCAAAATAATTATGAGGCAACATATTGGGTAGAATTAATATGCAATGCATGTAAGACCTTAGCTAGGTTGGAACTTGAACTTACAAATTTTGTAAGTTATTCCTTTTGAAATCTGAACCTTTTTTGCAATTTCTCTTTTCATTTACATTTTTTTCCTTTTTAGATAAAGATATTGAAACTAAAAGCAATTTGATGGAACAGAACTACAACAACAATGTAGCCAATGCCTACAACAAGATATATCACAATAGTGGAGTAACCTTGTAGATGCCAATGTGATGCACATTACAATGATAAAACAATGTCACCCCTACACAAAACAAAAAAAACAAAGCAATGATGGAACAATGATATAGATGTCAATCTTAACATGCAAAAAGAAAACAATTTAAGCAACAAGTGACAAAGGTAGCACAAAACGAAGTAGCTCAAGAGTGGGGCAATAATATAAATTCCAACTCTATTATGGAAAATGAAAACAAAGCACAAAGTGACAAAGATGACAAAAAGCTAGCAACTCAAGACGTTGAAAGCACATACAAGCTAAAAGAAGGAAAAAAAAGAGATGCACAATGAAAAAAGAAAATCTTTTTAATTCAACACCTTTAGTTGACATGCTAGTCTTGTGTCAAGTGTTGAATTCCAAAGTGTTTAAATATAGACCCTCCTCTTATATAATTAAAGCTTGGAAATTACAATGTGTGTTGAAAAGTGACAATATAATGGCAAAAACCTTATTGTGCATCTAGTATATTTAATTATGGTTATCGAATTTAAAATCCTTTTGGATTTCAACATAAGTTTTAGCATATATAGGAACTAGTACTAATTCACACACACACACACACACACACATTTTATGTTTGTTTATTTGTGTTGTTCATACCTATCTATTTTGAGCTGAAACATTTAACCCTTTCTTTTACCTAATCATGTGTTTTTTCATGTCCATTTTATTATGTTTTGTTAACTTATAAAATTCTTCCCAACGAATATCTTTTCTTTTATACAAGTTCATGTGATTGCAAAAATGTTCATTATGAATTTCTTTTTCTACATATTGTGATTGCAAAATGTTCATCCTTAATGAATTTTCTTCTGCAAATTGTGATTGTAGAATTGCTCATGATCAATTTTTTTGTTTTGTAAATTGCAATTCTAGGAACCCTTCTAATGCATTTCTCTTCATTTATGAATATTGTGATTGGAAAATGTTCATCAATGTTGAATTCTTTTTTACAAATTGTGATTGTAGGATTGTTTATGATAAATTCTTAAAAAATTGAAAATTGTGATTGTAAAATGTTCATTTGTTCATGATTAATTTTTTTCTAGAAATTATGATTGCATAAATCCTCAAGGTGGACCCAAGCAAAATACCCATGGTGAAAACCATAGGCATCCCACCTAACATTTGTAAATTTTATTAATAAAATATTTAAGAAGAAATTAAGGGGTTAAATTATGGATTCTCTTTTCATTCATAACTTATCTAATACCAATATGCTAGAGAATTGTATTCAATAATTATTGAGAGCTTATTGAGAGTTGAATACTTGCCATAGATAATTTGTTTTCTCACAAACCTTGGTTGAGAGTCAAATATTTGCCATAGATAATTTGTTTCTTCAGAAACCTCGGTGAGGATAACTACGATACTTTTCAAGTTTTGCTCAAGAGTCATGGTGAGTTATTAACATGGATTACTTTTAACTTATTGCCTTTAAATCCCAAGCATGGTTTCCTTTTTCAATTTTGTGATATTGAAAATTTGACAAAACTTTCCAAAGCATTAGCAACATTAGTTGAATTTACATTAAAAAAAGAAATCCTGAAATTTCCCAATTCTTTTGTCAAGAGAATGATAAAATTGTTGGAAAAAAAACACTGTTCCCAAGGCAATGTTCATAGTAGTCGAGTGTTGTATTTAGCTAGAAAAAAATGTTAGTAACTAACGAGGCATTATTGGCTCACAACATAAATTGTTGCCAATCACAATCATTTCAACTAGAGGAAGGATTATGTGATAATCAAGCCCTTGAAATCTAGTTCACTCTTCCTTCTTTTCATTTGTTTTCAAGGTTTCATTTTATATTAACAAAATTTGATATTCCAAACCACCTTATACTAGCAAAGTTTTGAGTTCCAAATTCCCTTTTGGTATGCAATTGAGGGTAGTTCTTTTGTCTACTAAATTAAGCAAAATGTTTTATAAAAATGTCACATTACATAAATACCCAAATAAGTAAAGTTTGTTGTTGAGTAGTTTTCTCACTTTTGTATGTGTATGAAAATGTATGTCTTCTCATTTTCGTGTATATATGAATATGTGTTTCCTCTTACTTTTGTATTTGTATGAATGTCTTTAAGTTTGTGAAATTCATAAGAGTATTTGTGAGCTAGTTGGAATGCAAGGTCATCTCTTGAATCCACTTGAGTAGGAAAACCGAGGATCACTAATAACTCTGGCCTTTATGGCAAGTTAAAAGGTTCAAACTAAAAACTTTCCTTACTGGATGTAGAACTTCTTATCTAGATGCATGCATTTCTACTGAACATGCCCATCCATCATATGCATACATAGTACTTCGGATGTCACTCACACATTGGGTCAAGTTCTGGCCAAAAGTTTATGCCCAAATCCTACACCAATGCATAGTCTCTTTCCCCATGGGCAGAGCCAACAAAAGGCCAAACCGACGAAATAACATTTCACTCATGCTAATCCTGTATGCTGGCACTTTGGCAATACTGGGTCAAGATGCAAATTGTGCAAGACCCAGTACTGGTAGTGATGCAAATTGTCATAAATGACCCACTATCAATTTATCAACACATTCTCAGCAGTGCAAATCTGTTCCAACATCTCCCTGTGATGCAATCATTTTACTGTGATGAGACATGATACCTTGATGTAGCTTGCCATCACTCATGTTGCAAGAGAACTAAGAACTGTAGCTAATTTTTTATTGGATGTTTGAACCCTGTAGTGTTGAGGCCCTCCAAATTGTTTTCTGTATTCCATGAACCCTTTGAATGACATAAGATGTGCAAGAGTTTGAAGATTGGAAACCACAGAAACAGGAGTTGAATAAAATTATGCTAACAAGGGTGCAACAAAAAATTGATTGTTCTAACACAAACATCCAAGTGTTAATGCTCATGCCCAGACATGATAGGAAAAAAATCACTTTTTTTTTTCACCTTCTGCTTTGTTGTTCTCTACAATTTGCACAGAGTTCTCTTGCACATTAACTTCTCTTTCAACATCAGCACATGCTCAAAATTCTTCTAGCACCATATCCCTTTACAAAATCTGTGATGTGATGGACTGCTGTATTGCTGTCACCCACAAATGGATAGTCCAGGAACAAATGGACCAATAGAAAGACTGCATTACTTGTTTTAGCATGTGCTCAAAGTATACCTGATAAGCAGACTATTGCCTGACAGGGCACAAACCACAGTTGCAGTGGAACTTTTCAGCTGAACACACTTGCCAAACAACTATTGATCCCACAGAAAGGGAGTCGACCAAGGTGCCGCAGGCAAATGCTTTGACGGGTGCATGCCCACATTTGTCCCCTGTTATGTCAATCATTTTCATGTCCATGGATCCTCCTGCAGAAATCCATGTCTAGAATGTTCACACTGGATGGAAGAGAAACGTCATCCAGATATCAAAAAACAAATACATGAACAAACTATTCTGCATGCAGACTGGAGGTCATCCTGCTGCAGACTAGTTTAATAGCAAAAGTTCATATTGATCAAACAAGTTTTCATTTGAATGTACCAAAGCACCTACTCCTATGCAAATTTCCAGTTTCTGAAATGTGACTCTCCAGGACTTCTTGGTTGAATTTGGATTGAATGAAACAGTGTACCATGCAACACATTTATAAGTGATTTTGCAAGGAAATCACATACCATTGAAGAAGCTATCCTCCAGGATGTCAATGACAAGTTTCTTCAAGGCTTCAAAAGCCCTGCAAGACATTCAAGATGTGAGACTGGCAATCCAATTTATACGTGCATCACTTGTTATGAGGGACATACTCCTGCTCTTATAAGACAGTCAGTATATGGAAGAAAGAATGAAAGAACATCATGATACCTTGATGAGCACCATACTTCTTGATCTTTCTTCTGAAACTTCTCTTCCGACTAAATGCTCCTTCCTGCAAGGTGACACTTTGGTGAATATACAGTGCTGAAAATTCTAAACCTGAAGGTGCTGGAATGTGTCTGTTTTCAATTTAACAAGTCAAAAAAAGAAAAAGAAAAACAATACTTTGCTTGGTACTGCAGAATTGAACCTGACATCACAATTATGCAAAAGGCCAATTGTCATGCAACTGAGTTTGAGAACTGTACCACAGGAGATGCTGTTGTTACTGCCTCACGAACTGCATTGACAAGATGACGATTACTGTCCGTGAAGAGGCTAGTGACTTTTCCTGGTCGACCTGCCCTTGCAGTACGCCCTACCCTGTGCAGAAACTCTACTGCAGATGATGCAAACTCTGCCTGAGCTCATGCACACCAGAGACAAATCTGTGAAATTGCAGATGATGCAACCTCCACAACAATTTGAAGGCAACACAAGAATGAGCACAGTCTTAACATTATGAGAGTCACTCACAATGTGTCAGACCATCACCTTCGTCATGTGTAACAGTAACAAGCTGCAATGAGTACCCACTGACTTCATGGTGTTATGTATATATAATCAGCCCAAAATCTGGGCAAACCATTCTACAAAATCTGTGTCCTGAGTTTCTGTTGCAGTTCTGGAAGCAACAGGATTAGAGGCTGACCTGAATGACATGGCCAATGTTTGGAATATCCAGACCCCGTGCTGCAGAGTCAGTGCAGATCAACAAGCCACCATCTTGCTCAAACACTTGCAAAGACTCTGCACGCTCATCCAAAGGCAGGTCTCTGTGATAGCGCTTGGATTTGACCCCTGCCCTCTCCAGCACCCGCCATATCCCATCCACACTTTCCACACTGTTTGCAAATACCATCGTCCTGTGACTGATTGTTGGGTCACTTTCTAATAATGTTCCCTTCATTCCAACTGCTTCCAAGAGGGCTGGAATTCGAGAGTCTTCTGTCACCTCCACCCATTGATGCTCCAGCCTGGAATAATACATGGCATTACTTAGGATCTAAGGAAGGTCATATATGGAGACATGCTACACTTATAAACCCTAATACATAGGCATAAAACAAGCAAGTGGCGGTGTCTGAGTGTCAGAGACAAGTGGTCATGCCAAAAACCTTGGGTTATGGCAGTGGAGGAGGTGGCCATTCACCCAACTGGCTTCTGGAAACTTCTGTCTCAGCACTGCTCCTGGTGTTCTCTTGCCTGCTTGTGGAAGTGTAGCTGCAACAAATATGTACTGTTTGCTCCTCTTGTATGCCTTCCGAGCCTTCAGCCAATCACCTCTCCTTTCCATCTCAGCCTGCCTTCCACTGCTTTGTGGCAATTCACTGCTCTCTGTTCATTTAATATCAACACCATACTTATCACAACTCCATGTTGATGACCAAGCTTGAAAGCATGAAAACCACTCTAACTGCAATGAGAGATATACAAGTAGATGAATTATTCTTGTACTCCCCTCCTTGATACAAAGACTCTCCATCTTGCAGAAATGCTGCATCCTTAGTGGTTATCATCATCAATCAGAAGTGGGCTCCAAAAATGAAACGAGCATTGTAAAATGTGGAATACAATGAGACTGTCATCAAGTGGAAAATACCTTCTGAAGTGATGGGTTCATCATCAACAGGATCAGACCAATTTGACACTTCCTCTTCTTCTGAGTCAGAAGAGCCTGTATCAGCTTCAGCATCTTCTGTAGGCTGGAAATCAGTCCAGGGTTGGAACTCTTTTGTGCTCCTTATACCTTGCACCTTCTCCAACTCCCAGTCCCTGGAGAGCTGTTTCTCTTCCAATCGGAACATGTCTATAAGTCGGCCAACCTGGCGTATGAAAGCTCCTCCCAAAAGCATGTCTGTCTCATCCAAGACCTGCCCATTTTTCACCACCAGGACAGAGACAAGTACAACCTCTATTAGACTGATAGGTTAGGTGCATGGCTACTGCACAATTCTTATAGTCAGTCTGTTGATAGTCAGAAACAACGAGGAACCTACCACAAAGCGCACATCCCGGATGAAGGCAGAGCGGCGGCGGCGCCTTGGATCAAATGCAAACAGATTGTTTATTAGTGCTGCTGGAGTTGCAATCACCATATCTGGAGGACTAATCGGCCATCCCTGTCCCCACCATATGTGACCGTCTGTATTTCAGAACCCATTTCATGTACTCAGCATCATCAAACCATGGCATAAGAATCTTGAACATGAATCCTAGAAAACCTGGTTTGCCTCTGTTTTTGGAACATTGGGTCAAAGAGAAAACACAGGGGTAGAGAGATAAGGAGCAGCTCACACCTGGCCACCGCAAATGACCGCAACCTGTAATAAGGGTTCTCCAGCACTGCTTGCAAGTGCATTTGCCATGTCTGCAACTTGTTGACACAGTGTTGCATTGGGGCACAATATGAGAGCAAAATGGTGTGACCTTCTTGCATACTCTCCAGGTCTTAACTTTTCTGCCTCATTTGCAGCCTTTTGTGACTGCAGAAGCTTGTGAATAAGAGGAACTAAGTAGGCATGTGTTTTTCCACTGCCTGTCTCTGCTGCTACTATCACATCTCCTGTTGACAAAATCAATGGGATTGAGGCTGCCTGCCAAAACATACCAAGGAAAAAAAAGGGTTTGAGGGAAACTCTGAATTCTTGACCTGGATTCTTGCAAAAGGCTTCAGCACAAAAGGTAAAACACAGACACATTTTGGTCTTCTTTAAAAGAGCATCAATGAGTCACAAACAGGCCTCTCTATAATCCAAGGAGCCTCAAGATGGACTCTGCAACATTGAACACGACAGCACTATCTTTGCAATTGGAAGAGAACCCATCCTTGGATTGCAATTTGTGCACAAGAAGCTCTTGAAATGAGGATTGCAAAGACAAGAAAAGAGCATTACCTGTATCAATGATGGCTGCTGAAGATCAATTTGCAGCAAGGCTTTTGTAAGCTCTTGAGAGAGTCCCAGTGATTTCCATGTTATGCTAGGGTCCGCAAGAAACAAATCCGTCTCAGGTGACCTTGCTGTTACTGCTGCTGCTGCTGATACAGCTCTCGAAAGCTCTAGAACACCTCTTCTACCCGTTTTTGGCTTCAGCTTCAGAGCTAGGGAACTCACAGAAAACGACGAATCCTTGCTCAAAGAATGCAAAGAGAACCCACCACCCAAAGGTCTGCAAACCCCGAACCTGTCTCTCTCTGCAGGGAATCTGAAGGACGTCCCTGACTGTAAAGACATTAGAAAGGGCTGGAAGTTCGTTGAGAGAAGCTCCATCATGCTGGAGATCCTTCTTACCCCAGCGTGACAACAAGCGCCACCGCTGGACGAACTCAAACTGGTGCGAGAACAGAGAGTAGCCACAAACCTCCAACAAGAACAACCACAACAACCTCCACCAGCTGCAAAAACCAGAAGCCGTTGATGGGTTGTTCTCAAAGCCATCGAATTCTACTCTTGAATCCCAACAACATGATGATCATTTGAATGACGAAGAAAGAAAGAAACATACACAGGAGGGAACACATGCAGAGAGCATCTTAAACCCTAAACCCTAAAATCCACTGTTCTTGATGAACTTTGAGTTTGCCCACACAGTCTCTGGGCATTCCATAGGTTTCGGGATTGTGGGGTCATGCGTGAGGGGATCTTGCTGTTGTCGTACACTGTGCTGGAAGTTGCATAAGATGCCCTCATACTTGCTTCAGTCAGACTCTGTGAAATTGGGTTTAGGGTTTTAGGAGGATAAAATAGATGCCTTTGTTGCTGCAAGAAAACCCCTTAGCATGTGCTCCTGCTACTGCTTCTTCTTCTTCTTCTTCTTTGCCATCAATCTTGTTGGGTTTGCTAACATTGTTGCAATAAACTCTCATCAACAGCATGGCTATTACTTCAGGTGGGTTTAAGCAGGTAGAGAGTCTTCAGCTATGGACAGCAGGAAATTGTCTTCAAGAGTGATGAGATACTCATTGGGGCTTGTTGATAGACAATGAAGAGCAATGTATGGGGTTCTTGCAAGTTTGAGTTGCTTTGTCTCTCTGGTGACAAGTTTTTTGGTTTTGTAGATATCCATCAGAATTTTCATGAGAGCATTGAGGCCATTAAGTCCAGACTTGTATGAGACATGTGTGGGTGCTTTTTCGGAGATTGCCGAGATCTGGTTTGTTTGTTAACGAAGGTTTTTTGTCCATATGTGATGTGTGCACAACAACCGTGTTGGCTGAATTGGCTGATGGTAATCCATGCTTTGAATACGTGGATACAAACAAGGACGTGTTTTTCAACAGGCCTCCATCTCATCTGCATTCACTGGCGGGGGGAGAAAGAGTCCTTATCTTTTGCAAGGATTGGAGCATCTCAGGGAACAGTTGAATTGTGAGTGTGGGGTGTTTTTGATACAACATGGAAATTTGCTTTAGTTGAGGAATTTGAGGCCTAGATGTTGTGTGACCTGTTCATGTGACATTGGTATGGCAGGCAAAGTGTGGCAGAAAATGGGGGACAGGATTCATCCCTATTGCTGAGTACAGAAGTGAATTTATGAAGCCTGCAAAGAACAGGAAAGCTTGCAAGCCTTTAAGATTGTTGTACAGTGGAAGTAATCATTATGACTTGTTGATTTAGGAAACTTCTTTCTATTTTTGTATTGTATAGAGTGAACATTATGGTGCTCTCTTTGTTTTATTCCATGGTAGTCTGTCTTTCCACAGTTTCTTACTTAGGAGGAAATTTGAGATGAGAATATTCTTGGTAGAGGGCTTGAATCAGATATCCAGTACCATGGGTTCAACAATCACCAATCCATTTCTTCAGTGAAGGTTTGTTCTTTGAGTGAAAAATTACATAGGATTGCTGAAGGTGGTCATGTCTTATACATGATTTGTTCTTGTTTCATGATTGTTTACTGGTTTTTTGGATCAGATAGTACCTACCTTTAAGGCTCCTTTGTTTCCCCCTTTGAAGATGTTGCACCACAATGGATGATTTTGTGTCATTGGTATCAACAGCACCAAGGAAGGCAAAATTGACAGGTTGACAATTATATTGCCACAATCGAGAAAAGGTTCTAGCATTCCTAGACTTCTTAAAATTGGACCATGATATACACAGGCAAAGGAAGAGGGGGGATGGATAGTCAATTTTGCAATAGTCAGTAGGAATTGTGTGTGTGTACTCAGTTTGGTTGGTCTAAGCTTTTTCATGCTCATGAGTGAGGAGTTGTAATAAGGCACAAATTGAAATTGTTTATTCATGATTCACATGGAGGAGGGTACTCAATGCATGTGTTACATAGGTAGCAGGATACTCTTAGTATGAAGAGATCTTCTATTGTAAGAACATCTGAAGAAGATCAATAAGGAAGATGCACCTGTGAAGATGATCATGTTAAGCCTACACCAGTGGATGTGCTCATGATGGTCTTGTGCATGTTTGATCTGTTGCAATTGTTGAGTCTCTTGAGCGAAACTCAGATAACCTAGATTTGGAACTAAATTTCATTTTGAGTTCTGAAGGTTGTGGAGAGTTTTTCTTGCAGGCTTTTTCTTCTTGAGAGAATTGATCAATCTGGACATCGGCTTACATTAACATTACATTGTACATGATGAGACGGATGCCTCTGTGAGATGTGCTCTTGATGAGAGTTGAATTCAATAATGGTGTCAAACCCCACAAGATTGAGAATTAAAATGAAGAAAAAGAAGAGGAGGAACAAACATGTACTAGGCTAGTGTTTTTGATGCTGCAACAATGGCATCTCTCTTATTTTCTAGATACTTTGATACCATGGCACTATAAAAGAAGATGCAAACCTCCTCTCTTAAATGTCAAGTGGTAGTGATGGGGTTGCCTATCTGTCGACTCCCACCCCTTGCAGACCCACCTTTCATTTCCACTTCTGATTTGTTACAAGCTGTTAGAGATAGTTGAGCTCTGTTTGCAGCCATCATCAGCCTTTGGTTGTAGAAGTTGGCCACCCATTAGCACAGGCTTGCTTTGGGGCTTTTATCCTTTTTTTTCTCTATTCCCTTGCTGTTTCTCTGTTGCAATAAAGTTTGTCAGGTCGACATCAAGTTACTACCTATGTGGGTAGCTTCTTATCATGCATAGGCATCATCTTTGCTCTAGAATTTTTTGTGATCAATGTCTCAGTGTACCCCTTTGAAAAACCCTCTTGACCATATACATGAATCTGATGTTGGTTGGTTCTTTGTGAGTAGCCATGCATGCAGACAACTGTAGTTGTTTTCTCTTCGGTTTCAGATAATAATTTTGCTGCATTGTTCCAAACACAAACCAGACTTTGTCATATGTGCACAAGAGAGTTGACACTCGAGTTTGAAAACCGCCGGGTCTCTGTAGTGGTGGAATCCAAATCAGAGAATGCCCTAAAACCTTCTCCTTTTCCTCCCTCTCTCTCCCTCTCTCTCGCTTCTCTGTGGCCCTGTGGCTGTGGAGTTCTGGCAGTTCTTTCGCTATCCCGAGGCTTGGGTTCCGTTCTGAGCATCCAAAATCGGATTGGGTTGTGAAGAATTTGGGAGACAGAGAAAGGGAGAGACAGACAGAAGAGGGAGGGGAATGCAGCAGCGGTGAGAAGCTTTTGGAGTGCGGAGGGAGAGCGATGGGTGGTGGACTTAAGTGGAGAGACATGGAGATCAGGGGTGCATTCTTGTTGATTATACTGGCACCCTTGCTGCTGGAGTGTCTGCAGGCAGTTGTGGCAGATAGCTTCATTCTAGGATGTGGTGGTTTTGTGGAGGTGAAGAAGAACCCACCATCTCTCCTCCTCCTCACTCGCAATGGACTTGTTTTGTGATCCAACTAGCTAGTCTTGTTACATGATTTCAATGGGGACAGGACAGAGAAGTCAAGCTCTGGTGCTTACTTTACTACTGCTCAATTTAGGAGGAAGTTTTTTTGTGCTTGCATCACAACGGCTCTCATTGTACAGAACGTATTTCTTATGTCTGATCGGATTCTTGTGTAGAGTAAGCAAAGAATCGGCGCTGTGAATTGCTTATGTTTTAGTTTCTACTCCCAAGGAGCTTAGAATCCAGTGCTCAACGAAGCTGATAGAGATCGAACTCGATCAAGAAAACTGGGAGTTTAGCAAATGGTTGCAGTTGCAGTTACGGATTGCTTTGTCTCTGGGTTTGGAAATGGAACATGATTATGGGTTCTTTCAGAGTTCTTAAACCCTAATCCGAAACCGTATGATCTTCAATCTTGTGATGATGAATCCTGGTCAAGCAGCTGAGCTATCCAAGGAGCGTAGAAACCAACCATTGCTCAATGAGGTTGATAGAGATCGAAGTCGATCAAGAAGACTGTGAGTTTTGCAAAATGCGTGCAGTTGCAGTTATGGCTTGCTCGTTTCTGGGTTTGGAAATGGAGAACGATGATGGGTTCTTTCAAAGTCCATAAACCCTAATCCAAAACCCTAATGGGAATGACGACTCCTGGTTGAGCAGCTTCTTGACCTGCTGAAAGAGATTGATAGCTGTGAGAGTGTATAAGGAATGCAATGTTTTGCTGAAGTTTTGTGCTTCTTTTGGTGCAGGCAAGCTCAACTCTGGCAAAATTGCGCAAACCTTCAGATCCAAAGCTTGACTACTCAAGCATCACCGTATGACAAAAAACCTTTTGATTTGCTCTTTTTTCCTGAACCTGACAGAGAAGGAGAGATGGAGTTTGATTTCCTGAGATTGTTGCTGCAGCTGTGGTTTTGGTCACAACTATCCACAAGAAACTATTCAGAGTAGTGATGTGGGTTTTGAGTGTTGACAGATTGAGCTTCATACTTTGGATGGGCTGGTGAAGGACAGCACACAATGTGCTCCTAATGGTTACTATTTTCTGCCAGTGTATGACAAGGTAATGTTTGTGTGTCTCTTTGGTTCTGTTTTCTACAGAGCTTTATTGTTGGATTCACATATAAATCTAATGCATTCCACTCTTGTTTTGCAGGGAAAATTCTTGGTCAAAATCAGGGGTCCTGAGGGGTGGTCCTTTGAGCCCAATCAGGTCTCAACCCCCATTTCTCTCCTTGTCATTGTTTGCTCTCCTAGGCGTCTTTTGCTTCTGTTGGGTGTCTTTCAAACTCCTCTTATTGTAGATCTGCTTTGAATCTTCTGCTCTTCATTTTGGACTTTAACCGTGTAAATCTGCAAGTACAATTAGTGTATGATGTATCCCATCAAACCCACGTATCCTAAGCGCTCCTTGATGTCAAAGGTGACTGACTGCTGAACAACTAATAAACTCAGTTCCTGTGGATCCTTTCCTTGTCATAGAACTGAACTGGCAGATATTGTTTGCAGGTGACTGCAGTTGTGGACCAAGATGGTTGCAACAACAATGATGACATCAATTTCCGGTGCACAGGGTAAGAGTCTTTCTCTCCCCCATGCTTGAGCAGGTTATTATTGTCCCTCAGAAATATCTGCATCACATCTTTGACTACAGTACCTGTCACCCCATCTTTTGTATTACTTCACAGACATTGTGCATTACTTTTACCCATTCATTGTTCTGGATGAGATTTGAAGAGACAAATTATTGTTGTAGATAGCCTGTCAACCACAGGTTACTGAAGTGTGTGGTCATTCCTGAGCCTGAGGCTGTGCAAGGATCTCCAGCCTGGTGGCTGATTACTTGCAGTATTGGTCCTTCAGGTGGATGCACATGGATGGGACTCTGCTTCATCTTGCTATGTAATATGTAATAGGTAATGCTAGCGATGACTGCATTATGGAGAATATGACTCTGTTGATTAACTGCGTATTTCTCTCAATAGTTGTGGCATTGTGTTTGACATTGCTGAATACAATGATTTGCCTGACACAAAGTAGGAGCACCTTTTTTGTAGGTTTTCACTCTCTGGGAAAATATTGGGAGGAGTGGGAGGCCAAAGTTGCCCAGGACGTGAAGATGGACCAGCAGGAGCCAAATTGACTCTCACTCCTCTGAAGAATGGTGAAAGCGCTGGGGAGGCTTATATTTCTGAAACATCTGCTGGAGGCAGCTACAAGTTTGAGAACCTTGTCCCTGGTAATGTTTTGTTGTCTCCTCTTGTGATCATTTGTGATGGTTTGGGTTGAAACACAAGTTGTTAAGAAGAAAAATTCACTGTGGAAGCACAAAATGGCAGAAAAGTTCAATGGTTTTGCTTGTCACCAAAGACTTATCGTGTGGTAGCTAAACATGGGTTGTAGGCACTTTGTGTTGCTTTTGCAGGAACATACAGAGTAGAGGCTTCTCATCCCAATTTGAAGGTGGAGCCAATAGGCTCTCAAGAGGTGTGTGTTCCCACTACCTTTGTTCACAAATTAAATCTTTACAGACCCATATGTACATGCATGTGCAGATAGGAATATTTGATAGTCAGGGGCCACATCAAAAGATTGAATTTTTGATTTTGTTGTGCTGCACACATTTGCACCACTTCTTCTGCCAGACTCTGTATTCTTAGTAGAAAACAAAGGATGCATGGAATGCTATGTTGTGATTTCTCTCCACTCTGTTCTTTTGTGTAAGGTCAAGATTTGAAACCCATCTTTCTGGGATGCTGATTCACTTGGGGTTCATCTTTTGCAGGTGGAATTAGGGTGGGGGAATGGGAAAATTGATGACGTATTCTTCGTTGCTGGTTATGGTCTCGAAGGTTCTGTTGTATCTCAGGTTTGCTTGCTCTCAATCATTTGCTTCTTTTCATCAGCAATACGGAATTGAGATGCAATGTGATGAGGGTATAGGCACCGACTGGCCTAGCGAGCAGTTTGAAAAGCTTAACCTGAACCCTCTTTTGTGCACTTTTGAAATTCTCAGACCATTGGAGACATATCTTCTTGTGATCAATGTATTAGGAAGAAATGAATATGCATTGGAAGAATGTTTCTTGTCACATATTGATGGTTGGAAACATACTTCCATGGCACAGTTGAGGTCTTGCTTGGTAAATGGATTCAAATGCTGTAATTAGTAGTAGCGTCACTCAGAATGCAATAGCATAGGTTTGTGTCATGCACTTCATCTAACTATGGAAAAAGAAGTCTTCTGATCAGCTTGTTCTCCTCGCAATGCACACAAGAAAGTCTGTGGTATCCAACTGTTCAGAGTTGTTATAGTTAGATGTAATCAGATTACTGACAAAGCTGGTGCTTTGTGTGCAGGGAAACCCTGTACTAGGGGTGCAGGTGTACCTGTACTCTGATGATGTTTCTAGGGTGTCTTGTCCTCAAGGACCTGGAACATTCTCGCCTCTATCAAAGCCTGCATTATGCCATTCTGTGTCAAATGCTGAAGGAAAGTTCTTGTTTTTGGGTGTACCATGTGGTAAGGAACTGGCAGTCTCGTTGGGCCATTGATCCACAAGAAAAAAAATCCTAGAAATCAGTTCTTTGCTTCCAATATGCAGTTGAAAGAGATGACAGACAAGAAAGTGCAGAAAGCATAGAAACAGCTTGTGCCATGATCCAGTTACTAAAGGTGCTTAGGAGCCACACGTGGCTAAACACCCATTCAATGATTGAGCTATCTTTGAAGTAGGGGTGGTGTTTCCATTCTCATCTTTCATGGAATGCACAAAATTGTTTCCTGATGGATACAAGATGCCATTGTATCAAAAGAAAATGCCTTACCATTCCATTTTAAGGTGGAGAGAAATGCAGTGAGAGGAAGCTTATTTACTTGTGGATTCTCCATGCAGGGAAATATACACTTGTACCCTACTACCAGGGTGAGAATACTCTCTTTGATGTTTCACCTGCGTCTGTCGAGATTGCTGTAGGCCATGACTTCTTCAAAATTCCAAAACCATTCGAGGTATTTACTGATGCAAATTCATCAGCAACTGAGGCTAGCAGTTTTCTTTCTGAAACTATCATGTTTTTTTATTCCATTGAGTTGAAACTGTTCTGAGTGTGAATCTAAAGTAACTCTGGCTTGTGAGCATTTTGGTGCTATAGGTTACAGGATTCTCTGTTGGAGGTCATGTGGTGGACAATGTGGGCAATGGTATTGAAGGTGTGAAGATTGAGATTGATGATACGGAGCGAGCAACAACAGATTCACAAGGCTACTACAAACTTATTAAGGCAAAGCTTCATTTGGTGTTGCTATTCTTACATTGAAAATATGAACATGCTTTTGTACAGGCAAGGCATAAGCTGATGATAGACAAGGGTTTCATTCTCTGTTCACACTTTCTGTGTCCATGTACAGGTGACCTCAAGGTCCTACACAATCCAGGCAAAGAAACAACATTACAAGTTCAGCTCTCTTAAGAACTTTGAGGTGCGGTATTTGGGTGGTACAGCTGCCACTCAATCTTTTTCTGTTTTTCCTGTTGTGGGTTTGATTTGTTTATGGTGCACACTTCTGGAAAAAAGAATCAGGGTTTGCAGAGTTGACCCAAAGGGAAGGAGGTACAGTATGTTGGCAGAAGCAATGTTGTGCTTCTTCTTAGTTTTCTTGCTTGCAAATTGGTCCTTCTGAGTCACTTTTCATTACTTGGACTTGTGCTTTCTCTCTCTTTTCTCTTGGTTGGGAGGGATAGTTTCTATAGCTTGAGGCTGACTGCATATGTTTTGGTAACTGACTTTCTGAACTGCAGGTTTTACCAAACATACTGTCACTTCCTGATCTTACTGCAACACATTATGAGCTTTGTGGGTCCATTCAAACGCATACTCCATCTCAAGCCAGCAAGGTAGGCCTTTTACCTTCAGTATTCTGATTCTCTACTGTGTTGGAGTGTGCTGGGTGTAATGTTCTCCAGCTTAATGTATTTCAGCTTTCATTTAAAACCCTCCTTCCTGTATTATATTGCCTTCCTTGTATAGTTAGAAAGTTTTTGGTTCCCTCCCTTGATTGCTTGGAAATATGTTTAGCCTTCTGGTCAAGAGATTTTTAGCTACTGGGAGATGGGAAAGTCTATTCAAACAATTCTGCAGAGTGGTTGTGATTGTAACTCTTTGCCTTTGTTTGTTGATTCCCATCATGGCCATGTTATTTCTGCAAATCTTGACATCCTCTCAAGGCCTAATTTGATTGAACTCTTTTCTAGAGGCACAAAGTTCAGAAGAGCTTTCTTGTCTCACTTGTCTTTTGAAGAAGCTATTGAGAAAGGTCTGAAGAAGTTTGTCAATAAACAGGAAGGGCTTCTACAAGTTCAAGTGATCTTGAGTGAATGGAAAAAGTTTTAGTTTCTTTATGTTTCTTTCAAAACTCAAAAAGGCCCATGACCCTTCCATTAGTATTTGGATTCTCAATGACTCCACAGGAGTAGTGGATGTGATATAACTGCCTAAGCTTTTGAGATCAAAAGTTGATAAAGCTTCTCCACTCTTGCTGCAGTCTTTTGATCTCTCAACTCTGTACACTAAGATTAGACCTAATGGATCTAAAAGCTTGTATTGAAAGTTGTGATTAGTAAAGTGTTTAATCAGATGTTGAAATTTCATTGTTTTAAGTTTTTGTTGGTTCAAAGAAAATCTTTGAACTTCATGTTTTTGTGGCTGAAGAACAAAGAAGAGAAATTCATTGGAATATCTTCATAGCTTTAAAGTTGTGGAGGCTTCAGATTTGATCTCTTGGTCGGATTTCTTGCTAGATAATTTGTTTCTTTGTTTTGGTCATTGTGCTTCTAGATAATGTATTCTTATCCCCATGGGTACTGAAATGGAGTTTTCTTTCTTAATTCAAATGTTGGATTGTAAACAAGGAGGGGATCCATGTTGTTGTGTGCAGCGGCAGGTGGCACTCACACATGGACCTGTGACTGTGAAGCCACAAACAAAACGGACAGATGAGCATGGCTCTTTCTGCTTTGAGGCAAATCCCTTAATCTATTTATGTCCAGCAATTCTAGCTTGTCTATTTCCAGTAGTTTTCTGCAGAGATATTAGATCCTGACAGCTTAAAGAGATGATTTTGTGTCATGTTAACATTTTTATCCAGAATTTGAGCCTCTGTTTTCCTGAGTGACCTCACACTTCTTTATCTCTCATCCTTGGGAAATCAATGTTGCTTTGTGCTGGGTTTTCACAGGTCCCACCAGGTGAGTATCGTGTCACCCCTTTGACCACAACAGCTGAGAGTGCAGCAGGCCTGATTTTCTCTCCTCCACACATGGACATCACTTTGACAGGACCCTTCTTGGATGCTTCTTTCAAACAGGTACTTGTCAACCAAAGTCTGTCAGTTTTCACAAGTGCAGTGGGTTATCCATAGTCTTACTTGGCACCTAATGCTGTTTCTTGATGAAGGATGTGAGCCCTTGCTTGAAGATATTGGGTTGTACTTATAAACCAGCACAGAGCCACAATTTCATCAGACAACCATGAATGTCCCTTGTCATGTCACCTTGCTTCTCTCTTGGTAGTAGCCATATCCGCTCAATTACACTAATGCATTTTGAATACTCCTAAGGACTTTCGTGTGGCTTGTTTATGGTAGGCACAAGTGAGTATTTCTGGTGATGTGAAATGCAAAGGCACATGCTCTTCCATGGTGAAAGTAATGTTGGCTCCAGTTGGGTCATTGGGTATTGACACAGCCGCACAAAGAGAAACCAGTCTGAATAGTGATGGTTTCATATTTGACAAAATTTTGCCTGGGACATATCGATTGGAGGTATGTCTGTCTTTTGTCTTTATTTTTGGGAGCTGTTTTTGATTTTCCTCAAGGTGCATAAAAGTTTCTGTCATAGAGTGGGCATGATGGACCAGTTTCATATGTGGACGACCTTAAGCATAGGTGTAAAAGTGAATGGATAGAAGAGTCAGAAGGGCATGTACATGAACATTTTTTAGTTCTGGTTGCTGAACAAGCACATCATAGCATGAGCAGGTGCCAGGAAATGCTGAAGTCTAGGCACTTTTTCTTGAAGGTGAAAGGATGAATGAGGCCACTTTTGAAAATAGCATTCTGCGTAACAGGTTATCAAACAGGTCTTTGGTCATACTTGATGGTGTTAAGATGCTGAACAGGTTATCAAATTAATTTGCAATCTGAGATTAAGTGTTAAGATTCAGCAGCTTAATAAGATGTTAGTTAAGTTACTAAATTAATTTGTTTCATTGACAGGTGCAGCATAAGCCACTGTTGGAGAATGCAAGCTGGGATGATGATTGGTGCTGGGAGCAGAAATCTGTGGATGTCACCGTTGGGACAGAGGACAAAACAGGGATTCACTTTGTGCAGAAGGGTTTCTGGATGCATATCAAGTCCTCACATCCTGCCAATGCCTTCACATTACAGCCCCATAAAGATGCTATTCCTTTGCAGATTGAGGTAATTTCTGGAACACCAAGAAGTCTCAACTGGAAGAAAGAAGGTGGAAGTCTTTGTTTTGTATTTATTCCTGCCCTTGTGCACGGGACTTTCAAACCATGAAAGCCCTCAAATGTAGTGGCTTCTGGATGTGCAAAACTTTCCATACATTGTTGGGATTTTGCAGACAGTTTAGAGTTCAATGTTAAGAGAGGACAAACAATGTTGCATTGGAGAAAAATGGGTCTTACTTGTAGATCCATGGCATTCTTGATCTGAAAGTAATAAGTGTGGAGTCTGGCAGAAAGGATCACAACAAGTATGCTTAGAAACAGGAGGAATCCATGAGCTTCACTTTCATCAACCCTGTGTCTTCTTTGGAGCTCACTCTTTTGACTTTGATACAGCAAACCCCTCTGTAAGTTTTGTTTTGCTCTCTTCTGTGGAGCAACAACTATTGGTTTATACAAATGAAGATCCCACTTTTTGATCCAAATTAATTGTCTCCTGAAATTATGAGCAGACTATCATATCGTCGATTTATTTTCATGTTTTTAGTTGACTTTGATTTTGATTCAAGGTGACAGGATTTGAACCTATGGCCCTCTGTACCCAAAACAGATGCGCTACCAGACTGCGCTACACCTTGGCTTATGT
>Ga0116227_10001307_pt1 | contig 54944 bp, 41 predicted proteins | sample S1TSphgellanicum_FD_89693 | JGI IMG/M metagenome (GOLD analysis project Ga0116227, IMG submission 89693) | Host-associated microbial communities from peat moss isolated from Minnesota, USA - S1T2_Fb - Sphagnum magellanicum MG | ecosystem: Host-associated > Plants > Peat moss > Unclassified... | reverse complement strand
TTCTTGGACGTCCACGCCTTCTTCTCGGTTTTTCCTGCAAAGCTTTGCTTGCAGCCTTTGCCGCTTCCGCAGCACGCATACGCCTGCCGGTCTCTTCAAGATCTGCTTTGAACCTACGGGCTGCCGTTCCTGGAGAACAAGGTTTAGCAAATCCCATAGACAAGAGGGTCTTGAAGCCACCACTAGCTTGAGCCGCCATCTTCACTCTACTACGGTATGTGACAAGCTGCGAGCCTTCTCTTGGGTACCGAGAAGTGAGAGCTCATCATAAGACTCGTACCTGCGGACCGTGGTCGAGCCAGCACCTTCCTGATTACGCACTGGTCGGATATCCGGATTTGCAGGCTCGACCAATGAAAACAAAGCTTGATTGCTGAAAGCGCGCACGAGTTTGGCAAGTTACCAAATTTTTTTGATCGGACAGTCTGCAATGCTTTTGAGCATCTTTGGCCGTCAGATATACGTATGGCTGAAATGTCAAAAATGGTGTCAAGCGGCGAGCTCGCTGAATTGTTCAGAAATTTGTTTTTCAGTTGGCAAAAAACCCCGAAAATTCGACGAGGGTTTCGCTGAAAGGTAAAAAAACTTATAATTAATTATTCGGCATTGAATGTGCCAAAAGCAAATGTCGGTAGGGTACTAGTTCTCCTTGCAAGATGCTAAACACCCCCATTGAGCACTGTTAAGCGCCCTTTCTGGGCCTAACAGTGCAGACCTGTGGAGACCCTTGTGGTTCAGCCACATGGTTTGACTTCTTCAGTGTGGAAGTTATTGAAATAGAAAAGAAAGCGCTCTTTTCTCAATGCTTGAACCTATCCCAGTGGTCTGTGGCATGTTCTATACCTGGAAGGTTCAGATTTTGAATTAATTGGGCTGCTGCAAGACATTAAATAGTTCTTGAAAAAAAAAACATTGCTATGTCCTTTTGCAGAACAAAAAAAACATGTAGAACTATGCTGCCTGGTTTTATGCAGAACCATGCGGGGCTGAAAAACATGTGCCAGAAGACAAGAAAAACAAGTGCCAGACAGAGCATTCTTGTCTAGGTAGATAAGACAAGATACATATCCATCTCACACCAGGGGGTGCAACTAGTGAACACAGAAAACAGTAACCCATGTTAAGAATTTCTATTATGGTGTACATACACAATTGCACATAAAATGTGACCCTGCAATGGAAAAACCAAACTCTCACACACACACAGAGTCCCATTATTCATCTCCTTTTCTTAATTCTGGGCAAGCCATTATATACATACAATTGTCCTGAGTTTCCCGCACATTTCTAGAAGCAGTGGCCAAACTCAGTCATGACATTTGGTAGCACTCAAGAGACAGAGAATCTAACAGTTCAATAGCATCCTCATTCATGCTGCAGCAAGCTTGTGGGGTTGAACTTCATTTCCATTTCCCTTTTAGCTAATCCTTGTATAAGGAACATCTAAAGCCTAAGTATACAAAGGCCTAAACAGTCAGTTAGGCAATAGTACAAATCTCTCCGCAGTGCAATGCCTTGCCCCAGTCCCAATATTGCATTTAAAAGGCTTTCAGTTGACTTTGTAAACCACCACCCCCAAGAATTCAAAACACACCCACTTAACTCTCTTCATAAACAACCATAGACCCAGATGAACCCAAAACAACCCCACGTGACAACATGAACTTACTGGGAAGTCATCTTAAGACATTACATGCTTAATTTGAATTTATCCCTCTTATGTCCTAATATTACTTAGGCACCCAATGTGATTCAACTTGCATCTTTAACAGCAGAATGATGGTTAATACTCAACCCAGAACACCTCCCAGCAGAACAGCAAATCAATTACCAACATCCTGTGTTTGAAGTATTTATCTGAAAAGTTACTTCCTCAAAGACAATTGCAGTTTACTCATTGCAGCATACAAAATCAGCATATCACCTGTTCTTGCCTTCTCCACGTGTCCTGCAACAGAGCCTCCAGGTGATCATGATTTAGTCTGAATTCATCCCAACATCTACAAATGTAGACATGCACCCACCTGGCACAAAGACAGAATTATAAGCTTGCAGTTTCTACACAACAAACCACGAAGGAATTGATGACACTTATTGACACACAAACCTACATCTGACAGCTAATAGTATACTTAAGTGTGGGTGAGCTTTTTCCAAAGACCTACATTGTCTCTTGAAGATAGGCAACAAGAAATCCTCAGTTCTGACAAGCAAGAAACAAACAAAACAAAGATGATTAATGTCCCAACAGAGCCCAACAGCCAAGGGACAGTCTTTGCCACATCTCTCTATGCCTTGAAATAAGTCTGGTAGCACTACAAACCGGGGACCAAATGGCACTATTTCCACTAGTAGTCCCAATGTGTTAATAAAATGGAAACAAGAAATGGAGAGGACAACAGTGAGATCAAGATAGGAGCCTGACCACAGGCTGGTTATCATCAGCAGCAGCACCTACAGCCATGTTCCTTGGATCCAGTCTTCCTGAAACCATGACACTCTCTTCTTGTACGTTTTCCACGACAGAATTTTCTGCATCTTTGTCCCCGACAGCCTTATTAATGTTCTCAGATGAATCTGTTTATGCCACAGGAAACATTGGATGATGGCCTTAAAAAATGCACCAAAGCAAAACTGGTTCATCCACTTTACAGTTTCTCAACATTCACTGTACAGAACAGAAAGCTTATCTGGAGATGCACATCTTTACTAGAAAGGTGCATAGAAGCAATATTGCAGAGAAAGCAATGATTGATTTCCAATGTCTACAAATTTAAAAGCTATGTATCTTGGCAACATGGATTATATACAGGTCAGGACAGTAATTTAGTGTTCAATCATGTCCTTTCATTGAGTACATACAGGGAGTACCCCCAAAGGCAAAAGGACAACTATTATGCATAAGTCTAGGATGACAGATGACCTTTTTGCAATTGCTTTGCAGCATCCTTGTCACCTATGACATCATCACCATCATTCTCAAATTCATGTTCACTCAGAAGTTTCCAAGGTGAGCTCTTGGAATCAGCAGATTTGATCTCCCAAGTTCCTTTTCCAGCCTTCTGAGGATCACTGTCTTTATTTGCTTTTGCTGATGGTTTTCCCTTCCTAGAGACATGATCCCAAAAAAAGAGTAAATAAGCCTGAATGGCTGTCTTGTAAAGCCTCAAATTGAAATAGAATCCAAGGTCCTGAAAGAAGAGCTTGGCCCCATGCACTCCACTTCCTCTTATGAATCTCATAGGAAATTGCATACTGAAGCTCAAGAAACTGAACAAAAAGACCACAATGAAGCTTAAAAGCATAAGGTTCCTGCCAGATTGCCATGGTGAAATGACAGGAAATCTTAGAAAAAAATAGCACAACTTTGTCAGGAAATAAACATGTTTGACAAAGGTTGAAGCCCGTGTCAATCTCCACACTTGTATGTACATCTGAGCAAGGGACAGGTACATACACTTGCTGAGGTGGTCCTGAGATGCGATCTCGCTGTGCAGCTGCCTTGCTGCCTACCATTGCCTTCTTCTTTCCCTGTCTGGCAAGAATACAATGTTTACTATGGTCCACAGCAGAATCAAAATGGAAAGAAGCAGCTTCTTCTGCAAGTAAAGATAAATAATAGAAAATAAGTCAATTGACATGGCATAGATTGTAAGCACTAAATATGCAGAGATAATTGAGGAAAACTAAGCCAATGCTGAGAGATGTTACTGGTTTTCTGTAGTCCCCGTGGGTGTTGAAGTTGGGTCTACCGATGCCTGCAACATGGGAAAATATATTAAGCCCTATTTGCAATTATTTAGATGGAAAGCAGCAGCATTACTTCAGAAATCTGTGTTTGCCTGGGTGAGAATAAAGGTGCAGTGGATAAAACAGAGAAATCCCTGGAGCATAATTGTGGATTGAGCTGCCAGAAATGAGCCCAGAGTTTCAAAACCTCACTTTCAGTCCCTTCCTCTCGCCAGTGAGTTCCCAACGCTCCTTCAGCAGATTAAGGACTTCTTGTTCTCCATCGTCATACAGTACCTTGAGGGATATGCAATGGGACCAGTTCAGTGCCTTTCTTTGGTTCCTTATTTCCTTGTAAGAATTGGCAAGGAAGAAGGAATTGAGCAATTTAGCAATCAAGCATGCATCCACAGGCACTGAATGGTGCATGTGGAAATTGTGCATTGGCACAAGTAATTGATAAGCAGCATCTCACCCTGTGACGCTTCTTTTTGGAATCATAAGAAACAACTTCTCCTTTGTAGAACCTGACCAAGCAAACCAGCCCACAGGAAATAAGAACCTACTGAATATGAATGAACTGAATGGGAATACCTTATTCTGCTCCATTAAAATGTAAGAACTAATGCTGGCTCCCACATACAGTGATAGGGGCAACATTCTCAGGGATGAAATATAATTCTCCACTTTGAGAAGTGTTATTCTTGAATTGAGGTCTCTAAAGCTCTTGTAAGCTTTAAAGCCATCAGCTATAGGCAGTCAAATGAGTTTCTTGTTAGGAGCAACCTCTCAGAAATCCATCCATGCATGGGGCTTCTGAGCTGAAACCTGCAGTACAGAGTATGTTGAGACACATTTGGATTGGGGCTTCATAATTTGAGTTGCTTTAAATGGGTGGGAGTTCACTCATATTGTACTCTCTTTAGGCACTGCATCATCATGTGGTGATGAAGGTGAATGCATATTGTAGTCAGGTAGATGGTCTACTACAGAGAGCAAAGAAGTCTAGCAGTGACCAACATAGAGATACTGACCGTCGATCAAGTGGCCACCAGATTTTGATGCCACATCCTACAAGATTTTCATCTCCATCTCTTTGTTGCTCTTTCCAAGTTGGGCTCTGCTGCTGTCAAGGTGCCAAAGAAGCTCTCAAAAATGCTTAGAAAAAATACATCAACAAAAGAGTCTATTGCCCCTGAGGCAGTACAAAACATTTCCAACTAAGTTCTAGTATGAAGAAGCACTCCATATCCGGATGAGTTGCCCTGGTTTGCAGCAATGAGCATGTCTTGAAACATATCCTCATTAGACTCCATCAAACAATGTGAAGAAGTCTTCTTTAGATATATATACTGCAAAGCTTAAGATCAGACTTTCCTGAACGTTACCTTTTCTACCACCAGAGTGCTTTTCTTAGCAGATCTTTGAGTGCCAACAAGTCTTTGGCCAGCTTCCACAAGTCCCTGCAGCCAACACAACAGTATTATGCACTTAGGTAGCAACTGAGAAGCCATCCAGTCTATTGTGCCTGTACTCAAACTACACCAGAATACATTGAGTTATGTCACTGCATGATCTACTCTGTTTGGCCCAATAGGAAAGCTGGATAATGCACTTTATGTAGCAACTGAGAAACCATGCAGCATGCCTGTACTCATACTACATCAGAATTCATATAGTTATGTCACTGTATTATCTACTCCAATTGACCCAATAGAAAAACCCACTAACTGGATTATCATCAGTAATATCTTCAGTTCTATGTTCGTCCTGGCAGCCAACCAAACAAAAGCTGTATAAAGAGTAATAAAATGAGTGACATGCAAGTGGGGAAACAAAGACTCACTCCATCCTGTCCATCTTGCTCATTTTTTTCCACTTGCTTGGCCTTGGTATCATGCACACTTCTCTTTTGGACAAACTCTTGTGATCGTTCAGCTCTCTTCCTATTCTTCACTGTTGTAGTTGATATGGAGGGAGCTGCCAGTTCTTGTCTGCTAGGTGTTCCCATGTTCACTGGAGAGCCTTGTTTCTGCTTGAGAGAGAGGTTCACCTCTTGGTCCTTAGATGAATCATCCTCACTGTCTGATATTCTAGGCTTCTTGCCAGGTTTTTTAACAGAGCCATTCTTGTCAATTGACCTTCTCCTCCCTCGTGTACCACCAATTGTACCCTTAGTCAGTTTTTCATCCTCATGCTTGCCTCTCTTGCTGTTAGGTTCACCATCTTCTATGGCCTCTTCATCTTCAGACACACTTTCTCCATCACTAGTACGCTTGCCTCGCTTTTGGCCTTGAGGACTTGTTGGCTGACAAATAGCATGAGCAATCACAGAGGAATTTGTTGAAGAAAAAAACAAAGGATATTTTACATTTGCTCTGAACATATAACCACACATACAATGCTGAGGGAAAGAAAACTAGATGAGATAGAATTGCAACGTAAGATGATATCAGTATCATCATGAAGAGAACCATGAAACAACACCTGGCAAGATCGAAAAGAAATCCCTATTTTCAACCGTGTCAGCACATCCTTGTCCCCAAAGCAAGGGGGCAAATGACTTCCATCAACCTGTAGATAAACACAAAAAAGATTTTCAAAGTCAGCAACACTTTGACTGTCTCTTGTCCAATCAGGATTGGAGTTAGCACTAACATGGACCCTATTAAAATTGCAATGAGAAGGCCCACCAGCTTTCAGCTGACATTACAATATCTTCACAAGTGCTCAGAAAATTTCTCAATATTCACAATTTAAGTCAACCTGAAAAGAATTGAGAGATGATCCTATTATAGAGTTATGGTTATTTCAGATCTGATGAGGAAAAAGGAGAGCACAGTAACAGTCATATCCATGTTCAGAAACCTTCAACACCTGACATTACTAATCTAGTCTACCCTTGCCAGACAGTACCATTCGAAACCTCAAGCAAATATCACTCTTTAGATGCTCCCTCCCCACCAGAGACAAAAGACAACAGAAAAACCACCAAAAATACCACTTAAGAGGTAGGAAGGCCCACCTTGGAAGCAGTTGCATTTCCTCCAACTGCTGCAGGGACCTTGTAGAGGTTGGCTGGCAATGGGATATCCCTGGTGTAATCACCAGAAAACATTTTTTTGCGACCAACCTCTTTTGCAATCATAATTGCAATGTCACAGATAGCATAAAGTCTCTGGACACAACCCATCTGGAAAGGTTAAAAAGCTGACCTTCTCTCCAGAAATAGAGGAAGCACTGCTTTTCAGTCACCATTCCCACAGACTTATTAAGTGAAGTGGACCTAATAGACATTGGCTAATCACAACAAAAATTCTGCAGAGTTCAGGGCATTCATATGCTTAAATTTTCAGATGGAAAAACAATGATTTAGCTCATAAGAAATACAGCATACATCAGTTTTGGAGTTGTCCACCAAATCTTCAGCATTTTTTATGCTACGTAGAATTGCCAAGATTGCTGGCAAGTTATCCAAATCCTCTTTTTTCCCCCCCTCAGCTCTCCCCTCTTCTTGATGAACAAGGGCCCAGATGATAAAGAGCAATTCCCTGCCATACACAAGTTCTCTATCTGCTCATCTACCAATCTCATGGGCACATGGACAACCAGCATAAAAATTAAGCAGTAACCATTCGGAAAACCACAAAATATATCTCAATTGTCACATTCTCAAAGGAGAAAGACTAACCTGAAGAAATAGTCATCTGCCAATGGGTGAGCATGCTCTGAACTGGTTATTGGGAACCTTGGATGATGAGCCAAAACATGCACAAGGTATGTGAGTAGATATTCAGGATGCAAGGTAATCGATGGCCCCTCCATCTGAGTAGTAACTGACTTCCTGGCTTCTTTGCGGTGAACATCAATGTAATCAGCCAAACAGCGCCGAGCCTGCCATCAAACAATTTCAGGACCATGACATGGACACAGAAACAAAAGGAGTCAGTTCCAGCAAATAAAAAGTACTGTAATGCACTGACTACAGAAATGGAAACCAACAAACTTGCAGTTGACAAGTAAAACAGAGTCCATAGATGGAAAGACCATTGGCAGTCCAAAGAGCCAGCAGATCAGAGCAGAAATCCTCAGAACTCCAACCATAACAACCAACTACAGACTACCCAAGCAGCACGCCCACCTCAAAGCAAATTGCATAACACTTTTGGCCAAGCTACTTTGGCCACAAGACAGGCTCTCAAACCTGGCAGTGGTGTCAAGCCTGTTCTTGTATTGCCCATACACTCAATGGTCATTGCCTGAACAATGCTCAAGATAATCACTCTTCTCTTTAGCATACTAATCCATCTCCCTCCCTCAATCTGTAAGTTCTGTGTCCCTGTGGTGAACTTCCCTACTGCCGCTCACATGCCAATGGCACAAGAATCTGAGCGAAGCCACTCAACATGAGGGGATTGATGCAAGAAACTAGAGTATTCTCAATTTGGAAAAATCTACTACTACAGTTCATGCACTCCAATGTACATATATTTTCTGGGATCCTGTCTCATCAGTCCAGTCTTCTCTTTCTGAAGAAGGACTACCACATAGCCCCTTGCACCTTGACATGAAGTTTGGAGATTAGGGTTAATTATGTTAGTTAGACAGAGTGTAAATATGAACAAACCCTGCACCTTTCAAGAACCAACTACTACAGAAGTCCTTATACATTTGGTTGCAGTTTTAGAGGTTTTGCAGCATTGTGAGTTCATTCAAAATAATAAATGTGAGGACTTCCAACCCTGCAGCAGACAGACAAATTCAAGTTGCTGGTTGCAGTCAGCCCACCCCTGATAGTCCTAGTGGGAACTGCTTTCAAGAACCTCAACCAGGAGACTGCTGCTTAACTGAGGGATAAGTTATCATAATCTCAGGTCCCTCCCCTTTTACACCAAAGGTGGCCCTTAAGAAAGAAGAAAAATAAAAGCTTTATACCACTACAAAGTTTTTTGGGCTATACAAAACAAGAAGGTTTCAGGTGAACAGGGTGCTCATACTTCTTGGATGTTCTCTCTCACTGGATCCACTGCACAGAGTGCAAACCCACTGGCAAACTTCAAGGGAAGACTCCGGTCCTTTAAATATTGATGTAGCTTTAACAAAAGCAGCTGTCGAACATGCACAACAGGATCCTGCAGGCGACAGAAAGTTAGAAGAAAATTTGGTAAGAACTTTGATTGAACACAAAGGAATGAACTGGCATAACCATTACTACACCACATAGCCTAGCATTGTCCCATGAGAAGCAAAATCTTCCCAAAAGTTGCACAAGATCCACATGTCTTGAATAAGAATAATTTAGTATGTCAGGTTTGCAAGAAAATTACTCTTACAATAAGCAAGTGCTGTCTGAAAGACTACTGAACTTCAGGAAGCAAATAGATTTTCACTAAGGCACACCTGCAGTACCAGAAGAACCATCTGAAAGATATCCACGGGTATCTGTGTATCCCAACGGCGGGCCAAACGCAAAATCCCCTTTGCAGCTGCAAGGCGCAGATGAGCTTTGTCGACTTCACTGCACAGAAACAAATCAATTGGACAAATACCTAAAAGGCAGCACCAAACTGGACACCACTACAATCTAATGCAAACACATCATCCTCTGTGGGCAAGCTCAACATATACTACAAGGTATTGCTGAAAAACACCTGGATTTTATGTCTTCTGAGATTTCCCCCACATTGAGTATTTTAACCAGGACTTTCAGCAGCCCTGGCAGCCGATTCCTCTGATATGAATTCCCCTTTGGTAAAAAACTCTTCACCAGTGCTTTAATGGCATATTCCTGGAAGGTGAAACATGAGGCCAAAAAAGCTTCACTGAATACAATTGTCAAATCCTATCAGTATTCTCAGATCAATCCAAGTTACTCTCTTAACCACAATTTCATGTCCAACTTTCACAAATATCTTACAAATACAGCTGGACCACCTTAGAGCAAAATAGGTCACTAAAATGTGAACCTTATGAGAAGATAGTCATGGGGTGCAGAATGGTCTTGCATTTAGCAAAAGAGGAACACAAGGAAACCCTGACCAAAGATCACTCAGTTTATGACAATCAGATCAGGAGGCCCCAATTAGAAACAAAACGTTAGGAAAACAAATACCTTCATAAGTACTGAATTTTTTTCCATAATTACAACTTAATTTAGCCTGGAAAATAATTGAGAGATAACTTGATAATAAGGCTATTTGAACATAATAGCAACCAAACAGAAAGCACAAAAAAGAGGAAGTCTGACCATAAGTAAAGAGAAAACACGACCAAAAACAAAACTGAGTAGTTTGAACAACAGTAACTTTCACCCCTAAGTGTTAACAAAACATCAGCAAGATTGCCATTCCCTAACCTTCAATAGAACAATGTCACTTGGATTTTCCCAGCCAGGCTTTGAGTCCATTGCTTGCTCCTGTACCAAGCCAACTACACTCAGTTCCCAAAACAGATCTTCCTTGTTTCTGTGGGCTGATTTGCTGTAAAAGGAGCTAATACAGACAGAGACACTTGAAAAAATGACTTTCAATCTAAGATAGGCAACAATGCACCAGAGATTGCAATATCCATATTAGTAGCAACTGGATTTCCCACGGTCACCCTCTCTACCCTGAAGAGAGACAGATGCTAGACAACAAAGGACCATATGTTCCCAAATCAACAAAGAGAGTCCCATGAAATTGCATATACCTGCTCAATTGACCGTCTAAGAACATTCCGGACAACAAACTTGATCACTTCTTCTTCACGTGTCTCAAAAATAGGATTTGCATTCTGGGCAATACACCCCAGTGATTGCAAAACAGTAGGAAGATGTGCACTGTCTTCCAGCTGGTCTACAAGCCGCTGCCACATTTGCACACAACTGTCATAAGAGCATGTGACGATTCTAGAGACTTTGTAACATCTTTGTAAATAGAATTCTCTTATTTCTTGTTCCAGATACAATAATATTAATGTAAGCTCATCAACCCTCTCGACTGCAAGAGGAAAGCTCAGCCAGAGGAGCACTCTCTAGAACAGGAACAATACTTCCCTCTGGTAATGCCACAAAGACATCCAAACAGAAGAGAAAATAAAAGAAGAAAGACATTGGCTTTCTTGAAATGAGAAAAATGAAGATGGAACCACAGAGACAGTGAGCTCTACCCCATACAAAACAGACAACGCCTTGAGTCCTGAGTCAGCTGTCAGGGTTGCAATTGCAGAAACTGCATACTTTGCTTGCTTGCGGTTGCCCTCCATGCAGAGTTGTTCCAGAGTTAAGTTGACATTGCTGCAAAACCATAAAAGAAAAGCAAGATTCTCAGTTACTACCAAGTATGAATGTTTCCATTTGAAACTCCAGGGCATATCAAGTACAAGCATGCACGCTCTAACGTTTCTTGGCTACATAACACTTTCATGAATTGAATTCATCTGCCTACCACACACTTTGACAGTTGATTTGGTTCTCCATTTCATGGTATGGTTATCTGAAGCTGCCCACTGATATGTACAAGACAATGAAAGACTGGAGATATCTAAATCCCAAGAAATGTGAAGAAAAGGCATGCAGATGCAATTTCTAAAGAAACCAACCACCAATCCATACATTTCATAAGTACTGAGAATTTCTCAATGCATACAATTTAACTGAACCAGAGAAAAAATTGAGAGCTCACCCTAAAATAAGGTTATCAACATTTCAGATCTGAGAACAAACCAGCAACAATCAGACAGTAAGAAAAAGAGGAAACTCTGACGTAAAGGAAAGAGAAAACCAAAACACAAAACAGAATTGAGAAGAGGTTGGAATGACAGCAACAATCATACACAGGTTGATGAGCCTTCAACAGAACATGCATGGCAGTGACCACCTACCACAACAACCCTACAGACTTCATCAGTTCCCGGCAAAAGGTTGAGGTTAATGTTAACAAAAGTACTGAGTTTGGGTCACAAGACCAACACTCACAAGAAAACTCATGATGCTGGCTAGCTCAAACAAAACTTAAAAGAGAAAAAGAAGACCAAAAACCCCAAGAACAAAGAGCCACATAGAAAGGGGGAAAAATCAGAAATGGAAAACCTCAAAAAAAAGATTAAAAAGAAGAAAAAACAGAAAGATGAAGGAGAAATTTTGATTCAACAGAACTCTAGAGAACAAAGTGGAGTATTTATTAATGTATCTCATAAGATACCTGCTTAGGATGGAATCATCAGCTTGTTCCCTGAAAGATGCCCCAGCTTTAGAGATAATGTGTACAACACCCTCTTTGATAGATTCATCAGTATCCTTCAACAAAAGCATCAAGTCACCCTCAGTGTCCTCCATCAAGGCTGGGCAATATGTTGCAACATCCTGAATTCATTCAAATCACAAGTTAGAGCACAATCTGTTAGGGTTGAAATGTGGATGCATACTCCAAACTCAATGTTAAGACCCCTAGAAATCCCATAACTTATTCTTAGAGCAGGCCTAAAACCAGGCAAATAGAGGGATAAACAACTAAGAAGCAGTCAGAGTCATTATGTAATTAAAAAGTATAGAAGAGGAAAGATCACAAGGTAAGTTCAAAACTTCCAAGGAGGAAATTGTAAACACGATTTTATGATTACTTTAGTACCTTAAGTTGCACAATGTTACACTTTGGAAGATCTAAAGATGCAATCATGCAGGAAATACAGGGCATTTTGAACTAGCATACTCAAACTCATTCTTAAAGGTGCAAAGAGAAGTTCCAGATCCTAGATAAGGTAGAGCTCTCTCAATCATAGATGTCTAACACACTCAAACTGGCAAAACAGGGGTACAAAATATGAAAGGAATTATAACGGGTACTAACCACTAGGAGATCAAGGCTCGTTGCTGCAAGGTCCTTGCTTTCTGATGACTTAAAAGCAGAAATCTCCTTCAGGATAGCACGTACATGCTCTCTACCAAATAAAAGGTAAGAGCACTTCGTAGCCAGAACCATCATGAAATCATACTGCGGATGCTTTTCCCCTATACGCTTCAACAGCTCCTCCTGCATTCCATCAAACAGTCAAATTTAACTGAAAATAAGCTCAACATGTTGCTTGAGAGGGACAAATGGAGAGTTTGAATAAAACAGATGTTTCAGTAAGGAGCTGTCCCTGTATTTCATTGACAGAGGCACTGCAAAGGTCCAGGGCACCTAATTTTGCCAAAATTCAAATAATGACAATGGACAAAAAGACAAACTCAGAGATTAAAGAAAGGGTCAATGGTCAAAATATACCCGAGCAGTGACTGCCTGGGATATGGTAGTACTATAATTTAACAAAACAGCAAGGGATTTAAAGATACTGTTGTCCTTCATCTGATAAAGCTTGTGCAGAAAATCTTCAGCTTTCACAGGATCCACAAATTGGTTGGCAACTATCTTCAAGCTGCTCTGAATCTTCTTCTGCAGCTCTGGAGTATCTTCCTCCTGCAAAATTACAGCAAATCATCATATTCTTGAATTCCATGCCAGATTGATTCACTCACTGGTGCACCCTGAGGAGTTCCAAAAAATAATTGATGATCTCATTTGAAAATACTAGAATAACACTAGAAGACTTGCATACAAGTGCAACAGTACCTTGGCCTTCTGACGAGTAGACAAGAAGACCTGCATCTCCTGCTGTAATCTGTGGAAGCCCTCAAAAGTGAAAATCCACCAATAGCATTACTTCACCAGACCCTTTAAAGAAAGTGTCCATGGATAAGTGTAGAATACATAATCTCGTCTCACTCACCTTTCTCTATTTGCATACATCTAATCAAACTCCAAGGTATCAGACCTCAAAAATGGGGCAAGGACCAAACATGCAAAGATCATCCTACTGAGCAATATGCTAAATCATCCATAATATATAAACACAAAAAGCTGGAGAGAGACCATCCAACATCTGCAAGTCACCTCTGTTTCTGCAACAAAATGTACTGTAGTGCTTTCCTATCATTCTCATCAAAATTTGAGAAGAGAGCAATCCAGTGTTTTGCTCGCTCCTCAACTGAAAGGTCTGCTTCAAATAGCTCCTCTGTGAAAACAATTTCCATGCCTTGTGGTCTGCAAAGTAAATTAAGGTTAGAACACAATCTCTTAATCCACCACTTAAGAATTAAGACAAAATATGCCTGGGCATTCATTCACAAGAGGTATGTACAACATACTTAAAATCCTTGCAGTCTTTGTCGTAGCAGCAACGTACAATCTTACTAGGTATCCACTCAAACTGCTTATCAAGAGTCACAGAACCATCAATGCATTTGGTGCAGTAAGTTTTATACACTTCTGTCAACTTTTGCAAGGTATCCTTTCTTACAAAAACCTGCAAATCCAAAAGCACTACTCAGAAGAAATTTTTTAACTGCTGCAGTCGTGGGAAGAGACCATGTTCTAGAAGATCAAATCAAGCCAACAACAAGCAAACGGCAGGCACCCAATATAACCAAATAAAGAGAACACATTACTGATCCAATGTTTCATGTGGAAAAGCTGTTCAGTCCTGAGATGTAACATCCCCCCTCAAAATCACCAAATGACAAACTGTAAGGGGTATTTTGGAAGATGCAAATGAGAAGGTTCAACATCAAGAGATCTGACCTTTTTGTCACGAAGACGATCAGCAACTTTTCTTAAGATGTGAGTGGGTACCCACTTAAGGTTCACTTTTACAAGATCACACACAGCCTTCACAACTGTCATGCGCACTTTGTCATCAAAGTCCAGCAGCCGGTCTTCAAGAGAGGCTACCCAACCCATTCCAACAAACCACTAGTTACGACAAATAACAGTCATGGCTATTGGTTGTCAGACTCGATTGATCTGTACTCTGCAAACTGCACAAGCTATGGCCATAGGATGTGCTCCAGACCTGACAATGCACTTCTACTTTTTTTAAGTAAACCTAAGAGGAATGGAAGGTTATAAGAGAAGCAAAAACACCTAGAATTTCTGATGCCTCCAGGCCAGATGGGTTTGCCTCCAGACACACTTTGGCACATCTCACAACAGCAATGCGAACCTCCACAGCTTTGTCACCAAACCTCTTCAAAAACTCTGAGAAGAGCAACCGGTATTCTTGTGCTACATGCCGACCAGGTAATGCAAACAACCGGCCCAAGAGCTGGACAGCCTTCAATCGCACATCTACCTGATCTGTCTGCAGAGCCATACCAAAACCAGAGCCCAAAACATTCTCAAATCAGGTGGAGTACATGTATATTCCAGAAAGCACAATACACACAGCAACTACAAAGTGACATCTGCAACACAAAGGGAGTGATTACCAGAAGTTCTTGTGTGAGGTTGGGAATGACTGCCAGAAGCATCTGAGGAGCACAGCAATAGATCTCATAGATAATTTCATGGCAATCACAGTGAAGGCCACTTTTAAGGCTTTTCCCCTCCAACATCACTGATGTCAAAAAGCGTTGCACATAAGGCTCCAGCTTGTCTACACATTTCTCTACAACAGAGACAGCCAGCTTGTGGGCTGCTGTTGATACCTCCTGCAATAAACGCCAGGGCTCAAGTACATTCTAACAAACATTTCAAATGACACACAGAGCCCAGACACTAAAACTCTTGGAACATTGGGGACAACCCTACATTTCCATGAGAACTCCAAACCTTATCAGCTGAATTAAAAAACACAGAAGGCCTCAGAAGGGTTTTAACATCAACCTGCTATCACAGAAAACACTTCAACACATCTGTACGTGATAGAAAATTGCTTGAAGAGTATCTGCATATACCAGGTTGACAGAGAGGAACAACCAATCATAACTATGAGAAAGCAGAGAAAACTAACTGGTATGTCAGTTCTGGACAAACTAAAACAAAGGGACTAGAAAGGGTGTGGTCTGATACTTTGTGATTCACATTCAAAAAGTTATGACCATCACCTTCATCATGAATGGCAGTGACTAGCTGCTATTACTCCCCAGTGACTTCATCAGCCCCCAATGTTGCGTGTAGACAAGTATGTGACGATATGCTTAAAACTTCAAGGAAACAATTCTATAAAAGTTCTACATCGTCAGTTTCTCTTCCAGTTTTGGAAGCGATGGGAAGACTCAGTCATGATGTTGACCAACACTCAAGAGGCATGATGAAAAGCCAATCATGGATACTTAGACATGAGAAAGGAGATGAATCCTCCCAAACAACAAATGAAATGCACTTACTCTCTTAAACATGTTAGACATGTATATGCAATAGCTCAGATGCAGGGTAATGCACTTGTAAAACTTATCTTCAAAGGTATTAAGAACTTCTCCAGGCTTGAGATCTAAGTCAAAATGAATGGATTTGAGAGACGGGTCTGATTATAAGATTGTAGAAATTCAGATCCAACAATATATCAGTGAACACAAAAAAGCACAGAAAAACATGAGGAGCAGTTTGAACAATAGGGACAGTTGCACACTTGTTCTGTGACCTTTGACAGCATAATGCAAGTGAAAAAAAGACAGTATGGCAGATGGTGTGCCTAGCTAGGGTTAAGATGATGTGCTTAGAATGCTTGGCATCGAAAGTGCACACTGGCCAGTCCTGCTGACAAGGATACTGGTACATTGGTATAAGATTGTAGAGATTCAGATCTAATAACATATCAGTGAACAGAGAAAAGAGGAGACCCAACACAAAAAAACACAGAAAAACATGAGGAGCAGTTTGGACAATAGGGACAGTTGCACACTTGTTCTGTGACCTTTGACAGCATAATGCAAGTGAAGAAAAACAGATGCAAGTGAAAAAAAAATGTGGCAGATGATGTGCCCAGCTAGGTTTTAGATGATGTGCTTAGAATGTTTGACATTGAACATGCACACTGGCCAGACCTACTGACAAGGATACTGGTAAATTTGCAGGCAGGGTGCAACAGCTGCATGTGTTACAAGGTTGGCACTGTACCTTTTTCAGAAGGTTCTTGAGAATAACCTCCAAAATCGCTGGTGGAATCTCCTCACTCTCCTCCAAGACCAAGGTTAAGACACTCCTCATTGCCAGGAATACATTTTGAGGATGCTCATCACTGCAGGGCCACAATCAACATTTCACTTTGACATATTGGTGAAATCACGATATGCAATGGTTGATAACATAGTAGGAAACCCATAATAGTCACACACTACAAATGATGGGAGGAAGACACACCTACTTACAACTGTACATGGTGTATTGGGTCAGAAGATCAGATACCTAGCAGTGTCAAAGAAAGTGTGAAACATCTCCAAAATCAGCTCATCACATTCGAGGTCCAGCATGACAACACAAGAGCGGACCTTTGCAACTGTCTCCAGAATATTCACTCTTCTTGCAAATGAAGGACTGTTGATATCATTCAGGCCTCGGAACACGCTCACAATCAAGTGAAAGATCTCCTGTGAGACAAAGACAGACTTCAAGAATCAAAGATAGGTGTGATCCTTGACATAAGAAGAGAAGGCCAAAGAAAGAAGCTTCACTTTAAATCAGGAACATTTAATCTCCCCCAATATCTTCAGAGAATCTAGGGACAGAAGCAAATGAAATGCTTATGCCTCTCTTACATCTCATTGGAACATACAGAGAACTAGCTGGAAAGGAATGATACTGCTCAACACTAGAAGAAGGATATCACCTTCAAACACTCATCACTGTATGGTGCGTCTGGTGCCAAAATTCTCATGATTTCACTGATGCAGAGAGCTACAAGCAGCTTAACATCCTTGTCTTTATGTCTCAACAAATTCACAAGCACCAGTGACTCTGAACACCCCTTCAATGCAGTTACAGTGCTTGGTTGTGGTGACTGCTCAACCTCAGCTAGCAAACTTGCTGCTTGCTGTGCACAAACCAAACAAAAACCAGAAGGTCAGGAGAAAACTCATTGCTAACAAATGTTGCACCTTGGGGGCTCTGGATTTAATTGCTGAGAAACAGGGAAGCCATTGTTAGGGTTTTCCCTATAAGATGTAAGCAGTCAGTAAACTAACTAAAAGGCGTAGGATATAAGCCATTTAATAGCCATAACTTCAACTAAGAAATCTTAGGCAGATGAGGTTTGAGGGCCAAAAAGGCTTGTCCCAGTTAGAGAGGCACCATATGGTACAAATTGACTGAAATAAATACTCGCATCATCCTACATAACATGCTTGAAACGAGGCAAAAGGAGCCAGAAGCGGAAAGACGCAGAAGACTGTCGAAGTACTGGCAAAAGTTGAGAGACGACTATGAGCTTCGTCTGATGTTAAAGGCAACAGGTAGTGGCATTGCTGACAGGGGGATGGAAGCAACCTTCAAGACAGCAAAGAAGTAAAACACGAGACGTTTCGACAAACTTCTAGAGGGCTATCCGAGTTCGCGAGGAAAATTACAACTGCTCTAAAACACGTGAATGAAAATATCGTTCGCAAAAAATTAAGACAAAGGGAAACATACCCGCAGGAGCTTGAGGAGTGCATCCTTTGGTTGTGAGGGCTTGGCAAGTTTCTTGCCTATATCCGTCAGCTGTACCTCCTTTTGCTTCGACATGTTTGTGGAGGTCTCCACTCTGGAGTCTTCAAAGTTCAGTTTCTGCCCAAGGCAAATAACTTCTCAACTCCTGTTCTAATAAGTCCAACTAGATTATCGCATGCAAGCTCTGTGAACCAAGGCTACAGTTTCAGCTGTATCACACTACCTCTAACCTAAGTGCAATCTGATGAGCGAACCCTGATATCCGTAGAGCAGGTTTCCTAGAATACTTTGCACACAATACGCAGCTCGTTCCAGTTCCAAACGATTTGTGAACCTTTTGAATACTCTTCCAATGGTGAAAACGGCGTGTTCCTGATCTGACTGCTGGTAGCAAAAACCTCCGCGAGCGTTCCCTTATTTTCCTCCAGGGAAAAAGGACGGCCTTGCAAGAAAGCAAAGCGTCTTCCTTCTCTTTCCAGAATGAAAACGCAAAGCAAGCAACCATTGGAGGACTAAACACTGAACACACTAAACCCCGTGCATATTCCTCATATTGCAAATCTGAAGACGTAGTACTTGAAAAGCTCCCCGCCCTCACTTTCCAATCGGGAGGATTTCGTTCCGAACCCCAACGGAATGGAGGGACCAACCGAGAGAGTGATGACGAAATGGGCGGACGCCTCTGCAATGTGTTCGAAACCGAAGGGCCCGTCCTGTTTATTCGAGCCCTATTCTGGTCAACGAACACATAACCACTTACACAACGCCTTGCTCAAAACTACGCGACCTTGAGCTAGATTCACACCAAGGGAAAGTAGGGGTAATTATCGAGGGTAAATATGGCCTCCACCAAGCACAGTCGGTGACCGAACACCAACCTAGTGCAGGCCAAGGCCGGTAAATGGTTGCACTTGTCCACTCCGACGTCCTAAAAAGTCTCTATAACCAAAGGTCGTGTTGGAAATCTTTGCACCGTCCAAACAAAAGGTCGCTCTAGTGCGCAATTCCAGGTGCGGGTAGAAACCAATCAAAGAAAATTCTTAGTATCCTGATGTGACAGTGTTTGGTGATGGGGTGTGGATGGACACATTCTATAACATAGAATTGAAAATAAATAACAATTATGTTTAGTTAGGGGTCTGATTTAAGATAGTTTATGTAAAAAATTGGAGTGGTTTTAACAAATGCAATGTTTGGGCTTAGGGGGCATGGTTTAGACTTTGGACTAATCTTCACAAATTTACAAAACACGACCAAAGGCAATGCATGGCTATGGGGACAATTTGAGTTCGTTTTTAAGAAACTTCCAACAACACAAGCATTGGAAGCATTTGATTTTGGGGGTTTGGTTTATCACATTAAATTGCATGCAATTGACCATAAATAAATAAAAGAACTCTAACAAGCTTAGAATGCACAAATTTAACCACGGGCATTTAGATTTTTGGACACTCTAAACAAGCATGTTTATTAGCCTTTCCAATGCGAAACCTATGTAAACTTCCTTCAATGTTATGCATTTTTCGTGCTCACCAAAAAATTTGGCACTTGAACAACATAAAGTCATTAGAACACAACTCTTTCATTTTATATTTTCAATGCTCTCAATTATGTCCTCCTTACCAACTAATGTAGTAGATGAGTTCCAATTTTTTTAAAATCTTAATTCTTAATGCAACAATGTGAAAAATTAAAGTAAAAATCAAATTTGAAAATTGAAAATAAAGATAAAACATTTAAAGCCATGGAGAGCTTAAATTTTGTATGTATGTGATATTTTGATGTTTGAAAGCGCAATTATTTGAACCAATTGTAAAACGTTGTTTTAAGGGCCTTTTGATAAACAATATTTTTTAAACCCAATTTGTTATTAACGAATGTGAACCAATTGCAAAACACAAATATATTTATTGAAAGAAAATTAGAAACACACAAAAGATACAAATTTGCAATAATGAAAAGAGCGTTCCAAAACACCATCACCAAGAAATTTAATAAGAAGTCAAAGCCAAAACTCAACCAAATAAATTAAATAAATAAAGTAATCCCCATGAAAATAACCTAATTAGTTTTTCCTACTTAAGTAAATAATGATGAACTAATCAATTAAGCTTGAATTTTCAACATTTGCATGGACTTGTGTCACGATGGGGGAAGAAGCTTATTCCCAAAGCAAAGATTCTTATATGTTGATTTTAGGTATGTGTTGTTTGCTCTTATATTTTCCTAATCCAAACATGAAAAAGAGTAAGCCAAATGGGAATATTCATTTGCAATTGTTGATTTCTTAACATATTATTGATGTGTGATTCAAATGTTTAATCTCAAAGTGTTTATTTAGGCTCTTCATCCCTTTGAACCCCATTTGATAAACCTTGTGTTTCATAGTTATCAACATAGGTACTTTCTTTTTTGTTGGTGACTAAATTTACTCAGTTAACTTTTCTCATAATTCATGCAACAAAACTATTGGCAATACGATTTACAAGTTAATAAGGCCTTCATAATCAATTAACATTGCACTAAACTCTTGTCCATTCCTTTATCTCCACCACCATGTGCCCAAATATTCAAAGCAGGGCAAATTAATCATGTTGGGGGAGATCAGTAATTCTTATCTTCTTAGAAATTATATTATAATTACTCACAACTACATCCTCCCGCCCTATTTAAGCTTTTATTTTTGTTAAGATATTATTATCCCCTGAATCTTTCCTTTTTGGAATTATAACATTATACCAATTGACATCATTTTTGCATGCATGTGCATACATGTAAGATGAATCAGTAAGCAAAAATGATGTCAATTGGTATACAAACTATTTTATCTTCCAAACATTTGTTCATTAAAAATAATGTATTCACAAAAATGGACAATATAGCATGAGTCACCTCTCTATCCTCCTCACATTGTGGCATAGTGGTTTCCTTTCCTTCGTTTACCTATGTTTCTACCCCTCTAATGAAGCTATAGTGGGTATAACTACCTTTTTATTGGTGATGCATAACAATCTTCAAAAGTCCATAATATTTTATTTCATGATAGCCAACTGAAACATCTAGTAATGTTTGATAGACTTCTTACAAAAATTTCAGTTGTTTCAGTCAACTATCTATCCAATTTAACTATTTTATTTTGATTTCTTCAAGTAGGTTAATTTGGTTATCCTTTAATTCAAACAGGAATTTCTTTACCTAACAAAATCAAACATTAATATCAACATATTTGAAGATCTACTACTAAATATATATTTCTCCAACAAAATCCCAATGGACACCAAAGAACTTCTGTAACATGGGTTAAGTCTAATCATGAGCTAATGTTATCATAATTATTATTTGTTTGACATGTTTGCTTAAGTATGATCGATTATATCAATGTTGAAAATGTGTGTTGTGTTTATATGTAACAATGTTTTTAATATATTAATATAACATATTTAAATAATTTAAAATTTTATCCAATAAATATAAAATACCAAATTCAATCATTTAAAAAAATCCATGACCAATTTTTCATCCTTAAAAGCATTGTGAAATAATGTGAAAAGGTAAAAGCACATTAGGTTCCATAGAAATTATAGTCATAAACATTATTTTGGGACATTTGAGATTTGTTTGAAATTCACTTTTGCATATTGAGCTATGTTGTCAATTTTGAAGAAATTTGATTAGTTTAGAACTTGGGCTAACCATCTCTGGAAAAAAATTAATTAATGGAGATTTAAAATTTTATGAGCATATTTGTCACAAAATTACATACATAATAAAGTATAAAAACTGAATATATATATTTCAAAAGTGGGGTTGTATTTTTCATGAAACTTTTGGTGGTGAATGATATTGATGCAAAATACCAAATACCATTAACAAGTTCCTTGAATTCACCTAATGTATATTATTCATCAAACATGTTTTTATTTGTTTGTGAATCATAAAAGCATTGTGACTCTATTTTATTTCATAAAAATCATCTTATAATAAAAGATTGACACATATATGAAAGGGGCATTATCTGTTTTTTCCATTTAATATTTTTTTATGCATGTGGCATGGAACCAAAAATATGAATATCATGGTGTCACAAAACAACTCCAAAATATATGGGATATATAATGTATATATTGTATATACAGATATTTTATATCTTGATTGTTGAATTAAATGGTTACAAATTGAAATGGTTGTAAAGCACATGATATCTAGACCATTTGTTTACATTTTGACAATTGGATTGGGATGGAATAATTTAAAATGTTTGCATAAAATTTTATGTCATAAATAGTACCTATAGATATTATGATTACTTTTCACATTAGCTTAAAGTAGGGTAACCCCAATGGGGGTTTTTACCCAAAAACATGTTTTAAACATTATTGTTTAACATTTTTTTATTAGTCTTGTATTGCCACATCTTATCATGATTATGTAGAAAACCATTTAAAAGGGCAATGTTGGCTCCTTTATCATAATTACACCTTGTTATGTATTGAAATAGTTATTTTGATTGTCCAACGAAATAAAAATAAATAAATTAATAAAGTTGGTCACAATTGTGTGAGTTGCCTATTTGACATCATTTCTATTGATCATTCATGACACCTTTCAATGATAATTGGTTCATGTGTTTTTAGGAGATGAATAGCTAGATGTGACATTTGAGATGTTGGACGCCCAGTAGTTAATTATGAGGGCCTTTTACATGTAGGTCATTTTAAAACCTCTTTCTACCCATCTTATCATATTGATTGTTCTATTATTTATTTTGCCCATGGGCATAACATTGTATTGAAGACAACCTATGAACAACTAGGGAAAGATGATGTTGTCGGAAGACGTTCACCTTGTTAAAGATTGTCCAACCTTCAACCTTTGTACACTTCCCAAAACTAAATATTACAATTATAGTTTATAAAATTAAACATTTTTATCACCTATGGCAGTTTGTATCATATGAAATTACAAGTGGTTTGGTTCAGAAACATGTGATGTTATTTTGAATTTCAATCATTTTTAACATTTGAAATTGATGGCATTTTATGAAAACAACTTTTAATGTATATTAATCCATTTCAATGCATTGGATTGAACAATAAGCAAAGATGTAAAATGTTTCACACCTTGTGCAACATATCAACACCTACAATAATACTATAATTAAAATCCCATTTAAGTGTTTTTAATAACTTCTAAACACTATATATATAATTTCCTATGATAAATCAAAGTCTTTAAATCAAAAGTTAACATTTCCAACACAAATACCCTACTACTTTTAACATTATGGCAATAATTAATTAAATTTCAAAAATGTCAATTTTAAAAAAAAATTGCTACCCAAAATGCTAGAAGTTTTAGAAATTCTATTGCTATCTAATGTACATGGTCATTTGACTCGTTCTAGGTCTACATGTCCAACAATGTTGATTACCCAACAATGTCATCTATATATATTTCAATAGTACCAACCACTGAATATTTTATAAACATATTTTTCTACAAAACGGTGTGTTGTAAAATGTCATGTCATATTGTCTTGTTTTGCATGGCTTATGGTGTTTCTAGTAACTAACATGATTTGGGTCTAGTTCTCATGATTTTGTCCATGTAATGCCATGCAATGCATTTTACATTGATGATTTGTCTTGTCCAGTGCCTTTCATATGAGGGGCCCACTAGATAACAAGTAAATATATTTGAATTTTGAAATAATTTTAACATTTCGGGCACATGCACTACATGAATATCTTAGCTTGTGAAAATAAATTATTTCATTCACAAATCATGAATAAATGTATGTAACATCATATTTTGCATGGATTTGTATTGATTACCTTCCAATAATCTTCACCAAAATGCATAGTTTTATCCAAAAAAAATTTAAGCAAATTATTGCAAAAAAATTCCCTTTGCTAAATAAATGCAACCATCAAAACATGAATTTTTAGTTCAAATTCACCACACACAACTCTCAAATGGGATTTAGGATGCCAACTTGCATCCAATCACCAAGGCATTTTCACTAATTGTTTTTTTTAGGACAACTTTTTTAAAAATTAATGCTTTTATGATTTTTTAAATACTTGTTGCCATTAAAGTTAAATCCTCCAAGGGAGCACCAACACTCATCTTAAATCTCTTGTGGAATGATTGCCACCCATGTTATATCACAAAAATGAAAAAAGAACTAGTTTTATCCATCAAGCTTCCATGAAATATGCATAAATGATTGCATGAAACAACATATAACCCTAAATTTTTTAATGTTTTTTTACCTTGTATGAATTATTTGAACCACAACTTTTTAAAAGTTTGTTCAAACTTGTCGATAGTCTCTATGGTAAAATTTTAAATAATTATTTTTGTTCAAGATTATTGCAATTGGTTTGTAAATAAATGACAGGGTTGTTAATGGGCAACAATGTGTTTAGGTTAATGTCTTGTGTTAAGGAATGTGTTAATTTATTGGTGCCATGATAGAAATGTTTGAAGAAAAGGTTTGTGTGGTGTTTAACATCGTCAATATTTGAATATATGTAAATCCCAACTATTAAGTTAATGACAAGGGTTTTATTTCCTAGTTTTCATGCTATTTGTTTTTGCCATCTTGTGTCTTGCCACCGTCATAAATGATGCTACAAGTTTTAGCAACAAGTGCATTAGCAATAGCGTCTTCCTTTGGCATCAAGGTCTTCTAACAATAAGGTCCTCTAGTATCAATTCCTTTTGTAGCAAGTCCTTTCATAACAAGTCTTGTAGTAGCATGCTCCTTCAAACTATTTCTTTTACAATGTTTATAGTATTTGCAACAAAACACAACATTTAACCTATACAGTACAAGAAATTTTGTATTATGTAACCATTTGATTTGTGAATACATGTCACTATTCGTCATTTATAATTATGTTTTATAATTTCTACAATTAGTAATCATCTTTTTAATTTTCTTATTATTTTTGTGACTACAATAAGACTATTAAATTTTACATCCTTCCATATTGATTAACTTCTTCAATTTTTCATCCAAGAATAGGCCCTTATTTTCATTTAATCACTAATTTGGTTATAATTTGATTTTTTTTGTGATGTGCTTATGCATTTTATGTACACGAAGGTGTTTTGAACTCCATTAAAAGTATATTTAACATGTAGTCAAAGTACCTGAACCATATATTAAACCCTATTTAACATATTTAAAAACATTTATCCTATTTTCAATGCATATTGAACACAAATTATTTCATATTATGAACTTATTAAAGTAAACAATTTGATCTTGATTCTATATTATGGTATATTTACAAATAAAATTGTTTATTATGATGTACAATTAAATTATAGTGGCAAGATCATATTAAGATGACATAATCTTAATGTCAAACCAATAATCATTATTCATAAAATAGTAATATGAGCAAATTGATTAAATAATGTAACATATGGAAGAATAATTAATTAATTAAACTGATTTTTATGAGTCAATAATTTATATTTAAAATTTATTATTGATCAATTAGTATTAACAATTAATTGATTACAATGAAAACTATGGAATAATAATTAATTGATTAAACTTCCTTATTACTATTTTATAATTTAGTACTAAATAATCATTAAGTACTTTAAAATAGAATTATTAATAATTTAATCTATTTATATAACCAATCAAATATTTTAGTATATAGTATTCAACATTTACTGATTTATTTCATAAAATTTTAATTTCAAGCTTTAAATAACTAATGAATAAGTTAATTAGTAATTAACTAGTTTTAATTTAATTACATGATCATTAATATATACTAATCAAGAATTATGGTAAATACAAAATAAATGTTTATGTAGCTTATTAAAATATTAATTAAAATGTCACAAATTCAACTATCAAAGGTATTAATACTGATTAATTAAATTGATTTCTTATTTAGTTCATAAGTTCAGAAATGATAATCAATGTTTTCTAATCAGTTTAAATTTTATTAAAAAGTTAGTTAATACTTCAGTTAGTAATTCAATTATCTAGTTATTATTAGTGATTAATTAAATTAATCTCCTATTTAGTTCATAAGTTCAGAATTACTATTTAATATTTACAAATCGAATTATAATTTATTTAAAGCTATTTAATACTTCAATTAATGATTTAAATAATTATAAATTAATATTCAATTAATTATCTGAATAATTTTATTTTACTAATCAAGAGTTATGGTTTATAAATATCAAATTAACTAGTAGTTATTGAGCTATTAAATATTAAATAATTCAATATTCATGAGATAAATTATTTACTTAATATTAATGACTAATGAAAACCGACTATATTTTTAAATGTTATTTACCAACTAAATAAGTTAATAATTACATAAGTTAATATTAAATATTTATTATTTATTATTTTAAATATTCAATCAATAACTAAATTATTTATCTATTTAGTTGATAACTCATTTCCTAAAAGTTAAAATTTTAAAAATAATATTGATAATTTGATTATATTTAGAATTAGAATAATAACCAATTAATTAATTTCATAAAATGATTACATATTGTTGATGAATTATGATTATGAATTAATTGATTAGTTAATAAAATAATGAAGCAAAAGTGAATGTTAGGTCTATTATTAAATAATTAAATAATGGTAGGTAATTATAGGTAGGTTTGTAAGTGGGTAAGTAGGTAGGTAGGTAATTAATTAATGGTTAATTAATTATTTCTTAATAATTAATTTCCTATTTACCTATTTAATTATATAATTTCCAAGATGATAAAGGAAAACAAAACATATGGGTTAAAATCTAGAGTTGCAACTCAAATTGCAATTAAAGTGCAACTAGAAAATTAGACCATACATTTTGTCCTCATTTTTCATCTTGGAAATTATTTAACAAAGGTGCCTTTTCTTATGTTTTCATATTAAAGAACATGCTAGCAATGGAGATGAGTTCAAAAAAGCTTAACCCTAAAAGCAAAACATAAAATGAAATAACATTATATACATGTATTTTTTAAGCCCATCTATCTTCCTACCATCCTACCTACCTAGGTAAATAAATAGGTACATAAGTTTTTATTATTTATGTAAATAGGTAAGTAGGTATGTCCTACCTACCTAGTTTTACGTACCTGCTTACATACATAGGCCTATGTACCTACCTACCTACTTACTCAAATAATATTCATTTGATTTTTTCCAAAATATAGTTAATATGCCACATGGCAAATTTCAATTGGGTCATGTGTCACAATCTAGGATCATTAAAAATAAATGTTCATAATGGATGGTCAAAATCAATGTTTGAATAATTTTTAAAAATTCACCCAAGATTCTTCATAGTGAAAAATGGTGGATTTTGGTATCGCCAAGTGGCACCATCACAAGTCATTGGAATTTGATGGCATGGACTTTTTTCAACATTTAAAATCATTGCTTTAAAATTACCTTAATTTAAGACATGTGACAAATAATGTGTGGATATTTGATAGTTGCAAATGATATATGAATGGTCCAAGGATGAACATGTATACATTGATTGTATACATAATTCATGGTTGATTTGGTGATGTCATGTTGTGACTAGATGTTGAGTGTGATTTCATTTATGCAATTAAATCAATTTTAGTTATAAATCTTGATTGCAAATGTCTTATAATCACAAAATGAAATCTCAAAATGACACTTTTCTTCTAGTGATAACATCCAAATCTTTACATCATTTCAATTGTCTATGTAACAATCATTTGTTCATTTCTATAACAAAAAAAAATTCATCTCATGATTATATAATGTAGTTAGAAATGGATGTTGTAGATGCAATGTATATGAAAAACATTATTTTTTTAACATTGGTTTTTTATTAAAAAAATTATTTCCATATATTATTTCCAAACATTCAAAGTTAGTAATAATAACAAATTACACAAATTAAAAAATAAACATAAACAAAACTACATTCCAAAATCCATATATGCACTAATATTACACTCGCAAAAAATTTGAAACCTAATTCAAACCATATGAAACAAAAATAGAAACAAAACCAATATAAAGAAACACAAGTGTTTTCCATCAAAATTTTCCTTCCACTTTTCTCATGAACTTCCCTACTCCTAAGAAAATACTCCACTTTGTAATGGTCACCAACTCAAAACTCCTTTGACAATCCTTCCTAGAAATTTCTTGCCATGAACATCAATTCAAATTGTCCACCAACCAATCCTAATCATTCAATTTTATGCTACCACTATGTCTTATCATGACTTTGCCTTCTATCCATTCACTACACCTTTGTCCACTTTGTCCAATGGTGATACTACAATTTTGCATTTAATAAATATATGTCAACATCACAAACTTTCAATATCATGAAATTTCAATAAAATCCTTGTGAAAATCATAAAACAATACATATGTGCAAAATCAGTGGGTTTCAAAATATAAAAATGTCACAAAAAATGTACATATTACTTTTATATAAATGATGTGTCTTTTTTACTTATGATGTTTTAATATCAAGTACATACTATTTACATTTTAACTAAATCTATGCAATTATCGTGATGTAATTTTGCATAAAATTATGGAATTTTTGTGTATTAAACATGAATGTTCGCTAGTGTCATTAAAAAATAATGTCTCATCCATTTAAATATTTAAAACATTATTGAATATGTATAAATGTCATTCATATTCATCATGTAACACAAAATTTTGATCAACAACAAACACAAGGAATACATCTATTTGAAATAGCTTGTCAATTTAAAAGCTTACATAGTTCTTACCATAGAAAGATGGAACAAGTTGTCATAGGACCTATAGGTTAAAACACATTCCAAAACACTGAAAAACGGCAAAATATGTAAAAATAAATGGAATTGTGTCAATGGTGATTATGAGAGGAGTTTTGATTATCACAAAGGCACATGTCACAACACATCCTATTAGGATTTATTTACAACAAAATATGATAAACTCCATTTGCCAAAACAATTCAATGATGGTTGTTACAATGTTATTCAAACATTCTAAGGGAAATACAAGTTGATGTTATGATGCATGTAAAGGACCTTCATGCACAAGGAGATGGAATTGACACACAACATAATGATTAACATCAAGAGGAACACTTCCATGTGTAATCAATTTATTTTTTCATGCAGGAGTTGATGGGAAAAGTTAACTTTCCTAAAGACAATCAAATGTGTAATAGTTTAGCAGAAGTTTCAATCTAGGAATTAATCTGAAAAGTGCAATTATTTTTGAATGATTTTTCATGGTCTTTTACACCATGTATTTCTCATTGTCCTCCTATCATGAACCTTAAAATGGCTTTTAATTATCTAGAAAGTACATTAATCTAGTTGATCACCATGTAACCTCAATGCCCTCCAATCATCCACCTTGGTGAATCTTCAAATTTCACAACATATATGAAAGGCTAACAACTAGCCAACACTTGCCACAGTGACAATTCATGAGAATATATGAATCAAAAGGAAACATATGTCAATTTTCATGACAATCATCAATGCCATAAATAAACATAGCGACATCCTTGTGAACTAGATCAACAATATTCAATTAAACATTGATAATAACTGTACCAAGTTCAAGAGGAGACATTAAAGGAACATCTAAAGTATCTAAAGGAGATTGATAAAGAATTTACAAGATGAACAAAAAAATGGTGGACGTTTTTTCAAATATGAGTTTTATAATGTGTCGTGTTTTCATCAAGGATAAAACAAAAATGCCACTTCTAATTCACATTTATGAATCATCATTTGATGAGCAGTTAACACTAAATAATCAATATACAAATGAATAATAATAATTCTACAATTCATGTGAAACTGGGTTAAATTGATCCATTGAGTCAAATTACCATTTGAAAATTTTAGTAACCATGTGAAAATCAATAAAATAATTAATGCAAAGAAAAGAAATTTAGTTTTATGAGTTTACCATTTAAGTTAAGTGAATTTAATGAAACAATTTGATTACATATTGATTATTTCTATTTGAATGAACTTGCCATTTAAACTAGATGAACTTAATTTGTGATAATTCATTTGAAGATTCATTTCCATTTCCACTTCAATTTGATTATCATTTGAGCTAAACAAATACAATGCAACAACACATTTGAATACTTGACCATTTTAAATTTTAATTTGATTATGGTTTAAGCTACATGAAATTAATGTACTAATTCATTAAAAGAAAATCATGTGTTCATTAGCTGACTATTTGAAATACAAGAAGTTGATGCAACAATTCCAAGTTAAAGTTTTGAAATGAACCAATTTTAAGGGGCTTACAATTAAATTAAATGAAGTTAATGCATTAATTTTAGATTTAAATATATTGCAATTATAGCTAAATGAATTCAATTCAATTTCAATAAGAGCGCCAAATTTGAAGATGGCGATATTCAACAATTCAATAATTCACCTATAGAAAAATAATCCAATTTGAATCAAAGAAAATTTCAACATTCAGTTTAATTCAAAGGCAGTTTATTCAAGTTTGTTCATTGTTTATGTGTTTGTTTATTCCCTAAAAAAGTTTGAACAATTAGTTGTTGGTTAGATCTTGAAATTTCATTACCTTTTTAAATGGGGTTTGCTTGATTCAATATTACATCCATCATGTTATTTTGATGTTGTATTATAACATTGCTTTAATGATCCTCTTGTTCCAATTAAAGTATCAAAGCATGTACATCAACATCGTGCCCATCCAAAATGAGATTATATAACATGCAACAACAAGCAACAACATCACATGCATGAAATATATGCAAATTGCTTTTCAAGAACATATTTTCTAGATGTTTTTTTAAGAATGCCAAATGCATTTTCGATGATGATCTTCCCCATTTAGAGAGTTGTTTGTTAGCAAGTGCTTCTAGAACAATATGTAATTTAACATTTACGTTTTGCTTATGGGGAATCATGAGCAAAGGTATACATGGATATCCATTGTCCATTAAAATGTAGGGGTGAATGCCATTTTCTAAACCATGCTCAAAGTTGAAGAGGCCATTGTATGTCGCCTTCTAGTAGAAGCTAAATAGTTGAAAAATTCTAAAGTTGTTTATAGATCCTAGCATTCCCATAAAAACATCTTGAAATCACTCCATGAATAATAATAGCTTGTAGTTGTATATTGTGAGCTTGGGACTTAAAAGATAAAAACACCCTTGGGCTTTTGTATGTGAATTTGTGTGTAGTCAATTACACCATGAACATATGGGAGGCCACACCAATCTTTGAAGCCCATCATTACTATAAATAGTTATTCCTCCCATGGCCAACAAATTTGGCCTTTGAACACAATGTTGACATTAGAAACAAACTCATGTAACACCATGTTCATAAAAGGCTTCCCAATTGCAAATATTTTGTTACATTCAAAGTAATCAACACCATGGGCAAGTTTGAAAAAGAGTAAGTAACTTGAATGCCAACAAGAATAACAAACCTTATGTTTTGTGTTTTTTTTCTCCATTGAAGGTCGTAGTTTCTATGTGATTTGTAAAAAAACCTCCTTGGTAACTTGAAAGTGCCTGACCCATTGTTCATCATCATATTGCGTCATGAGAAAGTTCAAGTACTAAGTAATATTTATAGTCTTCACCTAATTGCCCATCTCCTTTGTCATCAAAACTTCAAAAGTCCAAGACCATGGCATTCCTCCAAGCTTGGAACAAATACTTGTTGTCAAATGGCAAGAAACCTCCCAAAAAATCCACATCAACATCGTTTTGATTTTCAAAACAAAAAATTAGAACCTCATTCAATCGTATGATGATTTGTAAAAATTAGAAAAATAAACACATCTTTATTGGCATCATGATAGTAAAGATATGCAAAACTTGAAAAAAGAAAACAAGACAAACAAACAAAAGAGGGAGGAAGATTTTTCTTGGAAGAAAACCAATAAAAAAATGGAGTTTTGAAACTATGAAAAAAATGCACAAACTCCTTCCAAAATGATTGAAGCCTTGAATGCTCTCAAAGAAACTTCACATCAGCAAAGTTTCGATCACAAAGCCATAACAACAAAATCACCTAGACTCCTTCCAAAATGATTGCTCTCAAGTAGAGTTTTGATCATATAATTTTGATGATAGAAATGCACATGCTCCCAATACGATTGTAAAACTTTGACAACAAACACGTAAAAACTTCCTTCAAATTGAGATGATTCAAATTTTGAATGCTTTCAAACAAATTTCACAAAAACACTACATCAATCACAACGCCTTGATGACAAAAGCACATAGATTCCCTTCGAGATAATTGCTTTCGAAGAAACCTCACACAAGCAAAGCTTCAGCTCTCAATCAAATGTTCTCAAAAAAAATCACATAAGCAAAGCTTCAACTCTTAATCAAATGTTATGAAAAAGAACCTCACACAAGTAAGCTTTGTGATGATCGAAACATGAGCTCTCACAAACAACAAATTGAATTCTAGCATGTAGCAAATTGCAAAACTTTTTCAAAAATAACAAGAATGAAGCAAAAAAAACATATTGTCACTTTGGAGACAACAACATCATGACAAAGCATCAACAAAATTGAAGATGACAAATCTTTTTTTGCCAAAATAATGATAGGCATTAATGTTAACTTTTGATCACACATCATGAACGAAGATATCATATTGTAACAATGATAGGGTATCTCTGCACATGATGCTATAAGCTTGAACAATGATAGGAAAAAGAAATAGGGTACCGATCAATAAAACACCACCTCATCAACAAATAGTACCTTATAATTGTGCCCTAACTTTTTGCGGTTAATTGCTGGTCTGAAGGGACCTTTAGAATGTTATTGACTTCAGCAACGCCTTGTAAAGATATAAGGAATACTGACTATCTTCAAACGGAGTTGCAATAGATCGTTTGTAGCGTTGGGTAAAGCTGGAGGGGAATAAGAGCCCCTGAGGTGGAGCTGAGGGTGTGGAGGACAGGCACAAATCCTGTGACTCCCAACAGGCACCCATCGGATATTCACCGGGTATCACAAGGAACAAAAACCAGCCAGGATTACATTTTTTTTTAAAAAGCCCGCCCAGATATTCCACCTGGTAACACAACGTTCCACTACTCTAAAAAAAAACTGGCCAGATTATTAGGAATGTTCTAATGGTTTTCTCTCAAAGCCTGTTTTTTTAATAAAAAAAACATAAATCACCTGCCAGAAATTTTGCAGTGTATCTGTTTGCCTTGTTTTCTCCATTTTTGGGAGGGCGTTTCGTTTTTCATACTGCCCCCCTCCTGTTTCACCTCGGTTTCTCCACTGATTTTTACCCTACACGTGCAACCCTCTCAAAATCCTTGGCCTCTTTCTCACGGAACCAACGTAAACCAGCCACAATCAGATACAAAGTTTGTATGCACTTTGCCCGGATGATACTTTACGCGGTCGCTGCACTGGCGTGTGTAAGTCCTCTCTTGGGTACAGCGTTCTGGTCTTTTTCAACTGATTGAAAGAAAGCACGGATCCTAGGAGTTTTCGGTATAGGGAGTCTCACCCCGATTTTCTTTCGTCTTTACCCGTATAAACTTTGCCTCTCTACTTCCTTGGTCCACGTTCAGACTGGGGTTTGTGTTTGATGCCAAGTCGCCGCCTTGAGAAGTCGACAGTCTGTTGATAGGGTTTGCGTTTCGCACAGAGTTTTCGTCCTGGTTCCTAGTTCCTACACATTGTGGCAGGTTTCCGCGAACAGAGCGCGAAAGTATGTGCGGTAATGTGGGATGCGTACTGACCAGTCGCTTGGAATCACTTTGGTCTGTAGTAGATCTGGCGATTACTTCTGAGCAACAAGCGGTGTCGGAAGTGCAAGATGGCATCAGTGTATGTAAGTTAGTGTTGTGAGCAGGGGTTTCAGCCTAGTTTCAGCATTCAGAAGTTTGTTTGCGAGGCAATAGAAGGGGTACACGGCGTGGCATCACTCGAAAGGACTAGATGGATGGGTTGGGGGATGGCTACGAGGCGTTTGTCGAGCGCCTTCAGTCAGACTTCGCTGCCACAAGCGCTGCTAAGAGCTCAGGAACCAACACCAACAGCAATGTAGCTACACATCCTCCGCATCCTTCCCAGTCGCAACGGCATCAGTCTCGCTATGTCGGTTATCCTTCACCCACACATGCTTTCACGGTCAAGAGGGAGACATCCCCTTCTGTCTCAGAGTCGTCTACGAGAACGAGAGACTCGTACTCAGTCGATGTTCCCATGCAAGATGTGACATCACCAGGACCTTCTTCTGCATCAGGGCCTGGTCGGTTGCCAACTCCAGCTCACAATTTCAGCAACGATGTTAATCGAATGCCTGATACTCCTCCCCGACAAAGGGGTCACCGCCGCGCTCAGTCAGAAATTGCATTCCGTTTACCCGAGGATGTGTCTTTTGAGCGCGACCTTGGATTTCACTGTTCCGAAATGCCTGCCCTTTCGGATGACACTGAGGACCTTTTCTCCATGTACATTGACATGGAGCAAATCAACAGTTTCAGTGCTACATCGGGCATTTCAGGTGCGAAGGCTTCTGGAGATAGGGGCATTGTGCCACTGGTTCCTCCATACCACTCAATGAGTCCCTCAATGGATGGAGTGCCGGCAGTTTCCAATGGTGGTCGCTCCAGTATTGCCATAGCATCTGGCAGCTCCATTGCCTCAGATATACGGCGAGCGCGACATCAACACAGTAACTCTATGGATGGCTCAACCTCCTTCAAGCATGATCTCTTAACTGGCGAATTTGATGGCGTCGATGTCAAGAAGGTGATGTCTTCTGACAAGCTTGCTGACATTGCCCTGATTGATCCAAAACGAGCGAAGAGGTATGATTCTTTGTCCCTTCCAGATGGTCTTTCGTCTGTTGGTGGGATTCAGTTTGCAACAAAGCGCTCACTATCTCTGTTGTTGAATTCTTTCCTTACCCTCTCATTGGAGCTAAACGACTAGCAGCTGCTATTGAGCTGTCAGTTTGAACATTTCAAGGCAGATTCTCTGTTATCCTGCATAGCTTGTGATAGAGTTGTCCCAGTTTATCGCTCACTCTATTGGGCATGGTATCCTAATGTGAGGGACACCTTACATTGAGGTTTTGGCATAGTCCAGGATTTTGGCCAACAGACAATCTGCAGCTCGCTCTAAGGAGCGAAAGATGCGGTACATTTCAGAGTTGGAACGCAAGGTGCAAACCCTGCAGACAGAGGCAACAACACTATCTGCACAGCTAACCATGTTACAGGTATGATCCGTCCTTTGTACCTTCAACCATAGTCAATATTATGAAGCAGAGCTTGAGTTAAGATACTCATGATTTGTTGTTGAAGATAATTTAAACTTTCTCTCCAGTTTCAAATGTCAGTCTGCCTGGACATAATACTTTGGGGACAAAGCAAGTGCTTATTGAGGAATTCAGAATGGCTGCTTCTTGGAATCTGTTGCCAGCTTGTCCTAATGCTTCCAGTGAGCTCTCATTTGTCTGACTAAGTCTGCCACCACCAAGTCACCTGATCTTTGGTGATGTTTTGGGTCTGCTGAAGATTCCTGTGGAAGTCAATAAGAGCACACTCGTTCACTTCCATAGCTTTTCTCTTCCACCTTTGCTGGTATTAGGTCTACCCATGGCATTTGTTGGGACCAGAAGTGGTTTACAGAGAATTTGTGTATCTCCTCAGGTATTTTGTTGGTCAACATGTTATCAATCCCTTCGTGCTCACAGTGCATTCACTTATGATGGCTATGAAAGATAGAGAGTATGTAAGTCTGAGATGGGTTTGAATATGTTAGCTTCGTACCCTTGATCTGATGTGGGACTTTCTGAAATATCTGTAAATCTGACATTTAATATCATGTGTGATGAACTTCTATCCCACTTTGGTGCAGATTACAAATGTTTATTGCTTGTGGATCAGTGATGACAGGGAATGGTGAAGTAAATTAAGATCTCTGGCTCTTAGAATTTGCGTATTATCTAATTAGGGTGAATGAAGCTTTCTTGTTGTAGTCAGGTAATGGTACTATGTATTGGTCAACTTTCCTGTTTTTAGTTTTGCAGTAGACCTTTGTTGTGTATTTTTAGTTCATACTGAGGGTTCAGAGTAAAGGAGGGCTACTAGTGGTTATTTTAGAGCTGCTTGAAGCAAGGAGTAGAGTACAATCTTTTATAGTTACATGTTGTTCTGAAACTTGCCACAAATTTTTAGGCAGGTGGTTTGGTTGTGTTTGGCTGAGTTGCAGAAAGATTCATCAGGCCTGACCGCTGAAAATAGTGAGCTGAAGTTGCGACTGCAGTCTATGGAGCAGCAAGCCCAGTTGCGGGATGGTATACCTGTTTGATTGTTATCTCTCTTGTAGAATTGGGCTCTAGCTGCACTTTCAGAGAAATCATATTTGATGAGTCCATTCAGATGTGAGCAGATGAGGAACTGGGGCTTTGATGAGAGTAGTGTCCTCAGGCAGATATCACTTTGTGGAGTGGAATAGGGGTTTTGCACTATAGTGTGCTGAATTTGCTGAGTGGAATGCAGCTTTAAATGATGCGCTGCGAGAAGAGGTGCAGCGTTTGAAGGTGGCAACAGGACAGTTAAATAACAGCAGTGGCCAGAATTTGGGTGGACAGCACTTCTATCATCTGCAAAGCCAACCCCTTAATTCACAGCAGCTTCAGCAACTGCAACAGGCACAGACAGGGCTTGATAACCAGCAGCAAATTCACTCAGAATTTTTGCAACATGACACTCTCCGTCTCTCCAGCAGCTTTATCAAGCCAGAAGGACCACATAATGCAGTGAACCATACAAGCAGCACTTCATTTTAAATATCAGACATTGATGAGGATGAAAACTTTGGATAAGGTATGGATAACGAGTGCTTACATGTTTCCATCAGTATGCAATTGCCCATATTACATGTACAAGTTGTGCAACATTCCCATGACCATTGCCTACAGCTAACCTGCAAGATGTTTCTCATCTAATTTAAATTCCTGGTTTCTTGGATAAATCTGTTGTGACTCATATTTTCAAATCCAGATGTTTTATGGTGCTTGAATTTTAGGTAATGCAAACTTTTTTCCTTCGAGGGCTTCAGAACTTGTTGCGGATCATTCAATCTGTGTAGTCACTTTGTGACCAATTGAAGTACTTCCACAGGCACTTCCAGCTTGAATTCAATCTTGGCTTGATTGTGGGCTTGCTTTTAGTAGTTGTTCTGGATTGTTCAGTGGTTGTTTTGCTTGCCTGTCAAAGTTGAGCACCACCACTTGATGGGTTATTTGCAGTCTTGATGCTACTTAATTATGGTGCAAGATCTCTTATTCTCTTTAGAACCTACTCTCCAACTTTATATGTTCTGTTTATTATTGTCCATTGTTCCATGCTATTATGAGGTGTATGGTCAAATTCATATTTATTCCTGAGTCATAAGTTGAGATATATTACTGCTATGGACCAAAATTAAATGACAGGATCGTGTATTAAAAAATGTATATAGGCATTGTCACTAACTCTGAGACTTTTAATTGTGGCCTGATACAGGTTTTGAAGATCCTTCAGATTTTGTGGTTAATGATTCAAAGTTTGCAACCGCATCCCTACCAGTGATTTATTTTGATAGAAAAAAGAACCAAAAAGGGCTATTAATTCACTGAGTTTGTGACTTTTTTAATTGCCATACTTTGGGGCTTTCTTTATGGAAATCATCAAAATTTCTACATTAAGTAGTCAGAAATAGAGAAGGATGTCTGAACTGTTCTGGAAGCAAGATTTTTTCTCAATGTTGTGGAGCAGCTTAGCAACGTTGACAAAAATTTTGGCTCCATCCGTGGCCACTTTGCCTTGCATTGACAAGATCCTAAACGACACATTGAAAGTCTTTTGTGTTGCTGACTTTGGTGTTCGTCTTGGCTCGTGCTCCATCTGTGAAGCAGCATTTATTTGTTCATTTTGCCTATCTAAAAGCTCGTCTATGAGGGGCATCTTTGAGCCCCTTCAAAGCTTGGACAAGAACAGCAGCAACATTACATTGGTCACCTGAAATGTGGGCAACAACAGGAGTTATAACTATCCTACAACATGCAAAAAGTGTAGCCAGATCAATTGACCTTGGTGGGTTTGCTTAATGCTTGTGCTAGTGTATAGTAGTTCTCTCTCATGTTGTGGTGTTGTGGAGTAGTTCTGGCATTGACTTTGCATCCTATGTACACATTTGGTGTGCCCCATATGACATGCGGAGGTCATACCAGGTCAAAACAAATCATGGTTTAAATTAGGGCCACACTACATTTTTCAAGCAATTTGAAAGGGTAAGTAGCTTTATTGACATTGGAATGCCATTGATTGGTCTATTTGTTGGAACTGTAGAGATATGTTCCTATGTAAATTGTCCATGTGTGTTCTCCAAGGATGTGTTCCAAAGAAGGTTTTAGTGTATGCTTCTGCATTTAGTGCAGAATTCAAAGTAAGTCACAACACTAATTAAATTGGGAAAAGGAACTTTTACATTTTTTATTTGAAGCCTATCAGGTGTGCTTATAATGTGAGGATATGATGGTCATTGGATTAATACAATTTAGGGTTTTCACCAAGAGGGAAAAAAAAACGTTGTTTTATGTTCTACCACAACCTTTTAGTGTGAATTTTGAACTTTAGTTTTTTTTTAGTTGTGGTTGTAAGAACAAGATTGAAAAAAAGTCGTGTCAGATATCAATGGTGATATCACTTTCAATTGGAAAAGACTCATTGCTAACAATGTATGCAAGTTGTTGTTAGAGTCCAAGTGAGTTTTTTTCTAGGAAGTGTTTTTTCATATGTGATATGAAAGGGGTATTATTGTGAATGTTGTTAAAGTCCATGCATTGGAAATTACATTAATAATTGTGAGTTGATTATCTCTAGGTTTATTAAGTGGTATCAAGGATAAAGAACCAATCAATTTATTTTTTTCAATTGAGTGCGAGCCCAAAGCACATTCCTTAGTTCCCACCCAAAAAAAGGATGCGAGAGCTTCAAAATGGGATTTAAATGAACTCACAAGCAAGATCAAAATGGTGAATTGACACATTTCAATCACAAAGTGTTGCATTTCATTGTTAAGCATATCAAGTTATTGTTAATAATGGACATGTTGTTGTGTTATATATAAAAAGGTAGACCTTTGTTTCTTTGTTATATGTGTTTCTTCTACAAAAGTCCTATGGCTAGGTGATGGTCTACCTTTGTCACCTTCAATAATGTGTGTTTGATATTTTATCTTATTTGCAACAATATATAAACTATGAATATATGATAAATGACATCAATTCATCTCTCATATCACAACTTGTACTAATATACATGGCATTACCATAATGAACTAATGGCACAACCTTTAAAACATGTTGACTTGAATGCATTAAAGAGCATACAATAAAACACAATATCATTTGCAAACCACGCAAACAACCTTGAAATTTTAAAAATCTAGGATGACTTGTTTACATAGAACTTGATAGAACGTAAAGTTCATTACCTCACGAATCTTTGATCTTGTACTTGTTTTAACAATGAAAATTTGTCTTAATAAATATTTCATGTATCAAAACCACAAACTACAGTGTTAAAAGTTTTTAATAAAAAAATACATGCAAGAATTTCACAACATGCATGATTTACACAAAACATAATCAAAGCTATAGAAATCAAGTAAGAATTAAAGAAAACAAGAATTTGTAATAATGAATTGTAAAACAAAGTCTATTCAATTTCAAAGATGATAGCCAACCTAACCTAACCACTAATCTAGCCTAACAAACTATTCATATCCTAAGGACTTGATCATTTCAACTCACCCAAGGTTCCATGCAATGGTTGTAAGGGGGCAACCAAAAACACAAAACCCAAATGAAAATAGAGGTGCTAAAAAAAACCATGGATTGCATTTTAAAACTCATTTACCTTGAAAAAAATTCTTCCAAATTTGATTGCCATTGGATGGTTGCTCGACAAATTTAGTCACCATCTAACAATTCCCATATGGTAATCAAATTTGCTAGCATATCCATCTATGGTAACCGAAACACATAGTCGCCATCCGATGGTGACTGAATTTGCCAACATATCCATCTATGGTGACCAAAATACATAACCACCATCCAATGGTGACCAAATTTAGTCACCAAATGACTATGGCAATCGAAAAAAAATTAATTGCCACATGCAGATGGCAACCAAAAAAAATTTAGTCACCATGCCCCCATGGCAACATAAAAAATTTCAATCACCATGCCCTCATGGTGACAAAAACAAATTCAATCGTCATTAGTGACTGAAATTTTTTCGATTGCCACCTACATGGGGTGACCAAAAACCTTTCGGTCACCACAATGTCTTTCCCCTCCCCCCCATCCCTAATGGCAACCGAAACCATTTCAATTGCCTTCTTGTGTGATCCCTTCATTAAAAAATGGGGTTATTGATGGGAAGTCGTTGGGAATTTGAATGGAACATGTTGTGAAAAATAGAAAATAGAAAACAATCCTTTCTTGTTGGGAGCATAATTTGATGTAATTTTGTAACACACTTAAATAACTTGGGCTCCATGTTGTTGCACACTACCACTATGATAAACTTATACATGCATTTGGAATTGTACAACAAAATTATAATAACAAAAAACAAAGAAAGATTTTTCAAAATGAAATGTGTTTTCCTCTCTTACATTATACAAGTAAAAATGAAAAGAAAGGCCATGAATGTTGTTAATTTTTTTTATAAAAAAACACCATAGTAAGGTTCCAATAGAAAGAAAATAAAAAGATTTCAAAAGATGCATGCAACAAGAATATAAAAAACAAGAAATCCAAAAGGAATAATTCATCTTAACATATTATGGAAAGGATCATGGTAGGACAAAATACTATGGGAGCCTATTGTCATCCTACCTAAACCGTTTCTAATGAAAATTCATCATCAGTGGAATTGTAATTATATGTTTTCCATTCACTCCAATCACATTGTCATCAACGAAGTTCAATATGTAACTAGGTTCGACTAGGTTTACATTAATTGTGACAAACTTTTAGGGGAAACAACTTGTTTGCCCATATTGCTATATAAATATTGATTTTGTATAATATTGAGGTTATTGTACAATGTACATATGTTGCATATAGTGGTAAATTCCACCTCACCCTACTGCTATAATTTATTATTTCTTTTATTACTATTTTCCCCAATATTAATATGACATCAACTAGAACGATTTCCAAGCCCAATGGGTTCCCCATTCAAAATTGTGTCCAACCCAAGAAGATTTTTTTTTTCATTGAACATTGCGGCCGTGTGAGGAAATATTATAGTTAATAATGCAAAGGCACCATCGTCTTTCAAAAGTGACCCTTTGTTAGTCTCCTCTAATGTCAAGTTAGCTTGATTTTCACCCTGAAGAATGTTTATGGTGAACCTCCTCCATGTATTAAGCATGTTTCGAATTCATATTGTATTCAATTTGTTGGTTCTTGGGTCATACCACCTTCAAAACATTTGATAAAACCAATGGCGTCATGTATTGGTTGTTGACAGGTACAATAATTCACATGCCTTCTTAAATATTGGTTTTGTCATATTGACTCCCCCATGTATAACAAACATGCCAACATTCCAAATCCATTTTGTGTATGCCCCATGTTTGTGGTCTATTGGGTGTGTTAAACATATTGTACTCCCATTGTTGTGGCATGGCTACTCAAAGACTAAATTGTTCGTATAGGCGCTGATGAAATGGGGCCCTACATTGTGGACATCTCCTTTTTCCCACCATTAAAATGATTAGGCACTAGAAATGGTACATGTGTTAACAATTGCCCAAAATTCATGTTCCTTATCCAAATGGGGAACAAAAAATAAGGCATAGTTCCCCATTTTGCATGAAAGGTTGAGGTGTGCACCACAAGAATTCCCTTGTTTTTTTTAACATGATGATGACATATTCCCAATCAAGCTCAAGATGTGTCACCTAATTAATGTTTATATTCTCTATCATCTTGGGTAAATTGTCAAGAAACATCTTGGATATCTCGGGCCATGATGTCAAACCGTGTGATCAAAACCTAGCTCTGCCTCCATTTGCATAGCTCGAAATGCTCCCAAAATACATGCAAGATGCATGTAGTTCAATTTTTTTTTGGTTGCCTTCACAAATGTTTCAATTTAACATCTATTTGATAATGTTCCTTCATATCAATCAATGTTTGATGGTAGTGTTTAATGTCTTCCATGGATTAATTCATGTGTTCTTTTCCACTTCAATGTTTTTGCAAGTGCCTTTTGCAACGCCTATTGTTGAGTAGCAACATTTTGTTCTAGCCTAAAACACTTTGTGTGGCATGTAGCCAATTTTTCATGTAATGCATCATGTTATGATGTCACCTCCTAAAATTGTGTCTACATTGCACCCATTTCCCCTCACAACACCTCTAGAATATCTCCTACAATGTCGACTCATCTTGTGGAGGAAAATATGCTAGCATCATGTGCCAACCACCCCTTATTCTCTATCATGTCAAATGGCAAATAAGATGCCATCTAAACCATAACATCTAACTATGTTACATTCATGGGGTTGTCCATGCTCAACAGTGATTGAAGGGGACTTTGTTCCCAAGGGCGTTGGACAATTCAGTCATTCATCACAAGATCCAAATCTTGAGTACAAGAAGTATTCGTTGTTTTGGGAATATTCGGTATTGGTGGTACCAATTGAAAAGAGAATGGGGGAATGACAAGGGCAAATCAGGGAAGAACACGAGGTCTCCTTGTAAGAATTAAATGAATTGTTGTAGGAGGTGAGTGAGTTTTTGGAAGAGCCACTGGATTTGCTAGCACAAATCTATTTAGTTGGTACAAAGGCACATTGCTAGCTCCGTTACTTGGAACCCTAAGCACCACCTTTGCATAAACCATTTGTGCCACAATTAAAGGCACTTGGTTTTTGGGAAAAAAATTGTTCCCCGTCATGGCCATGTAAACCTCTAACATGCATGCTTTCATATGTTCATCCATGCAACTTGTATACTAGGCATAATAATTTTTCATGTGGGTCTCATGCCTAGAAAGTGGTCACTTCTTGTCAATGTGGCACCACCGCACATAGGAAGAACATAATGTGTACGACCAAGGCTAGGGAAGGTTTTGCAATCTAGCATATGCTACAATGGTTGGGTCTTCAAGTGCTTTGAACTTTGCCTCGTGTTGTCTTCCTTTCATGGCATGGCCCCTAACCTCTTTCCTTCGATCTGCACCGTTCGCCATTGTACCCACCATCCATCAATAAACATGTAAACATAAATTAAGGTTAAATTTAGATATATATAACAAATCAGTATGGGGTCCTTTACGAGGTTCAACATTCAAGTCCAACACACAATTGGCATTGTGAATTTAAAAGCCCTTCCATTTTCTTCCAAATATATGGCATTAATTGTTTAGAACAGACATAACCTTCACACATAGGGGAAAAAATACAAGAAATGAAAAAAATGTGGGTTTGATAGTGGACCCACACATCCTAAAGCCCTAGGACTGAACCCAAGCCTGTTTCAGTCGCCTTCGGTCACCATCATATGCACAATATGCTATCGAGCGTGGTCCAACGACCTAAATTTGCTAACGACCAAAAATTTTTGGTCGCCATCTAATGGCCTACATGCATCATAAACATAGGGCTATTAGATTTGAATATGTAATTGATGACCAACATTTTTTTGTCTTTAACTATCCACACATCCAATTGGTGACCAAAAAAATTCGGTCACCATCTAATGATAATCAATAGTTGAATGTACATGGGAAAATCGTTGGATGGTGATCGAATTTTTTCAATCACCAAATTTTTTGGGTGCCCTTAGTTTTGGGGAATAATTAATTTAACCTATATAAGTAGGTTTAGATTCTCACTATTCCTCCCTTTTTTTATGTGTACACTCTAGTTATTTTGGACAATTGGTGAGCAACATTTTAAAGAAAGGGGGGGAGGGGACCCCATGCATTTTTTTTTGTTATTTTCGTGATTCCAACTTTTTTCACAAAACGAAATGTGTTGAGCAATCAAGTTGAAGAAGAGATAGTCGAGTAGGCTAGCAACTGGGATAACCACACCATCGTGACTTAGGTCTATGAGGGGGCAAGTGTCATATATTTCCTAGGGTAGGAAAAAGGCCAATATCATGTGTATATTTCTTGATTATCGAAGGACTTATTGTACAAGGACATACCATTGACATTATATGTCAAAACTGATAATGTAATGGACAAGGAAAGTGTGTTCATAGCCTAGGATCACAATGGCACCAATGTCAAATACCTTCCATGTGTGTTCGAAGGAGTCTATGTCTTGGATGTCTCTAATTTGCCTGAAGACCTATTGTACAAGGACATCTTGACATAGTTTCATGTTTATAACACACATGATTATTTTGACACAATATGACATTTATTAATTTTCAATTAAATTCATAAATAAAAAAAAAGGAACAAACGTCTTTGCCACTTGAAGATCTATCTAGAAATTTATGAAAATACCATAGGGTGCAGTTATGTTAATAAGAACTGAAAGTAATTTTAACCACTGCTTAATTTTGTTTTTTTTACACCAATTTTCTTTTATTAATTTTAATTTGAAAATAAGTTAAATTTATTGCACGTTATCAAATCTAATATCTTATTCAATAAATGTCCAGAATATGAAATTGTTTCATTAACATTTGAACTTTCAAAAGTAATGTAAAAAAACTTGTAACCATTTTTTAAGTAGTAAAAGGACTTGTAAATGGACTTGGTAAACTTTGAATATGACATATTTATGGAAATTTTTTAATAGAAACCTTAACAAAATAGTATAAAATTTTATAAAATATTTATTCAAGAATAGTTAAAGAATATTCCTTTAAAAACAATCACATAAGGGGGCGTTAGTGGTTCTTATTAGCCTATTTGCACCCCATTTTGATAATGTATTATTAGGGTTTCATCTTTTCATAGATATTGCAAGCGATTTGGTTCAAGTAAATAAAAAATTATATTTTTAATAAATTTTCATTCTTTTTTATTACAATAATTATAGTTAAATGTTTTTTTTTTTTGCCCCATGGACCATTTTAAGTGCCCTTGGAATTGAAAGTTTCCAATTTGAATTATGGGTATGAAATTGTCTTATATGAAATACACCAATTTCAAAATAGGGTCCCAAACCATATGGTTACAATTTTATTACCAAAGAAATATATAGTTGGAAGAAAATATGTTTATGCCACCATGTGGATTTGCATATAATGTTCAACCTATGTGTAAGAATTACAAAATGCCAAATGCCTATGATTATGAAGCCCTTGTATTCATGACTTAACAAGATGATTAATGGTAGAATTTGGATGTTGGGGTCGAGGTTCGTGGTAGTCACTATCATTTGGGGCTTCAATTGCTTCATCAGGAATGTTGGTGTCATTGTCATCATCATCATCATTGCACCCCTCCTTCATTTTTAAAATGTTTTTTCCCATGCAAGGTTGTGATGTTATTTTAGTCCAAATGTTTTGTCACAATTCGTTTGGTGTGGTGCTATCCCTCAATATCCAAAATGCCATCATTGATGTGCAGTCGTTTATAATTATGTTCATTTACAAAAAGTAATTTTTCTTTGAACAATAGGCCTTTTCCTTCAAGTAATTCAACGTGTGGATGAGTTTTCAATAGGTGGCGGAAGACAATTCATGGAAACTACCACAACGACTAATTTTGAGCACATTGGAACTTGGGGTATCATGGGTCTTGGATGCCACAAGTACTAGCTAATTGGTGTGTGGTCAAAATTTGAATCACCTCATGTTGACTTCTTTGGTCATGTAGCTTTAGGATTTGAAGGACTTGAATCCGCAACTTGGGGTGCACTTCTGTTAGTGATTGTATGTGAGCCCACACATGGTTTTAATGTAATATCCCCAATGTCATCAACTACAATATTAAGAGGATTGATGAATGGGTCCATTTATATGTCTAAAATATTATTTAGTGTATGTTATGTGTTCAGCTCTAAAATGACGATTTGAGTTAATGGTGTGTTCATGTTAATTGGGGGGTCCACTTCCATGCAACTCATTGATTACACTTGACTTGGGGTCGTTGGAACATGTATAGCCTAGGGGGGTGCATTAAACACTTGAACATCGTTGTCTAATAATGGCATGTTCAGATTTACATCACCATTGTCTTCAAACAACATATTCTTATTGTACCATGTCGTGGGGTTAGCACCAAGTCGTTCTCACAAGAGTTTGTTATTATTGTATATGTACACCAAGTCCTCCACCCAACTTGATGTTAACCAATTTTGCACTTTGTCATGGACAAATGAATATGAACTCCAATTTCGCTTACATGATGATGTGAAACACACTTGCGCCAAAATGCAACATGCGATGGGTGCAAGTGTGTGTCCACCAACTCCAATCAAATCCCACCACTCACATGGGAGCAAGTCTAGGTCCTTCACTAGAGGGTGTCAAAAAATGGACCTCTACTTTCCACAAAATTTGCAAAATCTTTCAAAGCTAGGGCATAAATGGTCGAGGTACAAATTGTTTTCCGCAAAACTTTGTTTAAAGCCTCCTTCACATTTGCATCATCATGTAGGTGAACTTCACCCAACAAATATGGATTGAGAAAAGCCTTTGCATAATGTAGGTTGATCATTAACATATTTCACCTTTGGTAAAATTGATCTTCAATCACATTTGCAAGGTTTGATGGCAATTCAAACAGAAAATCTCGTAAAAATAAAACATGTCACTCTAATGTTTTCATGATAAGCCATGCTTTCCCCATACAAGGTTGTTTGCCATCAAATGCCCTCAATGACACTAATATTGGTTCCACCATGTGTACAATGTTAACACAAGTATCCCAAAACTTGTCCCTCCGTATGTTGGTTTGAACAGCTCTCACTATGGTGAGTGACTTTTTGATGATGACTTCCACGTAATGAGTTGACAAAAGTTGTCCAATCATGATCAACAACAGTTCGTTCAATGGCAAGTTTGAGCTTGAACAACCTTTCAACCATTAAAAATTTGGTTGCAAATTGTGTTTTAGTGAGGTTTAGTAGCATTAGGTTGGTCTCATAACAATGAAATATTGTTAGTGGTGCATGGTGTTGTCGTATGAAAGAAACAACATCTTTCACCTTTTTCATAATTCATTTCACCCATGTTGTTTTTCCTTGATCTTCCAATGGGAAGTCTAGACAATGAATAACACAACCTTCAAAATAAAAACTTGGAAAATGACATATTAAAAGGTCAACTACACTATTCATGCTCAAAGCATTGTTTGTACAAGTTTGTATAATGTTGTTGACTCCAATGGTTTTGATGTATCCACCTAATGCACTACATATGTAATGAGCATCCTTCTGCTACCTAGTTATGTCAATGGAACCTATGAATACATCACCATTTGGACAAATAATCATTACATTCAACAATGGACACCATGCAATGTTGTCCCAACCATCAAAACAAATGGTGAATCGAATTATGTGTCCTTTCGGTTACCTATTTGGACACATCCACAGGTATGTGTGCAATCCATGGTATGATGGGGGTTTGTAGTAGGTTCAGAATTCGGACGTTACTTTCATAGCTTCTATGAATGCCATGTGTCGCACAACATTGAAGGGGATGTTCACCTCATAAAAGAAAGTTGCCCACTTCTCGTCCACATCTTGTTTTTTGGTTGAATTCAATCCTTCGAGTAATGAAAATTATTGAAAGGTTCGAGTGTTATTTGTGGATTTATTAGGACCCTCTATGCTATTTGTAAGGGGTGTGAAATTTTGAGCCCCTTCCATTTGAAACATCGAAACAAATTTTCCTTCCACTGAAGGATTCAACGTTTCCATGGCCACATTTTCTTTTTGCCTATTTGGGATATGGGCTAGTACATCCATGTCATTTAGTGGTGGAGGGACAAATCCACCACATCGGGCAAATAATGCCTTCACTCGTGGATGTGCCTTTGAACACATTATAACTCTAATTTGCCCATTGCCATCATATCGATAGCCCAAATGGAAAAGCATTCTATCCTTGTAGTACAAAATAACATTACTGTGAAACTTGCATTCCACCTTCCCTTGCTTGTCCTTTAACATCAATTACCATGGATTCCACACGTTCCACCTTCCCTCCATAGATAAAACATTATACATAAAAACAATAGGCTTGATTAATACAATTAATGTATTCAACAATGAGATCATACTCCACCTTTAGGGCTACAATTGAAGTTCAACACCAATTGCGAATGCAATATGACGATCTAAAATTAAAACACCCATAAAGGTTTCACCCCTCCCTCTTAAGGTATATGCCAAGGTTGTTGTTCAACAACACATGGCCCACACACCTCAAAGGAGAAAGTGAGAATTGACATGCAACATCTACATTTTATTACCAAGTATACTCAATTCTATCACTAAATCAATGGTGGAAATCAATCCACCATCAATTGGATGACCTAGATCCACAGACATATGGCGACCAAAAAAAATTCAATCGCCACACGATTGGCAACAAACTACTTTTAATCATAAAGCTTGTGGTGGTTGAAAGCATTCTGTCACTAATCATGTGGGGAAAGAAAATTTTTGATGGCCGCATGATTGGCAATGAATTTTTTTTGCTTGCCACAAGCTTGGCAACGAAAAACTTTTGGTTGTCGTAAATTAAGCAACCAAAAAATTTCAATCACCTAGTTTGCAATGATTGAAGTTTTTTTGTCACCCCACCTGCAATGATCAACAAAATTCCATCACCACATGTTTTACAACATGCCCAATTTTGGTCGCCCATAAGCTTACACTAGGCAACTCGAAAGTCCTTTTAACCTAGGTTGACCCTATACTAATGTGATGCAAGGGTGCATTTGTGTCTAAATGCATTCATTGCATTGTGATGAACACACAGACGTTGTGATAACCTTGAGCAATAGGTCAAGAAATAATCTCCACCTACTCTTTTGAGTCTGTTACTATTGTAGAAGTTGTAATTCTTCTAAGAAAGTTTAGAGCTGCTTTTAGTTCCTCTTTTTAACTCCCTACTTTTCTTTTCTTTTAATTTCCTCTTCTGTAGGTTCACACAAAGCTAGAGATTCAATGTAAATTACTCCTATTAAACAAATTAATTTCACTTTTTCTTTTTCTACCTATTATTTTTAGGTTGCTTCAGCTTTCCTCTCAGATTTTCTCTCTCTTGTTTTTCTTCTCAAATTGTCTAAGGTATTTTCACTCATGGCCTCCAATAGTATTAAAAAAAAAACAAGAACAAAGAAATAGGACAAAAAAGGCGATGATTTTACTATTTCAAGTGATGACAACTTTGTGGTGGCGAATGGATGCAACTTTTAGGGTTATAGACCTTTAAGACACATACATTTATGGGCTTTTTTCTAAATGCATAATTTTGATCATTACGAATAAGTACATAGTTAAATTCAATAGGTACATCATCATAATAATGAACGGGTACATCTATTCCAATAATATTGCCATGTGTCAAGTAATTATTAACCGGTTCAAACTTTACAAGTTCAAAATTTTCATTTTCAACAAATAATGGTACAAGTTCCTATGTTTGAACAGGTTCATCAATAACTAGGTCACTAAGGTTAGCTAATATAAGTTGTAAAGTTCTATATTCAATAAACTTGTATGGTTTCAACTTGTCAATGTTGACAAGGACTGGGTTGGGATCAAATTTATCAATGGTGACAAATAAATCAATATATTAGGCAAACAATATTGGATTATATATGGCCCAAACCATTGTTTTTCGAATTGTGGAGCATGTTTAGAAATAGCCCCCAAAAACCATAACACGTAGTCTCCAAATTGAAATTCAGTTTCGATGAACCAGTTATGTGACCATAAATGACATGTTCCATTGGTTAAAAACAACTAGATTATGTGCAATCAACCTATTTTCTTGTAACTTCTTTAATTTTGACAGTTGACTTGTTGGTACTTTAACATGTTTTGGATCTACATGTTCACCAAGTATGGATGGTAACATGTATTATGTGGGCAATAATGGATGTAATCCATACAAAATCTAAAATGGGGTATGACATGTTCCAAATTTATAAGCAATTTGGTATGAGAATAAGATTGTGGACATGTGCTCATCCTAATCATTCTTGTTTTCATTAACCAATTTGGTTAGTAAGGTTCCAAAAACCTTGTTTATAAATCCAACATGTTCATTTCCTTGTCGATAATAAATAGTATAACTAATATGTTTAAGAATAAAATGGTCGATAAGGTATCTGATCTCATCATTAATAAAATGGGTACCTTGATCAATTACAATTATCAATGGACATCCTAATCTTGTAAGGGAATATTCATACAAAAGCTTGGCAATTACTGCAATAATATTGGTGCAAAATGCTCGTGTTTCCACCCACTTTGTTGCATAATTAGTGGCCACAAAAATGTATAGGTTGCTTAACAATCTACTTGCAGGTTTAATAGGTCTAATAAAATTCAGTCCCCATTTTTAAAATTGTTTTTTAGGTAGAGTAGTAACCGATTTGGCCAAGTTTTACATCAACAAGTTACCTATTCTCTAACATTGGTCACATGTTTGACAATATTCACGAACATCTCAATTCATCATCAACCACTAATAACTAACATCCATGATCTTCCTCACAATAATGTCAAAAAAGAAATGTCCTCCTAGAACTCCCCCATGTAACTCTTGCAAGATTATGGGTATTTGTTATGGTTGGAAGACTCGACAAAACCTATTGTCTTGTCCAAATCTATATAGTACTCATTTTTTAAGCACAAATGGTTTAACTCTTTAGGCTAAATATTATATTTGTGATGTAGTTGACCTCTTTGGCATCACTCCTTCTAAAAGGTATTCATAAATATTTTGTAACCATTTAGGTTGTAATTAATGTGAACAAGTGAACATCACATGTTTGATTAGGTACTCCAACAAGTTTAATCTAGTTGGGTAACCTACTCAGTGCATCAACAATTAGATGGGATTTATTAGGTTTATGAACAATTTTTGAAATCATACTCCAAAAATAGTAAGAACCATCTAACTAATTTGCTAGAAACTTGTGGCTTGTTAATTAAATATACTAAAGCCATATGTTCTACATAGAATGTGAACCTGTTGGTTAACATGTAATGCCTAAACTTGCGTAAGGCATAGACCATAGCTAAAGCCATTCTTTCTATGGTAGTATAGTTTCTTTCAACAAAATTGAGCAATCTTGATGAATACATAGCAAGTTGATCTATTTTACCTGTTGGGTTTTGGGCCAATATTGTTCCTACTACTAGTTGAGACGCATTAGTATGAATATGAAATTCTAATTCCTAGTTAGGACTAATGAATATAGGAGCTTGAATGTACTAGTTCTTGATGTCTTCCTAAGTGGTTTCTCAATCCACTTGAATACTTCAATTTTCTGAATAACTTGGTAATTGGTGCCATGATAGAGGCAATTTTTTTTAATGAAACATCTATAGAATTGTGCCATTCCATTGAACACTTGAATTTCCTAAGATATTTTGGGTATTAACTAGAGCCTCTATTTTCTAAAGATCATGTGTCTTCCCCTCTTTGGAAACTATGAATCTTATAATAGTTCCAAAACAAACCATAAATGCACATTTTTCTAGATTCAAACTAATGCCATACTCTTTGCATTTTAGAAAACACTTTCTAAGATTTTATAAATGCGTGGATAGGTCATTGAAAACAATAAAGTCATTTAAAAGGATCTTCATGAATACATTTATGTATTCATAAAAAGCTTTGGTGACTGCCCTTTGATAGGTTGGTGGTCCATTTTTGACCCCAAAAGGCATTACAACCCATACAAAAGACCCCCAATTAATAACAAAGTTGATTTTGTATTGGTCTTCTGATGTTATGGAAATTTGATGGTATAAAAAAAAACCATCTAAAAATGTGTAAACCTCATGTCTAACTATTGTATTAATAACTTCATCTATAAAAGGTAACGGTTATGGATCTTTCTTTGTTGCAACATTAAGCTTTATAAAATCCACACAAATTTTAAGTCTTTTGTTTTTTCCTAGGCACTATAACTATAGGAGATAACCAAATAACCTCTTCAATAGGTTTAATAAAACCTCTAGTAAGTAATTTGTTAATATCTTGTTGGACAATAACTATGTAATTAGGATTCAACTAGTACCTTGTTGACAGCAGGTGGTATTGATGTGTCCAACTCAAGTTAATGTTAAGCTATCTCATGTGGTATGCCCTTCAAGTCTTTGTAAATACATGCAAAGATGTCATTGAACTCCTTCAACAATTCAATTAGTTGGAAATTAACAATAGGTTCTAGATCAACATTGATTTTAACCTATTGTAGGTTTTTTTCAGAACCCAAGTTGATCTTAGTAAGTTGCTATTCTGTTGTGATAATCCATCCAGTAATGTGAAGATTTTAAACTCAAGTATTCAAGCAGGTGTCTCGTCAATTTTCATTCTTCCATTTTAGGTAAAAAAAAATCTCCAACAAACGCTACATAAAAGTATCAGGAGGTATAGTTATTTGAATAGGTAATACAAATATTGGTTTGACAAGTTGATTGTGTTGAACAGGTAATATAAATATTGGTTTGATAAGTACATTTACTTATTCAACTAAGTTCAAACCTGTTAATGTAATAAAACCAACAAGTTGTTATGTCATGATTAATGTAGGAACATATATGGTCCTTATTGAAAACAATCTTGGTTCAGTGGCAAACATTAAATCTTCTTCTTTGTAAGATATTCCAAAATGGAAATCATAACATACTAACACTTTTAGACGTTTAGTTGGTGCTCCAAGTTTCTTGGTATAGTTTTAAATGTACCCATTCCTTGTATAGTGATAGTATTGTTCCCCCAATCATGAGACACTTTAGCATCTTTCAGCCGAAGATGGCTTAACAACATAGAATAGCTAAAATCCAAGATAATACTTTGTATCATAGTAAAAGTTATTGTATAAATAATTCCATGGACAAGGATCCTAAGATATTTGATCAGACTTAAAGGTTTAACAATGGTTTGATCAACCATGCATAAATTATAAAGTGTTGGGTTTGGTTTTGACAGACCTAATTGCACTTTCAATTTTTCGTAATGATATTTACTTTAGAACCACCATCTAGAAGTACAAATTTTATCAAATTCTTTCCTACTTGAATTTGTATTACTAGCATTAAATGATCAATGGCTACTGAAGCAATTACCAATTATTGTATAACAAGTTTTGATGGTATTGAGTTAAGAATGTAGCATTTTACATTAGGTATTACTCATAATAGTTGTCCCAAATCTAGTGTATATTTGGTATCCAATACTTGTTTGCTAATATCCTTTAGAATTTCTTCCAAAGTCTTATTTATTGTAACATGTTTTTCTATCATAGGTTGTTGATTTACATCACCAATTTAATTGTTTTCAATCAATTGAGTTGAAATGGAGTTATCAAGTAGTCTAACCCAATTATTCTATAGTGGCTCCTCATTAGCAGTAGTAGGTTATTTCTTAGTCCCACCTTGTTATAGATGTTTGATAGTTTCAATAAATGAATCCTATAGACACTTTTCTTGTTGCCAATCTTTGGCTCCTTTAACTTTAACTAGTTATCTTTCCTCCACCACTTGTTGTTATGGTTATTGACTACGAGAAGTAACAATAGCTACCACATTAATTGGTACATTATCATGTTTAGGCAGTTTAGGTGTTGTTGTAGCATTAGAATTAATAAATTTAATTCTTAACATGATTTGTACCTCAATTTTCTTGGAACGTTCTCCAGATCTATGTTCTACACTATAACAAATTATGCAAGGATAACAAATAGGTATTTAAACCAACTTAGCAAGTTGGGTTTTAGTTTTTGCTATAGGTTTTGTAAACTTCACCATGGCGGTTGGTACCTCTCTTTTCCTATTATGACATGTTTCAAGTGTGTCACTTGTTCTACCACCATTGGTACAAGTTTATGTTGATTTGGTTGTAATAACAAATACTATTGGTTTAGTTATTGTGGTAGCCTCTGGTGTGTTTAATAGAGCATTGTAACTCAAACTAACATGTCCACTTTCCTCGCATAGTACAGTAGCTTCCATGTGTTCAATCAAGGTATCTCTCTTCATACTTGCAATTGTTAATCATAGGTAAGGTAATAAACTTGCTTTGAAAAAAATGGTGAGGAAAACATATATTACTTTAACATGTAAAATGTGCTAGTTTCAAAAAGCATTCATAATAAACCTCAACACGTTTAGTGGTATGTTGTTGTATGTTTTGCAATTACATGTAAACCTCCTCATCATTCTTCATTGTTCTAAAATGCTTGCAAAATGTCTATTCCAACTTTTCAAAAAAGTACAATTTGGATGGTTTTGAACAAAGTTTTTTGCTCATTCAAAGATACTATTTTGGAGAGTAAAACCAAGCAAGTTGATGATGTTGACTTCCATTGTTTCCCCATTAACTTTAGTGGCCTTTTTGAACACTTTGATGTGAACATCCAGATTAGTGTCTTTGACACAGGTTGGATATTGTAACTTCATGTAAGGTAGATTGGTTACTAATTTTGGTACAAGTTGTACAACTAGTTGTTGATACCATGGTGGTATAAACATGTGTGGGTCA
>Ga0116227_10001306_pt1 | contig 55028 bp, 35 predicted proteins | sample S1TSphgellanicum_FD_89693 | JGI IMG/M metagenome (GOLD analysis project Ga0116227, IMG submission 89693) | Host-associated microbial communities from peat moss isolated from Minnesota, USA - S1T2_Fb - Sphagnum magellanicum MG | ecosystem: Host-associated > Plants > Peat moss > Unclassified... | reverse complement strand
GAAAAAAAAAAAAAGAGAAAGAGAGAGGGGAAAAAAAAACAAAAAGTTGAAAGATCCCCTGCCCCCCGGAACCCCCCAAAAAAAAAAAAAAAACAACAACAACAACAACTGGAATATGTTTGTTTGGAGCGGAAATTTTTAGAATACCCAATTTTTTGTTTGCACAATCATGATGTTACACCAAGCCCGCTCGTTTGTACATGAAAACTTATTATTATTGCATTATGGAACGTAACAATGGCGTTGTTGTTGTTGTTGTGGTGGTGGTGTCCGAGACGAGACTCGGAGATGATGTTGTTGATGATGATGATGCCGGTGGTTTTGGTTGGCGTCAGAGATGTTTGTGTGGTGTTCAGTGGTGTGTTTCTTTGATTCTTCTGCTTCCTTCGTTGGCAACACATGTATTATCAAGGGGTCCGGGTGGGGGTGGCGCGCCAGCCAGGGGGGAAGAGGAAGGGGGGGGGGGGGGGGGGGGGGCAGATGTATGTGCGAACAACTTGGAGTTGTAGTTGTGAGCATAAAAAGCCTAGACATCGTCAAAAGCCCCATTCTTAAGATTCCATTTTGGCCATGTCCAATGTTTCAAAAGAAATTTTGTGTGATGAGCCAATCAAAGTGACTCCTTGCCAAAAAAGAAAACCTAATAAATGGCTCCCTTTTTAAAATATTTTGTGCAAAAACACACACCAAAAAAACACCCAAGAGGTGCATCTAGGTATATATTAAGTTGCCAAGAGCATATCATAAGCTTAAGTGATGATTTTGGCCCCTAGTTGGTAGGTCTATTTTGATATGAGGATTTTTGAAAGATGATGTTTTTGGCTTGTGTTGAAACTTGAGATTAGTTATAGCGTTTTGATATCTTGAAGGATTTTGGTTTCTTTTAGAGGACCCTTTTTGAAGATTATATTTTTTGGCATGGTCAAAGATTTGAATTTGCATCATTCTTCTTTTGCCTTAAATGCTTTTAAATGTAAATGGCAAGGCCACATTGTGGACATACCCCTTGTTAATAACCTCTCCTTCCGGGTTTTTGAAATTTAGAACTCAAGGAAACTTCCAATTTTGGGGGTTTTTTGAAAATTTGGAGATCAAGGAACCTTGGGTTCTGGTTTTTGGAAAAATGTCAGAATTGTAAAACATTCAATCCCATCTCAACTTCAATTTTGCTATCAAAGGATCTCATCTCAACTAAGTGTTGTTGAGAGTGAACAATTTTTTTGGTGATTTAACTTTTGTGAACAATCACACATTTGCTTGAAAACAACGCTAAAAACAATGGACAAGTTTATTGTGAATTTGTGGATTAACATGTATGTGTCTTCAAATTATGTGAAATACCTTTGAGCCAATGTTTGAGCATTAGGCTGGCTTTACACCACTAGGCTGAAAAAACTTGGGCCAACTTTGAGCATTTTTGGCTTGTTGTTTGGCCCCAAGTTACTAATAAATGCTAGAACATTAATGTCAGAATATTAATAAATGCTGGAACATTGGCCCAAGGGTTGCAAATTGACTCCCCAAATTCGAGGGTATCCTTTTTCCGCCTTGTGTACAAAGGCCATAAAGTTCAGCATTTATTAGTAGCTTGGGCAGATTGAAATTATTTTTTCTATTTCAGCCTTGACTCCTAGTGTAAAGCCCTTGGAGCCAATTTCAACTTTTGCAGCAACAGGAATGCTTGATTTGGGTTGAACATTAGGCCTGACTCCTAGTGTAAAGTGGGCCTTAGAATGAAGCCAACAATCAACATTTGAGGGAAATAACATGTTTGAAGAATGGTGTTAGACAGGAACCTCTCCATCTATCAAATTCTTCACTCATCACATGTCTCTTAAAACCCAATGCACAACACCTAACCCTAAAAAATAAAATGGTAAGCCATCTTGGATTAAACAATCCCTCAATTGGTAGAATTAGTTTGTCACAACACCATGCTTTGTCATGCTAATTCTCCAAAGACCATAAAATTCACAAGGAATCCCTAAAAACCATTGAATCTTACTGGCAAGTTTTTCCACATATGCAATCTGAGTTGCCACATTTCCTCTATCACATCCACATGTTGCATTCCCTTGATTTTCAACTTTGACAACACTCTACACTAGTGTGACAAACTTTGCATTTCCTTCACTATCTCATCCTTTCCAAATGTCACCCTTTAGGTTAATGTGAAACCCAACAAGAAAAATCAAATTTTCAATTAGAACCATATGCCCTCGTGCCATAGCTTCCCTCCCTTCCATTAATTAGTTATTTGAAGTTGCCACCTTTTCATCCTAATTGCAAACGACAACAAAACAAGAAATCCAAAGACTAATGGTGTTATCAAGTGCAAGTATGATTAAAGGAGCCAAAAACCATGTTAGATAATGGTAAGAACTAGATTTTTTTTACCATATGTTTCTTTCTTGACATTTTCAAGTTATGTCAATCACTCTAAGTTCTACTAAATGATTAATATGAATGTTGATGAATTCAAATTAAAATTTTATTAAATTAAATTTTGGGTTTTGGTTTTAGTAAAAGACCTTTGAATTTCCATAGGTGTTGCTTCAGATTGTGATTAATTTTAGCAAGGACTAAATAAAGATTATTTTAATCAAATAATTTTGATAGTAAAAAAATTTAGATGATAGTAACCTACTACTCACATTCAAAGAGCACTCACAATTAAAAAGATGTGGAATTTGAAATTTCAAAAAATTCAAAGTATTTTTCAAATTTTTTATTTTTCGAAAGTCCTTTACTACATGTAAATGGGTTATAATGTGCATGACATGCAAAAAAAAGTTGTATTTTATAATACAAAAAAAAAGCCTAAAGTAGTTAACATATTTTGGTATGATTCAAAATTATGATAAATTTTCAACATGTTTGGCAAAATCTACACACTTTGAAAAATTCATATTTATTCAACAATGTTTAACACAAACTATGTGATATATTCGGGCAACTATATGTATTTTTAATAATAAGTTGGAAAATATTCATTCAAAAATTCTTTCATACGAAAAAATGAAAAATGATTTAAAAAAATTCACAATCATTTTGTAAAGCCCCATTGGCTCCTTTAATCATATCCACACCCTATCATTTTCCTCTAAAAGCTTAATCTTACCAATTTTGTTTTCATTTTTCTCCATCAAGGTTTTTTCCATTTTCCATGAATTGTTCCATAGATTAGTGTGTTCACAATATAATGATCCACAAAAAATGTAACTACTACATAGTTTTTCACATTTTTAAATGGTAAATCAAGTCAATGTTGAAAATATTAGCTATATTTATACCAAAAAGTTTTCAATATATCATGAAATGTTTTGGTTAAATTTGAAATGAACTCAAAGAATATAAAATACCTAAAAAAATTTAAACAATTTAACTCTTGCTTTTATTACTTAAAGGATTTGAAAAGATTTGAAAATAACATAAATTTTATGAGAAATATTCTATAGATATCTTTACATAATAATAAACTACATAAAAACAACAACAATTTCAATTGTAGCAAATTGGGTTCAAATTCTTATATGTGTGAGCTAAAAGTGAAAATAAGACATACTTGGACCATACTCACCTACAATCCATAAAGTTCTCTTCTTTGCAACATACTATATGACCATCCTTAAGCCTTTGAAATGTAGGACCAACATCATTGACAACATGTTACATGAGTTTTATGGTCCTAAACAAACAACATAAATGAAAAGAAAGGAGTCCTAGACTTGTACCATGTGCTTTTGCATATGTTGTCATAAAACTTGAAGTTTTGCATCAAAATCCTAGGTTTCTAATCTTGAATTAGGTGCCAAGTATTAACATGTATTCACATTTGAATGACTAAAAATTATAGCAAGTGCATTAGATAGTAACTAATAACCTTGAGTTTGGTTACTAGCACATTGGCTAACCATAGGTTTTAGTCTATTAAAAAAAAAAAGGAATCTTACCCAAACTTGTGAAGTGAAGATATGCCTTAAATGGACCATAAATTGTTGTTGTCCATATCAATACAAATTAATGTTCTTAAATTCCAATGTTTTGTAAAATAAAATGATTTTTGAAGTTCATCAAAATTTCATTGGAGTCTTTAACTTGTGTGGGCATATGTTAATATGTAAACAAGCTTTCTATCACTTTTGTCATCTATCAAGTGTTACCATATTGACACCTACATCTATGATTATCCACACATCACATAAAAAAGGATAAAAACACCTTAATTGACACATCATATCTAAACCAAAATAAGATTCACTTGCAACAAGCAAGAATCCAAGCCCAAAACATATAATGAAAAACACAACACACAAACCATGTCCTAATAAAAGTTGCATAAAAACACATGAAACCTTGCAAAACAAAACACATTACGTTCTAAAATTTCAAATCATCAAGGTGTGATCACAATCAAATGAGCCAATGGTGACAAAGGACTCAAGGACTACAGTCCTTTTTGTGGTCATTTTCACTTTCTCATAGAAAGGATTTTGGGATGAAATCTTTTGCAATATGTTACTAAAAATACATATAATTTTTTCAATACATCACATTTTTTGTATTAACTTTTCATGAATAACTAAATTTTTTTTAAAAAAGAAAAGATTCTACCAAATTTTGTGTTTTGTTTTGAAGAATTATCTTAATTTCAAATTGTATGAAAATATGCTAATTATTTAATGCTTTACTTTATTGTTTCATAAACTACAACTTTGTTTTAGATTTCATGTAAATTACACCCCATTTACATGTGGTAAAGGACTCTTGAAATTTTAAAATTTTGTTCAATAGGTTTTTAATTTTAAAAATTTCACAACTTTCAAATTATGAGTGTTTTTTGAGTGTGGATAATCAATTAACATCATCTCATTTTTTTTCTCATCAAAATTCCTTTATAAATAAAGTCGTTAACTTAGTAATTTGCAAAATTGATTGCTTTTGATGCAATTGTTGTTCAAGTTCAAAGGTCCTTTATTAAAACAAAAACCAATTTTTTTTTTTGAATTTTTTTTTTGAAATTTTCAACATTCATATTAGTCATTTAGCACTACATTCCATGATTAACATGGCATTAAAGTGGCACCACAAAAATATATCTAACAAAATTATTATTTTTATAAAGTTTTGGCGGTCGCTTGACATGTTTTTTGGCTCGTTTGATTGTGACTGCACCCACCAAAAGTGATTTAAAAATCCTCACTTCAAGATTATTTCCCAAACACCAAATAGCCCAAATTGTATTCACATTTAAACTAGTTTTGAATTAAAATATAATTAATCATGGTAACCCAACTTAACATCAAACTAATTGTGACTTTTGAATAGTTAAATTAACATTCATGATAGTAGTTGTGCACTACCATATTGACACTTACACCTATCATTGGCCACACACCACAAAAAATAACATAGGAACACCATACTTAGCGGGTCATACTTAAACCAACTTCCCATTTGGGGCTAAGGTCCCCCAAAATAAATAAAAACATCATAGGAAATTCTTGGTGTGAAGTCCACCATGAATGGGCATAAATCAAAGGTGGGAACACTAGTAAGTTACATGCAAATGTGAGCTTCATCATTAATCACCAAATTATAATCCTCCAAATCCTTAGCCAAATGTGAATCATCATGAAAAAAAAACTTAAGATAATCAAACTATTTGACCATGTAAAAATAAGTACCTATGTTTATTTGGTGCAGTGAAAGCAAAACCATTTTTCAATTAACATTTCCCCCAAAGGTGGCATTAAACATCCCATACGTCACCCTTGTGAACATTGATCACAAATTAACATAATGGTGGCCCTAAAAGATTGCTCACACAACATACACCATAGCCTTGTTATAAGAACCATCATTAAAAATGAGTCAATTTGGCCATTCACATTGGGAAGATGATACAGTGCACAATTACGCATGTGGTCCTTCCATGTCTAGTTGTCTTGGCCCTCCAACAACAATACTCTAGAAGGTAAAACCTTTTACATACATAAAATGACATGTCTAGTATTCACATTGAATGTAATCAATGTTGTTTACAACAAATAAACATAATTTCCTAGCCCGAATCTAAAGATTCGAAATTGATAACCATCTCCTAGAATAGTGGCATAATGTAATGTATCCCAATGTTGAACATTACCAGATTCTCCATAATTGGGTGTTTGCAAATTAGAATGTCCATAAAATCTTGTACAAAGGCAATTTTTTTGCACCCTCTCAAGTTCAAATGCTTAAGTAAATTTTCAAAACATATATCTATTAAAAAAGGACTCAATTTTCACACATTGAATATATATAGTTGGTAATGGAAAGTAAATTTTTTTAAAAATGAATAAATATAATCTTTGGGGGACTTTTTCATTTAAAGATTAAAAGTGAAACAATTTTGCAAAATTCTACATATGGATTCATTAAATAAAAAATTTCAATGAATTACACTTATATGAACTAGTCGGATTTTAATTCCATATTGATGAACCATAAATACAAGTTTCCATGTCATTTCATAAAATAAAATGTATTTTAATGGGCTTTTAAAGGCCCCTGAATTTGTCAAATTCCCAAAGTCCATTTTGTCTTGAAAATGAAACATTTAAAAAATTTACATTTAAGCAAAGTTAATATAAACACAAGAAGAATAGAAGGATAAAGTCATTTTGAAAAATCAAAAATTAAAAAAATGTGGTTTAAGGATTCAAGAATGTCATAATTTTGTAATAATCAAAATACATTAGGAAAATGTACTTTTATGGAATCCTATCATGTTGTTTTTGGTCCACTCTAGCTTGCAAATGCCTAGTCATTGCCATTACCCATTGAAATAAACTTACTTGTTGCTCACACACTTGAAACCACATGTTTGGATCATCTAAATTCACTAATTCCATAACATCACATTGGATTGAACTTGGTAACTCGGGCTCATGACTAAACAATAGGAAATATAATGAATAAGATGCAAAAAGGCTTATCAATTGAACTTGTACCCCATAACTAACTATGGTACTTGTAAATCCCAATATTTAGAATGCCCTTTTGGAGCTCAAAGACTATAATATTTGGTTTCAAGTTTTTCAAAACGAAACCGACATGTACTCCCCATGGTGGATCTTCAGATGATGTTTTTTATAGATAGAAGTCTACTTCCTATTTTATTGAGCCATGATTTTAGTAAAACCTTTCAAGGTAAAACCTTTGGCCTTCTTGATATGTCTTACATAGTGTGCTTCCATATTTTTAGTGGTTTCACAAACAAGACATAGACTAATTGTTTTCAAAGGAACCAACTTGAGGCCTTCTCTCAAGACCAGGATGGTTATCCCTATCAACTTAATAAGTAATTAACAAGTTTACATCCATCCTCGGGGGTCAGGTATACTACTCTTCCCTGCCACCCTTGTAGTAGTCATCTATAATTTGCGCAATTGTGTTTGCACTTTTCAAACCTAACGAAATTTTTTTCTTACAGCAAAACTTCATTTTCCTTTGCCTAGGAGCACCCTTTTTTGCATGTTCACACAATATTCAAGTGGGCGAGGTGAAGTTTTACAAGGTACCCACTCAAAATACCCACCCTAATCCCAAATAGGTTATCCGACAAGTTCAACCAAAATGTTATGCTTACACACAAGACCACTTTTCTTTGAAAGCTTCATAGGGACTACTCAATTTAAATCTACCCTAAAAGGTTTACTACACAAGGCTCTTGTAGAGGCGGCGCTTTGCGCCACAAATACCAAATGTTCAGCTCTACACAACATAGGGATTAAAACATTTTCAAAGAAAACATAAAATAATAAAAGATCGAACATGCAAAACACAACAATCATGAAAGACTCCCAAATTACCCATATTTCCACAAACCTCATTTCACCATCTACACCATTTGTTCAATTAACATGTATGCTTTAGGATGGTTTCATGAAATGATACGATGACCTATTAATGTTTTCTCACAAATTTTTTGAAATTCCCCATATAATTCCATACTTTAGTTTGTGAATATTTTAATTAGAACTCTAAACCTATTAAGGGGTGAAAGCACACTAGGGTATAATACTTTTCGGCATATGTGGAGTCCATACCAGTGTTAAAATAAAAAGTCTATATACATTATAGTAGAGTACATTATATTGCACAAGTCATATGGCAAGGTTAATTTCATTTTTTTAATTTCTAGATTTTATCAATGATAGATAATTATTTTTAAAAATTACATTAAAAAAAGAATAAAAGACTTTATATAAAAATTATATTTCATTGTATATCTCAATTTATGGTTTTTAAAAAAAATTCAAAATTTTCTTCCTTTGTATTAATGGCATCACACTACTTTCAATACACCAAAATGTGTCCTAGTTCATTTTGGGTTTCACTAGATTTTGAGTGAATTTGGACATTTTTACCAGAGCGAAATTGGTCAGCTCTTTAATGAACGTAAATTAGTTGTTACAAACAATGAATTATTTCATTAGTACTTAGTAAAACAAGGTTACTCTCAAGTGAAATATAAATTTACCAAGCCATTCATTTCCTAGTTAATTAACTAGCCAGCGTGGAAATCAATTAAAATTAAATTATTTAATATATAATATTATTGATAATTTCATGATTTTCAACTTATGAGTTATTGACACGTGTCATTACCTAGGCTAGGTTTTTAACTTAGCTTATGTACGTAGGCCACATAACTAACCTAGGCACCTATTCTAGGGAAGTAGATAGAAAAATATTCAATCAATTTACCATTGTTGACCACACACAACACCCTTCATGAGGTTTGATCCCTTGACTTTTAAAATGGAAGCAAACACTCTTACCATCAAGCCACCCCACTTGTTGTGACAATATGTTACATTACATTCTATTTATCAAATGTTTCATTTTAAACATTACAAAAACATAAATTTGAAAATTCATATCTTATTGAAAATTTGTTCAAATGAAATGATTGAAGTTTACTTTTTTAAAAAAATTCAATAATGTATATAAGTACATTTATTTCCTTTTGAAAGTGTAAAATCATTTGGACAAAAAAATAAATTGAATATCATTATTCAATAACATTTTAATGACCATTCTTTTGAAAAAGAAAATGTTTAACAAATGGATAATTTTTTTGCTAATATATTAATACTACTTATGTTAGGTTACTTTCAATTATTATATAGCTAATTTTCATTAATTTAAATTATTTGACCTTACATTATTTATAATTATTTATGGTTATTCTCAATTATATTTGGTTATTTTTGGCTATTGAAGGTTATTTCACCTTATGTTATTAATTGCACTTCTCGATTATTATAGGTTATTTCACTTTAAGTTATTTTTGTCTATTGTAACGTATTTCAACTTAAATTATTTTTGGCAATCTTAAACAATTTTAATATATGGTTATTGGTACTTATTCTATTGGTGGCTATTAATGGTTATTCTATTAATGGTTATTGGTGGTTATTTTATTAGTGGATATTAATGGTTATTATATTAATGACTATTGGTGCTTATGCTATTGGTGGATATTAGTGGTTATTAATCATTATTATAATTAGTGACTATTGGTGGCTATTTTATTTGTGAATATTTTATTAATGGATATTGGTGGTTATTAATGATTATTATATTAATGGTTATTGGTGGGTATTCCATTGTAATCCATTGGTTGTTATTTTATTGATGGTTATTGATGGATATTTTATTGGTGGCTATTATTGGTTATTTTATTAATGGTTATTGGTAATTATTGTATTATAAATTATTGTTAGTTATTATATGTTATATTACGATTATTGGTGATTATTCTATTATAAATTATTGGATATTCTATGTTATAATATCATAGGTTATTAGTAATTATTATATTGTAAGTTATTTTAAATCTTTTTCATAGGCTATTATTTTCAATTCTAAATTATTTTAAGTTATTATAGTTAGGATAAAATAACTTATAATAACATAAAGTAGAATGGCCTTGAATAATTTTAAATGTAACTTATAATAACATAGGGTATAAGTTAGAATAACTAAACTAGCTTAAAATAATATAAGGTATATCATAAAGTAACATATATAGGGTACTTAAAAAACATAGAAATAAACCTATTTATTATAGTAAATTATAATAATGAATTATGTTAATTAGTAATGAAACATGATGTTTACATAATGATATTATAATGAAATAACTTTAACTAGGGTGAAATTAGTAAAATGCAATGAACTTATTCACTTTTAAAGTCTCATAATGATTTAAGCTAATGAACTGCAACCCACTTTTGCAATAATGTTTTCATGTAAAAAAAATCATTTAACTAAAAAATTTAGTAAATATAATGAGTTCATAATCATATGATATGGACTATGATGCAGGTTTTTAACATTTCAAAAATTTAATATGTTATGGTAATTCAAAATCCATTCTTGAAATTTATATGATGTGTTCATTTCATATAATATATTATATTCTTGAGTGCTTTTCACATCTTGTTCATTTTATTTTTGTTCCATGGCCAATAATCAAATTGTGACAAAATTATGTATTCTACATTAGTGTGCTTACACCCTAAGTACCTTGTCCAAAAATGCATAAGCAACATTTTCATTGTTGCGATTCACCAATGGCATCAACTTTAGCCACTTTGACAAGTGTTCAATCAAATCAAAATATATTGGTTATATGTCACATTGTTAAATTTAATGGGCCAACAAAATCCAAGATCCATTGATAACCAAGCCCCATGATGGGTAATGGTTATAAATGAAATGTAGGTGGGTTAAAAGAAGTTCACATTTAGTCGCACATCGCACATCGAGAAACAAACTATTGAACCTATAATTACATCCCCCACCACTAATATTGTGGGACCCCAAAATGGCCTAACTTTTCATGAACATGTTACACAATGCCCTCACATTAGTTTGGGTGAAGCACAATTTGCATTCGTCCATTCAACCACACCCATAGGAAGGAATTACCTTCCTATTTGAATTATTTAGCCCTATGCACAACCCTTTCATGTTCCTTGGGTACCAATCCAATTATAATTTCATTTAAACTTGCAAATATGCAAGGATAGATGCATTTCCATTTATGTTTGAAGCAACATTGCCTTTCAACTCAATGTTTGCATCACAAGAACTTTCATTACCCATGTTAATATGAAGTACATCCCTAAAACATCCCAATAATATACATAGGTATGCAAAGACATGCCACCTTGGAACTACCTCCAAATCCACATCAGCATGCCAACGAGTTCCAATGGTGTCCTCTTTGTTGGAAATTGGATTTTAACTCAATCTATTGACATCCAATTAACCCTATTGGTTTTATGCATTATATCAAAGTTGTATTCTTCTATGATAAGGGCCTATTTTGTTAACTTTCTTGTGAGTCCTTTAGGAATTTCAAAGTTTGGTCATCCATGACCAATGTGAATGGGCTACCATAAAAATAAGATTGGAATGAAAAAATTAGTTAAACAATAGTAAGGCATTCCTTTTCATACAAGTTGTATTTGGTTTTTGTCTTGTTGTTGGATTGATTAGCATATGTTATAACAAATTCCCAATTGTCATCATCAAGTTGGGTAAACATTGCTTCCAACCTAAAAGCATTTCGATCAATATGTAATTGGAAATTTTTTCCTCATGTGGGGAACCACAAAACGAGAGTTAAAATGAACATAACCTTCAATTCTTGAAAGGCCTATTGGGTGCAATCACATTAATGCATACATTGTAAACATTGACTGGTTTTGCATATTTAACATTTAAAAAAAAGATAAAGAACTCCAAATGGAATTGCTTTCACATAATGTTATTTTCAATGTATTGATATATATTTGTTAAGAGTTTGAAATCAATCTAATGAATGAAAAGTACCCAAAAGCATTTTGAAACCATTGTAACCAATGCTTTTAAGCAATAAAAAGATTTGTAAATGGACTTGAAGTTTTTTAACAATGACATAATTTTAGGAAATCTTTTATGTAAACCATAACATAATAGTGTGATGAAAATTTTGTAGATTTTAAAAGATTTTTATTCAAAATATTCCTAGAATATTTTAGAATAAACATTTAATAAATAATCACCCAAGGGGGTAGGTGTGGCTCATGATATCCCGTTTACACCTTATTCCTATGTTTCACCCCAAATGTATTTTTGGTTAATCTTCGTTAATTGGGTCAAAGCTTTAATAATGTTATTAAATCATTTGATGAATCTTTGGTAATAATTACACAAGCCCATGAAAGCTCATAATTAAATAACATTTGTTGGTTAAAGAACTTATGAGATGGCCTCAATATTAAGCCTTTTGAACCTTTAATCCCTTTGAATAAATCATATGACCCATGTATTCCATTTAAGTTCAAAAGAATCAAGACTTGCTTGGTTGAAGCTTAAGGCTATGTTTTTTAACTTTTTCAAACACATCTTACACATGATGCATGTGATCCCTTAGAATGAGGCTAAAGATGATGATGTTATCAATGTAGCATTTAACAACTTGCCAACGCCTAATCCATGAATTTTTGGAATTATATAAGGGCATTGTTCAAACCAAATGGCAAAATTATTAATAGAAATAATCTTTCCTATGACAACTTATCCCCCAAAAAACCTTCTTAACCTTGTCACCCTCCCTTAATGGCAATTCACGGTAGCCAAACTATAAGTTCAAAGTATTGAAAACCTTGACCTATCATATCTTTTAGTACAGTGTAAGATAATGGAATCAATAACCTAACTATTATCATGAAGAAAGGGTTACTAGGTGGAAATTGAATAAACATAATGAAAACACATCTAGGAAGAGATCACCTTGCCTTTTGGAAGGCAATATTGTCTTTAGCTTAGAAAGTTAAAAGGACTTTTTAAAATGTTTTATGAAAACCAAAATAATCATGAAGGGGTTAGAAGGTAGTTACTTTATAGTCCTTGGATAGATTATAGTACCTTAGTGAAACAAAACTTCATCCTAGATTTACTACCTTCACATCTATGGTTATTGCCTTCATATTTATAGCTGCTACCTTCCAATAACTACTTTCATACAACAACTATTGTTTTGTTGCAACTACCTTCTAATAATGTTATTTAGTAAGTAAATTTTAAAATAAATGAAATGAATAAAAAAATTAACTGAAATGAAAACTATTGCCTTCAAATTGATTACCTTTATAGGTGAAAGCATGAAAAAAGGAGCCAATCATGCCAAGGTTAAAGTCCTTTCAAAGGATTATATTTTCACATGGTAGTTTTCTATTGGTTTATACAACATTTTTCATGCAGTTTTTTAAATTGAATATCAAATTTGAGGCCAAATATGACATATAACATGATTAAAACTCAATTTGTTTTGCATCAAGCTTTACATTATAGTCAAATCTATAACTTTACTTTGAACCATGATTACAAATTCAAAATTATAATAGTGTAAAGAGACATTCGAATATTAAAATTTAAAAAGGTATATGTTTTTTTTTTTTTTGGAATGTTTTGAACACATGGATCCCTTCTTGTGAAATATATTAAAGCTCACAAAAAAATTGAAACAATTTAATGAACATTTAATAAAGGAAAAGGACTTTTGATTCAAGAAAACCACTTGTCCACATGTTTTTCTTGAGTGCTTTAAACATATAAAAGGATTTTTGAAACATGGTGAATTTTCATGAAAATTTTGTAGTTGTAATTTTGAAACTATAAGAACTTATTTTAAAAATAAAGAATTTTTTTTGACATATAGTGTTCCCATGGTGATTTTTCAAATTTTCTAAACACAATTTTTAAGGACTATCCACACATTGCTTGGCTCATTTTTTCCTACTTTCACCTTTATGGTACAACTATTGTTTAGCCAAAATATTTCAAAAAAAAAATCTTAAATAAAATAATTTAAAAAATTAATTAAATAGTTAAAGTTATTTTGTTCTATATCAAATTAATATTAAATACTTTATTTTGCAGCCAAAAAATCAAGGTAAAATACAAAAGAAAATATGTCATTTGACTTTTAATCAAAATCCATTATATTTTTTTCTTCACATAAGTACAAACTTATTTTCGCACTTCACACACACCATTCTTAAAATCACACCCATAAAATGATAAAAATGAAAGAATATTAAAATGATAAGCAATAAGAGAACGAACCCAAGAGATTATAAAAAACCAGAACTATGGTTATTTTACCTTTATTGTAAGTGAAGGTAATTCACTCCCAGTATTCCCATTAAGTAACATTTCCATTTCATAATAAATATTTGATTTTTTTGCTAATGATGGCAATTACCATTAATTACCATAGGGGGTCCGAGCATGATTGGGGTACCACATTTGAATCCTAAGGACTCACTCCAAGGATATCCAAATTCACTTTGTTCTTCACTTTTCCATGATTTATCATACATTTCACCCTTTTTTTCCATGTCAAATGAAATATTTTATTTCAAATTTTATAAAATCCTTTAAAGTATCTATTTTTTTCATTTATGAAAGTGAAAATAGTAAAATTTATCCAATGTGGGCCATGTTTTATCAATGGCCGAAAACTTGGACAATAGGGCATTTGGTTCTTATCAAATTGATACATTTTATACGCATTAGCACATAAGGTGTTTGTGGTAAAAATCTTGGGCCAAAAAAAGTTGTTTAGACATTCCTTATGAATCCTTGAACTATTTTGTTCTCATGAGACAAAGTTTTGGATGTTTTTCAAAGACTTAATAGGAATTTTTAAACCTGTTCAAATTTGACATTTTATGCATAGAATAGTACTTTTATAATGTATCTATCAATAAATAAAATCAAACTTTCAATATGAATGTGTCATTAAATTTTAACATGTTTAAGTGACGGGGTGTAGTGAATATAAAATGAAACAATCCTTTTGTGTACCCGAAATATGCTTTGACCCTAGGGGCATGGTATACTTGTTCAAATGGGTCTATTTTTTCATTGGATGATAATCCCCACACATGTGATGTTCAATCCAATTGCCCAAAAGTCCTTGGTTGACATCATTATCATTGAACTATAGTCACCTTTGGATAATTCCAACAAACCTACATCCATCAATTCTATTCTTAAGGCTTGAACCAAGGGCCTTTCCACCTTGCTAAACTTGTAAGGTCATTTGAAAATTGGATTATCATCTTCCAATACAATTCATATTTTTTGTCCTTTCAATTAGCCAATTTTTTTAATTAAAAGGCAAAACGTTTAATCTGATTTTGTAATAGATGTTGTATTACTTACACTTCACCTCTCATAACCATTTGACCAATTTGTGTCTACCATGTTTTTACAATCAATTATAATTTAGGATGGGGTGATGAAACATCCCCAATACCCAAGGTTGAGCGCATTGATTATCATTATTACACAAAATGTGGGGAGGTGCCAAAATGTCCTAGCGTGCCCTTCATATCACCAATTTCCTTCCTTTGAACACTCATATCTCCATTTTAACATTCGTGATCCCATAACTACCAAGGATGTACAATTCATGCTATTGTAACCTCACCCTTGCACTAACATGGTTGTTCCAATTAATGGGTGTAAAATTAAAAATTTTAGGGTGGGCAGGTGGGTGTGATTACGCAAAACTCTAAATTCATTTGACCTCATAGGCCCAAATTCTAGCAAGTGAATGTGTAATTGCGGGATTAAGTTGTAAACCAAATTTGGCATTGTTGTGAATGTTTTGAATTTGATCATTAATTATACCATTGTTTATTTGTGGTGGTGAAATCAAGTTGATGGTTAATAGACCACATTTGTTGTGTCAACAATGTGCCCAAATTGCATTGACTTTATGAAATGTTTTTGTGAATACACGTGCCTTAAATTAAAGTTAAGTTAAGCCCATAAGTTTAACATCTCAATTTAAGGTTAGGATATGGTTAATTAGATTTAAAGTTAAAGGTCACCACAGAAGTGACACATGATATTAATATAAGGGATATTTTGAGGGGAACCAATGGGTTTATTAGGTCGGGGGTGAGGTTTTGACCACCCACATTGCCATCATTTACATCTAGGGGAACTCTTTAAATTTAAAAACAAGTTCACCTTTAAATTTGGTCACCACACCATTGTTGTGGGACATGGAAGACATGTATGGAGTCATTAAGGCACCCTATCAATATTTAAAGGTAGTTGGCATGCCATTAAAACAAATGACTTTCTCCAAAAGTTTAACAATTGGTGTCATATGTAGGAGATGTGTAATCCTTAGTTATTCACACCCTTCATGTCATGGGAGGGTTTGTTTTAGCATGGAAGGGTTGCCTATGGATGATTACCACAAATTTAGGTACTCCTATGAGATTTAATTTCACTAAACATTGAAATACATTATGCCAAATTAATGTTATAAAAAATATTAACATTGAACAATACTTTGGGATTAAAGAAATTTTCATCAAATGGATGATAAATGGGTTTCAGTACTTTAGGGTGGACCAAAATCAGCCAAGAAGATAGTCCCAAATAAATCTATTTTGGAGATTTTTTACACTAAATCACAATTGGACACAAGCATATGGGTTATTATTCTTAAGGTATTTATTCCATTGGAAAATTAACACATGTAGAGGTCATCAAGTAAGGCATCATGTGTGAAAAATCCCAACACAAACCACCTTATTTTCAATATGTTATGAACTTTGGAAAAATAGTTATTTTTACCCACAAACAAAAGCCATAATTCAATATTTTCATATGATTTTATACAAAACCTTTCAATATTCTTTTCTTCATTATATTTTTATAATTCAAACCAAATCCCTAACAAGTTTAAAATTCAACCATTAACTTTAATCAAACTCCAATAACTTTATTTTGCTTGTGGATATATTGTAATTTCAACTTCAAAAGTTCATACCTTTTGTTATTTTAATCATTTTGCATAACAATCAATTGACACATGCACATATTCAAATTCATAACTTGAAAATGAGTTCTTATTGATAATTTTTAACATTTACAAAAACATATAACAATTACAATGTACTTCATTATTAAAAAAAAATGGACTTTATGATGGCAAAAGTGGTCCCCCCCATCATGCATGTGCCGAAATACATTATATAATATGTATCCATTTAATTTTGGAAAATTTGTTTGGTACATGGAAGCTTCATGAATGTTTCGTAAAAAAAAAGTTATGGTCTTCAACTAAATGGTTCCGATTATTATATTTGCACCCAATGGGCCTTTGCCATTATAGAAGCAAGGTGAGCAAGTGACGCATTCCCAACTCTTCAAAGGGCTCAAATGTGAGCCCAAGTAGGAAAACATCGGAAGAAGGAGGAGTCGGAGCATGCTCCTTAGCTCACAACACTTTGAGGGGTAGAGGGGCGTGTTGGAGCTCCGAGATGGGACTAGGAAGAGTTGACAAGCTTCACTCACTCACACGGCCTGCACACAACCCACACAAAATGGTTAGTGCATAGTTAGAGCACCCTTGGTGTTAGGACGAGCCACGGGCAACACGGACACACAAGACTCACCACGGCCTGGACTTGGGGGAAGCCGCCACCTTCCCCCTTATAGTACACTCTGTAGCTCTCCACGGAGGCTACATCCAAATGGCTATTTTTCCCGGGACTCTCGAGTGGAAGTCCCGAAATTGCGCCAAATGGGACTCCCGCAACTTTGGAACCCCATAACTTTGCGAGCAGACCTCCGATTGAGATGCGGTCTGAAGCAAAGTTGTAGCTCTCGTCGAGAGCTTTTCAACAATATGTGGCACGCCCCCTGCAGCTAAGTAAATCGGGTCGATTCCTGACTTTTTGTGGTCAGGAGTCAAACTAGCAGTTCAACTCCCGGCCCTTCTTTTGGCCATAACTTGTGTTTCAGATGTCCAAATGAGCAATGTGAGCCCATTTTAGACATCTAAGCTTCAAGAGCTTTCCAATGATATAAAGAACGTCACAAGAAATTGAGGTTTGACCCCTGCAATTGCTCTTTGAAGTTTCGGGAGTCCACTGGGACTCCATCTCCCAAAGTGGGAGTTGCCTTAGGAGTGTGAGTGTTCACTCCCTCACACTCCCTCACACTTTTTTACACTCCTGGGAGTTTGTGATGTGATTCCTGGGCTTCTTCTTGGCCCACAACCTTGCAATGCCTTTACCTTGACTCCCGGGCTTCCTCCCTCTTGGCCCGTAGCCCGTAACCTTGTAACGCTTTTGCCTTGACTCCCGGGCTTCCTCCCTCTTGGCCCGTAACCTTGCAACCCCTTTGCCTTGGTCGCGAGCCCAAAGCTAGGGTTGCGACAACAAGGAGAAGAGCAAAACAAAGACAAAATGACATGTAAAACAAAAATGCAAGTAACACTGAAACAATAATGATTGAAATCACAAAATGATGACCTTTACCATTGAAAACAATACAAAAAACAACCTTTTGGAGGGTACCAAACAACAAAGAACAAGAGTAATTACAAAGAACAATCTAAAAAAGAATTTGAAAACAATAAACATGTCTTAAAACAAAGATGTGATAGCAATAGACAAAAAAAAAGTTCCCTTGAAACCCTAAATTCCTACACATTAAAAAATAGCAATATTGGGATTTTAAAATAATCTTGATTTAGTTCAATATTGAGCCATAGATTAAATTGACCCATTGGTTCAGGTTTAAAATTTTGAAACTTGGAACTGTCCTATTAAATCTAATTCCTTTGTGCCTATTTAACTAGGTGGTAGGTTCATAACCTAGTTCCCCTTATCTACAATTTGGTTATGTGTAGGTTCCTAACCTTGACGTAGGTTCCAATTAGGGTCATTGGAGGTTAAACTAGCAATTGTTAGTTCTTACGCACTAAAATTGATACATATACAACACTAATAATAACTAGTGTTGTCCAATTATTGAATATCAACATGGTTATCAACCTAGGTTTGATTTCAAGTATGACATATAACTTACCTACCATATTTGGATATTCTTAATATTTGGGCAAAATCCTACCCAACTTAATATTAAATTTTTTAGTATTCAAAAATACCTTGTTGGTAAGGTATTACATTGGAAAAATGTAACTTTAACCTACGTTCGTTATTCATTAAACTTCCATCCTTTTTCCATTCAATCCTTTTTATCCAAACCTTGTCATCTATTTAGGTCTTTTTTTTTCCTCAATACTTAAACTATTGATTTCACGCAAGTCCACTTCACTCGTCTTATTTGACTTTTGGCAATGGTCATTTGGCAATGAATCAAAAAAGGTCATTTTGAGGGGTTTGTTTCTGAAGGTAATGGCTGCCACCTTCAATCCTTGAATGTTATTGCAAATGTTGATTGGATTCTCAAAAGGATGAAAAACATTTTGGAGATCAAATGTTCAAGTTGGGAAACCACTTCCACTTGGGGTGGTTGTCAAATCATTTCCACACCAAACTCAAGTTCTAGTAGGGGTGGTTGTGGAACCACTCCAAGTAAATTTGTTCCATTTGGTCCACCACTTGTTGTTCCACCAAAGGTCGTGCATGTTGTTGTTAGTTGAATCAAAAAGTTATTGATTGAAGAGTTATGTGGGGATGTGATTTAGTTTCAATGTGATCTCAATTTTTTATTTTCAATAATTGATTCAAGTTTTGCAAGAAAATGGGGGATTGCTTTCACTTATTCCTTTTCAATTTGCATTCCACCTTGAATTCATGGTTGCTCACAGTTTGTTGTTTGCTCATGGTTTAAGACTCAAGACTTGTTTAAACTTCGTAATTGCTAAAAATGCTTAAGGTCCAATGGTTACTTTTATATTGAGTTTTAAAGTGACTATTCCTTACTTTAAAGTGTTACAAAATTCTTAGTCCATTTGTAACCATAGTTTAGGGTTCTATTTATGCATGTAATCAATAAGGAGCTTTCAAAAACCTTAACCTAGCTTCTTTAATTCTACCTCTTCTTTCAATCCATTCAACATTGAGACCAAACTTGTTTAAATGTTCATTATGATTTCATGGTTTAGGTTGTAGGGTCATTTGGCAATGGGGTTAGGGTATGATTTAGGGCCAATTATTGGTTCAATTTCAATGGCTAGTGCACCATCTACTAGAAAAAATATTACAACCCCAAACAACTTAAACCTATAACTAAATGTTGCATGGGAAGTATTAAGCTTCAATCGATTTTGAATCAAAAGTCTTGCATCCATCACCAAAGGTTCTTTCTCCCCTTGGCATTTTTTTGTGGCCAATGATGGCAATAAGGTGACTCATATTATTTCTCAAAATATGGGTTATGTAATTTGCCATTCTATTTCCCAAACAAAAAATTCTGGCAATACCACCAAGAAGAGGAAAGGTGTGATCACATATCACTAACATGTGATTACTTTTATGAAGAACATGTCTTGATAAAACATCCAAGTGTTTGGGGGTAGGTAGAAGAATGCCAATTTAACTTTTTTTTACAAAATAATAACTTTGAGATTAGTCTAAGAAGAGAACTAGTGTTGCATATGGTGCCATCATAGAACATTTTGGGAGTAATACTCCTTATAACAAGGAGGATGTAGGGCAAAAAGCATTCATGGAGGATTTGTTGTTTTGTTGCTAAAGGTTATATGCCTATTTAATTTTGTTGTGGATAGTTAATTATAGGTGAAAATAGGATCAAAAGAGCAAAAAGTGCCAAGGTGAAAGTCCTTTTTCAAAGACTACACATGACATGTGTCAAGGCAAGCTATTTCATGAGCCTAAAGCCTGAACCTAAAGCTTAAAGCTAGAACTTGGGATGGTAAAATGCATTTTCCTTTGTACACATGTAGGTAAAACCCAAGAATTTAACTACAAAATAAATGTTATACAAGTAAACCTAGAAGAAAATATGAGGATAAATATAAGCATTCATCCTCATTATGGATGAATGTTTTATTTTATCGTTAAGTTTTTATCAATGAATTTTCTTCCCCCCTTAGTTTTGATCAACTAAAGCTTCATAAAACACAATTTAATTCTATATGATATAACATTTGTTGAATAATATAGTGTAAATTCCATTATAAATATATTTGATGATTAAGTTGAAAATGCCATTTTTTTCAATATGACTTAACTATATTATTATTGTTATGTTAACATCCACCCCATGGTCATTGTTTTATTTTATTTTTTCTCAGGCCCATTGACCCAATGTCATTGACGACAATGGGGGATTGTTTTTCATTTTTCTTCAAGGGTGGCACAACTTTGTCAAATCTAACTAATGTTGTTGACAATGATGAGTTTTGAATATTTTTGATATTTTTAAACTAACTATTGTCATTGATAACAATAGACTTTTAAAATAAACTAAAATTCAATTTCAAGCACCTTAATTATTCTCCTTTAAATGACCTATTATCATAAATGACAATAGAGGGTTTAACATTCATCCCATGACAACTTTTTAAAAAATTGTTTCAAATTATTGATGAAAATGATTTTTTTAAACAAAATTTTAAAAAATAAAATTGGTCCCATCATCATATTTTCCCCTATAATCACATTATCCATCATCATTAAATGACATTCAAGTTTGAAATATTAATATTTGGACAACAAATGAAGATGGATATAAATAAATTTTAATTTATTTATCTTCCAATCATGGATGAAGTTCATCCATGCAAAATGACATTCATCCATATGAAATCATTCAGTTATGGACACATTCATCCATGTAAGTGGGTTAAAATCACATTAAATTTTAAACTACAAACTCAAAGTTTTAAGCTTAAGCTCAAGGCTCATGCACAAGCCATCCTCAACATGTGTCATTTTTGTGTTGGTTTATAACTTGAAAATTTGTATTTTGGGAAACCCCTTTGACAATACATTTTAGATATAAATAAATTTTTATTACAAATTGATTTTATATCATGAATATTATGCATTCATGCCCTTTATCACATAAACATGAACAACTTTTGTCAAAGGCACATTTTCAAACCCATAATTTTTAGGGTCAAAAACACTTTTGAACCAAATGTGCTCAAATGGGTTATAAAAAAAATTCATTGGTTCAAATCCTTCTACCTTTTTAATCATCAATGTTAAAATGTTAAAATCCTTTTCAATTTTTAGAAAGAATGGCACACATTTGGTAAAAAAAAAAGACATTTGAAAAAAACAAAGATTGTCCATTTTCAAGGTTTGAGTGCTTAAACATGCAAAAAGATTTTTGATTTTTGACAAGCTTTGAGCATGTAAACTTTGTAATTAATGGAAAATATTTCAAAAAAAATTAGGACAATCCAAACTATTATACATCACTTGTGATCTTTAAAACATACAAAAATGTAGTTTAAAGGAATGTTCATTCACTTGGGTGGCTCCATTGATTGTGTTTTTACCTCAATGGTTGAGGCATTTATGCATGTGTTGAAAATTTTGAATCATGTTTTCAAATTGGAAAAAAATGGTTAAACATGCCATCCCTTTATTGATGGCTAAAACCATGGAAAAATATGTGATTTTAATTTTGGATTCTTGTGATATTATAACAACTTTTTTTAATTTGTGAATGTCGAGATCTAGACATGAGACATTTGCTCTTACACATGATAAATTTCATTAATTCACTATTGGTACCTTGCCATGTCACAATGGGACTCTTTGAAGCTATTAATATGATTAAAGTTGCAATGGCAACATAGATCAAGGAGCTTATTTCATCTTACAATTTGTTGGACAAATTGATTGCCTTTGTGAAGGATGAGAATGGCAATTTGTCCATCCTTGCTTAAGCTTTCACCTTTGTGGTCCAATGTGTTCCTTTGGTAGTTGCAACTCCTTGGCAAGGATCTTGTTTTGGCCCTACTTTTAGTAAACCATGCCAATATAATTGCAATGATACAAATGTTTATGTGGGTTTTCATGAGGTTAGTTTGAAAGCCACACAATCTACCTTGTAAAAAAAATTTACATGGAGAAAAAAGTCAAACAAAGGATGTGCTAATTGCATTATGGCATGCCATAATGCAAGCATCTTCCATCGGAAATTGAAAACCCTAATGAAAACCATGTTTGCTAGAAAGGTGATTTTAAAAAAAGAAACCTTGGAATATCATGATGCCATTGATTTTTGTTGTGAGAGGCAAAAACTTCTAAAGTTACAAGGTTAGGTACCATAAACATAGACATGGGTAGTTTGCAAAACGATTACAAAAACTATGTTTCCTATTGTGAAACAATGTATCCTTAATCGAACTTGAGGTTATTGATTATGTTCATGCCTTAAATGTTACTTTTTCAATAACTATTTGCAAGTAAAGTTAAATTGAACAATCTAAAACTAGTTCCATCAATTTTGCAAAGGTGTATTTTGTGTTTGAATTGCAAGCATTCTGCATGTGGATGATAACAAAAGTTTTGGTAGTCCTAGCTTCATTTTTGTCATTTGCATTTACTTACAAGGCTTGCAAAGTTCATAACATGCTTGCACTAATGTTAGACCCATGCTTCAAATATCTTGATGTGGTGAAACCATTTTTAGGGAGAGCAAACATCATATAGATGGTGGACCATGGTGAAGTATGATAACATGAATTGGATGTCACTATTGGTGGTTGCTTTTCAATTCCAAAGCCCCAGCATTGTTGGCCCTACTGAGCCACTAGTGGTTGATGATGAATCCATTTTTGGGGCAATGGCTTCAAATGAAGCCACATTGTGTGGGTTGTTGAAAAATGAACTATCTTTATTCCATCGTTTACATGTGAAGTTTGAAAATTATCTATTACCCTTGATTGGGTGGAATTCCCATGAAATATGATTTCCTAACATTTCCTTTATTGCATGACAAATTTTTGGGATTCCTAAGTCCCAAATTGAGATTGAACAAATTTTTGATATAGTTAGAATGTTAACAAGCCTATTTGTAAGTTGGGAGTTGAAAATCTAAACAAGTTTGTCATGAATATGAAGAATTGGTCAACTGATGCAAGGGCAAATTGCCTTCAAGAATTGTAGTCCACTAATGATTCTTCGAGGAAGAAACATGGGTATCATGGATGAAACAATACTATGTTGAACACAACTAACTATTTCAATGTTGACAAGCTAGACTAATGGATATACATGTTAATGAAGATTTTGTTCTAGTTTTTAAAACTTAGTAGCATTGGCACGAATAGGAGATATCTAGTTGGTGTCAAATTTAGTGGCTAGATGTATTAAAGGTCAAGTTTGTTTGCTTTAATGATCTAATGTTGGAATTTTTTTTGCTCAAATCTCAATCAGTTAGTCCCATGCATGTTTGTTTTAATTGATTATTGCATCTTGGTTTTAAGTTTTGACAAAGACAATCAAAATCTTGTTCATATTTAAAACAAGGTGTGAAGTGTGTTGGTTTAGTGGTCATTCATATTTTGTATAGTGATAAGGTTTTTTTTACTTAATAAATGAACTATACATTATATTTGGCAGTTCTCAACAAGTTATTGCAAACATTGACTCTTATGCATACCAAGCGATTATTACTTGAAAATTTTAATAACCTTATGAATTGACCATTCTAACAAATTGATGCCATGCAGGCCCCAAAAATCTGCAAAACTTCAGTTATTTGATACCCTGTGTGTCCATGAAAATTTTAAATTTTTAAATAACCAGCTTCGTGGTGGGTATTTAAAAAATTCAATAACCGGGCATCACTGGTAATAACCATCTATAGGTGTCTATATTACCTAGTAGGCCAGTTATATATCATCCTTCCTACTTGCCTACATGACCTATCCATTATGGCATATGTTAGGAAGGTGAACATCAGTTTCAGTTGGGGCTCATCCACAGTTCCAGGGTCATAGCATGCTTCCACTGGATGGTGCAGTGTGGTGGCTGTTGGTTCATTCTGGCTACTCTTACATGGTTTGAAGTATGATAAGTTGAAATAACACTGAGTCTCTAGGAGATGCTACAGTCATGTATTAGAAAGTGACTAAAGCCAAATTCAAAGGCTACATGGTCACCCATACATTCATAAAGTTTATGTGACCAACCATGATGGGGTTGTGTTTCTTTTCTCTAAGTAAACATGTGCACCTGAATCCATTCAATTGCATGGTCACTTTGTTATATTCCACTACATTTGAGCACAATCATCCATACCAATCAAGGAATGCATCCATATTTTGTGCTAATTTCGCATCATCCATGTGTACATGTGACAATCCTCCATAACAATTGAGACATCTTATTTTATTTTGTACTACCTAATGCACAAATTTGGTGATTTCTATCCTTTCTTTTGTTTTGAAAATGGCCTAAAGAAAACTCCAGAATCATTTTTCTTAAAGTACTTTCTAATTAAAAATTGCCACCACAAAAAGTCCCCCACCCACCACCCACCCACCCAAGCAACCCACCCCCCATTTAAAAAAGGGGCACTCCAAATGCCCCCAACACTTACAATAAAGTTGTCATTTTTGAGGAGTTCCTTATCTTTTGTTTCATTGACATTCATGCAAAAACTGCAGGGTCTAGAGGAAAAGCAAAGCAAAGGAAAATAAAATAAAATAAAAAAAAATAATAATAATAAATTGTGCCAAAGTGAACCAACAGCCACCCGCACACCATCCATCCATCAGAAGCATGTTATATGATTCAGTTATGGATGAACCCCAACTGAGTTGAACATCAGGTTTGATCTTGATAACCTATCCTGTAGAAACTAGGTCCAGGTAAATAGGTCAGAAAATAGGTGACTACTAAGTAGCTACTAGGTGAGTAGGTATATATAGGTGATTATTATATAGGTAAGGGCTAGTGGGTTGTTAGAACTTAGTAAAGTAAAAATAGGCTCAACTTAGCTAACCACCATGGTGTGTATACATCATATGCCATGTTAGATGTTTAGTACATTGGTGAGGGTTAGTTGATTGTAGTACTAGGTAGGTAGTAAAAAGATAATAACATAACCTATCATCCATAGGTTCTCGAGCTTTTGATTCATCCTACACTTGTTCGTTCACCAAGCATAACCTCTTTGTCCTTCCTCCTATTTCGTGCACACTTCATTCCTAAATGATGTCAGATATATGAGTTTTCATCCATTGACAAGAGAAGTTAAACAACTTTTCATTGATATGTGAGTTTTTCATTCATTGATAAGAGGGGTTACATTGACTCACTGTCAAGTCTATGAACAATATTAGGTTATGTGCGACAATTGGCTCAAGGTCAAATTGGTTACCAAAAATACCTTCACCACTTCCAGATCTCAGCTCTTTCGGTTAACCAACAACCTCTTGTCTAGTAATTGATACCTTCAAAGGGCCAAAGATATTACCAATAACCAATGACCTTGAGCCCGGTTAAATAGTCTTTAACTAACCACTATGACGTGTAGTAGATATAAAATGTAAAAATGATTAGTGAGAAGGTATTTAGGCTAATGGGTCATTGTAAGTAGTTAGTATCTAGGTAGGTAACTAGATAGGTGGGTAGTAAAAAGTTGTTATAAGTAATTAATATTTAGGTAGGTAGGTAAATAGATAGGTGGTAAGTAAGTAGGTGGGTAATAGAAAGTCGTTGTAAATACTTAATATTTAAGTAGGTAGGTAAGTAGGTAGGTGGTAGGTAGATAAGTGGGTAGTAAAAAGATTAAGAAGGGTATAAAAGATGTGTATATTAAGAAGATGAGTAGAGTGTTGGCAGACGTCGAGGTGTTGAGAGTATGAAATTGGGTGCAAAAATGGCGGCACATGCTTCGTGTCAGAAAGCAAGCACAGAGACATGGAGCTGGGAGCAACAACAGCAGCAGCAGGAGCAGGTACTTACCACTCCCCAAGAACGCGTCGCGCTGATCCCACCACAACAAACATACACACAGAGCTCAGCTCGTCCCAGACATCTAGACCCCACCACAGTGCACACCCAAAGACATCGCTGACTCCCAAAGTCTTCTCTGAGGTAGCTAGCAGCTAGCTAGTCGTCCGCCCACCCGGCCGTCCCTTCCCCCCCCCCCAGCTGCGAGTACTGATCAGCACGAGCTGCAAAAGAGCTTGCTGCAGGTGCAGGCCCCGCGAGAAAAAAAATACTCTTTTATTTTGTTTCTGTTGGACAGTTATTGCAAGAGGATGTGTGTGTGTGTGTGTTTGTGTGTGTTTTTGTATTTTGTTTTACTGCTAGAATTAGGCCCTAGTAAGGTAGCTGTGCGGCATGAGCAGCAGCAAGAGCTCCAGGAGTAGCTAGACTTCTAGGAGGAGCCTGGAGTCTCAGGAGTAGGAAATCTAGACGTAGGAGGACGAAGACGAGGACCAGAACGAGAAGCCAGGCTCGACGTGGGTGTAGCAGCAGCAATAGCTAGTACCCGCGACGTGCTCCATAAATGAGCTTCGAGTCTGGATCAGATTCAGGTCCTGCATGAATATTTCTCTCTCATTTTAACTCTTGGTCATCACCGTCGCCTCCTGCAGTAGCAGCAGCCCAATACAACCCAGCTCATGCAGAACACGAATGCTTGTGGACGTTTCATGTGATGCAGACTCCAGAGCTGTATGTAGTAGCTTCTTTCCTCTGATCTTCGTGTGCACTGACTAGCTTCTGCTGTTGCTGCTGTGCTGCAGTACCTATGCTTGCAGCATACGCAAAGCTCAATAGTATGGCTGTTCTACTGTTCTAGACAGCGATCTTTCTTCTTCCCCACTTCTACTGCTACTACTGCTGCTGCTGCTGTCCTGCTGCTTCTTCTGAGGTAGATTAGTTGTCCAGAGTTGAATGAATTGGCGTGTGCTAGAATTCTCCGAGCTGAGCTCTGTTCCTCCCTGTTAAAGCTAGCTGCTTTGTTGAAACCTGATTGCAATCAGCTCGGGATCAATTACTTTAGTGCGGGAGTGCGCGGCTGTCTCTCTCTCTATTGTTACGCGCTTCTGATCTGTGTGGTGATGAGAGATATAATCTCTCTTGTTGAGGATGAAGGATCTGCCGTGATGCTAGCTGCATATTGAGCTCTAGAATCCAAGCTTGTGGGTCGATCGATCTATCCCTTCCCGGGAGTCGTCAGCTAGAGACTGACTAGACCTTGGTCCTAGCAGCTGTTAGAACTACAGATCGTCGATATAAGAGCTCATGCAGTAGTAGTCAAGACGTGCAAGGAGATCATCAGGTGGAGTCTAAGCAAAGTTGTGCAGCAGCAGAAGCAGCTATGCAAAAGTTGTAAGAATGGTCTCTGTGCGAAAGAGAATTCGAAGCGTGCGGGGTACTCGACCAATTGTGACTGCATTCTGGTGCACAACCATTGTGGCTCTCTGCTTCGTCCACCTGCTCATCTGCACTTCCTTCACTTCCGCCAGCCATCCAGCTCGCTTAGGTAATTCTATCTTCCCGGCCGGTCGACGCCCCTTGCAAGCGGCGGTGCTGCACATGTATACATTTTGCATGTGGATTTAAAGAGAGAACGCTCGGATTGCTTGCATGTTTAAGCTGTACTTAGAGATTTCTGTCTGTGAATTGATCATGCGCCGCGCCGTTTAGAATCATTGCTGCCGTGAACCATCTCTCGAGCTGTTTGTAGTACTAGTCTTGGTTCAAGTTTTTTTCTCTGATCCCGTGACTTGTTTCCATGATGTATTTTCAGAAGAAAGGAATGACAAATTCCTCATTCTAAACAAGTATGCGCCTGCACACATCACCGAAACGCCGGCAGTGCAAGATCCCGAGAATGCTGCTGCTGCTGCTGCTGCTGCTGCTGCATCAAGTCCAACAACAGAATCGAAGGTAAAAACCAAAAAATAAAATAAAATCACACTCAGAACACGTTGAGATACTACAGCTTTTGGATTCTAGAGAACACAATTCATCTAGAGAACTTGCTCCTAGGAACTTGGCTTTCAGTTAGACTGGTGAATGTCCTGGTGGTTTCTCTCTTGCAAAATCATGTCGGACGTTCGTCTATGGTGGTTTCTTCTTCAAGTCCAGAGTGTGAAATTGTCGTCTAATCTTGTCGATGTGCTGCAACCCATGGCAGAGAGACACGGAACAAGAACAAGCTTCCATTCTTGCACTGCTGGAAGCATACAATGGTCCACCACAAGCTCCAGAAGGCCAAACCTCCAGTGTCAAAAAAGGAGCTGCTGCACAGCAGCCAGTGTTGTTCACACATCGAAAATGGACAAAATTTTCACATGATGCTGTGCAATATCACCACCGCCAGCAGCAGCTTGATCTGGCGCATCCAGCTAACAATAATTATCAGAAAAACAAGTTGTTGGAGGAGACGACGACTACGACGACGACAACAACAACAAATCTTGTTATGAAACTCCTTAGCAAGATCTGGAATGACATGATACTGATGACGCTCAGGGTCCGCGGCGTCGATCATAAAAGAAGTTTTTATCCACCAGCTGCTGCTGCTGCCGCTGCTACAACAACAGCAACAACCCATCATCAAATTAGACGACGACGCATGATGAGACCCACCGACCTTAGAAGAAAGCTACCAGAATCCAACAACAAAAACAACAAATTCCCTCATACTTCCAACAACGATTTCGACAGCGATTACAGAGACCCAGAAAACCATCCTCCTAGAAGCAATTAGACAATGATCCAGCAGCTCCTCCATGATAGCGCTGCTGAGGATCATGTGATTCTCGGCATTACGTGATCCTCAGCATTTGTACCCGGATTCTTCTGCAAATCACGAGGAGCAATTGTGCGAAGCAAAAACGATGCTCCTCCCGCCCGCCGGAAAAGATGATCACACTTTCTGGATTAGGGTTTAGGGTTTACAGTATGCCCTAGATAGTTCTAGGTTTTAGGGTATGCTCTAGCTAGGGTTTAGGACCTAGTAGTTGTTTTCCGATTAGGCTCTCTTAATTAGGGTAACTAGGGTTTAGGACCTAGTAGTTGTTCTCTGATTAGGCTCTCTTGATTAGGGTTTAGCATATGGGACCTACTAGTATTTCTCTAGATCTGGGCTCTCTTGGTTAGGGTTTAGGTTATGGTCTAGAAGTTGTTCTTCTTGATCAAGCTCCCTTGATTAGGGTTTAGGGTTTAATGGTTTCAAGGTAAGGGGTATGTCCTTGGCACAACTTAGGACGAGGCGGCCCATGCACACCCAAAGAGGGTGGATTGTCTGCGAAGCTCCGAGATCCAACTATGAGCTTTTGAACCGCAACAACATAAATATATGTTATTGGAGCTGGAAATTTTCTCAATTAGCGTCTAAGGTTTAGGTTATGGTTTAGTAGTTCTTCTCAATCGGGCTCTCATGATTATCGTTTAGGGCATGGTCTAGTAGTTGTTCTTGATTGAGAGTTTCATGAAAAGTGAGTAGTGCTAGAGTTTTATGAAAAGGGGGAGTGCTAGTGATTCTAGTGATTCAAAATTTGGGTATAGAATTCAAAATAAGTCTGGACAACCTCGAGTTCAAGAAATGTTAGTGTATAAAAGTAGAGAAATTTCTGCAAGCAGTTTTTTTTCTGCCATATCTCGATGGGCTCCCAGTTAACATGTGTTATACAAAAATGTTATATACAATGTACTTACTAAAGCTTGATGATCACAAGCTTGGCATTGATTTGAGAGGCAATTCAATTGTAAAGGCACTTGTATCACCATACCATGTCTGAAATCATGGTTCTTCGTAGTCATCGCAATAGTGTGGCATGGGCCATTGGCCCAAGTGTGAACACAACTATGATTATTTTTTCAAGTGTGAACAAGACCCTAATGATAGACCCCAATTTTGAGATTTTTATTTTAAATTTTAAATTAATATTTCATGACAAATATGATTCAAAATTCAATATTTCCCCCACCTTAGGTTTAAGAGTTAAAAAATCACCTCCAAAAATTCCCACTTATCAAGGGCTTTCTAGCATTACCAAGAGGTTGCCCCAATTTTTCTTCAATTATTTTATTTTATTTTATTTTGTTTTCCAATGAATTTTTCTTCAATAATCAATCATTTTTGCATGGTAAATTTAAACATTACCAAACCATGCCAATGCCCTCATTAGGGTGTAAATTTGAATGTAAGGAACCACTCATGCCAAGGACTAGACTCCTTAATGAAAAAATATTTTTAAAATGATACTTTTTTTTGTTTGGTTTTATTCTTATGACCCAAAGAGATGTTGCATTATATTATTATGTGAAAATGTATTTAAAAGCATTCCCATAAAAATTTCATTCTCTAATTATTTGAAATCAATCAAAAAGTCCTTTAAACAACAATTAAAAAGCAATATTTTGAGCATTGGTTACATGGTTTTACAAATCATTTTCAATATTCCATACTCATTATATTCATTTCAAATTTATCCAAATGTTCCCATGATAGTACATTTAAAATATTATTCTAATTTTTGAAAAAAACTTTCAACATTTAATTAAATATTTTTTATGACCAAACCAAAAAAAAAACATTAACAATAGGCCTAAATGGTTCCTTATAGTTCAATTGTAGCCAATGAGGGTTTTCCAATGGTACCAAGACCACAACAAGGGGCACCATGGTTTGGGAGATTTCAACATGGCAACATACAAAACAAATAAACAACCTTCTTTAATAAATAGATATTTATTTAACAAACAAATCAAGACTATGTAAAATGCATTATGATATATATGTAATGGTTGATGTAAATTTGAAGTTCATTGTGATTTTGGAATGACTCAACCTTTTAGTAATATTGTTTCTAAATATGCCCATGTATTTTTCAAAAACTTTATATACAAGTGCTAAAGATTAATGGTGTTAAGCTTCACAAGGATTTCAAAGGCATTTCATCACAAGGCACTTATATCAAATAACACATGATTCATTAAAGTTTTGATTATTTTCAAGAATATCTATCGTTTACATAAGGGTTCACCAATGTTGGGTAGATATTAGAATTTGTAATAAACTCCCTATATAGTTATAAGGTGGTTTTTAAAATTTATAACCACAAAAATGAAATAACATGATCATTCATGCCCATATCAACAATTATGAACATTGGAACAGGTTATGTAAACACAAAGATGGTGTTGTGTTTTTATTATGTGAATGTGTTAAAATTGGCTCAAAAAACTTATAGGACAATTACATTCCTCCCCTACCAAAATTCAATGGTCTAATTTTTGTCAATAAGTGATAACACCCACTACATGAAATAAAATTAATTGCAAAAAACTATTACTAAATCACATGCTACTAGTTAGAAATAGAATTTAAAACATTTTTTAATGCATTTTGTTTTTTCAAAGCTATTGTCTCATAACACTTGCCTTGGGCTTGTCACCAAAGTTAAGGGATGACAAAGGGGACTGTGCCAAGAAAGTGTCAATGGGTTTCAAACACATTCACAAGTGTGGAAAAATGAATCTTGCAATTGGATTTCCACTTTTAAAAGTTGCAGGCCTACAATGTTTCAAATATTTCAAACAAGGTTTGGGGGACCAAACCTTGTCCAAATTGGGCCCTTTTAGATCATTGGAAAGGTCTTGAAAAGTAAACAAATGTAAAGTGGGGTTTCATTCCCCGTTCAAAGATTTAAAACACAAATTATGGGCCAAAAAATGGCAATTTGATTATCAATCATTAAACCATCTAACAAAGGGGTCAAACCACTAGAAATGATTGAATTGTTAGAAAGGTCATTTCAAAGTCTTTAATTTTTCTCTTTAAAGCTCTTGAATTGGAGTTCATATGCAGGGTTCTATGAACCCATGAAATAACAAGATTCATAACTTGAAAATTTTGGGACTTTTGTTTAAGAGTAAATTTGGGAATTTATGTCACTTCGATGTAATCCCTATCATCATCTATAAAATATACATTATGTGTGAGTTAATTTTGTATATAATTGATTAAAAACCAAAGTATTTGAAATTTTCTAAAAAATAATATTACAATGTCCAAATATATGAGAAACATTTATGTATACTATGCATGATTTTGTGAAATTCTCAAGAAATTTGTTGAAGTTATAAATTTCAACATTGATGAAATTGATGGCTTTTGAGGAAAATAATTTAGGTTTGAAAAGTCATAGGGCTTTGCACCCTCCCTTGCACTATCATATAGGGTAATTCTAGAATAGTCACCACTTGTTGAATTTTCTCTCTTTTGATATAAAATTGATGTTAATGGGACAACACCAAGCTAAAAAATTATAAAAAAACGAACAACCTATTTTCCTATCTTGTTGTTGAAACCCCTTCACATCTTTTAAGACCTCCCTTCCACGTTTTAAGGAAACAAAAACCAATAGAATTCTACCAAATTAAATCCACATAACTTACCTTCATGCCCTAGTAATCACAAGTGATAATGGGCTTTTAAATCTTCATATCCAAAAAGCACTCCAAACAACAAAACACATGTGTGCCATTTAACATGTTGAATAGTTCTAGCAACATAAAATAATTGAAGGTACTCAATGACCCCATCAACTTTGTCATATTATGTAGCTATCACCAAAAGTAAATAGGTCTAAGAGAAAGTTATGGAAAGAATGCTAAAAGATTTTATGTCACATTTGCCAAAAACCCAAAAACTTTTTCCCATCTACCAAAAGTTTTCAAATCCCAAAAAATGGTTAATTTGGCACCTAGGTGCCAAATTTGACCCAAATGTAAGGTACTACAAGGAGGCAAGGGTGACTCCTTTCAAGGGACGAACCACAATGAGTCATGTAAATGTGTCTTTTGTGACTTGTTTATGCACCATTTTGATTCCAATTTGCATTAACCACCTTCTTTTTTTATTTGTGCAAATTGATTTCATCTTGAGTTCAATTTTGTGAACTTGTCTTAATCCCATCTCAAAGCTCCCATGCTTTCCCTTTTTGTGAAATCTAGAGAACATGTCCTAGGTTTGCATTCCATTAAAAAATCAAAAAAATGTTTACCCCTACCACAACAAAGCTTTGGGTACATCATGTGACTAACAAATGTTTTACCTACTATGTTAATATATTTTGATTAATTAATGTTCTACCTATTGCAAAACATTTTGATTTACATGTAGTAATTTTAATTAGTATCAAGCACAAGCACAATAGAACAAGTGAAAAAAATGTCTTGTCAATGTTGAATACAAGTAGATGTAAAATAGAAACAAAACCCATCATACAATTATTATACATCAATTTTTTTCATTTGATAATATATAGTTATTCATTATTATGAATTAATTTTTAAAATTCTAATTTATTTAAATAAAAAATAACCTAGTTGTTTGAAATGCAAGAACATTTTAAGTCCGTTTTTTGTATTGTTGACTAATAAATGTTAAGTATGTTCTAACAAATAAAAAGGAGAATTTATATTTGATGGTATGCTCAATAATATAACATTTTTAATATTTTTATTTAATATGAACAATTTCATTGAATATTTTTTGTTGAAGGTTCACTAAACATAAATTTAACATCATTCATTTCTTGGGATACTTATTTATTTTTAAAACTTATTTATGACTTATCATAATTTTGTGAAAGTAAAGTTTCATAAATGTAACAAAAGGCACAAAGGTTTTTTATCATACTTCCACCCATTTCAATGTTATTTTATTGTTTTCATATGCATGATACAAGATAAAAACTAATTTTCTTACTCTTTTTTTGTTATTTTACCATGCTTTCAACCTTTTGTTCAATCAAATTAATGATAATTGTCAAGTTCCTAGAAAGGATAAATTTCCAATGACACTTAAAACATTATTGATAGCACATTTCAAATGTTTTATGAATAATAGAGGAATAATCGAATCAAAATGTGAATTACCATGCTAAATTTGTCCTCAATAATCTACAACATTGAGCAAAAGAAAGGTTGATAAGTTGAACCTAAAATGCTCCAAACAAAGTTGAGGACATTACGATAAAACCGAGTTTTCTTTGCTACTAATATTGTGATTAATTATATAATCAAGGTTATTAAATCATGTTCATTTTGACCGAAATGACTAACTACATCTATTTTGACTAAAATGAAAAGTCGGTGTGTCTATTGTGACTAACTACAACTAGGTATTTAGTAAATCAAACATAATGTTATACACATGGTAGATTCATTGCTTACATGGATTCCAAGCTTTGACTAATGTGATTGAAATAAGCCATTCATACACATGAATGTAATGTTATGTTGTGATGTCCCCTATGTAGATAAGTACCAACCTATGTAGGTAGGTACTCACATGGGGAAGTACCAACCTACTTATACGAAACACCTATGTTGTTATGTAAGTACTTATGTATGTAAGTACCTACATACTCCAAGTATTTACCAAATATATATGTAAGTATGTAAGTTGGTACATACCTACCTATGTAGGTAGGTAACAAATACATAAGGTAGGTAGATTTATTATAAACTACATGCTACATCCTACTCAAAGTATTTACCAAGAAACAAAAGTAGGTATGCAATAGGTAAATACTTACCTACTTGGTACTTATGTAAGTAGGTAGGTAGGTCTTAATGTTTTATTGGATTATTAAGTAGGTTGAAACTAAATATTTAAATAGATTAACCACATGGTCAAATGATTGGCTTCAATGTGTACCAATTAAAATTGACAAATTGATTATAATTCATTATTTTCTTAAATTAGTAATGCCACATCAACTAACATATAAAAAAATTTAGTCATGTCAAATAACTATTCAATAGCAATAATAATCATTTTTTTGGTCATAACAAATATGATATGTGGCATTAAACACATCATTTAACATATCAATTGCTTCAATCAAATTGTTGTTTGAAATGATTCGATTCATTTTGCTCTAACCTAATTTGTCAATTGTTTGTTGTGATACAAAAGCCAACATAAAAACATGTTTTGTTGTAATGGGAAAATCCCCAAAATCCCTAACCCTTCTACATCCAAAAAGCATTTGAAAATGGTTGATTTTAAAAAACATGATGTCAAATGAATTGTGTGGGTGGGCATTGAAAGATAATTTATATGGCCATTCATAAGCAACTTTGGTCTTGGGAGCATTATTTGAAGGAAAAAGCTTGTAATAGTAGGGTGAGATCACGATCAAAGGAGCTAGGGGTGCGAAGGTAAAAGTTTTTTTCCAAGGACTACACATGACACGTGTCATTTTTGTGTTGGTCCATAACTTTAAATTTTGTATTTCGAATACCCCATTTGACATTACATTTTAAATATAAATATATTTTGATTACAAATTGATTTTATATCATGTATATTATGCATTCATGCCTTCTATCACATATATATGAACAACTTTTGTTAAAGTCACATTTTCAAAATCCAAAATTTTCAAAATCAAAAACACTTTTGAACCAAATGTTTCTACCAAATGTGCTCAAATGGGTTATAAAAAACAATTTTCATAATACCATAATACCTTTACCATTTTGGCACAAATTTAACTGTTTTTTTATTCAAAATTTTGAAAAAATATTTCTTATTTGTGCCGAGATTTTAATAAAATTAAAATTTTCATTGTCAAGGTTGTTTATATGATCTATCATGGACACAATACTGTCAAAAGGTTGAAGACACTTGAGCATGTTTTACTAGTTTAATTTAAGTGTTTAGCTACACTAAAGTCCAAGATACTCCTACTCAAAGGAATGTTTTTCCCTTGCAACTACCTACATCCCAAATCTTAGGATCTAGCAATCTTGATGGAGTTTGACTACTATGTTATGCAATTATATTGCCTCCATCCATGGAAATGTATATGCTACATCCTGAATCACATACCATAATACCTTTACCATTTCGGCATTATTTTTTTGTTAATTTTGAAATTTTATTTCTTATTTGTGCTCAAATTTTAATAAAATCAAAAATTTCACTATCAAGGTTTAACCTCATACCTCCAAGGATAGCAACTAAACTATTCCATAACACTAAGTATATTTCGTTTATTATTATTTATAACCATTACCTACCAAAATTTTCAGAATTAACAAACCAAGTGCTGAAATTAAAATTTAAAATTTAATTAATTATTCAACAATCTATTACCAAAATGGTAAAGGTAGTATGGTATTTGCAAAAATTCATTTTCATTATTTATTTAATCTTGAAAAAGAACCACCTTTATTGATTAAAAGATGTTGAAAAGCTACAAATGATACTACCACTTTGGAAATAAACATTTTTAGATCATTGTAACAATCGCAACTTGATTTAACCACTTAATGTTGTACAAATGTATCGCATACATCTAAGGTCAAAACTAGATCAAATCAACACCTATGAATAGATAATAATTTTTAAAATATGTATATATCTATTTGTAATCAAAAGTTCGTCGATATGTGTAATGGGAAAACATTTTTAACAAAGTGTTTAATGTTTAATGATGACAAAAAACAAGTGGAACAACATAAATTTAGGGAAAATTTAGGATTCACAACTTATTTGTGGAAAATTAGAAAGAAATGATCATTTTCAAAATGAAAACAAGGTGTGTCATCATGTTGTTCCCAAGACAAGGTCCTTATCATCCTTTAAATGGATGACTTGGAAAACCAATCAATTTAATCATCCTAACTATTAATTTCCAAATGAAGTTCAATGTTCCTTCACCATTGGTTTACATCATATTATCCAATAACAAAAACTTATGAAAAAATTGCCAAGCCATAAAGCAAGCATGAAAAAAATTAAAGGGTATACCTTACCATAAATGATGACCTCTTTAAAGTTGTCCATAAATGAATTATGCGATGTTCAATCCTCTTGTTGAACTTTTGTTGGCATGTACAATCCATCATCAATCCCCAAATTTCACCTTTTTGTAACTCCTAAAATAATTATCTATCAATAATTTAATGAACTTGAAAATATCAATACAAGTGATTTAAGAAATGTTGCTTAGTAGTACCAAAAATTGGAGCACCAACTTCAAAATAAAATAGTCAAGGATTTTGGTGCAAAGTATGCTTCCCAAACAATGTAACCTATCACCTTAAATTCCCAAGTGCACACAAAATACCTCCATCTTGCTTTCCATTTATAATAAATTTGATGAACTAGTTTGAATCTCCCACACCACCATACAATCCAATTGCCAACAATCCTTTGGTGTGATGGAATGAAGGACTTTATTGAACATCACATTAAGCCTCATGTTGCTTGTTTATTGCCTTTTTCTACAATGTGTGTGTCCCCCTTTGTTGTCACACCATTGTCCATTCAAGCTAGATCATAAGGAACAAATGATAAGTATTTTGTTGATAATAAAAAACATCAACTATATCACTCATACTTGGTTATTTCACAAATCGTTACATGGGGATTGAACAACCAAAAGTTTGTTGAATTTTGGGAAAGAGTTGGAGTTTATTAAAATGTGCATATGATTGCAAACACACTAAAAAGAAATAGGGCATCAAGGTCTTGAAATCCTTTCCAAGGACTACATTTGACACTTGGCATTCTTGTGTTGGATTATTTCATAATTTTTATATTTTTCATACCTAGTTTACAATTGTGTGCTAGATTTTTTTTAAAAACTATATCTTGGTCTATATCATTTATATTATTTTTTACTGTTTTAAATAGTATAAAAGAGATTTTTTTTGTTAAAGAAGCACATGCATTCAAGTGTGTTTGAAAATGAATTTTGCCAATTTCAAATACTTTTGTTCTCTTAATCATCAATATTAAGATCCTATCCAATTGTGAGAAGGAAATTTTGATAATGGAAAAAAACATTTGAGAAAAAACCATTGTCCACATGAATTGTTTTAAACATGCAAAAGGACTCTTCAAACATCATCAACTTGCATCAAGTTTTGAACATTAAAACTTTGCAACTAATGGAACCTAAAAAGGAAAAAAATCAACAATCAATTTTACTATGTCTCCTTTTTTATTTTTCAAAAATACAAAATTATAATTTTAAACACTATCCACACACCATGTGGCTCATTTCAATATGTTTGCACCCATATCCCAATTGGGTGTGGTCCTAAGCCCACAAGATCTCTAGAAACAAAATGGGGATGCATGTACTAATAAGTTTTGAATGTGAAGGAGTCTAGATCAAGTCTAAATGACAATTTGCAATGCACCTTCAAATTGTATTGTGTCAAAAATCCCTAAAGAAACTTGATACATTATTTTCATTGCTAGTTGGTTTTGTAAGATGTGTCAAAGTGGGTAAATGCACCTCAAAATGCATGCAAGGTTATAAGCAAAACCTTGCATGGAATGATGTGAAAAACCAAATCAAGACAAAATCAAAGGTAGTTAAAAGCAAAAGAACAACAATTGATCTCACATCTACATGGTCAAATATAATTACAAGAGGTGCACAGGGGGGCAAGATAGACCATTTGGATATGGAGAATGGACCAAAAAATTTGTCGCCATGAATTTCACACAATAGGCCAATCTATATAGTCAAACAACAAAGGATTAACTTCAAATTGCAGGTAGTAGAGAGTGTTCGACAAGGATGCAAACTTAGGCAACACTAAATATTGCCAAAACATGTTTTTTCAAGGTTAGGTTCCTTTCAAATCAATTGGTTTTGTGGTTGTTTTCAATGCCATTTTATGTAAAGCAATAGGAAATGATATGTGTGAACATTTATTATTGTGAAGGGAGGAGGAACTAACAAATATTCAACGTTGTCACCTTGCCATAAAAAATGTAACTTTTATTACCATTATTATCATAGCTTCAATGCCACCCACCCTTGCTCTAATGCCCACCATCGCTTACACACATCCAAATGCCCCAATAGCTCTAAGTTCAAGCATTAAACACCTTAGGCTTTGATACCATAATACCTTTACCATTTCGGTAACAAATTGTCAAATAATTAATTAAATTTGAAATCTTGACATTAGCACTTGGTTTTTTAATTTTGCAAAATTTTGGTAGGTAATGGTTATACAAAATAATAAATAAGGTCATGTCAATGTCATGGAAGAATTTAATGTCTCTAGACTACCTCAATTTTAAATCACTGTCATGGAAGGTTTGCAATTCAAAACCTAATAGTTCAACTTTTGATTTTACTAAAATTTTGACACAAATAATAAATCATTTTTCGAAAGCTCATGAAAAAAAAAAAAACAATTTAATTTATGCCAAAATGGTAAAGGTACTACAATAATGTAACAATATTTTGTCCAAACCCTAGATGAAGATGCAAAAAATAACCCAATAATAGAAAATGTGTACTATGTGACAAGGTTCACAAATGATTCGCCCATAGGCATTAACCTTGAATGAAAACTTTTTCATGTAATGTGTATTCTTGCAATGGATGGAAGTTCATTTCTATTGCATAATTGTTTTCCTCAAATGCATGGTGCTTCATTCATTTATGTGTGAAAGTTATTCTTTGAAATGGATCATGTGTGATCATGAATTCAATGTGGGTTGTTCTTTACAAATGAAACAATGTTGTATGTGATTTTTGAATGTTGAAATAGGTGTCTATGTTACCATTTGCTAGTTTGATCTTAGTGTTGTCCTTTTCACACTAGTTTTTTCAGAATTGATGCCTTGTTTGAAGATGAATTGGAAATGGTTGGTTTCAAATCAACAAAATGTCAAGATCAATATTCATTCAATTCTTTGTTCCAACACAACTTGGAGGATATGATGCAATATGTGTATCACTATATTGCATTCAACATCCTTGAATGCACAACTATCAATAAATAGAATTTCCTTTGACATTCTAAAAATGCTAAATCCCTAATGGTTGATTAACAACTACTTCCAATATGATGTTCATTTTACCATTTGTGTCTTTGTGTTGACCTTGCCAACCTACAAGGCAATTTTTTCCATCCCAATGCATACAATTAATCAAAGAAAATCTCCTAAAAAACCCTCTAATAACATTAATGTCAATCTACTTTTGTAAATCAAATTGATGTAATACACCGACTGTGAAACCACCTTATTTAGGAGCAAGCTCTTTTTTTTCAATTTTTGCTTTCATTTGGTCAAGAAGTAAGTCCAAAAACAAATCCTCATCAAAGTCATTCCAATTCAAGTTGGTTTCAAATTGATTAACAATATTTTCCCTATGAGCATCTACCATCATTTTTAATAATCAACCAACAAGTAGTAAAAATGATTATTGGAAATACAAAGTGAGTAGCATGGGCAAGAATAAGTGGTTGGTTATGGTGAAAAGAACGAATTGGGATGTTTTGAAGTTCTACAACAAAGGCCAAGACCAAGTTGGAGTGTCAAACCAATTGTAGGTCATGTACTTACTATTGGGCTTATGTACCCACATGCTGCCATCTACCATGGCCACAACTATTTTTCACTCATCAAGTTTGCAATATTGCAATAGTGTGCATCAATTTGTTAGCCTATATGGGGCATGCTTTAAAAGCTTCTCTTGCATTTTCACTAGATACCATTTGCTATCACTATAAAATACATTTTTAATATAAGTGTTTGCCCCTCCCCCACCCATAAACAGTATAGTTTGCATTCTATTTTTTTCAATTAAATAATAAAAATGACACATGGACCAAACATGATGACCAATGAATTAACAATAATCAACTTATTTTTAACAACTATGAGTAGCCACCCAAAAGCCTTAATTTCTCATGGCCAAAGCTTTGGAAAATCTGCACCATCTAGTGAGATTTTGGTACGAAGGAGTTTTATTTTCATGTCACAATGGTGGAGGGTTCATGCAAAAAGTGACATTCAAAGCCTTTTTCAGTAGTTGCTAGAGCAAATCTAACCACATACTTATAATGTTAACATTTTGATTTTTGACCTTCACAATGGTTTATATGCATTAAGCCCACTTAAAACATGCTCATGACCACAATTCATGAACTCAAAACTTTGACATCTATGTTAGATTAAATTTATTATATAATATGTATATTATCACAAGGCATGCATTTTTCAAAAAGATTTGTAATAACTTCACAATCATTTAATCAAACTATACGAACCATTCAAACCCACATGATATGGCCAAACCACAAGAACGAACCAATAATCCAAGCAAATGGGAACCTTTACCCTCCTTGCAAGTGGGTTCAAGTTACCATCAAGCCATGTCATCACTAGGTTGAGACATATTAACCCAAATAGATCCCCAAAAGATATGGTAGGGTAAAAAACACAAATGATGATAACAACAATTTTTTGGAATAATTTATATGTACTTTTCTTCTTTGCATGTATTCAATCAGACTAGTCAAGCCAACATGAGTAGTTTCTAATGTCTTATCTAATGCAAAAATCATGTCCAAAACTTATTTCAACACTTGACAACAATGAAAACCAAAATATAAAGGATATCCCAAACTTTATATCTCTTGTTTGGGGATCTTAAACCTTATTCACAACACTTAAAACACTTAAAATAGGTCAAAATATTATAGTTATCCATAAAGTCCCACGATTAGGGGGCAAGAACGGTCCGTTTCAACAGAATAGGGCATCAAACCTGTAACTGGGAATGAAAATTTTACAAAATGAAATAACTGGACCCAGACTAGTTTTTCCAGCAATTTTGGTGGTAAACTGAGTTTCATCCTGTCTTTCCTTTCTCCTGAGCGCCTACACTGCTGCTACATATATTTTCACTGCTCCTACCTGTACAAATACTATAATTAGTTTCGCACCTTCTGCATTTCATGCTTAGTTTCAGCATTTCATACTGTGTTTTAATAAAATTTCATTACCTTGTGGCTAGCACTAAAAGCGCCAGAGGAACCTTCCCTTTCTGTCTTGGTTACTTCTTCCCATCAAAGAACTTATCAATTTTAAGTCAGGCAATAGCAGTAGGCCTAGCTACTTCCTGACTTTCACCCCTTCGTGACACACCTCCCACTGCCATGGTTGACCTATTACAAGCCGTTGATTGCTAAGATGTAGAGTTTTGACATATTACACGCCGTTGATTGTTAAGATGTAGAGTTTTGACCTATTACAAGCCGTTGATTGTTAAGATGTAGAGTTTTTGACATCTAGTTTATATTCACTCGATGCCCTTGGTGTGTGTTTTATGAAAAAAAGCTTTACAGGGTTTTGATGATCGGGGGTTAAAGCAGGCCCAAAGACAGTGTGAACACAGGGTGACTTTACAGATAACTCTATTACATAAGGTGTGTTTTGAACTTTCAATGATAGTCATGCTACCTTGGAGCAGCTCCAATGGTTGTAGTAAAATGGCATGTAGTCCATGCAGTTATCCTTGACACATATCATCCTTCTCATTGATGTGATGCTTCACACTTTGATTTCCTTTGTGAAAAAGAGACTTCATCCAAATCATTAAGTTTTCATCCTTTGATTATATATATCATCCTTGGCATTGCTCTGATGCTTCACTTGTTTTGCTCAGTGAAAAAGAAGTTTCATCCAAATCATAGAAATTAAAATTTCTGCCAAATGATTGAAATTTTCATCCATACACAGACACATCACATCCTTGGCTGCAATTTGCTGTCATGGTGCTCCACAGTCATTTTCCTCAGAGAAAAAGAAATTTCATCCAAATCATGGAAATTAAAAATAAATTTCATCCAAGTGTTGAAATTTCATCCATACATGGACACATAACATCCGTGGCTGCAATATAATTGCTGTGATTGCTTCAGACTTGTTTTCCTCCAGGAAAAAACAATTCATCCAAATGATTGAAATTTCATCCATACATGGACACATAACATCCTTCACTGCAGTATAATTGCTGTGATGCTCCACATTTATTTTCCTCCAGGGAAAACAAATTTCATCCAAATGATTGAAGTTTCATCCATACAGACACATAACATCATCCTTGGTGCAATATACTTGTGATTGCTTCATACTTGTTTTCCTAAGGGAAAAACAAATTTCATCCAAATGATTGAAATTTCATCCATCCACGAACACAGAACTTCATCCATCCTCGGCTGCAATTGCTACGAAGCTTCCCGTTGATTTTTCCTCCTTGAAAAAGAAAGAGCTACTGTGCAAGAAGGGTTTCTTGGACGTTCGGTTTAGGGTTTCCGCGAGGAGCACAGTTGCAGGGTGTAGGCGAGCGAGTAGGGGTTAGACAAGGAGGTAGGAACGCCGCGGAAGCAAGCAAGCACAGCAGTAAGGAAACGACGACGGGAGCAGTGTTCTGCTTGCCTGCCTGCCTGAACGAGAAGGCTGTGCGGCTCCGGCAGATGTCTTCTTTCCTTCTGTGAGCGAGATCCAAGTGCGAATCTTTTAGGGTTAGTGGCGTGGAGATATGATCAGGCATGGACATGGTGATGAAGTGGTCACAGAATGAGAAGGAAACGGAATGCGGAAGAGGAGGAGGAGGAGGAGGAGGAGCGGCAACGAGTGAGCTCAGTTTGCTGGGATCAGATCAAGTGCTGGCGATTCTGTACTACTTGCCAGTGCAAGCAGTTATCTCCTTTGGTCTAACATGCCATAGATTCCGGCAGCTCGCAGAGACAGATGCTCTGTGGGCTTATATATGTACACGTGAATGGGGAAGCATGGCAGTGCAGGCATGGCCAGCAGTTGGGAAAGAAAGAGGGGGATGGAAGCGTGTGTATCGTCAAATGCTCTTCTTGAAGGCTGTTTCTTGGCACAGGTTTCATCAAGAGGATTTGTGGCCGACTCAACGGGCGTCGCACTCCATGGTCGCTGTTGCAGGCAAGGTTGCTGTATATGGAGGAGGATGTGCAGGTGGGCGTCATCTTGATGATACTTGGGTTGCACCTCTCCCTTCTCAAATCGGTGATGGTGTTGGTTGGCAACAGATTTGTGTGGGAATCCCTTCAGGCAGATTTGGGCAGAGTTGCACCGTTGTGCAGGAAGCTTTGGTGATGTTTGGGGGAATCAATGACAAGGGCACACGGCAATGTGATACATGGGTGAATCTGGGTATATCGGGCCATGGAAGCTCTTCCTGGCAATTGTTGGAGGTGGTTTCATCACCTCCTTCCCGAGGTGCGCATTCAGGTTGCTATGGAGGTGACAAGAAGGTGGTCATCTATGGTGGGATTGGCTCGGATGGCTTAAGGCTAGGGGATACATGGATGTTGGATTTGGCAGAATCACCAGCTACTTGGCATGAGGTGATCACTCCTGTTGCACCGATGCCTCGGTCAGGTCACACTCTTACATGGATTGGAGGCAAGAGGATGGTGTTGTTTGGTGGTCGTGGGACACACTTTGAGGTTTTGAACGATGTTTGGGTTCTGGACATGGAGGATGATTTCCCAAGTTGGGTAGAGCTGCGAGCATGTGAACTTCAACCTGTACAGGATGCTCCAGTCCCACGTGCAGGTCACTCAGCAACTCTGATTTTTGGCGGCAGAATATTGATCTATGGAGGTGAGGATGCCCGAAGGTTTCGCAAGGGGGATGTTTGGGTGCTTGACCCAAGTGCAGGTGTCCAGATCTGTAGCAGTTCATCATGCATACCCAATTTCTCTCAACGATCTGACAACTCCATTGGGAATAAACTGGCACGTAGGTTCTGGAAGAAGCTGAAGCAATGGGGCCAACCTCCAAGTAAGCGGTCCTTTCATGGAGCTTGTGCACTGGATTCAGGTCATTCTATCCTTGTTTTCGGGGGCATGGTGGATGGGGAGATTATGCCAGCAGCCACTGCAGGACTGGATTTTGATGCAGAGCTTTACATGCTGCAATTAGTGCCATGATCAATCCAAATGTACAAAAAGAAAATGGTCTGGCTTGTGCAAACTGATAGATGTGTGGGTGGTGGTATCAAAAACAAAATTTGAAAGGTAAGTTAGATTATGGTTGCTTTCTAGGAAACTTGGTATCTTCACTTTGCTCAGCAATAAGAAGACCTATGTAGGGTGGTGGGCTTGAATACCTACTTGCCTGCAAATCAGCCATTTTGTACACATTCTAGATATGTTTGTCGTTGGTGAAGAAGGTTCATACTTTAGGGTTTCATCCTGGTAACTCTCACCCAAAGAAACTTCATAACCTTCTACAAGGTTGATACAGCTGCAAATTTGTCTCTTCTGGGATGAGGCAATTCTTGTACAGTATATGAACCTTTTGGTTAACTTATCTATGCTGGTGGTGTTTGGTTTCCACATGGTCGCAAGGATAGGAAGAAAGACTGGTGGTTGTTGTTGTATAGTGAGATTTCTGTAGCATTAGGCTTCCGGATCCTTGTTGCAGCTGATTCAATTTTTTAATTGCAATAATGGGCACAACCAATTGTCTCCTCACCCCACTAGGTGTACAGGATCCTTATGAGAGGTGAACATCCTTATAAGATGGTTCAGAGAAATTGCATAATCAGTAGCAGCAAGATGGTAAGTACAGCACTGTGGTTATGCAATTTCTTTGAATCCCCTTACATCATCACTGTTGATGACTCTCAAATTTTCTTGGCCTATCCCATGTGAAGAATTGGGAATACAGAGATGAGGTTTATTTGAGAGGTCGGGATGCAAAGAGAAATGGCCAAAGTCTCTGGCAGCCTTTCTGTGCTGCTGCAATCATGCTGTGAAATTTTCCTTTGTTATCATCAAATTTTCAGGGATTATGTATTCTTCTGCATATGGGATAGTTTTATGTCTTTCCTGAAGTAAGGACATAGGATTATTGTTCATTTCCTGTTATTAACTAGTGTTTTGATGATGTTTCTACAAATTCTTGCTGTTTTTTGTTGGCAGTTGTGTTCAACACTGCCAAATTTGTGTGGCAAGTTTATCTACACAATTTGCCAATTTCATTCGGAATAGTTACTAGTTAGCCTGTAAATCCTTGATGATGCAGGTAGATGAAGAGCTTCAAGACCCTTTTTCTATTTGGTAATTCATTGTCAACCACTGAAGAATTAAGTTTGGAGAGTGACAGGTTTAGCTCTTGGCTTACTTCAAATGGGAAATTCAGGTAGGTATCTAATATTCAATGGTCTACAGACAACACACACATTACAGAGTCAGGCAGGAGTGTTGTACATCCAAAGCTTTGGTTTGGGGAAATGGTGGCCCCTTCATCTATACACCAACAAATCCCAAAAGTGAATATAAAACTCCCAGAGCAAAATCAACAGCCACCAGCACACCAGCCACTGGAAGCCCTATATGACTCGACATTTCTTTTCACCTTAGTACCCTATCCTGTAAAGGAATAGGTCCTGTTGGTAGCTAGGTAGCTAGGTAGGCACAAAAACAGAGTGGCTACTAGATAAGCAGATGCATGTAGATGATTAGTACCCAGGTAAATGGCTAGTGGGTTGTTAGTAGCTAGGTAGTAAAAACTAAAAACAGTAGGTCCTGCTGGTACGTAGGTGTGAAAACTGGCACCTGGTAGGTAACTAGGTGCATGTAGATGGTTAGTACATAGGTAATGGCTAGTGGGTTGTTAGTAGTTAGTAGTAAACACAGAAACCGAGCTCAACTATTGTGGTAGGGAGAGGGGAAAACAAAACACAAAAGAAGTATATTAAAAAGGAGCACATATAGAAGCTTGCATCTCTGAATTATCAGAGCCAGGTTTCGATCCTGGGACCTGTGGGTTATGGGCCCACCACGCTTCCGCTGCGCCACTCTGATGCTGATGACCTCAACCCTCAGAGCTAAAATAATAACTAAAAAAACTTTCACATGATTCCTTTCCATACATCTTTGCCCTGTACCAGCAGAAGACCTTGCCATGGAGATGCGTGTGGGTCTTGGCCACAGTTCACAACAGAGGTTTCAGATCAAAAGAGTGCAATCCATGATGTTTGGGTGGGCCACCCAGCACCTATAATAGATGCTCAAAACTCTACTTTTTTGAAATGGTCCCATGTTTTTGAGAATTTACGAGCAGGAAATTGGAATAGACATTTTAGGAAAGCACTCAAATATTTCATTATTATGTTCAATATACTGTAGTCTCAAAGAACAGGTAACACTCAGAGATGAGAAATCCATCCTTGTCTAACTACCTCCAGAGGATGGGAAGCTTCCACAATCACCACCAGAATAATTACCACCAGAAAAAACATATGTTCCTCCACATCCTTGAACTCAATCTTGGGGATCAATAAAATTGGCAATCATGTACAGACTAGAAACTTCTAGCTACAAGAATTAGTCAACTGTGACTATCAATTGGGTTGGCCTGATTTGCACTTCCCCAGATGAGCTACCCTAGAATGTGAGGAATGCTACCTCAAAAAGTCAAGGGAATTTAATGAAGTCTATAATCTCGAGCACTGGAACCAGCACCATAATGGAGAGCCTGTTCAGGGAAGAACAGAGCTATTTACATCAAGGGGTGCCCCTGTCAATTTATATACAAATGGGTTCCCAATCAATGAAAGTGCCACCCAGGACTTGAGAGTTCAGAGTTGGCACTAAGGCTAGAGGTAGAATACAGGGGTGATGGGATGATTTGCCATCATGGAGGGATAATAGAAAAGCAAGCTCATGCTAAAATAGGAAACTTGGCATCAAGAAAGTTGTGGAGCATGCGGGCAGGCTTTTTTCCACCCATGACTTTGGCTAGCCGTTCAGCTGGCAGCAATGCAACTTCCACAAGATTCTTGCATTCAGCCATAAGTGAGTGGCAGTTAGCATCTGTCACCCCTGGCAGTCGCCGCAGCAACTCCACTGCACTTGTGTTGTAGTTCTTTGCTCTGCAAATTGACAGCTTATTAACCATCTTTTGTCTAAATAATAAGAGCACAAAAGAACCATATGATAACTTCGACCAGTGGAATAAACAAATAAAGTCCAGAAAACCCTGAATCCTAGTCCCTCGATTCCAGTTTCATGCAGGGTCGCAGGGCCATCAAGGGTATTGAATGAGTGCTACAAGGCCTAATACTGTATCAGATGGGGAAACTCACACCTGAGGTCTCCTTCAATAAGACCATCTTCAGTGGGCACCCCAACACGTATTGCTCTCTCAAGATCTGGTTCATTTTGATTGGCCTTCAAAGTCACAAAGATGTCAGCAGTTGCATGCAAGCTGTGAGACCAAATGATGCGCAGATGCGGAAAATGGAGTACTAGGAGGGATAATTTAGAGACAATATTGCTAGGCACTATCTCCTTTCCCACATCACTTGCTGACTGTTAAAACCAAAATTCAACACATTAGCTTCAACCCTGTCGAATAGCAGCTCCAAATAACAGTAATCCCAAGAATCTTACCAAGGCCGAAAAAGGTAAGTTGATGGGTTCCTCTCGCCTTAGCATTGCAGATTCAGAATCCTAAGGACTCTGCTGTACAAAAATAGACCTTGCATTGTGCCCAGCTCATTAGCTCATCACACTAACATAACAGTCTATGATGCCCAAATAAGTTACCTGAGACAAGAAATGGAACAAATTCCCTAAAAGATGGAAGACCTGGAAAGCAAAGCTTTTGTCTTGGGAGAACTCAATGAGCAGGACAGGGAGGCGGTAGTAATGGGTCATAGTTTCCACTTGATGGTAGAGCCGCCCTGATGAGAAACTGGAAAAGAGATCTGCAATGCTCTTCCGTTCCACACACATATCTGGAGACAGAATGTAATCACCCACTTCAAGAGTCACAGGCAGGATTTTAATGCCCTGTTGGTGGATCACACATGGAAGACTGCTTCCAAACTCCCGCACGTCTACCACCACCTGCAACACTAGGATTATTGAATCAGTATGTTCTGAGGTTCCCCTATTATGGTTTCTACAATATCAAGATTAGAACTTCTAACCAGGGCAAATCTTGTTGAGCAATCAGTTGGTTACAACTTTGCATCAGGAAAAAATTACCTTCATTTGTTTCTCCACTTGCTTCTGACCTCCAGCCTTTCTAGTGACAGTATTTAGATTGACACATGTGGCAGATTGCTTTGGTGGTGTGGATTCCAACATTCTCCCATCCTGTGCTAACAGGCAATAGTTTAAATCACCAGGAATGTATCATGTATCTTTGATGAGATAAAGTTGCCTCAAGATGAATTGCATCATAAAGGTGCTAGCTAAGATACAATCATCACATAAAAAGTTATTTTCTTATGAGAGGCTATAAGTACCTGATCCACAGGAATCATCATGGATGCCTTCTGATGTATGAGATTCTCAAATGCACTATTTTCTCTCCGAATGCTGGCCTCAAACTTGCGCACTTCTGTAGAGTCCTCATAAAACAGGAAGTACACTTTGAGATGGTGATCTGGATTCCCTGACTTATACACCTCCATCTCTCTCACAAAACTCATGTCAGGATCATATACAATCACATACACTGGCCTTACAACCTCCAAAATGCGTTGCTCACTTTCTAGAGGATAAAAGTGCACTGGGGGTATCGGCTTAGTAATCCTGTCCTCTTCATCCAAGCCTGTATCCTCATCAGCACTCTTCAGAACATCCATCTCTGGGACTTGAGGATCCAGATTGTAAACCCCAACATCCAAAGTGTCCTGATTTTCAACTGCTGATTCAGTTATCCTTATGCTACCCTTTCCAGATGATGGGAATGTGTCATCCTTGGCTTGAACATGTGAAATGCATTGTCCGCAACCTGCTCCCCTCCCTTGCTAGCGCAACACACATGCTGTCAGTGGCTTAAGTAGAGAGAAGCTTGACTGTCAACATTGTTTAGATGATAAGCGGAAAGTCAATAGGCCAACAACCAGTGTTGCTCAGTTTGGAACAGGAACTATGGTGGTGAAACATCTTCATGAACTAGTTCAATCTCCCAATGGTAAAATGGCTATAACTGCAGAAGAAACCTTACTACATACACACTGAGGAACCTTCTAGTGAGAACTCCAAGAATGATAACACATAGAAACTTCTCAGTTCTTAAAGTCGGAAGGTGCTTCAACAATCTACCATTTTTCAAGCATGCTTGAAGAGTAGCATCTCTGGGATTTAACTTCCCTCTCCCTCTTCCTCGTGTCTCTGACTCTCTAGTACACAAAACATCCACTCCAACAGTAATCACTTCCCTGTTAAGGGAGGCTACTTCTGCAGCAGCTACAAGTATAGCATCTTGCTCCTGCCTCTGCGCACTTTGCACCAAAGATTGATCCTTCTTACCCTCCCAGGATACTCTTGAAACTCTTCCTCCAATCACAGACCCTCCTCCTCTACAACCTGCTGGTTTGCTTTTGTTGCAGGTTCCCATTCCATGAAGCTCTGATTTACTCAACAGATACTTTGTCCATTCATCTTGCATCGACTGCAGGTAGAACACATCATCTGAATATCAATCTCCTCCCATACATGTAACACTAGTATCCTAACCCCAAATTGGTATTTTTCCACTGCAAATTTGTCAAGAAAACAGGAAAACAATGCGCTTCAGAAGAGGATCATCAAAAGAGGTGAACTGAAAAGAACCAGTTAAATGTGAAGAATGTTACTTTCCAAGGTCCATGCATGAGAACTTCCTGCAATTGGATGCATGTGCGGTCATCCTTACAAGCCACTAAAACTGAAGGCCCCCCTTCTCCCCAAGCATTCTGTGACTGCTCTGGCTTTAAGCTTTGCCACTCCTCCTGTATCTCTTCCAAAACTTCCTGCCACCATGACCAAAATAGCTTTGTCAGATGACTCTATTCACTCATATGAGGCATCAAAAGAGGCTCAAATAATGTAATGGTAAAACCCAAGTCAGGGCATAAAATTGGTCATCAACAACAAGATTCATCAACTCTCAGAAAGCCATCCTCCCAACAGACAGAAATTTCTCATCACCACCAGCAGAAAGCACAGTAGCATGTGGTGAGGAATGTACCCGGAGAACCTTCCACTTTGGCATCTCCTCAACAACCACTTCAAGCCCAACTCTTGGAACAGTTTCATGGAGTTTCTTGTCTGCTCTATTTGGATTGAAACCTCGCTCATCACTTGAACCACCAATCAATTCTCCTTCTTTTAAAACAACCAATGCACCCATCCCTGGACTCTCATCAATTCTCGTCCTCTTGTTTGCAGCCTGAGCTGCTGCGTACTGAGAAAGCTCAGAAATTGCATCTTTACTACCTGAATAATCTGAAGAGCAGATTGTATCAGAGTTGTTATTCAAAGGTTGTTCCTGGTCGAACCTGCTATCGAAGAATTTCCACTTTGCTTTCCCCCAGTCCATTTCTGTTTGAGTGTGTTTTTCTTGCCCAATGGGTGTCCCATCAGTTCTGATCGGTTGATACACTCGTCTCTTTGCAAGCTCAAAGATTTTATGTGTTGGATTTGCAAAAATCCACACCGATCTTACACCCTCAGAAGCTCTCAAAGTATCCAAGTATTTCAGGAACATGATAGCATCATACCTTAGAAGATACTTTGACAGCTTCCTCAGGGTTTTAAGATCCTTGACCAATTGCTTTGTTTTCCAACCCACCGTGTGCCACATTGGATCCAGCTGCCGTCTGATGAGCTCATCAAAGGATTTGAAGAGGCCATTCTCAACAGTCAGGTCCTCGACATCCACTTTGTTCGTCCTTCGCAACTCCTCAAGGCATGCATCCATGACCTCAATGATGGCATTCTGGATTCCTGCCATGGCGAAAGTCAAGGGCATCCGAATGTCGACCACTTCAGGGGGTGTCTCCTCGAGAGCATGACTGACAGACATATGAAACCGTGGCCACAGGTACAACCGCTTCACAAACAAGGACTTCATAACCCTCTCCGTCTTTGAGAATCCAGACACCATGGCCTGAGGTTTATCAGAGAAACCCCGAACAAACCCTAACTTATTGGAATGCCGAAAAAGCCTCACAATGAAAGCTTCCGCACATGACTCCGACAGTCTATGCACGTCATTGACGACAACACCCGCCACTTTAGTCAGAGGCACGCGCTCATTCAACATATCGACAATCAGAATCCGAGAGGTGACAAAAAAAGCACCACCGTTTGCGTAGAATTGCATGCGTTCCGAGCTAGTATACTCGTTGTTAATCTCCATTGGCAAAGCAGCAACTGCATCATCCTGACCCAGAAGCTCTTCCCGCAATGCCTGTCGCTGTGCTTTCGAGGTGGAAAGCAGCAAAACGAGTTCACGACCTTTCTCTTGCGCGTGACGTCGCAGCAAAGCCGCCAAAACCTTCACTAATCCTAAACCCGCAGCCAGAACCGTGACACCATCTCCCTCCACAAGTTCACTCACTATTTGCTCCTGAAATCCCAACATGGCCACAATCCACTCTCTCCCTCTCTCCCTCCGTCCCCCGCAGGCATCGGGGATTCAAAAGAAGCGAAGCGCGAAGGTGTGAGAGCGCCAAACCATTACAAAGAGCGAACGTTTGAAAGCGCCAACCCTAAAAGTGCGCTTGTGGTTCACTGAAAGAAAAAGGGCACGAGGACAAAGTCTGCCACCTCAGCATGACCCAAAGGCCAATGGAAGAATACAGTAATGATTGCCAACTAAGCATAACCCAGAGGTCAATCGAATGAAAAACGGGGATTCAAAAGAAGCGGAGCGCGAAGCTTCGAAAGCGCAAAACCCTAAGAGTGCGTTTTTGGGTCTACGGAAAGAAAAAGTGCACGAGGACAAAGATTCGCCACCTAAGCATGGCCCAAAGGTGAATAATGGAAGCATAATAATTCCCAACTAAGCATAACCCAGAGGTCAATCGAAGTAAAAGAATGGCATGGATTTTGCCAACTAAGCATGTATGCGAAGGGCCATCAAAGCAGCAAAAGAATGACATGGTTTTGCCAACATGATGATTTCCGTTTTTTTTTCCCCTCAGAATATGGCAACTTTGGGGCCATTTGTTCCAAAAGCATTCTTTGTGGATGGCGCACTGCCATTTTTTTTTCACCAAGTGGCCAAAATTGGTGCCAAAAAAAAAGAAAAAAAGAAAAGAAAACCACCCTGATTGGGAAGCTTATGGTCACAAAATGTGAATACATTATTGGACAATCACTCTCTTTATTTATTTATTTATTTAATTAGACATATGAGAAATTAATCATTGGTTGGAGAATGAGAAATTCACCAAAAATAATATGAAAATAATGGATGAAACTCACTTTGTGATCTACAGAGAGGTAAACAACGGAAAAACTCAAGGGTGATGAATAGTGTTTTTCTTTTCATTTTTTTGGTATCAAAATTTTTGCGAAATTTAACCCTAAAATCTAGTAAAATTAATTGAATTTCACACTATGGGAAACAAATCCAATATATTCTCAATTTTTTTTGTCAAAAAATGACTAAATTTCGCCACCAAAAAAAAAAAGGCACTGGTCTCGTGAATGTGCCTAATGTGAATGTTGTGAATCGGAGTTAGAAAGAAAATGGTTGTTAAAATGACTCCAAGGAAAGAAAGGACTCGGGGGTAATAGGTAGTTGTTGTAGCATGCATGAATTTCATCCACCAATGATTTTCATTATCCAATAGGTACATGGAGTACTGAACCATGTACCTAGTGAATCCAGTCGGACAATGTTATGTTAGCACATGGATGAAAAAAGTCGTCTGTTATTGTAAACATTCAAATATCTTTACTATAATAGGAATGAAACCATCCATCCTCAAGGTATTGGTCCAAAAAATAATTATTTATTTTTCATATCATCCATCTTTCTACAGTTAGAAGGTGTTGCACAAACATGCACCAACCTTCATTACACAACTAAGATAAATAAAGAAATAAAAATATTTTGCCCTGATCAATCTATTCATAGAACTATGCAATAAATATAAAATTACAAAAAACAATTGCATGCACACAACAACCCTTTGAGGTGAAAGAGAGGATTTGGGGTGAAAAAAAGGGCCCCCAAAGGCATAAATTACTTTGTAAATAACTATATCAATGGCCACTTCATATTAGAAATATTAATAACATATGATATTTCATAAATTATTTGAATGACATCAAATATTATAATAGTTGTTGAGTTCAGATTTTCCATTTTGGCTATTAATAAATTAAAAAATTGAACGGAAAAAAAAGATTCGTCAACTTTGGCTTTTCAAGCTTTGATAGGTTCAACCAATAGATGTCATGAAAGGTCAAAGTTCTTCATTGTGTTCTGCTCCTTTGTGCAATGGATTCCTCCATTTGTGCCCCTTCCTCCATTTGTGGCCCCCCCCCCCCCCCCCCCCCCCACCCCCCCACCCCCCCCAAAACCACACACCTCCCCACCCCTCCTCCCCATAT
>Ga0116227_10001305_pt1 | contig 55030 bp, 34 predicted proteins | sample S1TSphgellanicum_FD_89693 | JGI IMG/M metagenome (GOLD analysis project Ga0116227, IMG submission 89693) | Host-associated microbial communities from peat moss isolated from Minnesota, USA - S1T2_Fb - Sphagnum magellanicum MG | ecosystem: Host-associated > Plants > Peat moss > Unclassified... | reverse complement strand
TTTTTAATGCAGCTAAAAATAGGATTAAAAACTTGCAAAAGACAATGCAAGGACTGGTTTTTCTGGGGGAAAAACACGCCCCCCGGAAGAAAAAAAAAAAAAAAAAACACTTCTACGAAGTGCTCATTGCCAACCCACCCCAAAAAACAAAACGAAAAACAAAACGAAACACTACAGCCGTATTTTCTAGATCCACCAACCTGTGCACCCAGGCGACACTCCCGCATCAAGAGAAGATGGCAAACTGCAGAAGCTAGCCAGCATGTTGAAGTCCACTACCACCACAACCACCACCACCACCAGGAGCAGGAGCTAACAACAAGTAGAGGAAGGCGTCGTCTGGGCTACGGTAGTACTGTGAGCCCGGCGGCCAGCGAGCGACACCGACTTGTCCAATACTAGCCATGAAGCAATATCCCCACACTAAACTGCAACAACAGAGCTTCTTCTTCTCTGCTTCTTCTTCTTCTTCTTCGTCTGCTGCTGTTGCTGCTGCTACTACTCCCTGCTGCTGAGCTCCCATTTAGGCTCCGCATTGCATTGAGGCAGAAGCAAAGGAAGAGGAAGAAGGAAGGCGACGACGACGACTGTGACGGACGGGCAGGGCAGCGGAGCAGCAGCTCGTGGCGCGTGCGGGCGTGTGTTGCTGCAGCAGCACAAAGCTTTATCCTCTCTCTCTCTCTCTCTCTTTGTCTCTGTGTCCCTTCTTCCCTGCGAAGACGACGAATCGAGAGGTGCGAGACGACGAATTCCCCATTTCTCGTCGTCTCCTTCTCGTCCTCGTTCGTCGATACCGTCTTCTCTTCGTCCTCTTTCGTCGCCGACTATGCTTCTTTTCGTCGTCGTTTGTCAACGTCTGCTTCTTATCGTCGCCTTCTTCTTTTCGTCCTCGTTCGTCGTTGACCTCTTTATTATTTCGTCCTCTTTCTTCCAGGCCTGGTTGTTTTCGTCCTCGTGTGTAGACAGACGCCTTTTTCTCCTTTTCGACCTCACTAGTTAGTTCGTTCGTCGACGTTTGCTTCTTTTCGTCCTCATTCATCGACTTTTGCTTATTTTCGTCCTCGTTCGTTGACGAAGGTTGCACTGTTTTCGTCCTCGTTCGTTGACGAAGGTTGCACTGTTTTTGTCCTCGCTCGTTGACGAAGAAGGTTGCATTGTTTTTATCTTCGTTCGCTGACGAAGGTTGCTCTGTTCTCGTCCTCATTCGTTTGACGCCTGTTTCGTTACCTCTCTGTCCTCGTTCGTTGACGCTACCGTGAACCTACAGCTCTCATAATATTTTACTTTTTTACTTATTACCTACTACCAGGGGACCCATTAGCTTTTTAACAAAAACAAAAAAAGTTTTTCCCACAGGGTTTCATAAATAGTAAAAAAGTAAAACCTACTACTTTTTTTCCCACCTACGTACTTACTTAACCAGCAACTTGACCCATGTGTGGGTTGAGGGGTTGGTCAGCTTAGGGTTAGTTTACCCACCTCTTTTAACCTACTAGGGTACCCAATAAACTTTTTTTATTACTATTTTTGCTTTTTTACCACCTGTTTGCAGGCCTCTTTTTATTCAATTTCATGAATTAAATAAACCCCACCCCCCCCCTCTCTGCAGGCTTGTCTTATTTACCCCTTGGTGTGTACCCAAGAAGTCAAGAACCGTCTGGCCCACGTTGCACAAAACCGACTTTTTCACTTTTAAAATTTTACTTGTCATTGCGAGTCAGTTTAGCCTAGCCTAGCCTCATACATTACATATAGTAAAGGACGTCGTGAAGCATCATTTCATCCATCCATCCATCCATCTGGTCATCCATTCATCTCATATAAGATTATTACATATAGTAAAGGACGTCCTGAAGCATCATTTCATCCATCTGTCCCGTCATCCATTCATTCATCCATCCATCTGGTCATCCATTCATCTCATATAAGATTATATGGACTCATCGTCATCAAGCAAGCAAGTGGTGGTTATTTTCTGTTTGCAAGTGGCTTGTTGCACTTATTCCACGTTCAACTTGTGTTACAAGTGGTTTTGTTGTTTGGAATTCTAAACCCTAAATCAATCAGGTCATGCTTGATTATTGGCCAACCCTAAATTTTACTATGGATATTAAAGAATTAGGTGAAATAAATTGTTCATTCTTTCTTTCTTTCGGCAATCAATTTATTATTTTGGAAATTCGTATTTTGTTTAAATTTACTTAATGACTTTTGGCCACTATTTCATAACTAGATCTAATTTGAATAATAAAAAGGTTTTGTTGCAATATTGTATTCTAGGTATATCTGACTCAAACTGGATTTTTTAAAAAATTTGTTATGAAAAATCAATATTTTGTTATGAGGGATTTTTTTTAATTCATTAATTAATGTTTGGGGATGCCTTAAATCAAGTTATATATTTTTAAATTTTTCATTTCTTTTCTTTTTGAGAACATGGGGTTTGAAAAACATTTATTTACTAGTTATTCACTTGGGACAAAGCTGGAAATGTGACTTCAGAATTTTCAAAAAAATATTTTAAAAATGATGTAAATTTGTTAAATTTTATTATTGAAAGCACTAGTACAAAGAAGAAATATGGAAACACAAAAAAGGAAGGGCATAAATCATACTAGTTAACTTGCTAAAAGATTTATTTCAAAAATAAAATGGTTTTAATGGGAATTCTAATTCAAGCACCTAGGTTCTACAGAAAGGGGATTTTATTTATTTTTAATTCCAATTCTATGACATAGAAAAACTTGGCAAAACTTTTCCCAAAAATTAGCAAAATTAATCAAACTGATTTTGCCAAAATTTTCCCAATTTGGTTTTTTGGATTAAACAACAGAATTTGTCGGCAAAAAAAAACAAATCAGCAATGGGAATGGAAGGTGGGTCCACAAAGGAGGGGGGAGGGGGTTTGACTCCCCACCTTACCCAGGACACACCCCCTTTCATGGTTCTGGGCCAACCCAAGAGTGTCTTTCTCTTTTAAACCCTTTTTGACAATCTACTAGAGGGAGGGGGACAAGAAGCTAAAAACCACTTGGTACAAATACCCCACTTCACATGACATACGAAGTGGGCCCAAAATGTAAGTGGACTATACACAAAAAAATCACACCTACTAGACCTAAACCCTAATTTTTCTAGGGAAAAAAAACCCTCACACACATTTTGGCAAAGAACTAAAGGTAGTCATGAGTGTCATAGTGTCACCACTTCCTCTCTTTTTTTCTTAACTCCCTTGCCTAGTCACATAAATAAGAAGGGCCAATACTCCTTTTAGTAGTAGCCTATGATGGGCTAGGGCCCAATACAAACTAGAGAAAACCTCTCGCCCCTTCTATGTGGGAATGTGGTGTTAGGTGTGTTGAATTAGTAGTCTAAGGTGGGATCCAAAGATTGCCAAGGTATCTATCTATCTATCTATCTATATGCTTATGTATTATATGGTGAGGGTATGGGGGAGTTTTTAGGGTTTTTTAGGGAACCCTAAACCCTACCCCGGTACCATCTATCTATGAAGCAAAGGTAGTTTGTTGGCCTTGCCTTGGCAGGCAAGGATATTTTTTTAGGGTCTTGGGTTCAAATCTTTGGGGAACTCCAATCTTACTAATAGGTCTCTAATGGTGCATTCACACTTGATGTTAAGTCAATGTTAAATGAAAATCTAGGTGGATCCTAGGTGGCACCCAATGTTAAATGGGCCATAGCTCAATGTTAAGTGAATGTTAGCTTAACATAAAAAAATTCATGGTGACTAGGTTTAAGTCCTAAATGGCTAGCATGGTGGTAGGGGACTCAACCTTAGAGTCCCTAACACCAAGTGTGAATGTACCTTAAGATCTTTAGGCTTCTATGCCTAAGTATCTACAAGCATGTAGGCTTGAATACACCATAGCTTCAAAACTAGACCCGGGTAAGGCCATCGACCCCAATTGTGTATAACTTTTTGAAAAATCTCAAATGCAATGGGTTCCAAGGGGTTGATTTGCACCCAAATGGTGAAAATCAACCCCTTAGAGAACTTGTAATATGCTACCCATATTAGTAATCGCATTAAATTATTTTAGGGCACGATTAATAGCAATATTTCCATATACCCTTTCATTCTTCTTATTCTTCTTCTCAAAGGAGGAACGATGGATCATTGTAATCTTTGAGAGCATATGACTAACTACCTATTAAGTCTTATTGAGTTCCATTTTGAAGAGGATTATTCAAGTCATAAACTCAATGTGACAATATTGTCATGTTAAACATTAACCCATGCATTCACACTCAAACTCAATATTGTTAACATTAACCTGTGTGTTCGTACTCAAACTCAATGTTGTTATGTTAACATTAGCCCATGTGTTCACGCTCAAACTCCATGTTGTTATGTTAACATTAGCCCATGTGTTCACCCTCAAACTCCATGTTGTTATGTTAACATTACCCCATGTGTTCACACTCAAACTCCATGTTGTTATGTTATCATTAGCCCATGTGTTCACACTCAAACTCCATGTTGTTATGTTAACATTAGCCCATGTCTTCACACTTAAACTCGATGTTGTTATGTTAAAATATTCCTTCATAACCAGGGCACCAAAGACAAAGAGTAAAAGGTTTCCTTCAAAACTACACTTCAAATTAAAAACCTTTCCACTTTATACTGGGGAAGGCCTGCTCCCATGGGCCTCCTCTAATTTTTGGGCCTACACCAGTGGGCCTTCACTCCTCAAGGTTGTCACCCCTCAATTTATGGTAGGACCTGGGCATAGGCCTTTAACCCGTATACCTTTTGTTCTTTACCATCACCTTGGACACTTGAGGAGTTTGGCCCACCCAACTTTAAGCAAAGGCTACAAATTCACTTGGGTCTACAACACCTTAACCCTAAAAGTAGCTTGGACCTTATGAGGGGGGGGGAGAAATGGGTGATCTTCAAAAACATCTATCTAAAGTATGTAATAACTTGAAATTGGTTTAAAAGGCTTGAACTTCAAAGGTCTATAAGTAGGTAACTAGAGGCAAATAATTTGATTAATAATTTATTTCAAAGATTCATGCTAATTAATTTATTACATATTTTATTTTATTTATTTTCTTGTTTGTATAAGCTTTAGGTTTAGTGGCAAATTTTTTTTGAGTAATATAAAATTTTATGTATATTCTTCAAAAATGTAAATATGACAATATTTTTTCACCTTCATTTTCCCCACCATAGAGGGCTAGGTATTCATGGATATAAGGTGCCCTCGGAGTGCACTATACCCGGGTGCATTTTTTTTTAAAAATAAAAAATCAAAGCACCAATAATCATCACCCACAATTTCAAGTCCCTTCCCTTCCCTTCCCTTCCCTTTGAAAAGGGAGTTCTCCCATTAAGGGAATTAGGTCAATCAATTGCTACATGATGGATGGACATGGGCACCATAATAATGCCCTCCTTTTTTTGAACTTTCTTCTAGCAGGAACAAGTAACCCAACTGGAGGTAAAGTAACTCAAGGCAGTTTATGTCAGGGCACTCTCCTTCATGAATGAATGCAACCCAACACCAACAACTCAAGTGAAGTGAAGTGAAGTGAAGTGAACTAAACTGAACTGAACTGAACTGAACTGAACTGAAGTTTCAGCAATGACAATAGCATCATGGCATGGGCAAGAATCCAATGAAAGAAAAATAAGGGTTTAGGGTTTAGGATTCTCTCTCTCTCTCTCTCTCTCTCTCTCTCTTCAAAAGAAACTTCTAACACCTTTTTCTACACAATTCCCAAATACCCTCCTCCCATGCACCATTACCACCACTATCATTCATGCAATAATGTACCAAACAAAAAAAAGCCCTCAATTTTCTTTGCCAACTTCAAACACCCAAAGCTCACAAATTTCATTTTTGCTGGCCTTGCCTACTACTACCAAGGCAAGGATATTGTGTTCAGATTCATTATAGAGTGAGTATATAGTAGCTTAAGGGATTTTTATAGGTCCCTAGGTAAATAATAATAATAATAGGTCTATTTTTATATAAGGGTTTTTGAAACATGATATTTTGGGTTGTGTTGAAACTTGAGATTAGTTTATTATAGAGTTATAATAATATCTTGAAGGATTTTGGATTCTTTTAGACGATTTTTTGAAGATTATATTTTTTTGCTATGGTGAAATATTTGAGTTTCCGTAATTCTTCTTTTTTGCCTTTAAGGTGGTACTTTTTTAATTTAAAATGGCAAGTCCACACAGTGTGGTGATACACTCCTTGTTTGGGATACATCTTTTTTTTTTTCCCACATCCATTACACATCATCTATTTGGAAAGGCAATGATTCCCATCCAAGATAATATTATAATAAATATAATAATAATAATCCCATTCCCACTACCATAGAAACCTCCCTTGAAAAGGTTTGACGATGGATTATGTTTTTTAAATGAATTTTTTCATTTGTGCCAAAAAGAATTTTTTTTTAAAATTTAAAAATAAATAAAATTGAGCAATTTGTGTGTATGAGTGAACTCATTGTTTTACAAGCAAAGCAGGTAGTTACTATATAACAAGGTTATGAAGTGACTTGGGAGTTAGTTGTCAATTCCAATTACCCATTAGTAGTACCATGGCAAGTTCGACACTAATTCTAAATATTATTTTTAGAAATGTTGAAAATTTGCACCCCCCCCCAAAATTTAAAAAATCAAAGAAAAAAGGAAAATAAAGTACTCTTTAATAATAATAATCTGGAATATTTTATATTTTGATAATGGATTTTTTAATAATAAAATAATTATTCATCACTGAAATGTTAAACTTGCCATGGTACTAACTGCATAAGCGTTCTGACAAGCTTATTATTATGCATATAATTATAACCTGATAAGTTAGGGAGAGTACTGTACCTCAGTTAGCCAATAATATTGTTGCTTTTTACATAATTGTGGCAATTGTGTAGCTTGTAACAAGCAACATAGGGTTCCTTTGGAGACAAGGAAGAGGACCAAGGCAAATGTCCTTTGGCACTTGGAATGTCTTTTTGGCCTTCCAGATGGATGGATGGATGAATGGATGGATGGATGGATGGATGGATGGAGGGGTGAATGAGTGGATGAATGTCTTTCCCTCTAATTTAATTTTCAACTAAACAAAGTGAAGACACTTGTACTATTCTTTTGGCCTTTCTAGATGGATGGATGGATGGATGAATGGATGAATGATTTCTCCTCTGAGGGCTCCCCATTCTTAGCTTTTGCACTTTGGGGTGTGTTGTCTTTTGTTTGGACTTTGATCCTTTCTCTTTTCTTTTTCTTTTTTTTTTTTCCTCTTGTTGCCTTGCTGAGTGTTTTTCCTTTATTTATTTATTTATTTATTTATATTGCTTGCCACTTACAACCTAGATAGGTAACACCTGGTGAGTTGGTAACTGGGGTAGTTATGTCAGAAATTCAAGTTCCCAATGTTATATTCTATTGGTTCCAGTTTTCAAAATGTGACCCAAGCAAGTTAAGTACCTAGTACAAAATGGGCCCATCATGTAATTAACTTTCCCATACACAAATGAAATTGTGGATGTCCTTCATTAACCCAATCTTTTTTGGGAAAAAAATAAAAAATAAATTTTAAAAAATAATAAATAATTTTAAAAACCCTTTACCCCTTTTCCTTTCTAAAATCACTTTCTTTGTATAAGTCATCCAGTGACTTAGTTTAAAGTCGAGAGAGAGAGAAGAATACATCCCAACAATTGGCCTTTATACAACCACTATGCATAACACTACATTTTCCATTTGCAAGCAAGCCCCCTCATCTTAAGCATCATTTGGAGTTTGGTGTGAACCACCAAACACATAACATAAGACCCACCCATGAGTCGACATACACTTATGTAATAGGGTTGAAGTCGCTCTAGCATGGATGGCATCATCTTCTTAGACTATTTTTTTGTCTCCATGACATGAGATGGAGCATTGGTGGTAGGAACTCTCAAAGTTACTATTTGCAACTTGAGGAAAACAATTGTGAGGAGAGGGTATTGTTATTGGCTTTTCTTTTTTTGTTGTTGATTATTTGTGTGAGAGCTTTGATTATCAATAGAATATGGTTTTTCTTACACATGAAGCTCAAGATTAAGAACATTATCCTATGTAGGTTATCATAAAAAAAAACCAAAACCAAAACAAAAACTTGCAATAAGATACCGACACAACAAGATCACCCCAACACAATGAAACGTAACCAAGAAGCTGGAACCCCAAAGAAAAACCTAACTAAAGTAATTGACCCGAATAATCTTTGAAAATAATACTTCATTATTTTCCACTAATAGTAACTAAAGAAAATCAACCAAGTGGAACCAAGTGCAATCAAGATTTCTATTGTTCCATTGAAAACCCATTGTGAAAAACTATGGTAAGTCACCAAGGTTCCAACTTGGTAACATATCCTATAAACCTTCCTACTTCCCCTACCAAGGTAACTAACTACCTATATAAGTGGGTAAGTATATAGGTAAGTGGGTTTTAAGGTTAATAATTATTACCTATGTAGGTGAGTAAGTAAGTAGTAAGGCACTTGATTGTTCTTAGGTGGGTAGTAGATGCATGTGGATGGTCAGTACATAGTTAACCACTGTGGTTAGTTATGGAACACGAATTCAATGGTTTCGTGTTCACACACAATCCATCCATTCATCCATCCATTCACCCATCCATCCATCCATCTTACATGGATGGATTCCCACTTCTAACCTGTTACTCAACATGGGTTTGGTTTGATTACTTTAGTAATTAGTTTTCATAGCTTCACAACTGAAAAATAGCTCTGGTTTAGTCCTTTTGGCAAAGGGTTTTATTGCAATTAAAGTGTGGCAGGTGTACATCATGATATGTGGACATTTCAAAAGCATCTCTGCCATATTATATTGTCCACACTTGCTCTTATGATGAGCTTGCTTCCAGTCCTTCCTTCCTTCCTTCCTTGCCCTCTCTTTCAGATAATTGTGAACTTTCTCACTTCTGCCTGTGAAGCTCCAGTTATGAAATATTAATACTTAATGGAAACCATGATTAGCTATGACACATTATGTGACCCAGCATCCCATGAGTGCACCATCAATTGGAAACCCATTCTGACTCAGTTGGTAATGAACTACATACAACTGAGTTACCAAAGCTTCACCTTGGTAAGCTAATCCTTTGGATCATCCTACTTCCACCTCACATTGCCATGATACCTACCTATTTAAAATAGTTAGGTCTTGTAGGTAAGTATCATAGGTAATGTGTTAAGTGGTTACAAAATGCATGTAGAGAGAGGTAAGAGCATCTCCAACAATGTTCAATATGTGAACCCTGCACTCAAAATCTTCGACATCGACTTTCATTAGTCAAATTCACTGGAAGCCCTGCTTGGACCCTGAAACTTTACTCAGCTTTCCAGAGCTCTGGAGGTGCTTTGGAACAGCAGTCAAATCATATTTATTGACTTCTCCCTGTTTCTGATTGGGTAGATGGTTTGATCGGTCCAAGTGGGTTTGCTGTTAGTAGTCTCCCACCTGCTTGCAGTCCCAGTTTCAAGTTTTATGAATGGGGGGTTGCGCAAAAGTGGGTAAACTAAAACTTGGATGTGAGAAACATACCTTTTGCAGGGGTGTCACATACTTAGCATTGGTGGAGATGCCCTTAGATTTGACGGCTTATTGGTACGTAGATATGTATGGATGGATGGTGAGTACATACTTAACCACGGTGCCCTTGAACTCTTGGGCTAGCACTAGTGTTCATTCAGTCTAAACATGATTTTGGGTGCAAAGGTGAAAGTCATCTTGAACTCTCGGGTAAGTATGTAAGTACTAGTGTTAATTCTGATGTTCAAAATGCAATAATTCATTTAAACTTTACATGTGCACACCTCTAGTGTTTATAGTTTAGAACTAGTTAGCCAGCTCAAGATTGGATAGTCTAGAGTAGTTAATTGTGCCCAAGGGTGGTGTAGGTTCAGGCCAGCAGGTAGGAAATGGTTGAGGGTTCAATCATGGGTTAGAGTCTATTACTACCTTGGCAGCTTCAAAATTAGAGGACAAAATGTCGTTTATTAGTTCATAACTAGGTTCTGGTTAAACTTAGCCGGTTTCGTTACCCAAATGCCCATTTAATCATATTGAATCAGTGTTGTATAAGTGAAAACTTAGGGAGAGAGGAAAGGGAGAGTTGAACATTTAATTTTTTCCTCTCTCCAAAGGGGTGGTTCTTAAGTATGGGGATTTGTGTGGATATAGAGATCAACTAATAAAAGTAGGTGACAAAAATCAAAATGAGATAGACAACCAAAGAATCGAGTTAGCATGCAATCAAGAAATCAAAATCTTACTCTTTTATATATATATATATACACTTAAAACTTTATATTGGATTGTGAGTAGGGTAGCTAGGCCAATCACCAAACACTTAATGTTAGAGAAACACAATTGCTAAAAAAAAAATTAAAAGGTTTTTTTAATCTCCATTTTTTGTAATTTTTAATAGTTCTTATTTTCTCCTTAAACCAAATGTTGGGAAAAAATAACCCAATGCTCACCATCTTTAAATTTTGTGCATGTAATGAAAGTGTTGTCCATAACAACCCCTATTGTGCCTTCATTTTAGAAAGTATATGGAAATTGCCATGGAGAAAATATCACCATATCTCCGACCAATGATGTTCATTGTAATGCTTATTGTTCGAAATCAAAGGTTTGGAATTTATGTTTTTTTTCATTCCCATATTGTAACAAGCAATGAACTTGTGTTGTTGACCATTAAATGCAAATGGATACAAGCAATTTTGCAAATGCCAAAATTTGCATTTTTCAATTTGCCTCATCCAAAATAGGTGCAACTTTTAATTTCAATACACATTCACTAATAAAAATCTTGTTAGTTGCAACCATTCCTTGTGTGACTATGTGCAACTTAATGTCACCTATAATTACAAATGGTTGCCTATGCAACTATTTTTCAAATTTGGATGGATTTTGGTCTTCCTTTCAACTAGGCTCAATTATGACCTATTTCATCTTTCCAACACGTTGATTTTTCATGATATTTTTGTATTTTTTATAACATCGTATATACGTTTAGTTGCACATGCAACTAAAATAATCACATTATAGTTGCATAAGGTACGTATCTTACTTAGTAGTTACACATATAAATTATTTATTAATACATATATATTTCTATGTATATATTTACCTATTAAATACCTATTTACGTACCTATTAAGTACCTACCTACCTACATACCCACTAGCTATTTAATAGGTTATTTAATTATAAGTAATTATTTAAAGGCTATCTAAATAGGTTTTTTCTAGATGCCATTTAAATATGCACTTAAAATAAATATTATCTAAATAGGTACCTAGTAAAAACTTATGCTACCTAATAGGTAGGCTATGTAATAGTATGTGTTAAGGAATAGTTGCAACTAGGCTACAACTATGTGACTAGGTTGTAACTAAAATTTTATCTTATATTATTTGTCTTCCCTTTCAAGTTTACAAACCATATAAGTAGGTTGGTTTGGTGTAGTAAACATATTCATTTTTTCAATTGCCATATGGAAGGAACTAATCACATAGGCTCCACTTAAAAGGCTAAACTTAAAAATAAAATAGGATTTTGTTGTAAAAGTTTAAACTTAGACCTAAGTATCTACCTACCTAAGCTAGACCTATGGTTAGGTGGCCTAGGCTTAGCCTAGATGTCACAAAACCTATTGAAAATGGCCTAACCCAAAATTAGGCTAGGTACCTTAAACAATTAGCTAGGTTAAGTGGCCTAACTTAGGCCTAGCCTAGGTGCCACATGGCTTATTATAAGTGGTCCAACCTTAATCTAACCTTAAATGATTATAGGGCAATCTTAAATTTTCATGTTGCACAATCTTAAGCTACCATGTGGCACAATCTAGTTACTTCAATCATATGGTTGAGAAAAAAAAGAAATATTTATTTGGCAAAATACTTCAAAAAATCTAAATGATGTTACATGTCACATTTTTAGGCTACCACATGTGAACATATTGGTGTGCATTATGGTCAAAAATGTAGTCGCAAGTGTAATCACAAAAATTCATCCTTGAATATATGTCATACTTATATTTTATGAAAAAATATTTCATTTGTCATTTGCAACTAGCATCGTTGGCAACTTGTCGTTTATTGCTAAGTTAATTTTTAGTCACAAATGTCACTTGCAATTAAAATTTAGTCACAAACGACGTTTTTTCTACTAGTGATTCATGGTAAATTCCAATTATCATTCATTACCACACTTAGTGGCTTTTAGGAAAACATCCTATATTTTTCCCTAAAAAGAGGATATAGTTTACATGGTGAAGATTTGATTGTGGTTCTTTTGATGGTTCTTGTTAGTGATTATGTACATTGTAATGTGAAACATAAGGTTGACTTTAATAAATTGAAATCAATATTAAGCTAGATAACCACTTGAACATCTGATGTTGGTGTTGATAGATTTTTTTTATTAATATAAATAATTTGCGTATGTCTAAATTTTTTTTACATAAGAAGTTTGGTTTAAATAGCCCATATTATTTTTTCTTATTATTTTTTCCTTTTTAGCATAAAGGAAAATATCTTATAGCCAACTTTCATTATGTTCATGGTAGTTTTATATGTAATGAAAATTTTCAAGGAAATTTATTACACACAAATTAATTTTTTTACATGCAAATTTATCTTCAAATGTATGTAATATAGAAATGCAAGTATTTATTTGACACAAGAAATTTTTAATACAAGCAAGTTATCAAGTTAAGCAACTTTTCGACACAAGCAAATATTCAATATATATATATTTTAATACAAGTAGTTTATTAGTGCGAACATTTTTCCAATGTAAAAAGCTTTTATTGTGTGCGTGAATGTGCATGTGATTTTGTGTATAGATATCCATTTAATTTAAATTCAGGTAATTGAAACATTTGCATCAAATCTTGTCAATTCATCATTTGAGCATTTATTACATTCATACTACCTTCATCTAATTTCAACATATAAGTATCAAGTTGCAAATTTTCTTTTCAATTTTAAATATTTTATTTATTGAATAATCAATTATCATCCCTTCAAGTGAGGCAAAATAATATGACATATTTAAGTGAATAATTGTTGTTCAATATAGAAAAAGCCCAACAATGTCATATTCAATGATTAAATCCAAGTTTTTGGTTTAATTTTGAATATGACTCTCAACATTTTGAATCAATTGAATTTATGTTAAAGGTGTGGCTAAATTTTTACTTGCTTTTGAAAAAAATCCTCGAAAGTTATAATAAATTTGCATGAATTTCCATTTCTTTCAAAATAAATGGTCATGTGACAACCTCTTGTTTGGATCTTAGATTCAAATATGCATTTTTATTGGATTTTTTTTTTTTGATTACGCATTGATGAACATTTTGAAAAAAATTGAGATTCAACATTTGAGTTTGTTGTTTCATTATTCAACATTTCTTGCAATATGAATATTACTGAGAAATAAATTTAAAATTATATTCAATGCATGCATAAAAAATCAAAAACTCTAAAAATGTTCCTATTGGTGAGATTTTGTTTCCATCCATTGCAATACCCATTACAAAAGTCAAACCAATTCTTAAAATTCAAATGGAACATTCACATTCAATCATTGATTTTAATGTCATATAAAAAGGTAATTTGATTGGGCACTTCATAACAACAATGTTTAAATATTTATCAACATCTATAATATATTTCAAAGGCAATTAAATTCATTAACATGTTTCCAAATATTACAAGAACAAGATGTATCATTTTTTTATAGGCGATTTATTGCCAAGTGGCAACCTCTAAAAAGGATGTGTGAATGGGTAGCTTAGGAGATCTTGTAAAAAGTTTAATACTTTTGCCATTCAAGTAATGCTAGTAACTATCAAATTACCAACTTACAGGACAGCAAAAAGTGGCACCTAGCCACCCATCATCGCCTTATGTGTGCATAGTTGCCATCTCATCTATCAAATCGGAAAGATGTAGCCATCTCCATCCCCACCCTTGGTTAGGGAAGCCAACAACTCCCCTTTTGTTCTAAACAATTTGCCATCACAATGCTCCTTCTATTTTGTCCTCCTTGCCACTCCAATTCCCTTTCTATGTTCCTCCTTGCCTTTGATCTCCTCTTCAATTCTTTGGTATTCTTCTTCATTTATATTAATCTTTCAAGTTATTGAGGTTTAAGGTATTGGGTTTAAGTGTGGGCTTCAAATGGATACACTTTAAATGTTTGAAAATTTATGAAGGACAAAAAGGGGGAGTCATTTTACAAAGGTTTAATGTGTGTGGAATTTGTGCATTTCAAGTTTCAAGCCTTTAAAAATTCATGAGGCCAAAATAGTGGTGGCTCTAGTAAAGTGGTTGGCATGACAACGTGTGCAAGAAATCCAATAAAATTGCATTGCAACTTATGCAAGTAGGTTGCAATAACTTGGTAGTTTGCAATAAAGTTCATTCCTTGCACCACTTGTCCCAATTTCCAATTTTAAATGGAAGCTATTTTTTTATTCATCTATTCCTTTTCATGTTGCAACATCTAGCCACAATTCTATTGTTGTAGAAATTGTTAAAACCACACATCCCCCTCCTCCACCTAAACCTTCTTAACAATAGACATTTACAAAGAAAAAGGAGTATGAAGCTAATAGGACTTTTCAAGACATCTAGGCTACGAAGTTCCCTTGGGCATAATTTGTGGTAGGCTTAGATGATAAGATTCCACAAGTCAAATGCAAAATGTGTAGGCAAATAAAGAGGCATGATAATTTTTTTCTCACCTAAGCTTGATGGATTATACAAGCAATCTAGCAAAAAGAAGGCTTTGGTGGATACCCTAATCAACCTAAGGGTTCAATTTATTTTGAAAGTAACAATATCCACTAGAAAAATGAAAAATTGTTTTCCTTTCAATCTCAATTAGTGAATGTTTTCTAGCAAGTATGTGTTGGCATTGAAGGAGAGGAAAAATGCATGAAACCCCAATTTGCATCTTGCTTTCATGTTTTGAGTCAAAGTTGGCCCATGATAAAGCATGAAAGCTTAAAGGATTTGTTCATTTTTTTGAAGTTCAATAACAACCCCATAAAGCATTGGAATGATTATTTTGGGTGGGAGATCGCTATGATTTTGTGTGAGATTGTGGAATGTAGAACATGAGAAAGGTTTTATGTGTTGTCAAGTACATTTCCATTTCTACTAATGAGGTTTTTGCAATTGACAACATTAATTGGATTGGGATCCATGTTTATGTGCTTGAAAAATGGAAGTGAATGCCCATTCTACTCACCCTTGAAATGGTGATAATAGGTGCAACAACAACAAATCTCACCCAAGTGTTGTTATGTGTTATGTTGAATTTTGCGGGTGTGAATGAAAAGGTTGTGGGTAGGAAGTTGGTGTCATTGGGATTGACAAAGGCTATGTGTTTACTATTGTGTGCAATGACATCACCACTCATATCAAATGTGACGTTCTTCCATTTGTTATGCCTATCCATTGTGTTGCACATAGGGTAGACTTGGTGTGAAATTAACTCTATCCACCTAATTAGTGGTGGACAACATTGAGAAACTCCTTATTAAGGTAAATTTTTACTTTTTTCAATTTAACAAGAGAGCTCTTGAGCTTGAGAGGTTGGATTCCTTGTTGGATGTAAAAGGTTTGAAGATATTTCAAAATGTGGAAACATGGTGGTTCTCAACGTTATCTCTTATGAAGAGGGTGTTGGTACAAGCCCTTCATTATGTAAATGTGGGTAGATTAAGATGCATGTGATGTTGTTAATGCCAACGTCATTACATTGCTTGATGTTTGGATGTTGTTTGGCTTCCATTGTCTTGTGGCTTTGCTTGAATTGTTGCACGGGCTTATCAAGATGGTTCAAGCTTGAAACATTTATGTTGTGGATTTTATTGAAGTTATGAAATTAGTGAAAGTTGACATGTATGATGTTATTACAATGCAATCAGTATTGCATTCAAACATGATGTTTTTGTTAACTTCAACAACTTAATCAACTTTTGGAATGAAACTTTACCACTATTGTGGCCTGTGAATTTTGCTTACCTTAACAATGATTTTATGTGGTGTACATTTTGTGTGGGTACTAAGTTGGCATGGCTACATGTTGACAATGTGCATACAAGGAAAATGGATCCAATTTCTCTTATATTGTGAGAACAAAATTTGGAAACTATCAATTTAAAATGTTCTAAAGCAACACTTCAACTTTCTTGTGAGTTGTAGTGTCAATTCCCATATTGTGAACTCATGATGGCCATGGGAATTGTGTACCCCCACTACTAGGTGAAGCATTATGTTGAAACAAATTTTAGGCCTATCACTAAGCCATTCTAAAAGAAAATTTTGCTTTGCCCAAGACTATTGGGCCCATGAAGAGATAATGTGATGTTATGTTGGATTGCATGGCCTTGGACAATCAAGCACATATGTTCATTTAAACCATGAAAACAATGTTGCAAAGATCATAAAGATGGATAAGAAGGATTGCAACCCCCTTTGGCAATTGTGGGGCTAATGAGATGTTAACCTTGAATATGTTTAAATGGTTTAAACTTGTTAAAATTTGTATGGTCCATGTTTTAAGGTTTGTAGAAGACAAGTGATGTTTTAGCATATTTGTTTTTATTAAAAACAAGGTGTGTAATCAGTTGAACACACACTTAGATTTGTATGTCAAGATGTTTGGGCACACCTTCTTTACTTTGGAGACTTCTCGTATGATCAAGCCATTGCAACTTGGGAAAAAAAAAAACTCGTAGAGCAATTGAAGCTTAGGTAATTAGGTTAGATTCCCAGTTCTATGTGTTGTTCATTCATCATGGTTCATGTTCTTTTGTTGCAACGCTTACAACTTGTCATTAAACATGGAATTTGGTCAAAATTTTGCATTACTTGGAGTTGTGTTATGGGTGGGGTATTGAAGTTCATGCATTTTTGAATTTTTGGGTTTCTTTTGCCTTTGCTATCTATGACATTTCATTCATGTGTTATTTGTGTTTACAATATGAATGAAGCCTAGTAAACTTTTGGATTAGTGGGCGTGGATTAACATGTTTCATTTGTTTGTCTAATGTGGGTCTATTTGTGTGTAAGCCATTTGCTTTGCAATGGGCAATGCCCTTATGGGTAGGGGTTCAAATCCCTAATAAATGTTTGTGTGATGTTATGAGGTGCATGCAATGTACATAGTTAAAGTTTGAAAGTGGGTCTTTGAAATTTAATTGTGTGTATGGAGTTTGTACCATGTATGTTGTGTTTTGTGTGGTATTTGGAATTTCTATCAATCCTCTCAAGTTTCAACTATGCAACTTGGACTTTGGAATTTTCATATTTTTTTAACATAAAATTACACAATGCCAAGTTGCAAATTGGTGAACTATGCCTAGCCAATTAGAATTTAACACCCCTTAAAATTTCAAAATAACAAAAATCTCCCACCTTGCAAAGTTTTAAGTGGCAAACAAAAAATGAAGCCAAAAAATTTTGGTAGCCAAAATTAATTGTCAATTTTTGGCTAATAACCAATAAAAGTCACAAGAAAAACAATAGAGTGGCCACCCACCCTATTGACCATGCACAAAAAAGACCACAATGGAAACTTTCATAGATGATTTTAAAATCCTTAAAAAGATCCCAAATTACAAATCCCATAAAATATATGCATTTTAAAGCATCACATGAACAACTTATAAATGAAACATTTTAATTACCATATATAGGATGTAGTTCAAAAAAAAAAAAAACAACTAATCCTTGCCAAACATTATATTAACCAAATAAGGTGAAGCATTAGGCTAAAATAAATGAACATGGGCATAAATGAATCTACATTGACATCTATAACAAATAAATCTAGGATGTTCCCATAAATCCATGTTTTTGTTGTGAAAGATTGTTTTTAAAAAACAAATTAAACATATTTCAAATAAATTGTCACAACAATTTTCTATATTTTTTCAAATTCAAATAAAATATAGTTCAACATCTTACATATGTACAAGTTGTTTATATAACATTGATGAAGATAAACAACTTTTATACCAAGAGCCAAATAGAATTTGAAAAACAAGAATAATTAAAATAGATCTAAAAATTAACACAATTAGAAAAACATTTTGTTATGTCATGTTTTGATTTTGCTCAAATTTATAAGATCTACAATTATCGACAATATAGAATGCATGATAATGTTATTAATGTCCTTACAAACGTGGATCAAACTCAATATATATTATCATGAATAGCATATGATGAAATGACAATAAAAATATTCCTCAAGTGATGTTTGAATATGAATCACTTTATATGTCATGAAATGTTTGTCCAAACATGGTGATGTTTGCTTTACAAGATTTTATCTAAATGCCATTATACAAAAAATTAAATGTTACCATTCACCGTCAATGGGAAAGTTTGTTTACTTTGCACATAAATTCAAATTTTCAAATTCATATTTGTGATAACTCATCATCGAATAGTTTTCATTTTGATAGTGAAAAAAGGCATTGTACATCAACATATACACCGATGCATTATTTTTTGGATATTCCAAAATAATGAATTATGATAATACTAATATATATTATGTTGCCTTAAATTAGAACTTTCATCCTTTAGGTTTAATTAAAGGTAAACACTCAAAGGAATTCAAAGATCCAACATTGTTTTATCGCCAACCTTGCCAATTTTCTAGAGGATTTTCATATCAACAAATAACCTGAATTGGGAATTGTTTCATAAATTCAAGGATTTTTCAACCAATATTCGAAACCTGTTTTTTTAATTAATATTTTAATCTAGAAAGTCATAAGTTATGGTTAGGTATAAACATATTTTTAAAAAATTATGCAATATAACCTTAAAAACTTCTTGAGTCCAAAATAAACCAAAGTTGGATAATATTTCCAAATCATACCTACATTACTATGATTTGGAAGGTTTGCATAATTCACTTGATTATTTGGAAGGGTTACAAAAGAATTTATTTGTAATGATTTGACAATTTGGTCCTCCAATATTCTTTGTGACTTTTACATTTACTAATAGTTTATGGGATCGTCTCATTAAGGCTTCACACATTACATGCTACAAGATAAAGTCTCCCCCAAAAATAGAAAACTTGTAATCCATTCGCATAACATAATTAATACAAAGTGACCCTATTACATTTGTAATATATTATGATTATCATGCATTTTCATTTTGCAAATTTATAATGAAAGATCATTCTTTTTTTTTATCCACTTCTGGTTTTTTGTGTGGTAATAGTGATCCAAAATAATGGTAATGAACATGACCATGGACTTTTATGGATTAAAAATGCACCTATGTATGGAGTGCACACAAATGAAGAAATTTCAAACAATTTGTAAATATGTATATTTGTTGTGATGTATCATTATTATAAAATCCATTGTAAAAAGCCCAACAACAACAACAACACACACACACATACACATATAAAAGTAAAAGTCATGTTGTGCAGTTTGTAGATTTCATTATCATTACCTCCCATGCATGAAATAAAAAAATTAAGACCTTTTGAAATTAATGGGAATAATCCATTTTCAAAACAATATTTACATACACAAGCAAAAAATATATTTCAATCTTTAAAATATTTTAAAAAGAATGACAATATATCATTTTTAAAAACCTTAATGAAAATACATATATATATTCACTTTGAAAAGAGAATGAAAGACGCCATACATTTTTTAAAAATAACACTTATAAACATTAAAACTAACGTTTTTAGTATACATATTACTCATTTGTGGTTTGCAAATACAAATATTCAATTTATTTAAAACCCATGTGCATTTGTAACAAATTGCACATGATACATGGAAAAAATTAAATCAATAACATTAGAATCCATTCTATCATACAAAAATGCATCAAAAATAAAATAGATGCAAATCAAATCATTCAAAAATTGTGTAACATTTTTCTTAACGTTCAACAATTAGTTATTCAACTTGATGTTTACGTTGTGCCTTCTTTACCATTATACCATTCATCTCGAACATTTCAATTCATTAAAAATTTTCCTTTTGAAGTATGTACTTTTGTGTTAAAATTATAGATTGCATTAAATTAATTAAAATTAGATCCAATTGATATAATTTGTTCATCAATTATAAACAAATATAATAATCCTCATAGTCATTATGAATTTTCATTATCAGTGTTTGCTTCCTTTTATAATGTACATAAAAAATAGAATCTCTAAATGTCATAAACCCAAAATGATTAAGTTTATAGATCATAATAAATATAAAAATATGAAAAATTAATCAAAAAAATAACTTCTATTATATTCACCATTTAGAAAATTCACAACATGGAACTAATGTCACATGTCATGATGCATATTGTTAATTACATGATGAAATTTATAAAATTAGATTTTATTTTAAACTAGAAAATGCCATATCCACCCAAAAAAAAAAAAGATTCAAAATCAAAAAATTACATCCCTCTAATATTTCAAATGACAACTTAAATGATTCACATTGTATAATTCCCATTGCAAACACAATCAATATTAAATAATGTGATTTGCAATTTAACTTTGTGATTCAATCATTTAATGAATCAAACCAAAAATCAAAAATGTTAAAAGATGAAAATTTTACAAAATCATCATATTCCATGACAATGAAAGAATTTGAACATCATAGATTAATTAGAAAAAAAAATGGTGACATTATGCATAGAGAAAAAAAATGTACCTTGATTTGTCGATTTATTAAATTTTGACAAGGGGTGTTAGAACTAGTAAAACTTTTACATTGAAATTCATAATTTAAGGATTATTGTACCTATACAATAAAGACATATCTTCATATTTAACAAAAATCAAAGTATTGCTCATAAGGTCCATAAATAAAATTGCATTCAATATTGATGGTTTAATAAGACATTTAGTGTTGAACATACCTGTCCAAATCATTATCTAGTTTTCCAAACTTATCATTAGATTCATTAATAGGCTTACATGTTGATATGAACAATTGTAACTTGTTATAATGAAATGAAATATCACTTGTTGGTGCTAAAATGTTTAATGTTATAGATAATAGATTAAGGTCCATAGAATATATTCAAAAAGGTGATCTTGATCGTATTACGAGAAGTGATATTTTATTAAACACCTTTTATGAAAAATATCAAGGATAATGTTAATGCATTAACTCTAAATTTTTGGCAAACATTTGTTCAATGATATGAATAAAATAAAGTTATGCAACAATCCAATATGTTCTATATTCAAACTTTGAATAAATTTCATATTATGGCAATTAAATGCAAAGGATATTCAATTTTGAAATTCAATTTGTTATTGACAACTACCCAATAATTTTACTATTCCAAATTTGTATTGTACAAATAAACTTATGTAAAAACATAATGAGAATGTGTTCATTAACACAATAGGTCTCACATTTATTTTCAAAGCTGTGGACATTAAATCACCCATCATGTTCAACATTTTATAAACTCTAATATGATCAAAATAAAACTACAAGTTTACATTCTACATTTCATATTTAAAAAGATATGTCCATTGAATTAGTTAATAATTATGTAACATATGATGGTCTTGTGAATGGAGTTGATGGCATATGTAAAACATCAATAACATATAATGATAAAACCATGATATGGATAATGTTTCAAAATTTTAAAATTGGAACACTAATAGGAGAAAAATTCAATCATTATTATAACAACAATATTGAATCAAAATGGACATCAATTGAACCCATCATCAACAATATAAGAATTGATAAAAGCCCATCATTTATTATAACAAAAATTCAATTTGCAATAGCATGAACCATCCATTATTCCCAAGGATTGTTCACTAGACGAACTAGTTTTTTACCCTATTAATGTCAAAAAAATTACCTAACATATACAAGTTTATCTTGCATAAAAAATAAAATAAAATAATTGGCTCCTCTCCAACATGAAAATGTTTAAATGGATTAAAAAATGTATGTAAATTTGAAGAAACTGAAAATAAATGCGACTTGGATGCCACTAAATGTTTCATCATTTATTACACAAGGCCCTTATTAATTGCCATTATGCAAGAGCAAAAGTATTCTTGGGTGGTACCATTAGGAAAATCACACCTTCATTTTATTAAACCCATCGAACTTTAGAAAAAAATTAAAAACCCTTAAATAAAAATTTTCAATACATTTTCTTGTGAATACATTTCCAAGGTTGTATAGAGCTTCAAACTTTAATGACATCAAGAATATTTTATATTTTGATGTTCTTAATTATTACATTTTTAAAAAGTTTCAAAAATATAGTATTTTTTTTTCTTGAGATTTTTTTTCCTAAGATACCTTTGATGATATTCTATTTGATTTTTTTATGCAATTAATTGAGTAAGTATAATTTTGTTGTGAATTTTCAAAGTTCATGAACCTTAATCCTGAAGGGGCCATGACAATGAAAAATATAAATTTGTATCTATTCCAATAAAAAAAAAGGTAATATTTGTGCATGTATTGAATAAACATGAAAAAAAAAGTTATGAAAATATTTTTTAAAAAAACTCAAAAATATTATTCAAAATTTTTTGATTCTTTTACCATAGCTTTGAAGTTGTTCCGTGGTACCACCCAAGAATACTTTTGCCCACAAAGGGCACCTCATGGCCTAAATTATTATTTATTTATTAAATTTTTAGAACCATGTGCATAAAAAATTTCCATTTGGCAACCAAAAGATGGGAATGAAATTGGATATTTTTCTCCTTAGGTAGACCCACTAGCCATATCAACAAAACACCCTTCATTGAAATCCATAAATCCAAAATACAACAAATTTTTTTTTTACATTGTTTGATAGTTGCCAAATTTTCAAATTTTAAGTTAAGCATTGTGGAGGCAAAACAAAACCTAAAACTTAATACAAACTCATTTGATCAAAGATTTTGTCATCCATTGGTACCATTTGTTCAAAGCATCTATTTATCTATTGTTATGTGGTATATAGTCTAAGACCGTTTTAAGGAATTACACATGCAAAAAGGAAAAAGCTCAAATTTATTTATACATGATTCTTTTCAATTTAGTTATAGTGTTTTTTTTGTCCCCAGCCCTGGATTCCTCTCCAACTGCAAATGATGAACTTTTGTCTTTGGGCTGCCCTAAACCCTAAAACAAGGCAACTTTGCTCTATGAGCTGACATAGGCAAATCCAGCATTTTTTTCCTTTGCTTTTTTTCATCCAACCTCAAGATCTATTGCCTCACTTCATACTAGGTTTTTATTTTATTTTTTACATTTTAAAAAAAAATAGTGAATTTTGTGATGTAGCCAAAGTGGCTATCATCCATGGAAATATTTAGCTAAATATGGTTACACATCACATATAATATGAAATTACAAACTTTTAATGATCCTTTTCTATTTTTGGCTAACTTATTAGAACCAAATATAGAAATCTGTCAATGTTTACTATCTTTTACCTGAGTAGCCAGGTTTTTTTTAAATTTTAAATTTATTATAAAATTAATTAATTTTTTTAGTGGTCCAAATTTCTAATTTTGCATCATATACAAGCATACCAAGAGGGATTTAGGATTAAATGGCAACATGTTTCTAACAACCTATCCAAAAAGTTAAAAAGCTAGTACATAAAAGACCCCCTTTCCACCCCCGCCCCCCAATCCAAATAGAAATGCGGTGAAAATTTTTCAAACTTTTTTTCCAAATTTTGGCTATTATTTTCTCAGAAAAAGGGAATATGCAACAGCACATTTTTCTTTTATTTTGATTTTCTCGTTTGTGTGAAATTTCCCACCAGAATATAATGGCTGATTAAAACCCCCAAAAATTCCGGGGATCAAGAGTTCTACAAATTCTCACATGGCAAGAAAAAACATCATCACACATCCTCACTTGCTTAATACATTCTTTGGTTCACACTCATACCCCGGCATCTTCTAACATATTGCTCACCAAGATTGAAAGCAAAAGATGGTAAGCCCGGATCAGACACTCAAATATTGCTCTCATTTTGGTCCATCTTTCCATTCACAAAGGACCGCTCCTTTGCACAGTTTGCTTAGGCTGGTAAAGGCTGTGCCCATGCCAGAGAAGAGTGTAATAAATATGATCTGAGTGCTGCTCCCTGTTTCTGATTGGCTAATCATAATGATTCGTCTAGGTGGTTTGCTATTAGTAGTCTCTCACACCTATTTGCAGCCCCGGTTTTTAGTTTTCTGGGTGGGGTTGCAAAACAGTAGATAACTAAACTTGGATGTGAGAAATGTTTTTGCAGCCTGGTCACATACTCAGCAGAGCTGAGGATGATTCTCGAGGCACCAGATGTCCAAATGGATCTCACTCATCTAGGCTCTGTTTTGCATGATTTAATTTTATTTTTTTTGTGCATGTCTAGTTTCAATTACATTCCTTGCCCTCGATCGCTTTGATTTGATCTATCGACTCTTATGATGACCACAGACAGAATGTGCATGCTCTCTCAGCTTTGTGTTATTTTATTATTTATTTATTTACTTTGGCACAAATGAAGAGATTCATTGCAAAGAGAAGGCAAAACAACCCCAACGCCACCCAAGCGTGTTTTATCTAATTTTTATTACGAGCGCATCCAATCTCACTAGTGCACATAAGTTTTGAAATCAAATTTTGCTCTAGGCTATTATATTGAAAATTCAGGAGGTAATTATGTACTCTTTCTACAACACAAATTTGCCAAGAGGAGCACAGTTAATTTGGGCTTGTAAGTGTGCTAATTTACTCAGGATGCTATCAGTCACTATACCATAAATGTTTACAACATTTCTTTTTATTGGGAAGTTTTTTTGCTTAAAAGAAAGAAATAAATAAATTGAAGTGAAATGATTTCCGAGGGTTTCAATTACAAGAAGTGATAAAAAATAGTAAAAAAATTTCAAATTTTTATATTTGGGGGTTTTAAATGTGTAAGCCATAAATATAGAAGGTTGATTAAAGATTTGTACTTTTTATTTGGTTTATAGTTGATTGCATCTCTTTTTCTACATCTTCCTCTGGATGATCGCCACTCAGAAATTTGCTTAGAAAAAACTTTTTAAATAAACATGCTTAGTTCTCCTTCATATTTGGCTGATTGTAGGTTAGTGAAATCTTGGAAATAAGAAAATTACACCTTGACATTAATATCCAATCATTGTTTTGTGGATTGGGCATATTTTGCTATTGGAGATGTGAAATGCAAGTTTGCATTATTTCAAAAAAGATGTTTTCATAGCTCAATTTGCTTGCAACCATTAGGAGTAAATTAGTCGCTTGTGGCAAAGAAGAAGAAGCAACATGCAAAACAAGGGGTGTGTCACATTGGGGCCTTGCCGTTTACATTAAAAATAATCTTAGGGAAAAAGAAGAATAATGGAAACTCAAATATTTCACCATGCAAAAATATAATCTCCAAAAAATCCTCTGAAAGAAACCAAAATCCTTCACGGTATTATAACTCTATAACTAATCTCCAATTTCAACACAAGCCAAAATATCATATTTCAAAAATCCTAATATAAGAATAGACCTATTACCCGGGGGCCAAAATCCTTTAAGTTATTATCTATCTATGAAGTAAGATAGTTCGTTGTTTTGTTTTGTATTGATGAGATCCATTGAATTCGGATGCTTCAAATCGCATTCTTGGTCTCTTTGGAAAGCTCTCGAGGAGGAGGGATGCAGTGGCTTGGTTTCATGGTGTTTGGACTTGTGGTGTAGAAGTTCTTGAATATTGAATGATTTCTTCACTTAAGTTAAATCGTAGCTAAAAATTTCAAAGGAATTGGTATGTGCCTTTGGTGTTGTTTGGAAGATCTTGGTGAGTAGGATTTAATGGAATTTATTTGGTAAGATTTGGATTCAAGGGAAATATTGATTTTTAAATGATTTCTACCACTGAAAATTCAACAAAATTCCAAAAAACTAGATTTTGAAAGGAAATATCAGTTGAGGACGTGGTAACACTTGGGCCAATGGCACATGCCACACAATATCCTTGCCTTAGTAGGCAAGGTTAACAAAGGAATTCACATTACTAGCCAAAAGTAGTAGTGATTCATGAGAAAGAAAAACCTTATAGATAAAAATCAAGGACGAGAACCCATCCATCAAAAGGACAAGGCAAAAGAGAACATGAATAGACACAACCCAAAGAAAAAATGAAAGCAAACAATCAACGAAAAATAAGGAAAAGAAAACCTTATGCAAAAAGGACTTAAGGTTACAAAATGATGACTAACAATTACAAAGAAGACCTAAAATGAAAAAATAGTCATCTGCCACATTTTCAACTAATAACGGAGGTGCATTAGCTATGTTGTGTGGAAAAGATGAAGAACCCTAACCAAGTGCTGCAGTCCGCTGAAAAATTGTTATGGTTTGCGCACATTGCAAGGCTATGGACACACCTTATCGGTAGTGGGAAATGAACATCAAGGGGACTAAAAAAGATTGTTGATGATGCGTGATAATGGTCTATGCTCAAATTATCAAGAATGAATCAAACGAGAATGAAAACACCCATACATTTCAATAACAAGGGGAATGAAGTCATCACCTAGTGCTCATTTGGTGTAGGATCATGTCTTCTCCTGAGCATCCATTGTCGTTACATGTGCTATCATCATTGATGTTCGCTACACCATATTTGTGTAAGTTGGGTCAATAATGACAATATCCATCAAGGTATGGAAGTCATTTCTTGTAATAAGAATATCCACTGGTCGTTGGGTGTGGTGAAAAAAAAGGTGGGAGACCTCCCTCTGAACATTTGTTTCGCTTACAAAGTAATAGTTACAACAATATCCCAAAGTGTGTCGTGGGCTATTGTATGTTCACTCCCACAGGGGTATCGAAGCAAATGGGTATTTAGATCGTCAATGGTATGACCACATTAACACCATGAAAGGTGTGCAACTATAGGATGTGGCAAGCCAAGACAGGTAAGTAATGTTGTAAGAGAGTGAGTTGATGATAAACAAAAAACTGGTGCGATAGGATGAGCTAATAACCAAGCACTTGCCCTTGGACCTGCACATGAGCGAAGATGTGCTCATGCGATATCCAAATGAACATCTATTAAAATGGAAGAAAATTTTTGCTCGTCTAAGCAATTCGTTAAAAAGTCTTGCAATTGGTGGTAAGACTGAACCACTAGGCTCTCAAAGGGTGGGACATGAAAGCAGACACCCCGGGGTTACATGGCTCAAACATCTCGTAGTGCCATCTAGAACAAGGAAATGTTTTCAACATGTGCCATTGCATTTAGAAGAAAAATGCAATCATCCTATTGGAAACGAGTGACAAGTGCAAGAGCAATGAGTGCCCAACACCACAAAAATGTGGGGGTAATAGTCCAAACCACATAAGGGAGGCCAAACCTGCCCAAAGAAGTAAGAAGAGTGGCTGATGACAAGTTAGGTGATTGATAGAACCACCAAAAGATCCCGCACCAAGTAACTTTTCCAACGTAATTATGGTATGAATATTAAACTCAACATAATGTTGCAAAATATCTAGAGATGGGAACATTATACGAAGTAAGTAGCCTAGGCATTGGGCATAACACAACAAAAACATCGCAAAAGCCGTTTGAAAATCTACAAGCATAGGGAAATTAAATATCATCCCAAGATCCTCGTGGAGAGTTTTAGCCACAACTGATTCAGCAAATGGTGTGGACCCCACTGATGCACCCAAAATACAAAAACTCGAATTGAGAGTAAAAAAGTTAGGAGGAAGTGATATAGAATGGTCCAACCTCTAAGGAGACCAAGCTACACACTTTTGTTGGCTACATTGAAAAACCTAATGTGGATAACTCCTTTTGCAATCGTAAAAACGTAAGAACCACATCTGATGTGAGGCCTACTATATGTGTATTATCTACCAAGGAAAGGAAAATACAAGTAAGGTGGGTTGTAGCTATAGGGCGAAAAGTGCGAAAGTGAACTAAAACAAACAACACTCCTAGTGGGTCCCCTTATTGTGTACCTAACTCCGATGAAATGATTATGAGATCCCCATGTTGGAAAACTTGGGGAAAATATAATGGGGATGGGCATGCATAGAATTGTCGAACAAATGGGAAAAACTGATCCAAATAACCAGGTGAAAATTGTAACTCTTGAAAAATGGCTAATTGTGACATTAAATTAAAGGCATTATCGATGTCCACTTGTAGCACCATCCAATTTAGATGCAAATCTAACATTGTTCGAACGCCATGAACCACTATTTCACACCCGCCCTGAATCGCTACACCAAATTAATGAGGACCAAAATGCTTCAAAATATCCCTAAACTAAATAACCAGAGTGCGAGTAACTAAACGATAGATCACCTCACCAATTGCGATGGGACATATGCTTCCAAATTGTTTTTCTAATGCTAAAAGTCAAAGTAATCTAATGGGTGAAAGGATGGTTACCTAGGCTTGTACGTTGTGCACCCAAAGACTAAAAACAAACATTGGTACATAATTAGGGTTAAAGGTTGACTTTCTAATATGTCTCTTCCTGATTGGACATTAGCACTTTAATTAGATTACATATTAAGTTGTTTGCATCTCATTCTAGGTGTGGATGAGAATGGATCTTCATCCATTTTATGTATGGATGAAAAATCATATTACGCATCCACTTGTTGAATAGGTTATGGATGTAAAAAGGACATTTGTCATTCCAATGACATGTCTATGGTAATCAAGCAAGTTACTAGGTTATCAGTAACCTAAGTGATAATTAGGTTTTCTTCATAACCAACTAACACCCCTCGTATCTGGATGGTGGTTATGAATATGTTTGAGGGTAATAATGGTTGGAATGCAAGTTACAAAAGGGATCTTGAACTCTTTGGCATCAAAACTACATCAGTAATAAAATTACATAAAGATATGTTCTTCAATTTTATTATTCATATCACTATCATATACCTAGGTATACCAATACAATGTTGGTTTTTACCAGTGTTGCCTAATTCTTCTTTATTTAAAAAACCTTTACTCTTAGTTTTGACATTAAAAATCTTAGATTTTTGGGTAAGTTCTTGGGGTGTAGGTTTGAGCTTGGTTTTTCAAAATTTTAAAACTTATAGTTTCATTTTTGGCACCTTTTTTCCAAATTCAAAACTTCTTGGGCACGATTTGAAAATTGGGTTTAATTCTAATTTCATTGCACTATTCATTCCCCAAGATTAAAGATTATATAGGTATAGAATTTTATAACAAATCAATATTGGGGATAAAACATGTTACGAGTTCCACAACTAATTAAAACTAATCAAGCATTTTTAAAGTACTTACTTGCCAACTTTTCAAAAAAACTTTGCTTTGATAATTAAAGAACCTAAACTTGTGTTCAAAATTTTCTTTCCAAGGTTTCATTTTTTCTTTTGGTTTTAGCAAAAGGCTATTTACACCATTTGGTTCTTGTATTGGTTCCACCAAAAGGGTGTTGGTTTGGGAACTGGGAGGCAACGATGAGAGTTTCCAAGTGATCCAAGTTGTTAATGAGTAGAATTCTTTAGACTAGTTAGTCCCATAGGCCTCCTAGTAATGGTAGAAATAGTTACTAATGGTAAACTTACCGTCCCTTACCCAAGGGGTGAAGTTAGTGGGATTAAGTAGTTTAGGTTAATGAATGGTTGGGGGGTAATCCATCCAATCATTTTTTAAGAAGGGATTAGAATAAGGACTTTATTTTCTGAAGGTCAATGTGGGCTTTGTGTGATGTATGGAGAAGGTGGATTAGAGGAGGTGTTGGGGGGCTTCTTTGGCATTTGAAACTTGTGTAGAATGAGAGGAGAATGGATAAATATGTATGTAATTTGTGTGTGATTTAAGGTGTGAAAATTAATTATTTAAACACTCACTAGCTAATAATCTAAATTGAAATAATTAATTTAAATAATTAGTTCAAATAATTAACTATCAAATTATCCAAATAATTAAAATTTGGAATCCAAATGATTAATAATTTGAATTGTATCTAAATTTAGATAATTAATTATCTAATAACTAGCTAATTAATTATTTTAATTAAACTGATTAATTAAAAAAAATTGAAATGACTATTTCAGATAATTAATTCACATGTATAATTTTAAGATAATTATCTATTTAATTTTATAATTTAAAAAATTAAAAAATAAACACAAAAAATGTGGGAGATTTTTTTTTAGTTGCAACCCAATTTGCAACTAAAAGATTTAACCCATATGTTTTATCTTTGAATTTCATTTCACAAACTATATAAAAAGGTGTGTTTTCTTGTGTATTTGCATTAAAACACATGTGCTAATTTGGGATGAGCTCAAAAAAGCTTAACTTTAAAGGCAAAATGTAAAATAAAAATATTTGCATGATTACTTCTTTACTTGCCTACCTTTTTACCTTTTCACCTACTTGCATATTTAGGTAAATAAATAGTTAGTCCTATTTTTTTACCTACTTACCTAGGTTGGTAAATGAGTATGTAATGTGGGTATGTCCTATTACCTAATTTTACCTACCTACCTATGCATATATATTGACCTATCTAGCTAAAATAAATTCTTATTTTATTTGATTTTTTCAAAATTCAAATAATATGCCATGTGATAACTTTCAACTATGTCACAATATAAAATGAACAAACATAATGAACGATGAAAATCAATATTTCAAAAAAATATATTTTTGGCCAAAAAATCCCCATAATGCCACTTGCTAGATTTTGATCGATTGATGAAAAGTAATGTTAACATGACGTTACCATGGTAATTGCAAATTAATTACATTAGAATTGCATAATAGTTGTTTTTATATAATTATAATTGAATTGCACAAGTTGTATATTTATATGGTTTCACAGATGGTGAATTGCATTTGTTGCAACTCATGCAACTTGTTTGATAGCATTCACATTCACTGAAATATGCTGAGTTGCAAATGAGTTGCAAATGGTCATTACAACTCAAAAACCTAATTGCAAGGTTGCAAATCACCCCGTTCTTTCATAATGTTCGAGGCATACAAGTTGGGTCATTATTTGAAGGTCAAGGTTTGGTGAAAGTGTTTAATGTTTTGGGGCATAAAAGTTGAAATTTGTGTTTCAAGGGTGAGGTTTGGTGATAATTGTTAAGGTTTTGGGGCATAAAAAAAGTGGTCATTGTTTTAAAGTTAGGGTTCAATGACTAAGTGTGGTTTTGGGGCATAAAAGTTGGGATTATTATTTTATTATTATGGTGAAAATTAAATTTTGGTGGTTAAATTAGGATTTTAGGGCATAAAAATCAGGGTTAATGTTTGTGGTTATGGGTTTGGTGATTAGGGATCATGGTTTGGGGTGTAATAATATAATTTCAAAGTTTAGGGTTAGGGTCATGAAGTTGGTGGAAATTTTTTAAGTTTCAAATCACAATTCTACTTTTAATGTTTTAGGGTTAGGAGTAGGATCAAGTGAGATTAAGGTTCATATCTTACAACCTTTGACCATATATTTAAACCCTAATGCTAATACAAAAATCCCATGAAATGAACTTTAGCCTTACCCCTTTACCTTTAACCCCACAAAACCTAAGCATAGGTGTAGGCCAAGCCATATAGTCTTATAGTCCTATAGCCCTAGTTATAGGCATAGGCATAGCCCTAACCATTTAATTGTATAAATCTATATTCCAGCCCTATATTTGTAACCTTAAACCCTAGCCCAATAAAATAGCATTGGCCCATAACGCTAGCAAAGAATAATATTTTATCACATGGCTTTAACACATAAATTGAACAAAACCTTAAACCTTTGAATCCATTGAAATAGACTTTAGCCTAGTAAGGTAAACAAGTTGTGTTATGGTTTTTTTTGTTTTGGGCATGGTTCATCCTTTGTTTGGGTGTTCACACAAGGTTGAAGGATTTCAAGGATAACGACAAAATAAGTGTGAGGGTGTTCACACAAGGTTGAAGGATTTCAAGGATAACGACAAAATAAGTGTGAGAGACAAAACAAGTTATGAACATCCATACAAATAAAACATGATTTTAACAATAACTTTAATGGACCACTTTGGATGTCACCCAATTTCAATATGGTATGTGTGATATTCATGACATTTGTTCTAAACATGAGTCCTTCCATTAGGACATGAATTTAAAAACCCAATTACATTATTTTCATTTTGTGATGAATATGTGCAAATACTAGTGGAGTCATAGGTCTTTGAAATCATAAAACATTTGAAAAAAATTTCCTATTGCATTTGGAGGGCATCTTATTTCCATGAATATCCTTCTAAAAAAGAGGAAGGATCTTGTACACCTACCATTCATGAGTGGGAGGGTGTAAGTTGCTTATAAGTAAGCATAGCTTCCTCCCACACCTACTAGACCAAAGATCTTTGGTAGTCCTATCCTTTTCCTAATTTACATACAATAGACCTTGGTGGCTTCGACACATGTTTATTGAATATTTAATGAAATTAGAAGATTCCACTGTGAAAATAGAATATTTCAAAATAATTTTCATTTTCCTTCACAAATTGTTTTTTGGACAAATTTTTGGCAAAAAATTCAGCATTTCCAAAAATAATATAATTTGTGTCAAAGCCACCAAGATACTATGGTATGTTTAGACTTATGATAGGGTTACTCAAATCTAGTCTTACATTTTGAGCATGTTCCCAACTTGTGGGCCGTATTCACCTTGTTTTAGGTGTTTTGTTTTTTGGAACCCACACACCTTGAAGCTTTACCTTACAAATATTATATATATGGATTCTTCATGTTTACATTGACTTTGCATATAAACAATTTGATATGTCCATCACATCACATGAATTTGATATATAATATTTTCACATTTGTTTTCCAAACCTCAAAAGGCAAAGATATGAAATCAAAGCTCTTTTATGGCTAAATTGGAGCTATAGATTTCTTATACAAAAGATGAAAATATATTTTCCATAAGGATTTATGTTTGGTTTTGAAGTGGGGCATTTTTCAAAAGTTTTTAAAATTGGGACTCAAGAAAATGATTCAAGATTGTATCTACAAACAAAGAATGAAAGAAAAATCATGATGGAAAGATCAATGACATTTGGTAATAGTTGGTTAATGCTTCATAAGTCGGTGGATTATGGAAAAATAGTTTATCACTCACTCCATGTTTAAAAGCAGCCATTTTCAAAGATTATATAGTTATATGTGTTTTTCAAACATTTATCATTGCTATAATTGTGCAACTTTCTTTTCCATTTCCATATTAAATGCTGAAAAATTAGAAAATTAAGGTCCTTTCTTGTTGAAAATTTAAAAAATTATTGTTTACTAAAGTTGAAATTTCATAAAATTCTTGAACTATTTTAAAAAATTCTCCTTTGCCATTAAACACCCCTTTACGAGTTTTGTCCAACATTTTTTATGGGCTTGATAATGTAGCCCTTTGAAGAATTGCATTATTCTGCTATAGGGTTTTGAAAATTTTCCCTTTTTGACTTTGTGTATGCAATAAATCTAAAACATAAACCTTGTTTTTTAGTGCGTGATGGTATGTTAGTGCTTAGTGCCATATTTCTTGTAGGGGAGGATGTGGGATCAAAACTTGTGTCGTGAAACAAAATGTTTGTGTAAAACATTGGTGATGTGGATATTTGAAAATTTAAATGAAGTTTTGTTGAAAATTCAAAAATTTTTTTTTTGGTGTTGAAATCAAAATTTTAAAATAAAGTAATTATTTTGTAGGGAGATGTCGAACCTGAAAAGGTACTACCATAGTTTTGCCCAACAAATGATAATGTTATAAAAATGAAACATCTTAAGGGCCATTAATGTAAGATCACACAATTAGTTGAAATTTCCATCATGATTCATAATGAACCATATTTCTTCTATCCAACATTTTGGTGAAATCAACCCAATCACACATGTGACACAATTAGTTATGTCATATTTGTTTCAAATAAATAAACATGTTGTTTAAATTGCATAATAACAATCAAATTTAAAAATGAAGTGCCTTATGTAGGCTTAAATTGCCTAAATTATTAGTTGTGAAAATACCTAAGGTAAATAATACATGCATTAAATTAAAAAACCAACCACCTCCCCATCCCATTACATTACTCAATTCACAAACAACTAAATGAAGGTGCAATCACATTAATAAGAACCAAAACAATTGAAATGCATGATTTTTTTTATGTTTTTGATTCAAAATTAGTATATTGTTGAAAATGGTTAATTTGTTTATATGAATAGATTATCCATATAGTATGGAAACATATGATATAATTTGGAATGAACATAATGAGAGTAGAGTATTCATAAACATTAATTAGACATTATAACTAATGTTTCAAAACATTGCAAGGACTCTTATTTTTGAAGATATATACAATGTAACATTTTTTAAGTCATAAAAAAAATTCAACTTACAAATGAAAATATTGCAAAAATTTTCAAAATAAACATTCACACAAAGTGGCAAGTGTGACTCCTATTTTTTTGCTTCCACCCATTATATGTGTGTCATTGTTGCTTGGTATGATTCATGTCATAATCTCACATTTCACACAATTTAGAAATACAACCAAGGGTGGAAAACCATATCATTCTATAACAATACACATGTATGAACTCAAGTGAATGTTTTTACTAAGGTATGATTATAGCACATTCATTTTGATTTTATTTGAACATCATTTTATAACCCATTTATCTCAACATTTAGACATTGATATGTATGGACATAACATATCATAAAACAAAAACTTCTAAAAAAAAGAAAAGAAAATATCTTGTATTGAACAATTAAAATTTAAAGAAAGTGTACAAGGTGAAAATGTCAATTGTTCCATTGGCTTTTTACATTTGTAACCATGAATGTTCGAAATGTCAATTGTTCCATGGCTTCTTACATTTGTGATCATTTATTGCTCGAAATGTCAAAATTTGTTCCACAACTTCAAATTACATTTGTAACCATTATTGTGTGTCATATTTCATTCTTTGTTCTAACCCATTTAGTTGAACGCATTGATAAAAATTGATGTGAATGTCCAACAAGTGTGAAAATTTTAACATTATTTTGTTTTTTTACATTTTCACAATTCACATTGTGTGTCAATTTGACATGTCATTAAACGGAACATCAAATGCAATCTTTATGAAATTCTCTAAGCATCAGTAAAACCAATCATTCTTATAATGGTTTTTCCCCATTTGGTTTGTGCACTAATTGTTTAACAAAATAGTCTATGAACTTTTCTTATTTTGTCCAAGTATTCTATTTAAACTATAGCAAGCAAAGATCACTATAATTTGCAAAGAATTAATCCTTGAGCTCTAGTCAATATTGCAACACAACAAACCCAAAATTTCGTATTCAAGAATCAACATAAATGACCAAAGACATCAACAAAGATATTAAGGGCTAGTGGGCACCTTGTCAATCATGATAGGGAAGATGAATGGAAGATATAGGAAACCATCCTCTTAAATTTGATGACAATCATTTCTTAGTGTCCTCAAGGCTCAACAAATATGCTACCCATTATATTACATGGGCAACATTTGTAAAAAGCCGATGTGTACATGACCATGCAACAAACAACATCTAAAAGGAACCATGTACATGCTATCAGCTAGCATATTGATTTCATATGAAATGGGTCCAAACATGAGGTCTCCCCCAATGTATCCATTTATGATACTTGATCAATGGCCATATATATATATATATTGGTCCTCATTCAATTATATATCTTATGTCAATCTATATTATACACTTGGGTGGAACATAAAAATAGATTATATTGCATTATATCATAATATAAGCCTCTTGGGGAATGACAAGTATCATCACTACATTTACAATGGTTGTTGGGATGAAGGTCATAGGGATGAAAGTGAGGATAATTACCTTCATCCATGTTCACTTTGACTATTTGGTTATGCTACAAGCGCTTTAAAGTGAAGATTTCCAACATATGAACAGTTCCCTAAACCCTAGTGGTGCTTAGGTTAAAAGTCCCTCCCAAGAGAAGTGTTTTCAAGCTTTTTCTCAAAAATCTAGAAGCAACAAGAAAAGATCATCATCATGGTTGCTTTCAACAAGCATTTAATAGGCTCTTCTCTTCCCCATATTATGTGTTAAAATTTCCAATTTCTCTCCTAGAGGTGAGACTATTTTTCAATCTATCTATGATGGAAGGTAGTTTGTTTTGTTTTGTAGTTATGAGATCCACTGAACCAGAAATGCTTCAGATTGTGTTCTTGGTGTCTTTGGAAAGCTCTTGACGACAAGACAAGAGGGGTGCATGGGCTTTGGTTCCATGATGTTTGGACTTGTGGTGCAAAAGTTCTTGAATATTGAATGATTTTTTCATTGAAAATTAATTAAATTGTAGCTGAAAATCTCGGAGGAATTGGAATGTGCCTTTGGTGTTGTTGGAAAGATCTTGACGAGCAGGATTTTAATAGAATTTATTTGATAAAATTGGATTTACAATGGTTTCAATGGAATTTATTTGGTAAAATTGGATTTACAATGGTTTCAATGGAATTTATTTGGTAAAATTGGATTTACAATGGTTTTAATGGAATTTATTTGGTAAAATTGGATTTACAATGATTTTAATGGGATTTACAATGGTTTTAATGGAATTTATTTGGTAAAATTGGATTTACAATGATTTTAATGGAATTTATTTGGTAAAATTTGGATTTAGAATGTGGGGGATATTGATTTAAAAGTGATTTCTGCCACTGAAAACTCAAATAAATTCCCAAAAAACCAGGTTTTGGAAGGAAAAATCAGTTGAGAATGTGGTAACAAACACTTGAAGGCTTACTTACTTACCATTCATTCAATTCAAGCATGATTTCCTTTCATATTTGGCTGTTCAAAAAGTCGATTATACATACATTGCAAAACAATGTTCACATGTTGAGTTTCCCTATTTTGTAATGGGTTCACACTTGGGCTGACGCCCACAAGGCCACACTAACTAGAGTTTAGACGAATGAAGCCCCGGTGGGTGGTAGGTGCACATGATTTGGTTTGGCAAGGAATTATGGTACTATTTTTTTGGTATGCAATAGGGACATGAAACCAAAGTGTTTCAGACTTATGGTTGCCATACGAGCGGGGGGTGATGTATTATCGGATGGGCCCATTCCACCTAGGAACATGGCAAGCCTGGTACGGTGAACTCTCATTGGGTTAGTTAGGTGGCAACGGGACCCTACGAAGGTCTGTTCTAAACCCTAAACTGGTTTTGCCCACTGTTGTTAATTCACATCTTGGGCACAAAAATTTCAACATAAATAATAAATGAAATTTCAAAAGATTGAAAAAATTGAAAAATAATTTAATTTACGTCGACACAAGTAACAAATAATTTTCAAAAAATTCGACAAAATGAAAAAATAATTTAATTTATGTTGAAATCATTCAGATATTACGATATGCACATTTTGGGAATGCTCACGGCCTAGGGCTTTTAGGTTTCACCTAAAGCAAGAGGCGAACCTTATCATAACATGAAAACATAGATACACGATGTGGTGGAATAGGAGTACAACGGATCTTACCTCTACAATTAAGGAGTGGGATGGACCTTACACCTATTACACCTACTTATATGTGCATAATAAGGTCCCTATAGCTTGTAAATGGTAGATGTAGAAGTTCCTTCAAGTACTCATAGAGTTTTTTTGAATGTACCTTGAAGGCATGTTATCAAGCATAATATATATTATGTCCCGTGCAAATTGGTAATGCATTTCAAAAAGTGAAAGGCCCATTGGAGCATGCATTTCACTCTTTTCATTTTGGTTCACGTGATATTCAATAGAATCATCAAGTATCATAAGAAAAAAAATGTAAAAAAAATAATTAAATGATTGAAGTGTGCATGGGGGAGAGGGGGTTGCAAGGGTCAAAACACCTTGCATCGAAGCGTTCTTTATATCGTTAAAAAGGTCTTGAAGTGTAGATGTCTAAAATGGAGAAAGTATAATATCCTAGGGAAAGGAAGGAAGGCAAGGGCGACCTTGAGACAACCCACCTAATGACCCATTATTATCATGTGTGTAAGCAAAGCCTAAACTCCAATGGGTGAGCCAATTGCCAAAAAAAAATTAAAAAAAATAAAAATCCAGGAAAATGCCTAGAAAGAAACATTTTGGAGGGTTAGTAAATTTTTTTAAAAAAAGAAAAAAGGATTTAAAAAAAAAAAAGGAGCAAAAGAAAGGAATCATATATCATCATGTCACTTAGATCAGAATCCATTATTGCAACTGGTAAAGTGTGGATGCAGCTAACACGCCTACTGTAAAGGCCAACAATAACAACAACAACAACTGTTGGGACGACAGTTGCAGGCTCTTAACACATTAACAATTCAAACTGTAACCATATCACACTTGTCTTCGAGGAGCTGCTACTGTTGCTCTTGTTGTTGTTGTTGTTGTTGCTGAGCTTCCTCTCCACTTGATGCATACATCTGAGCTTCAGCAGCAGAAGCAACAGAAGTGTAGCTCCTTTTCAGCTTTTGATGGCGTATTATTAAAATGTTTCTTCAGGTGGTGATGGTTTTTTGTTTGGTGTTATTATTGACAGCTTGGGGTTTGTGATAAGGGGGAAGACTTGGTTGGGGGGAACGGGAGGGTGGGTTGGTGGGTGTGTGTGTGTGTTGTTGCTCAGAAGGAAAGGGGGAGAGTGCTCTTAGAGCGAAGATCAGGTGGAAACGGAGTTGCAGCAGCAGAAGAAGAAGAAGAAGAAGGTGAAGTTGAGCTGGAGGTTTCAGTAGCAATGAGGAGAAGTGGGCTCACACGAGATGGCAGGGGGGATTGCTACTTGTTGGGCTTGGCGGTTTTGTTTCTGGTAAGGACCGTCTGTGCTCAATGCAATCCTGCTAGTCTGCAGCACGTCCATGCCAATTTCGATGTCGCTGATCTCGCATGTGAGAGCTCCGGGTTTCATGCAGAGGCCTGGGTATGTATGTCCTCTTCCCCCTTCTCCCTCCCTCCCTCCCTCCCTCCCTTCTCTCTCTCTCTCTCTCTCTCTCTCTCTCTTTCACACAAACACACACACAGATCTTACCCTCATCTCTTTATAGTAATCTGGAGCTTTGGGAGTACTTGTACTGATGATACAAACAGGCCACTAAACCAGATTGTACATTGTGAATAATTCCTTTTTCTCCAGCTTTCAAACTGGAGTTGCCTTGATTGAATCTCTCTGAGGTTCCTTTTTTTTTCTTTCTTTTTTCTGCAAATGATGTTTTATGGAAGAAAGGAGCGTGAGGGTTGATGGGTTGCTGCCAAATGATTGTTCTGGGAAGACTTCTCCACAAGGGGTTGTTTTTTTTTTTTTTTTTTGTCCTGCATCCCTTTTGGGGCAACACATACAGTAGACAAATATACCATTATCTCTGAACTAGGACGTCATTCTTGCAGATGCTCTATCCATATATATATATCTATGTATAGATTTCTTGCAGAGGATGCTGCAACCTTGATAGAAATTTTCAAGCAGCTTGAGACTAAAGGGTCTAAACTGGATAGAGTGACCCACAGGCACCTCCTTTAGCCTGAATGCATAGTCCTGGAAATGGACTGATAAGCTCATATGGCAAAATGGGATTGGTTGGTTTTTTGTCCTTTTAACATTGGTTACACTACTCAAATTGTGCCGTGCTTAAAAGCATTGTTATAGATGTTAGCAACTGCTTTTGGGTGCTCCATATTCATTAGATTCATCTCAAATTTATCATAGTTTTACAATGCTATATTTCCAACATTGTTCTAGAAACACATCACACATTTTCAACATTAACCTCTTAGTTTACCACTCCAAAAAAAAACAAGGAAGATATTAAGCACTGGTTTACAATTGGAGTGGGTCATTTTTACTGTTGTTGCACTCTGAAATGTTAGGGTTGTACTTTTGTAAAGGAAAATAAGTTTATGTTGATAGTTGTAGATGGTGTGACTATATGGGGACATCTTTCTGTTTACTGGAGTGTTTTTGTGTGACGAGGGATGGCATTGATGGGTTTGTGTGTATGATGCTTGGCAGTCACGTCACAACAACTTGACAAACACTTTAGACATTGCGTTCATTGCCCAACTGCACACAAAATCATGGGCTGGACTTGGGTTTGCGGCCAATCCGGTGATGGAAAATGCTTCAGCTGTGTTAGCCATAATGGGCTCTGCTGATGCTGCGAGTGTCTCAGATTGGTATCTTGTAAGAGAGGGCAGGATTGTCAACCATACACGATCTCAATTGAGATTCTCAACAAAACCTGTGATTCAATACATTGGGGGTATTGCATATGTCTCCTTTGCATTGAATCTTGACACGACAACTGTTACTCCTGATTTCTTGCTCTTTGCACATGGACCTCTTGATTCCTCAGGACACCCACAGAAGCACGTCAACAAAGTAGTTGTCATTGCCAAGTTTGCTCAAGGTTGTTCACCACCCTTCAAAATGCCATACTTTGATTTCTTTGTAGGAGTTGTGGAGGGGTGTGACTTGCATTTTTCCATTGTCTCTTCTAGTTGGAGAGCATGCTGATGGGCAGAGGAGGCTGGGAGGTCAGGAGAGCTATCTATCACACTAAGTATATGTTATACTTTGTACAAACTGCAGGCCCAGATCCAGAGGGCTACAAAATCTCAACAGACAATCTACGAAAGGCACATGCAGCTGTGAACATACTTGGTTGGGGCATTTTACTACCAACTGGAGCAATCATTGCACGCTATTGCCGTCAGTGGGACCCTGCCTGGTTTTACCTCCATATCACTTTCCAAATTCTGGGCTTCATCTTCATTCTCGCTGGATTGATTACAGGCTCCAAGATGTATGGAAGGCTTAAAGGATTGCCAAAGCTCAGTAGCCACCGAGCCTTGGGCATCTTTTTGTTCACGCTGGCTTGCTTGCAGGTAATTTATTTCTGTGGATGAATTCATGTAATTGTAATTTTTTGGCTCTCATATCTGTTACAGTATTCCTGAGACTTAAGATTTCCCTAGTGGGTATTCTTGGTTATTAAGTGTGTCTCTGTCTTCAAATAAGAAGTTCCTGATTGCTTAGGTTTTTTGCAAATTTTTTTTTGTCTTTAACAGATTCTTGCGGTATTATGGCGACCAAAGAAAGAAGCCAAGATCCGGCGGTATTGGAACTGGTACCATTCTTGGGTTGGTCGTCTTGCACTTTTCCTTGCAGCAATCAATGTCCTTGTGGGGATTCATGTTGCACATGAGAAGAGGAGTGTAACAGCAGGGTATGTGGTCATTGCTGCAATCGAGATCATTGCCTTTCTTGTATTGGAGTCCTTGTATTGGATTAAACAAAGGAAAGATGTCAAATCCTTAAGCTATGCAACTACGATATGAACAAATTAAGAAAGAAGCAGAGTCCAAAAGAGTTCTAAGTTAGTAGAGGTTCACAGTGATGCACCATTGAGGTCTGATTGCATTCACTCGAGACATTCATGGCAGAACTGTTTTGAGAGAGATGTTTGGTGACTATTTCTTTTGAGGTTGTTGGTTTATGAATCACATGTCTCAAAGGTTTAAGGATGATAGAAAAAGGTGGATCACAAGTTGTAATAAATCTTGTAGGAAGAATATCTCACTTTTGTAACTCTTGGAGTGTAGAGTGGCTTTTGAGATCATGGCTAACACTGGCAGCAGGGAATTTGCATTTGCTGTATGGTTGAGAATTGTTCAATTTGATATAATCATTTTGCCTGGATACTCATTCAGCGGGCTGTTGTAGTTTTGGCCTTCCTCTTCTTTTGTTGTGGGTCTTCTGAATCATGGGTTTGCTTATTTGATTTCCTGGAGATTCTGTTATGTCTGAATGGGTTAACTACGGATGGATCAAGAACTATCGATGGAGCAAAAGCCTCCTAGCTGTTTTTGGTAGTCACTGAAGACCAAAAAAAAAGCAATGGTCAATGTTGTTTCTTTCCCAGCTGCTGCTGACAATACCCAAATTCATCTCCAAACCCATTTTCTCAGAATCCCTTGGACACATCACCTTCACCTCTTCATGAGTTTCATTGTGTGATGCAGATCCTCTTCTTCTCTCTATCATTGTCTCCTCTTCTCTACAGTCGTCAGTTCACAGCCCTGTACAGGATATCAATGAGAAAGGTTGGAATTTGGATGCCATTACCACCACCACCACCACCACCACCACCACCACCCATCAACTTATTGTTTAGCCATACACTACCTTGTTGAGAGAACAGATCCTTGAATGTCGAAATGAGTTTGTGATGACATGCATTCAATCATCATGCTCAAACTGTTTCCACCATTTTTTTCTCACCTGAAATACTTTACACCATATATAAGTAGCTAGTCCTTCATCTCCTCACTCTTTTTACATGGTCTTGTTTTTTTCTTGGGAGTTGTTTGACAGTTTCTTGTGTCTTCAAAACTCAAATCTGAGAGATCTGGAAATCTGTTTATTTATCATCTTTTTGCAACTTTGGAGTCCCTGGTTTTTCCATAGGTAACCTAATTGTGCAACATTTCAATTATCTAGCAGTAGTAAATTCACAATTTGTTTTTGGTAAACAAGATAACATATGATAAGAACAAAAGGTGTGTCACACTGTGGCCTTGTCATTTACATTAAAAAGTATCTTAAGGTGAAAGAAGAATTATGGCAATGCAAATATTTCACAATGCAAAAATATAATCTTCAAAGAAATCCTCCAAAAGAAACCAAAATCCTTCAAGATATCATAACTGTATAACTAATCTCAAGTTTGAACATGAGCCAAAATCCATTAAGCTACTAGGGTAGAACTGCCCATCACTCATCATATCCTATCACTGATCACTTCTTTAAATCTTCATCATCAGTGCTTCAATTTGAGTGATTTAAAATGTTATGGTAGCGCTACCTGAAGCTCTAGAAATCATCGTGGAAGTGCAAATGAAAAGGAGTAATGAAAAAATAGCAAGAAGAAAAATAAGCTTTCCAACTCACAAAACATGTTTTTTTCTTTTCTTTGGACCCCTCCTACTTTCAAAGCTTCTAACTTTCTCATTTCTTGTTCATTTAAAAACGATTTTAAGTGTCAGAAGAGTGCCACCTTCAGTTCTATAAATCATCTTTGAACTCTAATAGCAACAACGCAACATACAAGGAATTTTATGGGTGATTGGGTTTAGGCTTTGTGGTGTTGGGTGGTTTGCTTTTGTGAGTTCTTGACCCCATCTTCTTTGAGGGGTCCAAACTTTCTCAATTCTAATTCGTTTTTGACAATTTTTAATGCGCCAGATGTGCCAATAGGAGGGGTTCAAGTTTTGTTGGGACACTAGAAATAATGAAGCACTCCACTTGGATCTGGCCTGCCCTGAGCGCTTAAGTGATCACTCATGGGCTGTTCTACCTTATATTTTATAATGAATCTGAACACAATATTCTTGAATTGGTGTTTTTGAAGCAAATACCTAACTTTCCCCTCTATGCACTCACCCTATAAACCTAAAACTCCTTCTATTACAAACCTTAACTCCATCCCTCCCAACCTCCTTGGCAAAGAATGCAGTTGGTGGCCAGAGACCCATCTTAGAATTTTACTATATAAACAAAAGTCTCCAATTGCTCTGCTTAGCAGGGCACTTGGTCTAGTGGTATGATTCTCGCTTCGGGTGCGAGAGGTCACGAGTTCGATTCTCGTAGCGCCCCAAACCGACGAATTCACATTTTTCGAGATTGTGTTTAGATTCATTATAGAGTGTATAATAGCTGAAGGGATTTTGGCCCCTAGGACTATTTTTATATGAGGATTTTTGAAAGATGATATTTTGGCTTCAAGTGTTGAAACTTGAGATTAGTTATTATTATAGAGTTATAATATATCTTGAAGGATTTTGGTTTCTTTTTAGAGCATTTTTTTTGAAGATTGTATTTTTGCATGGTGAAATATTTTTGAGTGTTTCCATAATTCTTTCTCTTGCCTTTGTAAATGGCAAGGCCACAGTGTGATACACCCCTTGTCTGTCGTATGCTCTGTGTTTGGTTTTCAGGCTCATGGGTTGCTGAGGTTATTTGATTCTTAAATAACCAGTGGTGTGGTTCTCTGATTCTTTAATAAAATTAAAAATAAAAATTGAAGAATTGATTTAAAAAAAAACAACAAAAAAAAAAACCAACCAGCAGTTCTGATTATTTCAAAATTTCAGAATCAAAGAATTGATTTTCTAAATAACTGGTGGTTCTGATTCTTTAAAATTTTTCAGAATTTCAGAATTGATTTTGTAAATGACCAACGGTGGTTCTGAGTCACCACCCTTGTCAGAAAGTGAGTGTATACTTGAGTTGATAACCAGCGGGTAGCTGTAGCAGATCCTAATAACTGCACAACACTGGTTTGCTAGCACATTGACTTACTTTAGTATACTTTCAATATTTGTTTTGCATTTGGGTTGTGTGCAGATGACAGCTTAAATGGAGCAATTTGGTAGGGAAACTTGTAACCCACAAAAAAAAAACAGCATAACCAAAGGAAAGTCGTCTTATTGATATAATCTTGTGATGTAGAATTACACAAATGCAGAACAACTTGATGTAATCAAAGTGGGTAGTAAAGAAGTGATTAAATAATACTTGTAAACTATACTATCAAATCTAAAGGATTAGCACGCTCCGACTTCTCTCTTTGATGAGCTAGCTCACTGTGAGGAGAGTCTCAGCAAAGTTCCACTAAAAGGATCGGATGTGGTGAAACTAGGCCTCACACTGTAAGTAGTCATGTTCTAGATGCTGAAACTGATGTTTGTGACATAGAATGGAAAGCAACTAAATGGGATTGATTCAGCAAATCTCATAGGAATGATTTGCTCTGAAGTTTTGCGATTCCATCTTGCAAATATTCAAGAAGTTAGCAGACTCCTCCACATTCCCTCCTCCTTGAAACCAGCCTCATTTTTGATGTACTAGGATGTTTCTGTGTGAAGAACTAGAAGAACCTGTAAAGAGCCAATTGCTTAAACACAATATTCTGATAGAGCCCTTTCGATCTGTGTACTTGTGAACATAAAGAAACTCTCACCATTCTTGTAGGACACAGAATGAATGCCAAATTAAAGCAACATATGGGCATACTCTGGGCATGTAGCCAAAGTTCCATTCACCTTTGAGTGTGCAGTCTAATGTAATCTGGTTGTCTAGGCTGCACTGGCAGGGATGACCTCAGAAACTGGCTACTGGAAAACCCTGGATCCTGTAGATGTACTAGCAGGATGTCCATACAAACCTCAGTGCATTTCAGAACCTCTTAAATCTTAGTCTGCAAATGAAGCCACACAAAACAAGGAAGGTACTGCATGTCAATTTCACCAACAAACTGTCATACATCTGGAAATGCAAAAACAGAAACAGTAAGAAAGAAATAGCATGATGATCCAAACAAAGCAGGTTCAAAGATCTAAAGGGATTGAGTACACATACCAAATTACGAATGCCTCTCACTCTTGGAAAACCAAAACAATGCAAGACCCTGACCATATACATTCCAATTTGTTCACCATGTTTCTTCTCCTGTTGAAACCCCCAAACCTGGGACAAGCAGCTTTCACCTTCACATAATTCCAAAGTGGGTGAGGGCACCAGTTGACATCTCACATGCTAGTGTGCCAAGCTCTTCACCTTTCCACTAAAAGCTAGAACTTTGGAGTTGGGAAGAAAGCAAGCTTCATGCACCCATTACCCTACAACATTTAAGATGTCTTTAGTACAAGATATATATATCCAAAATTGCAGAAGAATCTCTACAACCAAAATTTGAAGGGTTCAGGGTTTATGGTTGTATTGATGCAATTATTTCAGTCCCTGAGCAATTTCCACAATGACATGAGCACTTGTTTGGCCCAATCCAAAAAAGTTGAGATTAGTCAAGTTAAAAAGTCGTTTGTCAAGAGACATACAATATGCCAACATGTGTTTTGAACCTTCAATTTGCATTAGCCCAAAAGTCAAACCAAATTAATATGTCAAATTGACCCCAAAGTGGGCACTTCTGATATGAAAGATTCTAAGTTTGCACCTTCATTGTGGGAACCACTCCATTTCAAAACTGTAACCACAATCTTGTTGCCTAACACAGCAATGAGTGCAATCATAACCTTATGAGAGTCGCTTGCAAAAGTGACAAACCATCACCTTCACCAAGAAATAGCAGCACTTGATGACCTGCCATGACTACCCACCAACTTCAATCAGCTCCTGATGATGATGGGTGTAGAGATATATAATAATCTGCCCAACATTCTGAGCAGACAATTCTACAGATCATGAGTTTCTGTTGTATTTCCAAAAGCAACAGAAAGACTCAGTCATTATGTTGGTTAGCACTCAAGAGATATAGCCAATTAAAAGAATCCCTAGTATCCTTCGCAAAAAGCTTGTGATGGTAACTTCATTTCATGACAGTTTGTCCCTGTAAAACCAAAGCATCTTCAACATCAAAAGCATTGAGAGGCCTACATAGAGGCTAATGGTTGGGACATCATTTGTTCAAGTGTGAAATTTGGAAGTGATGGCCTTCATGGAATGTCTGGACATGAGCATTCCCTAAATGCTTCTATCTTGGAAGATAGGGTTGCCACTGATGTTGAACTGCCAGATCTGAAACCCAACAAAGACAGTGGCACTCAAATAATAACTACTGCCTCCATTGCACACAGACAGTAGCAGTTTCAAGAATGTCCAGATAAACCTACACAGAAAGAGTACAATGAAAATTGCACATTGTAATGTCTTCAACCTACCCACTTTGAAAGGGATGTCAAAAACTACTTACAAGTATGGAAAAAAACTAAGGTCGCTGCTATGAGAGAAGAAGATCCCAATTTGGATCTTCAACCTACAAATTTGATGAGACATCATGGCTTCATGCAATCATGGAATCACATCAAACTTGATCTCAAAAGGATGTGAGACTAGAGAACCTTCTGCATATGCATTGATAGAGCTAGAGACAGAGCTCATTTCTCTCCAACAATGATTGGACTTGTCAAATATCAATGCACAAGTTGTTTCTATTGCCATCCCTTCGAGCAAGCCCTGTCACACCATTCTAGACAAATGATCATTCCACAGTGCCCATCAAAATTTCCAAACCATGGCATATTATGATGAGTTGCAGAAAATGCCTTAAACTTCTTGCTTTCAAGAACTGAATCTTTTGCTAATTGTACACTCTTGCAAATCTGTCGCTGCTCTGCAAATCTCAATTAAGTAGTCCACAACGGAAACAAATTCGAAGAAAGTCTTGCTTTGGTTATGAATGTGATTGTGTTTCACTTTCTGTGGGCATCCATGCATCTACATCATAGACAATAAAAAGGAATGAAGTCAATGGACATGGGAGAAGCCACAAACACAAACTTGTGGTAGCATGGCACATAGCAAGAGATGCAAAATCAACATGTATAGAAGGGATGTATAGAATCAATGCTCTACTTGTTGATAGAGGTTCAAGGGAGCTAGGTTAACCTCTTTGCAAAATGGGCACCATTCTTTTTTTCAACGATTGCAGGTGGAGAACTACCACAGGTTCTCTTGCCCATGATCTAAAAACCATGTCACCCACAGCTTATCCAACCAAATTTTTCTTCAAAGCAAATTTTGTGAACATTTGCTGAAAGCACTAAGAGGACTAAATCAAAGACTTTGAACGATTACTGAAAGCTTACAGTGCATACACAATGAGCACTAGATTGAATGGCAGTTGAACAAACACAAGCTCCATTGCCTAGGTCTGGCAGCTTGCACCATACAACAGCACACCTAAATAGCCTGTCTCTGGCACTTTGCACTCACAGGTGCAGACTGCCTTGTTAGCTTGTGCAATGAACTCATCTAGTGACTCCAGCTCCTGCAAGGAATATCACCCTGAAAAACCATCTGCAAAAGACTAGTCTCCCCTTGATGTAATGGCCAGCTACACGATTGCACCAGTTATCCATATTGCTAACAACACCATGGTGCATTTGTTGCTTGCTCCAAAGCAGCTGCTACACTGGATCCCTCCAGGAATTCCATTAATCTCTCTTGCACATAGGTACACCGACCACGATTTGATGCAGCAGAGATTCAAACCCTTTCCCCAACAAATTATCTCTCAAAAAGAATCTGAACTCTATATATATCTCTTTCACCAGATTTGCATGCAAGTAGCAGCAGCAACATCCAACTAGAGACCAAGTGCTTGGATTTGCTAGATTGAATTTGTTCTTTCGTAAATGAGTACATGGAAAAGAAGACTCTGTAACTAACTATCCCACACAACACAAATGTCGATTCTCATGGAGATGTAGCTTGGCAATTAGCTGCCGATCCATCACATTCGTCAGTTGATCTTGTTCTAATGTTCAACATGGTGTTTTTGGCACTAACTTTCCAATGTCCACACAAACAAGGGGTGTGTCACATTGTGGCCTTGCCATTTACATTAAAAAGTATCTTAAGGCAAAACAAGAATTATGGAAACACTCCAATATTTCACCATGCAAAAATAATAATCTTCAAAACAATCCTCTAAAAGAAACCAAAATCCTTCAAGATATTATTATAACTCTATAACTAATCTCAAGTTTCAACACAAGCCAAAATATCATCTTTCAAAATCCCCATATAAAAATAGACCTACTACCTAGGGGCCAAAATCCCTTAAGCTACTACCTATACTCCATAATGAATCTAAACACAATGTCCTTGCCTTGGTAGGCAAGGCCAACTAATTGTTGGTAGTGTTAAGTTTTGTATGTTGGGCTCCCACCTGGACATTGTTCACACTATTTGTACAGTTGCCAAGTTCTTGGAGCATCTTCAACAAATTCATTATATTGTCATCAATATGCACATTTTCAAGTATCTTCATTGCATAATATGACTTCTAATAATTATGAAGGTGAACATAGCTCAAACACTAGAAGAAAAATTGTTGTTTGCAATTGTTTGTTTTTGTTTTGTTTTGTTTGGTTGCAAATGACATTTTAAAGTTGTGATTCATACTTTTTAATTACAAAAATTGATTGAAAATGATATATCTTTTTTTCTAGTCTAATCTTTTGACAACTTATTCAAATTGTAAATTGTTTGAAGACCTTGATGACCAGAAAATCAGAGAAAGTTGAATTATTTTCTTCAACCCAAGTTTTAATTGGTGTATTCACAACAATATTCAATTTTACACTATTGGTTCCAATGTACTAAAATAAAGTACATTGCAACGGAGTGTAATCCCAATACAATGACCCATGTAAAGTGTAATCACTATTTAATTTTTATATTTTAAAATATTAATGTCAATTCAATGTTGAAAATGTTTGGTGTACTTTTACAAAAATATTTTGAATATATTATGGAAAGATTTGGTTAAGTTTGAGACGACTTTAATAAATATATAATACTCAAAAGCACTTGTCAAACAATGTAATCGATGTTTCATTCTTTTAAGGACTCTTGAAAAGATTTGAAATGATTTGACAATGACATATTTATGAAAAATAATAATGCATATTTTTATAAAATAATAAATTGCATCATCTTATTAGGTTGTAATTTTTTTTTGTTAGACTTGTGAAAAATGATTCTGAAAATATTCTCTTTAATAATCTACTTTAGTTTTATCATGTCATTTTGATTAGCTAACCCATTGTTTTAAAGCAAATTGCTAAGGAGTTGGGTGTGAGTCATTATTTAGTGATCACACCCAACCTATATATCTTATTATTAAACAAATTGTTTGGCTTTGTTGCCTTTTAAATGTCATTGGTTATCCTCAATTAGAATCCACACCATTATATTGTGATAACCAAACTATTATTAAGTGACAAAGGTTACATGTCATTGAAGGAGCCTAATTAAAATTTATATCATTAACCTTGCTAGATTTTTCTAATGTGGGGGATCATTCAAGGCTTCATATTGGTTCAATATATAATATTTAACACAATTACCAATTTTCTTACTAATTGTCAAATTAAACTAATTACATGACACTTACATCAATTTTGTGCTTGATATATGGACAATTATTAGTTTGAATTTTCCTTTTTCTTGCTCAAACTAATTAGCTTGGGAAATTATTGCATGTGTTACCAAGGATTACATAACACTTGCATCTTCTTGGTCTTCTATGAACAAATGACACCTTCTTTGTTTCTTATAATGAATTGGTTTAGTTTTTGTTTTGTTTTATACATGTATTGAGCATGTCAAGGTTTGTTTTTGTGGTAGTTCATCAATTATGACATGATGGACATGGGGATGAACATGAATGGGTGTATTTATGATTCGGGTACCAAAAAAGAATGATCTATTTTTGAAGGATTACCATGGACAACTTATTTTTAAAAAAAATTTACATTATTATAGTTGTAATGAATTGTTGTATGCCATTAAATAAAATGATGTCTTATTAAACTAATAGAAAAACTAAATTTTTTTAAAGATACTATGTAAATGTCATTTTGAGTCCTTTAAATTAATTATATCAAGTGTCTAGATTATTAAAAAAAAAGTAATAAAAAAAATTCATAAAATTGATTTCAAACTTTTTGTACAACAAAAATCCAAGGGGAACACTAGTAAAAAAAAGAGCAAAAAGTATGTGAGTAAAAATATAGGGTGCAATATATTGGTTGTTGAGTAAAAATGATAAGTTAATTAGTTAAAAAAGGGTATATTTTATTCAATTAATCAATGTAATTATAATATAAGGTATGAAATAATGAATTATAATCAATATAGGGTGGTTTTAATATGTATATATTAGACATTTAGATAATAATAGGGTGATAAAAATAGGTTGGACAATTACCTAATACTCCTTAAAAATTGTCATTTATAGATGCAAGTAGATCCCAAATTTTACACTAAGTGTCTCCCCTAGAACAAAAAATGTCCCCTTATATGAAAATACATGTTCATTGGGTGAACTTGATGAAAAATCAAATCATACAAAAATTTCAAAGTTTTGAAATTAAAAAAAAAAGGCTACAAGGCAAAACACTCATTTTTTTAATGATTTGACAAAAAAAGTTCAATGGGTTCAAAATGTTTAGCATTAGGTGCAAATGGTGTCGATCACATGTGAAGGAAATAATCTTGCCAAAAAAATACTCGATTGTCCATTGAAATTCATTTAAATATTTTTTGAGATTTTTTACATTTCTTGTTATAATCCAAGATATTGATACACAATTATGTATGCATATGAAAAATCACCATCATCATATGAATAATCTTAAATTGGATTGTTCAATTTTTTTCACTAAAATTTGTTCAAGTAAATATTATTTGCAAAAAGTAGCCTTACAAAAGTCTTGGAGTCCTTTTGTCTTTTTTTTTGAAACCCCATCCTTCATCCTTGAATATGCTTGAATATGATCTACATGATGGATATGTGAAAATTGATTATAAATACAAATTTTGGTGTAATGTCATAAAATTGAATATGATTGGCCAAAGATTAAGGTAGCATATGTTGGTGGAGAAAAGCATAACAATATGTACTTGAAGTAGCCAAATTGTGAAAAAATTCCTCATATAATAAGTTTACAACAAAGGAAAACCTTTGAGGTCCCAAGACTTGAAGGGCTCTACAAAAGAATGGTGATAGCTTTTACTAATTTTCTTTTTGGAGGCGGTACACAACTTCAATAACTACCTTTTAAAAAGAAAAGAAAAAATGACATGTTTTTTAGGGGGATATTCGTAATGTTTAAACTAACATTGCAAGAGTTATTGGATTTTGAATATTTTGATCATTATAACTTCAATAAAAATCAAAATACTTTTCTTGGGAAAATGGAGGCATGCTTTTGTTATCATTGGAAAACAATCAATGTGTATTGGTGCATCACCGTAACTTAGGTGGAGAAGTTATTGAATTTTGATTTTTTTTTGGTCATCAATAAATTCAATATATATCAAAAGTCAGTTTTTTTAAGGAAATTGAATTAAAAAATTACATTAGAATATTTGATCAACAACACATTGAGCCACACTATGGAAAGTAAATGAAAAAACCTATGTGAATTGATCATGATGAAGGTATATATTTAGCTAGACAAAAAATAAATTTATATGCAACCAAGTAGGACACATACTCCCTTGCATTGAGAGTCCACATCAAAGGGAACTTGGTGCAGGAGGACAAGGCCAATGTTGGGTGTATATAGTTGATTTCAATAAATAGATTAGCAAAATGAGCACATAATAAAAAGTATTCCAAAAAAACCGTGGTAAAGTTATTAAGTTTGGAAAAATTCCAATATTCCAAATAAGGGAAAAGGTACATATAAGCTTTGCAAAATTATCAAACCGACTACGCATAATTTAGGTAGATGATGAACATTTACCAACCCGATAAATAAATAAATAAATGAGTATATATATGGTGAGGGCCGGGGTAAATCATTTGCGACTTATAGTGCATTTACCCTATCGATATACTCTAGTGAAAATAGGATAAGTACAAGTTTGGCATGATATTTGTACAAGTTTGGCATGTTGGTGAGGGACGAAAAATAACCAATTGCAAATGAACATGTGAAACTAAAAACATCCTTGTGCCTAAATTAACAAAACATAAAATAAAATAAAATTTGGCAACTTAAAAAATACACAATATGTGGCATTCTTATTGACAAAATTATGGTAAGATAGATACAATGACAAGGTTTCAAAAACTATTAGGTAAAAATCTTGCTCAAAATAAATTGGAAGATATAGAATGATTCGAAGAAAAATATTTAGAAGACATAAAATGTCAAATTTTCAATTAGTCACTCTCAAACAAATCTATTATACCCAAATGTACTAGACATAATGTGTGAATCAAAAGATATATGAGGTAATTATCTTGTTGCAAATATCTGAATTTACTCATTGGGCATAAGCATAATTGGGTGCCTAAAAGGAATGTTACATATGTTTTTCCTTTGTATTAAATCATTAGTTTAGAATGACAAATGAGTTTTACAAGTTGCAAGAAACACAAGGATGAATAATTTTTATAATTTGGTGTACAATTTAATATTCTTAAGATTCTTGAAAAAACTATTTTAGTCTGTCAAAACAACTACAATATGATATATATAGGGCTGTAAAATAATGTCACATTGCATCAAATTTGAACCATAAACATAAATTGAAGTCACATATCAAATGCATCGAAAATTATAACATTTACACATTTCGAGTGCTTAAGAAAATGTTAAAAAAATGCAAATTCAAATTTTTTATGGCAGTAACGTAGTAACATAAGGACTAATAAATGAAGATTATTTTATATGTTATAAAACATATTTGAAACATCCTAATATAAACTAGTGCTTAATATATATTTAAAAATTAAACATTAAAATGTTTTCAAGTGCACATAACTTAAGTGAACATGTGTCAACACAATTAAAAGTGGCTAAAACTATTTTCTTTGTATTTATAAAACTCATGTAAGGAGTCAAGTGGTTCATGAGAAATTACCTGGATTTTGACTCTCTGCCTGGCCATTTCAAAAACAATTACCTCCCTCTGGAAGTAAAATTAACTCAAATTTGGAGCTAATTAAAGTTAAATCTAAATCCGGAGGCTGTATTTATGGGTACCCATTGGCTTCATGGGATGTTTTGTTGGCTACCAATTGTGAATAAGATGAATTAGTAGGGTGTTCTTGGCAAGGGGTATTAGGTCAGGCCAAAAAAGGTGATGAACTCTTTTGGGAAGAGAAATTTCATGCAGCCAATTGGAAGGCCTAAGCATGCACTCAAGGTGCCTTGCTTTTCTTCCTTTTAAGTTTTGGGTGGGATTGGTGGGAAAGGATTTTATTTTCATTTTTCCCTTGTTCCTAATGTGTTCCTAATGTGTTCACTTGAAAAAAATTTGATTCGAGTTCCAAGTGGTAAGGCGTTCAATAAAATTTGAGCCTTTGGACATCAAGGAAAACAAACTTGAACATCAAGGAAAGAGATGAAAACATTCAACCACTGAATTGGCACAATGTTTGACATGAAATTGTGCACATTTTAATTTTGTTCTAGATTGTGTTGTTGGCTGTTTTTCTTCTTTTTCTTCCCATATCTAGAGTCCGATTTTCTTTCTCACTTTTGTGAGGCAAGTGGTCTAACAACCATCCAAAAGAGGACCTAGCCAAATTTGGGTATCTATAAAAAAATCAAATTTTTTGAAACATGTAGCTTAGTTTAGAGTGTAAAACTATGCTAGTTTGTATAAGTTTGACATTTTCAAGCCTTTGAACTATTTTTTTTCTTTTTGAAACAAAAAATTGAAATCTTTTGCATTGAAAATTTTGATGTTTTGCATATTGGAATCAAAACAACAAATTATTTGGAATTGAGGTTATGGAACCACGAATAGAAATCAAAATTGGTTTAATTTAAAATTTAAAAAAAATTGAAACTACTCCTTAAATTAGAAAATCAAAACTGGAACCAATTCCCTTTTAAAAAAAAGAAAAAGAATTGAAACCAAACCAAAACAAAACCCTTGAAAGTTGTTAGATTCTCCATTAAGTTCTAGTTGATAGCCAAAAGTATGTTTATGAGAAGATATTTTTTTCCTTACTTTTATAAATTTGTTTACACCTAGTCTTATATATTAATTCGCTTAGTCTGTGCGTGCGTCTGTCTGACACGACAATTCTGCTGCAAAAGCATTCTATGGCAGAATCGGCCTCTGTATAATTTTGGCGTTGCGGGTCGTGGTGGCGGAGAGACACACGCCAACCATCGATCGTGTCTGTCAGTCCGTCTGTCTTTATCTTACTTTAAGTTACCCTGGGGGGAGAGGAATAAAGATGTGATAAAGTGAGTTAGGAGCGTTGGATCGGGAATCGGACGGGTGGAATGATGTTTTTCAG